>Ga0247823_10001529_pt1 | contig 19273 bp, 18 predicted proteins | sample 13C_PalmiticAcid_2_FD_192426 | JGI IMG/M metagenome (GOLD analysis project Ga0247823, IMG submission 192426) | Soil microbial communities from agricultural site in Penn Yan, New York, United States - 13C_PalmiticAcid_Day30 | ecosystem: Environmental > Terrestrial > Soil > Agricultural land... | reverse complement strand
CATAGTGTCAAACCATCGTCATGCGCCCGGCCGGCCCCGCGAAAGCGGCCGGCCGGGTGCGCGGAAAGAATGAAGCGGAGTGGAAATATGGATCGTTACCTTGTCATTTCGTCGGACGGCCACGTCGGCCTCCCGCCCGAGCGTTATCGCGACTATCTCGAATCGAAATATCACCAGCAGTTCGACGAGACCGTCCAGCTCGAGATCAAGGCGCGCGAAGAACATGAAAAGCGCTTTCTGATCGACGACTTCAACACCAAGTGGCGCGCGCGCGTCGGCGACGGACTCGAAGGCGCGTGGGACGGCACGATCCGCAATCGCGTGCTGAATCAGGACGGGGTCGCGGCGGAGGTGCTCTTCCCCGACGGTATCACCGAACGCAACGCGCCACCGTTCGGCGCCGACATCGGACTGAAGCCCAATGCCGCGCGCGCCGAGCTGCAATGGGCAGGCGCCCGCGCGCACAACCGCTGGCTCGCCGAATTCTGCCAGGACGATCCGCACCGCCGCATCGGCCTTGCGGTCATTCCCGCGCTCTACGATCTCGACGAAACCGCGAAGGAGATCGAATGGGCGCGCAAGAATGGCCTGAAGGGCGTGTTTTTCCCGGCGCTGACCGAGGGATATGACCTCTACAACCACACCAAATATCATCGGATCTGGGCGATGCTCCAGGACTATAACATGCCGCTGCATTTCCATTCGGGGGGGGCGCCCGCCTATGACACGACGCAGCCCGGCTGGATCGGCACCTATTTGTGCGAATTCGCCTTCTGGATGACGCGGCCGCTGTGGTCGATGACCTTCGGCGGGGTGTTCGAGGAATATCCGCAGCTCAAGGTCTGCTTCACCGAGGCGGGCGGCGAATTCTGGTTCCCGTGGGTGATGCAGCTGATGGACATCCGCGCTTCGGCCAAGCACACGAGCGGCAAGCTCGGCGATTATTATGCCAATATGAGCATGAAGCCGAGCGAGTATTTCGCGCGCAACGTCTGGGTCGGCTGTTCGGCGCTGCCCGACGAAGAAACGACGCAGGCCTATTACGACATCGGCGTCGACCGCATCCTGTGGGGCACCGACTATCCGCACCCCGAAGGCACCTGGCCGAGCACGCTCGAAAAGATGACGGTCAGCCTCGGCGGCCTGCCCGACGACGATATCCAGGCGATGCTCGGGATCAACGCGCTCGATGTCTATGATGTAGACGCCGATGCGCTGTGGAAGGTTGCGGGCGAAATCGGACCGCGCCGCGAGCTGTTCGTCAAACAGGCGGCGGAATGAGCGAGACGAGCCCTTCCCCTGAGGGGGAGGGGCTCGTAGTCAATTGCATTCGGGCGCCTGCTTGATAGAGCATCCCGGCCTTTTGGGGATGGGATGATGTCGAGCTGGCGCGGAATCGAGGAATTTCTGGCGGTTGTCGAGCAGGGCAGTTTCACTGCCGCGGGCGATCATCTGGGGGTTTCCAAATCCTATATCAGCAAGACGGTGCACGAACTGGAGGAGCGGCTGGGCGTCCAGCTGCTCGTCCGCACCACGCGCCGCCTGTCGCTGACCGGCGCGGGCGAAAGTTTCCACCGCGAATGCGCCGACCTGCAGACGCGCCTCAGCGAGGTCGAAAAGCAGGTCGGCCGGTATAGTACCGAACCCGTGGGGCGCCTGCGCGTGGGCCTCAGCGATATCTTCGGGTCGGACTTCATGTCCGCGTTGCTCGCCGAATTCAGCACCGACCACCCGGGCATCGTGATCGAGCCGATCGCCTATCTCAACGAGAACGAGATCGTGCAGGAGCGGTTCGACGTCGTCGTCCGTTATGGCACCCTGCCCAATTCGAACCTGCGCGCGCGCACCTTCGGCTATCTGTCCTATTGCCTGTGCGCCGCGCCTGAATATGTCGCCGCGCGCGGCTGGCCCGAAACGCCGCAAGCCCTGCTCGAGCATGACTGCCTCACCGATCTCAGCGCGACGATGAGCTTTAACGACGACGTCAGCGTCAAGGTCAATCCGCGCTGGATGAGCAACAGCGGCATCGCGCTGCGCAGTGCGGCGCGCAAGGGGCTCGGCATCGCAAGCCTGCCGGTCAGTATCGTGCGCCAGGACCTCGCCAGCGGCGGGATGCTCGCGCTCGACGCCGAATGGTCCTTTTACGACCGCAAATGCTGGGTCGTCTATTCGCCCGGGATCATGTCGGTCGCGACGCGCGCCTTCATCGACTATCTGGTCCGTCAATTCTCGCGCGTGAAGGTGCGCCCGTCGATGGCGGCGTCGCTGGCGGCACGCTACTGATCCGGTTCCGTCCAAGATCATTGTTCGTCACGAAGCACAAACTGTGCGCCATTTGGGTCTTACCTCATTCGGCGCAATCGATACACTTGCCGTACAAGAGCCGCCCGGAAAGGACGGCCATCCGGGAGACTGACAGTGCCAAAGGTTGAACGCTTTCCGATGCCCATTCCCTATGGCTGGTTCGGGGTCGGCTATGGTGCCGAACTGGGCGTCGGCGATGTCCGGCCGGTCCGTTATTTCGGGCGCGACCTCGTCCTGTTCCGCAACGAGAGCGGCGAGGCAGGGCTGCTCGACGCCTATTGCCCGCATCTCGGCGCGCATATGGGCCATGGCGGGCAGGTGGAGGGCGACAGCCTGCGCTGCCCCTTCCATCACTGGGCCTTTCGCCCCGACGGTTTTTGCAGCAAGATTCCCTATGCCAAGGCCTTTCCGCCGCGCGCGAAGCGCGAGCCGCTGGCGAAATCATACCCCGTGACCGAAAGTAGCGGGGTGATCTGGGCCTGGTATCATCCCGACGACGTGGCGCCGATGTTCGACGTCATCAACTATCCCGAATTTACCGACCCGGCCTTCGCGGAACCGGTCAAGCGCGAATGGCGCTTTGCCAGCAACCCGCAGGAGATTGCCGAAAACGGCGTCGACGTCGCGCATTTCGCTTATGTCCACGCGATGGATGCGGTGCCCGAGGGCGAGACTGATTACGAGGGCGTACGGCGGCGCAGCGTCGCACGCGGTCACCGCACGATCGACCTGCCAACGGGCGAGCGCAAGCAGCTCCCTTATTCGGTCGAGACGGTCCAGAACGGCGCGGGGCAGAAGTTCACGCGACTGAGCGGGCTAGTCGAGTTGTCGCTGCTCGTCATCGCGACGCCGGTCGAGGCCGACGATGTCGAGCTCCGTTTCTGCTTCACCCATCCGAAGGTCGAACCCGGATCGCCGCAGGAAAAGGCGATCGAGGCGGCGATCGAGAACACCTGCGGCCAGAAGGGCGTCGAGGGCGATATTCCAATCTGGCACAACAAGATCCACCGCGCGCGGCCGTACCTCTGCGACGGCGACGGCCCGATCCTGCGCTTCCGCCGCTATTTCGAGCAATTTTACGCCGACGGACCCGACGGCAGCCGCCTCGTCGAAGCGGCCGAATAACAGCCCATTTTCGTTTCTTGCGGATCGATCCGCTAACCGCGCCCGCGGGCGCCATCGGGAGAATTGCGATGTCGAGATTGCGTTATGTCCAGGGACCCGTCGAAACGCGCGCGCCAGGGATGCTCAAGAATACCGTCTATGGAATCCGCGCCACCTATGAAACCGATCCCGAAGTGATCGCGGCGCTGTTGCCGCAGCCCCTCGTCGCGGTCGAGCGGCCCGAAATCTGGCTCCAGATGGTCCATGTCGCGATGCACGTCACCGAAACCGACACGGTCGAGATCGGCGCGCTGACCGTCGGGGTCAACTGCACGCACGAAGGTGCCCCGGGCGCCTATTGCTTCCACATGGCGATGGAGGGCGAAACCGTCGTCACCTCGGGCCGCGAACGTTTCGGCGAACCGAAAAAGATCGCCGAGACGCATTTCGAGCGCAACGGCGACCATCTGCGCGCGACCTGCTCGCGCCACGGCGTCGCTTATTTCGAGATCGAGGGCACGATCGGCGAGGCGGTCGACGCGCCGCTGACTTTCGAGGAGCATCTGTTCTGCTACAAGGGCATGCCGTCGATCGACACGCCGGGCGAGTTCGACGGCGACGTCTTCCTCACGCGCCTCAACTGGCAGCGCAACTATAGCGGTCGCCGTGCGATGACGGGGACGATCACGCTGCGCGAATCGACCTATGATCCGCTTGCTGACATTCCGGTGCGCCGTCTTGTCGGCATGGAATATGTCGAGGGCGGCACTGCGACCGGCGGTACGCTGCTGCGCAAGGTGCCCGGCGAATGGATCGCCCCGCACTGGGTCGGGCGTCACGACGACCCGCGCAACACCGGGCTTGAGCTCGGCGCACGGAAGGCTGCCTGATGCAGGATTTTTCGGGCCGGGTGGCCGTGGTCACCGGCGGGGCGAGCGGGGTCGGCAAATGTCTGTGCGCCGACCTTGCCCGCGCTGGCGCGCATGTCGTGATCGCCGACATCGATCCGGGACGTCTCGAGGCGGTGCGCACCGAGATCGACGCGCTGGGCAGCGGCGAGGTGCTCGCGATCGCGTGCGACGTGACGAAAGAAGCGTCGGTGCGCGCGCTCGCCGATCAGGTCTTCGACCGTTTCGGCACCGTGCATCTGCTCTTCAACAATGCCGGCGTCGGCCTCGGTGAGGCGCAGCGCAAGATCTGGACCTTGCCGCTCAGCGACTGGCGCTGGGGGATCGATGTCAATGTGATCGGCGTCGTCCACGGGATCGCGGCGTTCGTGCCGCGGATGATCGAGGCGGGCGAAGAGGGGGTGGTGATCAACACCAGCTCGACCAACGGCGGGCTGCGCTCGCTTCCCAATACGCCGATCTATGCCGCGACCAAGGCCGCGGTCACCAGCATTTCCGAAGTGCTGCATCAACAGCTTCTGCGCGAGGGTGGGAAGCTGCGTGCCGCCGTCCTCTTCCCCGGCCCGCACACGGTGAACACCGCGATCATGGCGTCGGGCGAAGTCCGCCCTGCCGACTATGTGGAGAATGAAGCGCAGACGAAGGTCGCCTATCGCACGATGGAGGATCTGGTCCGCACCACCGGGCTCAAACTCCAGTTGACTGAACCCGACGAGGTTTCGGCCTTCGCGCTTGACGGCGTGCGTGCGGGGCGCTTCTGGCTGCTGCCCGAGAGTGGGGAGAATGATGTGCTGATTGCGGCGCGGACCGAACAGATACTGGCGCGGCGGGATCCGCCCTCGGCATGGTGACCGCGGCAGCTGCAGCCGACGAGCCGGCGACAGGCGCCGCACCCTCTCGCGGCGTGTATCGCTGGCTCGTCGTCGCGATCCTCTTCGTCGGCTATTGCTTCAGCGCGATCGACGCGCGCGTGCTTACGCTGATGGTCGAGCCGATCCAGAAGGACCTCGGCCTCAGCGATTTCGAGATCAGCCTGCTGCAGGGCTTCGCTTTCTCGCTCCTCTACAGCGTCGCAGCGTTGCCGATCGGCCGCTACGTCGACCGCACAAAGCGGCGCGCGACGCTGATCGTATGGGGCGTGCTCTTCTGGTCGCTGATGACCGCGGCGTGCGGTTTTACCAGCAGTTTCATCGGGCTGTTCCTCGCGCGCGTCGGCGTCGGCGTCGGCGAGGCAACGCTCAGCCCGACCGCCTATTCGCTGATCAGCGACTATTTCGAACGCCGGCGCCGCGCGCTGGCGATCAGCTTCTATGCGATCGGATATCCGATCGGCGGCGGGCTGGCGCTGTTGTTCGGCGGTTGGTTGCTCGGTCATTTCACCGAGGCGGGCGGCTGGACGCTGCCTTTGCTGGGCAGTTTCGCGCCGTGGCAGGCGGTGTTCCTCTGCGCCGCGGCGCCGGGGCTGATCATCGCGGCACTGATGATGACGATCCGCGAACCCGCGCGGCAGGAAGTCGCCGCCGATCTGTCGGCGAAGAGCAGCCTGCGCGAAGGTTTCGATTATATCAGGCAGCGCTGGGCGCTGTTCGGGTCGCTGATCGGGTCGCTCAGCCTGATCGCACTGCTTGCGATCGGCACCGCGCTGTGGTTCCCGACCTTCCTTATCCGCAGCTATGGCATGACCCCGACCGAGGTCGGCCTGTCCTACGGGATGGTCATGCTCGTCTGCGGAACCGTGGGTACGCTATCGGGCGGCTGGCTCGCGGGGCGGCTGATGCAGGGCGGACGGGCCGACGCGAACATGCGCGTCGTGCTGATCGCCACGATCCTGAAAGGGTTGCCGCTGATCGTCGCGCCATTGATGCCGACCGCCTTCCTGTCGCTGACCATGATGGCGATCGGCACGTTGATCGGACAGGCGTCGCAGGGGGTGATGCTGACCGCGATCCAGGATGTGACGCCGAACCAGCTGCGCGGACAGGTCACCGCAATCTCGCTGCTCTGCGTCAACCTGATCGGTACCGGGCTGGGCGCCAGCGTCATCGCCGCGATAACCGATTTCGGCTTCGGGGATCAGGCGGCGCTCGGCTATTCCATCGCGATTGCCGGCGCAGTGGTGCTTCCGCTGATTATCGCCTTGTTGCTGGTGGCCCTTCCTCATTACCGTCGCGCGGTCGAAAGCTGACGCGCGGACTTGGGCGGCAGCGGATGTCGACAGCCGTGCGAAGCTCGCGCGAACAGCGCGTGACCTTGCATGTCACGCCAGCCGCGCGGTTTCAGCCTAGAACTGCCACGCTGCGCAGGATCAGGCGGACAAGATCGGCCTGGCGGCCAACGCCTGTCTTGTTGAGGATTGTCTTGCAATAACTGCGCACGGTATTCTCGGTGAAACCGAGCCTTTCTGCCGCCTCCGAAAGACTGAGTCCTGACGCAAGCTGGGCGGCGAGTTGCGCCTCGGATGGGGTAAGGTCGAAAATTTGCGCGACAAGGCGCTCGAGCGGATGGTGCGTATCGAGCCCGGACACATAAACAATCGCAGCCGGACCCGCTTCATTGCCGTAATGCGAACGCGCTTCGATCGAACGGATGAGAATTCCGAGATGGCAATGGAAATCGGCCTCAACGCGCAGCCCCTCGGCGAAGCTGCCGCCGTCGCGGTGCGCGGCAACGGCGTTGCCGATCAGTTTCTGGAGCTGGGCATTGTCCGACTGGTTGGCGAGCATGAGCCGCTCGCCTGCGGTGCGAAGGCCCTTGTTCGCTCGCGCGAGCGCGCGGCCGGCGCCGTTGCTGCGAAGAATGCGCCCGGCGCCGTCGAGGATGAAGGTGCACAGCGTCAGCCGGTCGAGCGTGTCGATCATCACCTGTGCCTCGGTCTCCTCACGCCGGATCCTCGCGAATAGCGCGAGCGACAGTTCGAGGTGCGGGCGCAGCGCGATCAGCATCGCCTTGTCGTCGTCGGAAAAATCCTCGCCATCGGGGCCGTCGGTCAGCCCCACATTGCCCTCCCACCCGTCAGGTTCGGAAATATACATGCCGAGCTGATATTCGATGCCATAGGGTTGCAATATCTCGGCATAGAAACGGCTGGCGTGGAGGGTTTCGGGCGAAACGATCTCGCTCAGCCGATAGATGTCGCCGGGCCGCGCGAGCGCGTTGCGCAGCGGGTCTAGATCGCCGAGTTCGGCATGGATGCGGTGGATGCGGCGCGCGTCCTGTTCGGCGATCGGCGGCGGCGGCGCCCAGATGATGAAGGGCGGCATGCCCGGACGGCTCAGCCGCAGCGTGATCGCCGCGCTCTGCCGCTGCATCCGCCGGCTGAGTGCTTCGAGAAAGCCTTGCCACGGCGTCTCCTCCAGCGCGCCGTGATAGATCAAGGTCACCAGCTCGTCGACTTCGGCAACAGGCTTGTAGCTGGGCATTCCGACTCCGTTCCCCCGATCTTCGCTTCCCCTCTATAGGCTGCACCCTTGGTGCGGCAACATCGATGCCGAAGCCCCCGAATAGGGGTTGTGGCGCGGCGCGTGGCGCGTCACCGGAAGGGATGGAAAAATGGCGTGCGACGTGCGCGAACGGAGAGACGATGACCGTATCCGAACCCAAGACGACGATCCCGCATATGATCCTCGAAGGCGCGGCGGCCTACGCGGATCGGGTCGCGATCCGCGGCGAGGACGGCCGGACTGTCACCTATGACGATCTGCCTGCGCTGATCGGCGACAGCGCCCGGGCCTTCATCGCCGCGGGCGTATCGGCGGGCGACCGCGTCGCGATATGGGCGCCCAATTCGGTGGAATGGATCATCGCCGCGATCGGCGCGCAGGCGGCAGGCGCTGCCATCGTGCCGCTCAACACGCGGCTCAAGGGACGCGAGGCCGGATATATCTTGCGTGCGAGCGGGGCAAAGCAGCTGCTGACCGTCGGCGAATTCCTCGGCACCGCCTATCCGGCGCTGATCGCGGGCGAAGATCTGCCCGACCTCGCCGGGATCGTGCTGCTCGACGGCGAAGCGGGCGGTCAACCCTGGCAGGCGTTTCTGGAGCGTGGCGGGGATGTGCCCGAAGAGGCGGTCGCCGAACGGCTCGACGCGCTGGGCGAAGACGATGTCTGCGACATCCTCTTTACCTCGGGTACGACGGGGAGCCCCAAGGGCGCGGTGACGACGCACGGCCAGAATGTCCGGCTTTACCGTACCTATGGTGACAGGCTCGGCTATGGACCCGATGACAATTTCCTGATCATCAATCCCTTCTTCCACAGCTTCGGTTACAAGGCGGGATGGCTCGTCGCGCTGATGCACGGCGCGACCGTACTGCCGCACGCGGTGTTTGACGCCGAAGGGGTACTGAAACGGATCGAGGCCGAACGCGTGACGCTGCTTCCCGGCCCGCCGACCATTTTCCAGAGCTTGCTGGCCGCATCTTACGGCGATTACGACCTGTCCTCGCTGCGCGTGTCGATCACTGGCGCCGCGTCGGTTCCGGTGATCCTGATCGAGGAGATGCGTTGCAAGCTTGGGATCGATATCGTTCTGACCGCCTATGGGCTGACCGAGACGTGCGGCGTCGTGACGATGTGCAGCGCGGGCGACGATGCAGAGACCGTCGCGAACACCGCGGGACGGCCGCTGGAGGGCATCGAGGTCCGGCTCGTCGACCGCGACGGCGGCGATGTCGCGACCGGCGGGGCGGGGGAGCTGCTGGTGCGCGGTCCCAATGTGATGCGCGGCTATTTTAACGATTCCGCCGCCACCGCGGCGGCGATCGATGCCGAAGGCTGGTTACGGACGGGCGACATCGCGGTGCGCGACGCGCGCGGCAATATGAAGATCACCGACCGCGCGAAGGATGTCTTCATCGTCGGCGGCTTCAACGCCTATCCCGCCGAGATCGAGGGACTGCTTGCCGCGCATCCGGCGGTACTGCAATCGGCGGTGATCGGCGTCCTCGACGAACGGCTGGGCGAAGTACCGATGGCGTTCGTCGTGCTCCGTCCCGACGCGGTGGCATCGGTGGAAGAAATCATCGCTTGGTGCCGCGAGAATATGGCGAACTACAAGGTCCCGCGACGGATCGAGATCATGGACGCGTTGCCGATGAACGCGGCAGGCAAGGTGCAGAAGTTTATGCTGCGCGGGTGATAGGGACGGCGGGTTTCGGCCGATAGGGGGCGGTAGCGATGTGAACGACGCGCAAGCCGGGCCCCCGAATTCTGGCGCTAGCCTTGCCTGTTTCGGCACTGACCCCGGCTTGCGCCGGGGCTCACGAGGGCAATTCGCACCCCGGCCGAACTCAACTTTCCGGATAGAAACGGCTGACCGTATCGACGATGCACGCGGGCTTGTCCTGTCCCTCGATCTCCACCGTCACGCGCACCACCGCTTGCACACCACCCTTGGCTTCCTCGGCCCTGACCAGTTCGCCGACGCCGCGGACGCGGCTGCCCGAACGTACGGGGTTGAGGAAGCGGAGGCTGTCGGTACCGATGTTAATTCCCATCGAAACGCCGCGCACTTCGATCAGGTCGGGGAGGAAGCGGTTAACGAGACTCATCGTGAGATAGCCGTGCGCGATTGTGCCGCCGAAGGGGCCGTCTTTGGCGCGCGCCGGGTCAACGTGGATCCACTGGTGATCGTCGGTCGCCTTCGCGAACAGATCGATGCGGTCCTGCTCGATCGCCACCCATTCGGTCGGGCCGAAGCGTTCTCCGATGGCCGTCAGCAGCATCACAGGGTTTTCGAAAATGCGCACGCTCACGCCTGCTGGCTCGACACGGCGATGACTTCGCCGGCCATATAGGAAGAGAGATCGCTTGCGAGGAACAGCATGACGTTCGCCACTTCCCAAGGCTCGGCATAGCGGCCGAAAGCTTCCTTCGCGGTCAGTTCCTCGAGCAGGCCCGGCGGGGTCACTTTCGACAGTGAGGCGTGCATCGCAAGGCTGGGCGACACGGCGTTGATACGGACACCCTGTTCGGCAGCCTCAAGCGCCGAGCAGCGTGTGAAGGCCATCACCCCGGCCTTGGCCGCGGCATAATGCGCCTGCAATTTCTGCGCGCGCCAGCCGAGTACCGAGGCGTTGTTGACGATCGCACCCTTCTGGCGCTCGTACATGTGCGGCAGGATGGCGCGCGTCATGCGGAAGACGCTGGTGAGCGTGACGTCGAGCACCTTGTGCCACTGGTCGTCGGTCATCTCGACCACCGACGTGGCACCGCCGAGCCCGGCGTTGTTGATCAGCACGTCGACATGCCCCATCGCGGCGATCGCGCCCGCAACCAGCGTCTGCACCTGATCTTCATCGGTGACATCGCAGACGAGGGTGCCGGGACGCGCGAAGCCAAGCGCCGCGATCCGGTCCGCAGTTTCGCCGAGGCGGCGTTCGTGCATGTCGGAGAGGAAGAGCGTCGCGCCCTCCTCGGCTGCGCGCCGGGCGACCGCGCCGCCGATGCCGCTGCCCGCGGCGGCGGTGATCAGCACGGTCTTGCCTTTCAGGAGGCCGGAGGGAGTGGGGTAGTCGGGGGCGGGTCTTGCCACGCTTCGTTCCTTTACTTGAGGTCGCCGCGCGGCTCGCGCGGGAGGCCGAGCGCGCGCTCGGCGATGATGTTGCGCTGAATCTCGTTGGTGCCGCCGTAAATCGTGTCGGCGCGGCTGTAGAGGAACAGGTTGGGGAGCATCGGGAAGGCATAGTCATGCCCCGAAACCGTCTCGCCGGCCTGACCCAGCACATCCATTGCCAGCTCGCCCAGATCGCGGCGCCATGTCGCCCACTGGATCTTGTAAGTGAGCGCCGACGGGCTGAGTTTGCCGCCCTCGGCGTCGGTGAGCATCCGGAGCGCGCCATAGCGCATCAGTCTGAGGCCGATCTCCGCCTTGGCGATGCGCTGGCGGATGAGTGGACTCTTCGCCGCGCCATTGGCGCGCGCCGCCGCGATCACCGCGTCGAGTTCGTTACGGAAGCCCATCTGCTGCGCGAGGGTGGAGACGCCGCGCTCGAAGCCGAGGAGGCCCATCGCAACCTTCCAACCGTCGCCGGGCTCGCCGAGCATGTTCGCGGCGTCGGTGCGGGCGCCGTCGAAAAAGGTTTCGTTAAACTCGGCCTCGCCGGTGATCTGGTGGATCGGCCGCACGGTGACGCCGGGCTGGTCGACGGGGACGAGCAGGAAGGCGAGACCCTTGGGGCCCTTCGAGCCCTCCTCGCTGCGCGCGATGACGAAAATCCAGTCGGAGAATTGCGCGAGGCTGGTCCAGACCTTCTGTCCCTCGACCACCCATTCGTTGCCTTCGCGCCATGCGCGGGTGCGGACATTGGCGAGGTCGGACCCGGCGTCGGGTTCGGAATAGCCTTGACACCAGATTTCCTCACCGCGCGCGATCGGGGGCAGGAAACGGGCCTTTTGCTCGTCGGTGCCGAAGGCGAGGATCGTCGGGCCGGCAAGTTCGATGCCGATATGGTTGAGGCGTGGCGGGCCACCTGCACGCGCATATTCCTCGGCGAAGATCACCTGCTGCGCGAGCGTCGCGTCGCGGCCGCCATAGGCGCGGGGCCAGCCGACACAGCTCCAGCCGGCTTCGCCTAGCCGACGTTCCCAATCGCGGCGGCGTTCGGGCTTTTCGGTCAGGCTGGCGAGCCCGCGAACATCGGCGAATGCGCCGTTCAGTTCAGCCGAAAGCCAAGCTGCGGCCTCGGCACGGAAAGCTTCTTCCTCGGGAGAAAATCCGAGTTTCATGCGGCGTCATCCAGTCCGGTGAGCGTGGCGATCCGTTCACGGTGCCAGTCGGGGGTGCCGAGCAGGTTCGCATTGCTGCGTGCGCGCTTGAAATAGAGGTGCGCGTCATGCTCCCAGGTAAATCCGATGCCGCCGTGGAGCTGGATCATCTCGCCCGCGCAATGCATGTAAGTGTCGCAGGCGAAGGCCTTGGCGGCGTGAACCGCGAAGGCTGCTTCGTCCGATCCCTCATCGATCGCGCACGCGGCCCAATATACCGCCGATCGCGCCTGTTCGACGACCACCATCATATCGGCGAGCCGGTGCTTGACGGCCTGAAAGCTGCCGATCGCGCGGCCGAACTGGATGCGCTCCTGTGCGTAGTCGACCGTCCGGTCGAGACATGCTTGCGCTCCGCCGAGGGCGTCGGCGGCGATGGCGAGTGCGCCCGTCGCATGTGCTGCCGCTAGCGCCGCGGCGGGGTCGGTCAGTCCTTCCGCAGCGACGGCGTCGAAATCGAGCCGGGCATAGGGGCGCGTCTGGTCCATGCTGGTGAGCGCCGCAATACTAATGCCGGGGGCGTCGCGCTCAACGAGGAACATGCCGTCGCTGACTGCGACGACGAACAGATCGGCGCGTGCTCCGTGCGGGACGTACAGCGCCGCGCCCATCAGCGCGCCGTCGCTCGCCGCCGCGTCCGGCGTGGCCTCGGCGAAGCTCGCGACCAGTTCTCCCGCGGCGAGACGCGGGAGCAGGCGTGCTTTCTGTTCCGCGCTGCCACCGGCGAGGATTGCGGGGATGGCGAGGCCGACGCTGGCGAGCAAGGGCAGTGCGGCGACGTGCCGCCCGGCTTCCTCGGCGAGGATAGCGAGCTCGATCATGCCGAGCCCGACGCCGCCCTGATCCTCGGGGATCGCGACCCCAGCGAGGCCGAGTTCGGCCGTGAACGCCTGCCACAGCGCTTCGTCGATGCCGCTGGCAGCCATCGCGGCGCGGGTGCGCTCGGTCGTCGCCTGCTCGGCAAAGAAGGCCTTCGCCGTTTCGGCGATCATCGCCTGTTCGTCGGTGAAGGCGAAATGCACCCTAGCTGCCCCAGACCTGGCGCGGTTCGATGCGCTGGGCAAGGAGCTTGTCGACCGCATCGCCAACGTCGGCGGGCGCCCATTTTTCCGGCTTTTCGACTGTCGGGCCGAGCTTCCAGCCCTCTTCGATCGTAATGCGACCGCCCTCGAGTTCGAAGACGCAGCCGGTGACGTGTTGCGACTGTTCGGAGCCAAGCCATACGACGGTGGGCGCGATATTGTCGGGATCCTGCACGTCGAAGCCGGTCTCGACAGCAGCCATCTTGTCGGCGAACGCGCCCTCGGTCATCCGTGTGCGTGCTGCGGGGGCGAGCGCGTTGGCGGTGATGCCATAGCGCCCGAGCTCGGCCGCCTGCACGAGCGTCAGTGCCGCGATACCGCCCTTCGCGGTCGAATAGGCCGCCTGCGCGATCGACCCTTGCAGCCCCGCGCCGCTGGTGGTGTTGATTATGCGCGCGTCGACGGGCTTGCCAGCCTTCTGCTGGCCGCGCCAGTAATCGACCGCATGGCGGCTGACGCAGAAATGGCCGCGCAGGTGGACGTGCATGGTCGCGTCCCATTCCCCGGGCGTCGCCGACACGAACATGCGGTCGCGCACGATGCCGGCATTGTTGACGACGACATGCAGGTCGCCGAACGCCGCGACCGCGGCGTCGACGATGCGCTTTGCCGCGTCCCAGTCGGTGATGTCCTCGTAATTGGCGATGGCGTTGCCGCCCGCCGCCTTGATTTCGGTGACGACGCCGTCGGCGGCCGATGTGTCGCGTCCTTCGCCCGACAGGCTCGTACCGATATCGTTGACGACGACATTCGCGCCTTCGGCGGCGAAGGCGAGCGCATAGGAGCGCCCGAGCCCGCGCGCCGCGCCGGTGATGATGACGGTGCGTCCGTCGCAGATGCCCATGGTGCTCAAAGCCTTTCGATGATCGTGACGTTGGCCTGACCGCCGCCTTCGCACATGGTCTGGAGGCCGTAGCGGCCGCCGGTGCGTTCGAGCGCGCCGAGCAAGGTGGTCATAAGGCGCGCGCCGGTGGCGCCGATCGGGTGGCCGAGCGCGATCGCACCGCCTTGGACATTGACCTTCTCGTGCGGGACGCCGAGTTCCTGCATCCATGCCATCGGGATCGAGGCGAAGGCTTCGTTGCATTCGAACAGGTCGATGTCGTCGACCGTCATGCCCGCCTTTTCGAGCGCGTATTTCGTTGCCGGGATCGGGCCTGTCAGCATCCACACCGGATTGTCGGCGCGGACCGAGAGGTGGTGGATGCGCGCACGCGGTTTCAGACCGTGCGCTTTCACCGCGGCCTCGCTCGCAATAAGCAGCGCGGCGGCGCCGTCGCAATTCTGGCTGGCGATGCCCGCGGTGATCACGCCGCCTTCGTTGACGGTCCTCAGCGTCGCGAGCCCCTCGGGAGTCGTCTGCGGACGGACGGTTTCGTCCTGCTCCAGCCCCTCGAAGGGCATGATCTCGGCCTTGAACCAGCCATTGTCGATCGCCGCCTGCGCGCGGCGGTGCGATTCCGCTGCGAAAAGCTCCATCGCTTCGCGGCTGATGTTCCATTTATCGGCGATCATCTCGGCCGATTTGATCTGGTTGATCTCTTGCGTGCCGTAACGGGCGTCCCAGCCCTTGGCGCCGATGAAGGGGCTGTCGAAACCATAGGGCTGGCCTGCGAACATTGCGGCCGAAATCGGGATCGCGTTCATAGCCTGACTGCCGCCCGCGACGACCAGATCCTGCGTTCCGCTCATCACCCCCTGCGCCGCGAAATGCACCGCCTGCTGCGACGATCCGCACTGGCGGTCGATCGTCGTGCCGGGGACATGCTCGGGAAGTCCCGCGACGAGCCACGCGGTGCGGCCGATGTCACCCGCCTGCGGGCCGATCGTGTCGCAGCAGCCCCAGACGACATCGTCGACCAGATTGGCGTCGATGCCGGTGCGTTCGACGAGCGCCCTGATCGGGTGCGCGGCGAGGTCGGCGGGGTGGACGGCGGCAAGACTGCCCTTCTTGCGCCCGATCGGAGTGCGGACGGCGTCGATGATATAGGCTTCAGCCATTTTCTTCTTTCCTTATGCGAAGCTGTGGCCGGGGCCGATCGGCAGCGTGCCCCCGATGACGGCGGCGTCGATGCGACGAAGATGGAAGGCACGGTCGCCCCACGCACCGGACAGCGCCCAAGCGCGCTTCATCCAGAAATGCAGGTCGACCTCATAGGTATAGCCCATCGCGCCGTGGGTCTGGATCGCGGTCTCGCTCATCGCCCAGGCGGCGTCGGCGGCGGCGAGCTTGGCGTGGCTGACATGGACTGCGGCGTTCGCGGAGCCTTCGGTCAGCGCGACCGCGGCGCGCTGGATCACCGGCTTGGCGAACTCGATCTTCACCGCCGTGCTCGCGAGATGATGCTTCACCGCCTGAAAGCTGCCGATCGGCTGGCCGAACTGGCTGCGGTTCTTCGCATAGTCGGTGGCTTGGTTCAGCATTGCGTCGGCGATGCCGACAAGCTGCGCGGCGGCGATCAGCGCGGCATGGTCGAGCAGCGCGTCGGCCGAACCGACCTCGGTCCCCGAAGGTTCGATCGGCGCATAGAGACGGCGGAGCGGATCGACGCTGTCGAGGAACGTGTTTTCGGTGTTCCCCGGAGCGAGGCGCAGGATCTTGCCTTCCACCGAGAGAATATGGGTGGCGCCGTCCAGATCGGCGACCCACGGATTGATCGGATGCTGCAGCGCGACCCTGGTCCCGCCCGAAGCGATCGCCTCCAGCAGCGCGTCCTGCCCACCCGCCTTGGCGAGCAGCGGTGCGGCGACGAGTGCGGTATCGGCGAGCGGTTCGGCGACCCCGGCGCGGCCGAGTTCGGCGGCGACCAGCACGCCGTCGAGCAACGACAGGCCGAGCCCGCCTTGCGCTTCGGGCACCAGCAGGCCGGGCAGGCCCATTTCAACAAGACCCTGCCAGACGCCCTCCGAACGGCGGCCGTCGCTGGCGTCGAGCGCGCGCAGCAGTTCCGGCCCGTGGACGCCCGTCAGATAGTCGCGCACGCCCTGCGTCAGCGTCGCCTGATCGTCGGTGATGGCTAAATCCATGGCCGTTACCTCGGCAGGCCGAGCAGGCGCTCGGCGATAATGTTGCGCTGGATCTCGTTCGACCCGGCGTAGATCGGGCCCGAGAGCGAGAAGATATAGCCTTCGAGCCACGCGTTGAGCGCGCCGCCATAGAGATGGCGAAGCTCGGCCGACGCCCCGAGCAACTGCATCGCGGTGCGGTGCGCGGCGCGGTCGAGTTCGGACCAGAAGATCTTGTTGAGGCTCGCCTCGGCGCCGATATGCCCGCCCGCCATGATCTTCGAGGCGACGGCATAGGTGTTGTAGGCATAGGCCTGCGCGTCCATCCAGGCCTGCATGACCTGCTCGCGCGCGGCAGGGGCTGCCTTTGTTTCATTCGCGCGGAACAGCACCACGAGACGTTCGGCGGCTGCCTGAAAGCGCGCGGGTGAACGCAGCATCAGCCCGCGTTCGAAGCCCGCGGTTGCCATCGCGACATTCCAGCCTTCGCCTTCGCCCGCGATGCGGTTTTCGACCGGCACGCGCACTTCGTCGAAGAAGAGTTCCGCGAAACCGGGATCGCCGTGAAGCTGGCGGATCGGGCGGCGTGTGACGCCGGGGGCGTTGAGGTCGAACAGGATGAAGCTCAGCCCCTTGTGCCGCTTCGAGTCCGGATCGGTGCGGAACAGGCCGAAGCCCCAGTCGGCGAAGCTCGCGCGGCTCGACCAGGTTTTTTGCCCCGAGATCACATAATGATCGCCGTCACGGATCGCTTTGGACGTGATCGCTGCCATATCCGACCCCGCATTGGGTTCGGACCATGCCTGCGCCCAGATCACCTCGCCCTTCGCCATAGGGGTCAGGAAGCGCGCTTTCTGTTCGTCGGTGCCGAATTCCATCACCGTCGGGCCGAGCAGGAAGATGCCGTTCTGGTTGACGCGCAGCGGCGCCCCGGCGCGATAATATTCTTCCTCGAAGATCAGCCACTGGATGAGGTCGAGCCCGCGCCCGCCATAGGCTTCGGGCCAGGTGACCATTCCCCAGTTGCCGCTCGCGAGCTTCCGCTCCCATTCGACATGCTGGTGATAGCCGTCCTCGCGTTCGAGCGTGACGAGCGGTTCTTTGGGGACGTTCGCTTCCATCCACGCGCGGACTTCGGCGCGGAAATCCTGTTGTTCGGGGGTATAGGCAAGATCCATCAGAATTCGGCCGCCTTGCCCGTCTCGACGAAGGCGTCGCGCGATTTCTGGCTGTCTTCGTGCATATACATTTCGAGCGTGAAGCCCTGTTCCCAGCGATAGCCGCGATCGACGTCGCGCGCTTCGAGCCCGTTCAGCGCCTCCTTCGCGATCACCAGCGCCTTGCGCGATTTGCCCGCGATGATGCTGGCAAAGGCGCGCGCTTCCTCGACCAGCGCCACGCGCGGCACGACTTTCTCGACCGCGCCCAGCCGGTACGCTTCCTCGACCGCGATATTGCCGCCGGTGAAGAAGGCCGCGCGGACCTTGTGCAGCGGCAGCATGCGCGAGAGGTGCGAGGCGCCGCCCATCGCGCCGCGATCGACCTCGGGCAGCGAGAAATAGGCGTCGTCGGCGGCGATGATCGTATCCGAGGCGCCGCAGATGCCGATACCGCCGCCGATCACGAATTTATGCACCGCGACGACGACGGGCACCTCGCAGTCGCGCACCGCCTTGAAGGTCAGGTAATTGCCGCGATTGAGCAGGGTGATGCGCTCGGGGTGCGCCTGCATCTCCTTGATGTCGACGCCGCCGCAGAAGCCGCGCGCGCTCTCGGCAGCGCGGATCAAGACGACATTGACCTCGGGATTGCTCCCGGCGTCGCGGATGATCGCGGGCAGGCTGTTCCAGGTGGTGCTGTCGAACGCGTTGACCGGCGGGACGTCGAAGACGATTTCGGCGATGCGGTCCTTGATCTCGGTATGGATCGGCATGGGTCAGGCCCCCGTTTGCGGTGAAGAGGATAGGGCGGCGAGGCGCGCGCGCGCGTCGCGCTCGATGTCGGCGAGAAGCTCGGCGCAGTTCGGCAGGTCGGCGAGGCGTCCGGCGACAAGCCCCGTTGCCATCAGCCCGTTATCGGGGTCGCCCTCGACCACCGCCTTCTGGATCAGCATCGGGGCGGAGGCGGCCATCATCGCCTGCGGCAGGGTGAGCCCGCCATGGCTGGTCATGCCTTTCGCGGCGCGGAACAGCTCGGCGAACGAGGCGCCGGTCTGGCGCTTCATCGCAAGCCCGCTCTCGATTGCGCGGCGCCAGATGCCGAGACCGGTCGAACGTTCGATCCGGTTCAGCAGCGCATTCTTGATCATCCGCTGCGGCAGTCCGTCGACCTTGGTCGAAACAAGGATGTCGTCGGTGCCCGCCTTCACATAGCGCGCCTTGGTGAGGTCGGGGATCGGGCTTTCGCGCGTCATCAGGAAGCGCGTGCCCATCGCGATGCCGACAGCGCCATAGGCCAGCGCCGCCGCGAGCCCGCGCCCGTCGCCGAAGCCGCCCGCGGCGATCACCGGCACCTTCACCGCGTCGAGTACCTGCGGCAACAATATCGTCGAGGCGACCGATCCGGTATGCCCGCCGCCTTCGCCGCCCTGCACGGTGACCATGTCGACGCCCAGCTGCACCATCTTCTGCGCGTGTTTGACCGCGCCCACGGTCGGCACGCAGAGGATGCCGGCATCCTTGAAGCGCCCGATCATCTTTGCATCGGGACCGCGCCCGAAACTGACTGCGCGTATCTGGTCGCGATGCTTCAGGATGATCCCGACGATCTCGCCCGCGCCCGGCTGGAACATGTGGAAGTTGACGCCGAAGGGCTGTTTTGTGCCCTTCTTGACCGCAAGGATCGCAGCCTCAAGCTCGGCGGGCTGCATCACCGCGCCCGCGAGGAAGCCGAAGGCGCCCGCCTCGCTCGACGCGATCACCAGCGCCGGCGTCGCGATCCAGCCCATTGCGGTCTGGATCACCGGCAACCGGCAACCGAGCCGCTCGGTGAGCAAGGTGGCGAGCGGATCGGCCATCAGCTCGCGCCTTGATCTTTCCGGGAGGCGTCCTTCTTGTTCGCTTCGGCCATCTTCTTGCCGTCGAACCCGGCGATATAGTCGCCCTT
>Ga0247823_10001528_pt1 | contig 19280 bp, 17 predicted proteins | sample 13C_PalmiticAcid_2_FD_192426 | JGI IMG/M metagenome (GOLD analysis project Ga0247823, IMG submission 192426) | Soil microbial communities from agricultural site in Penn Yan, New York, United States - 13C_PalmiticAcid_Day30 | ecosystem: Environmental > Terrestrial > Soil > Agricultural land... | reverse complement strand
AGGCCTCGAAGATGTTCCAGTGAGATGGGATGCGAAACTCCAGGAACGAGAACACGATCTTGCCGCCCGGCTTGAGCACCCGCTTGGCGTCCTGGAGGTAACGGTAGGTTTCCTCGAACTGCAGGTGCGTGAACACCGAGAAGAACGTGATGAAATCCGCCGAGGCATCCGGCTCCGGAATCACCGTGCCGGGTGCTGAATAGAAGCGCCAATCGTCCCGCCCGCACTTGCGTTGCGCGTACTGGAACAGCTCCGGCACCACGTCGATACCGACGTACGGCCCCGTCAGATAGTCCTTCAACTGGTAGGCCAGCCGCCCGCTGCCGCAGCCCACGTCCACGACCGTGTGCTCCGGTCGCAGCCCCAGATGCTTGAGCAACTGGAACTCCAGCATCCCCACGGCCTCGTAGTCGCCCCCCACCGCCAGCGACATCGCCTCGCCCTCGTCGTGCGAGTCCATCAGGTCCTTGCTGTGCTTCAGGTAGCTGGACAGGAAATGCGGAAGCTTCATCGTGGATCCTCTTGCGTACAGGGCGCGTGGCCCACTCAGAATGCCGGAGCGCGGTGCCAATCCCAGGCGCTGCGCAGCACGGCTTCGATGTCGGTAAAGGTCGGCGCCCACCCCAATACCTCGCGCGCCCGCTGGCTTGCCGCCACGAGCACGGGCGGATCACCGGCACGACGCGGCGCGGCCTCGAACGGCACCGGCAACCCGGTGACCTGTTCGGCCGCACGGATTACCTGCATGACACTGAAGCCCGTGCCGTTGCCCAGATTGAAGGCGTGCGCGCCCGGCGTGTCCGTCATGTAGTCCAGCGCCCGCACGTGCGCATCCGCCAGATCAAGCACGTGCACGTAGTCCCTCACGCAGGTGCCATCCGGTGTCGGGTAGTCCTGCCCGAACACCTTCAACGGCGCCGCAGGATTGATCAACGCACGCAGCAGGTTGGGGATCAGGTGCGTTTCCGGGTCATGGGACTCGCCGATGCCGTCCGCAGCGGACGCCCCGGCCGCGTTGAAATAGCGCAGGCACACCGAGCGCAATCCATAGGCCTGCGCCGCATCCGCCAGGATGCGCTCGACCATCAGCTTGCTGGCCCCGTACGGATTGATCGGCGCCTTGGGGTGGTCCTCGTCGATGAGCGCGCTGACCGGATCGCCAAATACCGCAGCCGTGGAGGAGAACACAATGCGGTCCACCGCGTGCCGGCGCATCACACGCAACAGGTTCAGCGTGCCCACAACGTTGTTCTCGTAGTAGTCGTAGGGCGCACTCATCGACTCCCCAACCAGGGAGCGGGCACAGAAATGGAGCACGGCATCGTAGTGCTGTCCCTGGAACGCCGCCTCCAGACTGGGGGCGTCGAGGAGGTCGGCCCGGACCAGTGGCCCCCAGCGGACCGCCTGCTTATGACCGGTGCTCAGGTTGTCCAGGACGGTGACGCGATGACCGCGGGCGTCCAGTACCTTGGCGACATGGGAGCCGACATAACCGGCGCCGCCGCAAACAAGCAAATGCATCGTGTCCTTCCTTGGGAGCTGAGACGGCATTGTATTCGTAGCACAAGGCGAAGACAGGGCGCGACTCACTCTACCCCCGCTGCCACCCGCAGCCGCCGCCGCGTCATCGGGCCGAAGCGCAATGCATCCGAGAGGCCCGCCAGCATGTCGCCATCGGCGTGGCCTCGTGCGTGACCGGACTCCACCTCGCCAAGCGGCGCGTCCAGGGCGATCGTCGTGAGCTGGCGCCACAACAGCGCATGTTCGCGCTGTTCGCGCAGGCGCACGGCGAGCGTCGCGGCGCCGCGCAGGCGCAGGAACGCGACTTCATCCATGCGCGCGAGCAGGGTGTCCAGATCGCCGAAGTGCGCCAGCAGCACGGCGGCGGACTTCGCACCGATCCCGGTGACACCCGGAATGTTGTCCACGGCATCGCCCGTCAGCGCGAGGTAGTCGGCGATCTGCCGCGCTTCCACGCCGTGCCGGGCCTTCACGCCATGCATGCCCCAGCGCTGGCCGCGGGCGAAATCCCATTGCTCGTCGTGTTCCTGCAGGAGTTGCGACAGATCCTTGTCTGCGGACACGATGATGCCGCGGAACCCTTGCGGCCTTGCGGCATGCAATGCGCTGCCGATCAGGTCGTCCGCCTCGTATTCGCCGTGCGCGAGCACGCTCAGTCCGAGTGCAGCGCAGAGCGCCTTGCAGTGCGTGAACTGGCGCCGGAGTTCCTCCGGTGCGGGGTCGCGATTGGCCTTGTAGGCCGGATAAAGGCGATTGCGGAAGCAACTGTCCAGCGCCTCGTCGAAGGCGATCGCGATGTGCGCGGGGCGTTCCTTCTCGAGCAGCTCCAGCAGGAAGCGCGCGAAGCCGTGCACCGCGTTGGTGGGCCAGCCATCGGCATCCTGGAATTCGTCCGGCATCGAGTGCCAGGCGCGGAACACGTACAGGCTGGCGTCGACCAGATGGAGCGGGCGCATGACGGCCTGCTCAGGCATGGGGCGTCCAGTCGCTCAGCAGAGCCGCAGGATCCGGACGTTCGCGTTCGGGTGCGTCCAGCAGCGGTGTGCCGATGTGAATGAAGCCGGCGATCTTCTCGTTCGCAGCCAGGCCGAGCGTTTCCGCCACGGCATCGTCGTACGCCATCCAGCCGGTCAGCCATTGCGCGCCGAAGCCGAGTGCCTGCGCGGATTGCAGCAGGGCGAAACAGACGCTGCCGGCCGTGAGCAGCTGCTCCTGTTCCGGCACCTTGTGGCCCGAGGTGAGGCGCGCGACCACGGTGATGATGACCGGCGCATGCGAGAAGCGCGCACGGTCCTTGGCGATCACGGCATCCGCCGCAGCGGGATCGAGATGCAAGGTGCGTGCCGCCAGGTACTCGCCCAGCGCATGCCTGGCGTCGCCCTGGATGCGGATGAAGCGGAACGGCACCAGCTTGCCGTGATCCGGTACGCGGACAGCGGAAGCGAGCATCCGCAGCAGCGTGGCGTCGTCAGGGCCGGGTTCGCCGAGTTGTTTGGAGGGCACGGAACGGCGTGCGTCGAGGGCGTGCAGGGGATCGGTAAGCGACATGCGTCAAGTTTACCGTGCCACATCTTGTTGCATGGCACTAAAATGCCGAGGCCATCACGGTTGCCGGTCCGCCGGATTTCCTACGATGTCATGGCGGATCCCCGGTCCGCATCCCCCGAACTCCTTTCGCCTGCCAAGGCGGGGAACCTTGCGCATGTCGAACGTCCTCAATATCGCCGATCGGCCCGGTCGGGACACGCGCCTGCTGGATCAGGCGCGTGACGCCGCGATCCCGCCGCTGGTGGACGCCTTCGCGGTGGCGCTGGGTCGTTTCGACGATGCGCTGTTTGACCGCGCCGAGCGGGCCGGTCCCTCGCAGATGGCCTTCCTCGACGCGATGCGCGAACTGCGCCGCCGCCGCGAAGACATCATCGTGCGCTTCCGCGCCCATCTGCAGCGGGCCTGGAGCGCGCTGCAGGAAGGGCAGCCGCTGTCCATGGAGCGGGCGTTCGCGCAGGGGTCGGAAGACGGACTGACCCTGATAACGGACCAGGAACTGGAGTCCCGGCTGGCGGTGCGCAACCTGGCCAGCGTCATCCAGCGCGACTGCAAGCCTGTCCTCGCCCGGCTGGACCGCCGCCTGGGCTGGATCGCCGGCGATGTCGTGCTGGACGTGGAGCTCAACCCCATCGGCCCCGAGCACATCGGCGTGGCCGTCCACCAGGCGTTCTCGGCGTGCGACCTCGCACCCGAGGTCCGGCTGGTGGTGATCAAGCTGTGCGAACGGGACCTGGTGCCCGCGATCGCGCGCCTCTATGCGTCGCTGGACCAGCGCCTCATGCAGGTCGGCGTGATGCCGGAACTGCCATCGCGCCGCGCGCCGAAGCCCGAGGCCGGCGCGCCGCCGGACATGGAAAGCGAGGCTGACGGTGGCGAAGAGCCCGGCGCACCCGCGTGGGCGGCGCGTTTCCTCAATCGGATGGCGGGCGTGAGCCGTGGCCTCGAAGCCACGCGCGCCGCCCCGATGATGGGCGGCTTCGGCGACGTGCCTCCGGGCTACGGCGCCGCGCCCGGTGCGCAAGGCGTCCTGCTTGAAGCCCTGCACCACCTGTTGCAGGAGTCGCGCCGTGGTCGCGATGCGGGCGATGCGGCGGAAGCGCGCGCGGCCGACCAGCGCCAGCGTGACCTTTCGCAGCGTGAAATGCTGTCGGTGCTGTCCCTGTTGCAGGCCACGCCCAGCGCCACGCTGCGTGCGGCGATCGGCGACAACGGGGAATCGCTGGCGCAGCGGTTGAAGAACGAAGTACTCAGCAGCGCCATGCAGCTGGGCGTGGACCCGTCCACCGCGCGCCTGGCGCCCGTCGACGAGGATGCGATCGACCTGGTCGGCATGCTGTTCGACGTGATGCTGGACGAGCGCGACCTGGAAGGCCGTCCGCGCGAACTGATCGGCCGCCTCGTGGTGCCGTTCGTCAAGGTCGCGCTGCTGGACCGGCGCATGTTCGTGCAGAAGACGCACCCGGCGCGCCGCCTGCTCAACGTGCTGGCGGAGGCCTGCGAGGGCAACAACGGCGAGAGCGCCGCCGAGCGCACCTTGCTGACCAAGGTGGAAGAGGTGGTCGACCGCCTGGTCGCCGAGTTCAACGAGAACCTCGCGATCTTCCTGACGCTGGAAGAAGAATTCCGTGCGTTCCTGGAGCAGCATCGCCGCCGCATCGAGATCGCCGAACGCCGCGCCGCCGAGATCCAGCGCGGGCAGGAGCGCCTTGAAGCCGCGCGTGCGCGCATGAACGCCGAACTGGACGAACGCCTCGCGGATCGCCGGGTGCCGCAGGCCATCGAGGATTTCCTGCGCCAGCCGTGGGCGCACCACGTCACCATGACGGTACTGCGCGAAGGCGAGGACGGCGACGGCCTGCGCGAGTCGCTCACCCTGGCGGACGGCGTGCTGGAAGAACTCACCGAAGCGCAGCGCCATGTCGTCGGCAAGCCCTGGTTGCAGGCGTGGCGACCGGCGCTGCTGAAGGTCTTCGCCAGCGTCGGCATGAACCAGGATGCCGCCGGCGGCGCGGTGGATGCCCTGCACGACACGCTGCAGGCGGTGGCCGCCGCGCGGCCGGACCTGGAAAAAGCGCTGCCGGAACTGCCGCAGGTGGTGCTGCCGAAACCGGTCATCGACGAGGAAGCCACGCCGATCCAGCTGGTCGCCGGTGCGGATACGCTCGAGTTCGACCACAGCGATGCCGACCACTTCCGCAATCTTGCGATCGGCACCTGGCTCGATTTCATCGACAAGGACAACAAGGTGCAGGCGGGCAAGCTGTCGTGGGTCAGCCCGATCTCCTCACGCCTGCTGTTCGTCAATCGCCGCGGCGTACGCTTCTGCGTCGCTTCGCCGGAAGAACTGGCCGCGATGGTGCGCCTAGGCCGCCTGCGTACGCACCAGAGCGAGGACGCCTTCGACAGTGCCATGCAGGGCGTGATCGAGCGCCTCGAACCCGCGCCGTCGCCCGCCGCGGCGGTCTGAGCACACGCCGGGACCGTCGGTCCTCCGCTTCCGCGCGGGGATGCCGCGCTCTGTTAGCATCGCGACACGGATGACCTAACGACGAGGGGCGCATGGCGGTCGAAGTTCGGGTACTGAAGGAAACCGCGACCGGTGAGCGCCGCGTGGCCGCGACGCCGGAAACGGTCCGCAAAATGCTGGCCGCAGGCGCACGGGTGACCGTGGAGCGCGGCGCGGGCCAGGCGGCCGGTTTCGTCGATCAGGCGTATGCCGATGCGGGGGCGGAGCTCGTCGATGGCGAAGGCCGGGAGGGGGCCGACCTGCTGCTATGCGTGCAGCCGCCGGCGCCCGACGCCATCCGCCATTTCAAGACGGGCGCCACGCTGGTGGGCGTGCTGCAACCGTCGGCCGATCCCGCGCGCGACGAAGCCCTTCGCGCACGCGGCATCCAGGCGTTCCCGCTCGAGCGGCTGCCGCGCACCACGCGTGCGCAGGCGATGGATGTGCTGAGTTCGCAGGCGGGCATGGCCGGTTACAAGGCCGTGCTGATCGCCGCGCAGCTGGCGCCGCGCTTCTTCCCCATGCTGACCACGGCCGCCGGCACCATCCGGCCCTCGAAGGTGTTGATCGTGGGCGCCGGCGTGGCGGGCCTGCAGGGCGTTGCCACGGCCAAGCGCCTGGGCGCGCAGGTGGAGGGCTTCGACGTGCGTCCGGAGACGCGCGAGCAGATCGAATCGCTGGGCGGGAAGTTCCTGGACCTGGGTGTCAGCGCGGCAGGCGATGGCGGGTATGCGCGCCAGCTGACGGACGAAGAGCGCGCGCTGCAGCAGCAGCGGCTGGCGGATCACCTGAAGGGCATCGACGTGGTGGTATGCACCGCGGCGGTGCCGGGGCGGCCCGCGCCGAAGATCATCAGTGCGGCGATGGTGGCGGGCATGAAGCCCGGCAGCGTCATCGTCGACCTGGCCGCCGAAACCGGCGGCAACTGCGAACTCACCCGGCCGGGCGAGACCTATGAGCACCAGGGCGTGACCGTGGCCGGACCCCTCAATCTCGCCAGCCTGGGCGCGGTCCACGCCAGCGAGATGTATGCCCGCAACGTGCTCAATTTCGTGTCGCTGTTCGTCAGGGAAGGCGCGCTGCAGTTCGATTGGGACGACGAACTGTTGGCGAAGACGGTGTGGCCGGAGCGGCCGCCGGCGACGCCCGCCGTCCCCTGACGGCGGATCTCAGCGGTCTGGCCGCCGGTCGCGGTCACGCGGCGGCGGCGCGTTGTCGCGCATCCAGGCCTCGCGTTGTTCGGGCGTCATCTTCTTCCATTGCTCGCGCAGATCGGCGCGCTGTTCGGGGGTGAGTGTCTTCATGCGGCCGTAGAGCGCGCGTGCCTGTCGGCGCTGGTCGGGGCTCATGCCTTCGAAGCGCTTCATGCCGTGCCGTGCCTGCGCACGTTGCTCGGGCGTCAGCGCCTGCCAGCGCTGTGCACGCTCCATCATGCGGCCGCGCTCGTCCGGCTCGCGGTTCCAGCGGTCGCGCACGGGTGCGATGAGCGCCTCGCGCTGCTCGGGCGTGAGCTTTTCCCACGCAGGCAGCGGCGCGGGTGCGGACTGCGCCCATGCATGGCCGCTGGCGAGCAGCAGGCCGAGGAAGAAAAGACGGGGGGTACGGACCATCATGGGGTCGACTCCATGGCGAGGGGTTGGGCATCGGCGGAAGCCAGCCACAGATACAGGTCGGGGTCTTCATCGAGCGCGCTCGGCACGCCGAGCTCATCGGCGGTGGCGTCGTTCTCCGCCGGAGCAACCGCAGATATGGCGGTAGCCGCCGTGGGTGCGGAGGCATCCGGCGTGCGCGGCAGCCATTGCAGTCCCAGCCCCACCGCGAGCACTGCGGAGAACGCTGTCGCCGTGAGCCAGCGCCACGGACGCGGGCTGCCGGACGCCGGGGCGTTGCGCCGGCTCTCGTGGCGGGCGTTGCGCAGTTGCATCAGCGTCTGTGGCGACACCTGTGCCAAGGCGGCCCGGTGCAGGCGACGGGCTTCCTGGTCGAAGCCGTGGTCATTGTCGTGGGTGGGGTTCATCGGAATTCCTCCAGTTGCCGTTGCAGGGCATCGCGCGCACGGGACAGGTGCGTCTTCACCGAGCCCTCCGAGCAGCCCATCGCGCGCGCCGTGTCGGCCACGTCCAGTTCTTCCAGCACGCGCAGGGTGAACGCTTCGCGCTGCCGGGCAGGCAATGCGCGCAAGGCATGCACGAGGCGCGCGTAGGCTTCGCGCTGGTCGTGCGCCTGCGAGGGGCCGGCGCCGTGGTCGGGCGCCCAGTCCACCGGGCCTTCTTCGCCGCGGTCGCCGGTCGGCAGCAGCCAGCGCAGCCGGAAACCGGCGCGGCGCTGCAGGTCGACGATGCGCCGGCGCAGGATGCTCCAGAACAAGGGCGTCCATTCCGCAGCAGGGCGGTCGGCGTACACCAGCATCTTCATCATGGCGTCCTGCACGGCGTCCAGTGCGTCCTCGCGATGGCGCAGGCCGGCTTCGGCAAAGCGGAACGCGCGCGGCCCGATGTCAGCCAGGAACAGATCGAGCGTCGCCGCCAGCGGGCTGGACGGCGACGTTTCCGGCGACGGACTGGGGGCGGTGCTCACCAACATAGCTTAGCGGCCAGTGGCGTGAATCAGCCGCGACGATCCAGGCGGCGGTCGATGCGGTCGCCGCGACGGTCCCACTGCGCTTCGGCGCGCTCGCCCTTGCGGTCCAGGCGGAGGTCGATACGGTCGCCACGACGCTCCAGGTGCTTCGCGGCGCGGGGATGGCCATGGGTGTCGGCCCACTGCGCGCTGCGGTCGAAGCGCCGTTCGATGCGGTCGCCACGCGCATCCATGCGGTGCTCCGCGCGGTCGCCCTTGCGATCCAGCCGGTGGTCGATGCGGTCTCCTGCATCTCGCGCGGAGGCGACGCCGGTGGTGCCCAGCAGCATTACGGTCAGTGCCAGCAGTGACATGCGTTTCATGGTCGGGTCCTCGGGGGTGGGTGGTGCAGGCATGGGAACGCGCTGCGCGGGGCGCGGTTGACAGGCCGGACAGTGGCACCCGCCGGGTTCAGGTGCGGTTATGATGCGGACACACCCTGCGCGCCGCGCAACGGTGTCGACAACGTGGACAGGATGGGGGAGCGGATGAGCGACGGGTTCGTGGCGCTGTACATCTTCATGCTGGCGGCCATCGCCGGGCACGTGATCATTTCGCGGGTGCCGGTGATCCTGCACACGCCGCTGATGTCCGGCTCCAACTTCATCCACGGCATCGTGCTGATCGGTGCGATGGTGGTGTTGGGCCACGCCGATACCACGCTGGAGAAGGCCATCGGTTTCATCGCCGTGCTGCTCGGCGCCGGCAATGCCGCCGGCGGCTACGTGGTCACCGAGCGCATGCTGGACATGTTCAAGAGCAGCAAGCCCGCGGGTGGCAAGTGAACAGTGGGGTACCCGTGATGCGTGCACGTCCGCGTGCCGCGGCGCGCGATGTCTTCCAGCGGCTGAGCTACCTGCAGTACCCCGCCATGCTGGCGGCGATCGCCTACACGGTGAAGTCCGGATGGGCGGTATCGGCGACCAGGTCCACAGGCTGGTCGCCCGTCTTCGACGATTGGAACTACGTGCTGCTGTATGCAGGCATCGGCATTGGCCTGTCGTCGCTGCAGGATCCCACGCGCACCCAGAATGAGGTGTCCCGCCGGGTCTGGCAGGATCCACGCAAGGGGCGCTGGATGCTGGTGTTGCTGAGCCTCTACGCGCTCGGCGCGATGGCGATGGGGCTCGCGGGCGCCTACATGGCCGACAGCACGGGGGTGAACCAGCTGTCGCTGGGCCTGGTGGCGTTCGGCCTGGGCATGGTGGGCCTGCTGAAGACCGCCATCGAAATGCGTGAACATCATCGGCTGGACAAGCAACCCGCTTCGTCGGAAGGGAGTCGTGCATGAGTGCGTTGACGCTGGTGAAGCTGAGCTATTTCGTCGCTGCCACGCTGTTCCTGCTGGGCCTCCAGCGCATGGCCAGCCCGAAGACCGCGCGCAGCGGCATCCAGTGGGCCGGCATGGGCATGCTGATCGCGACGGTTGCCACGTTCTTCCTGCCTGGCCTGCACAACATCGGCCTGATGATCGCCGCCATCGTCATCGGCGTTGGGTTGAACTGGGTGTGGGGCAAGAAGGTCGCGATCACCGACATGCCGCAGATGGTTGCGCTGTTCAATGGCATGGGCGGCGGTTCGGCCGCAGCGATCGGCGCGGTGGAACTGGTGCGCTATTCGTCCGGCGAACCGGCACCGTCCACGTTCACGCTCTCGCTCGCCGTCATCGGCGCGCTGATCGGCGCTGTCTCGCTGACCGGCTCGGTCATCGCCTGGGCCAAGCTCGACGGGCGCATGGACAAGCGCTACACGTTCCCCGGCCAGCAATGGTTCAACGCATTGGTCGCACTGGCTGCCGTGGTCTGCGGCGTGATGGCACTGACCACGCTGGCGATGCCGTGGATCGTCGCGTTCTTCGCGCTGTCGCTGGCCCTGGGCGTGCTGATGACGCTGCCGATCGGCGGCGCCGACATGCCGGTGGTGATTTCGCTGTACAACGCCTTCACCGGTCTGGCGGTGGCATTCGAAGGTTACGTGCTGGGCAACGAGGCGCTGATCATCGCCGGCACCATGGTCGGCGCGGCCGGCATGCTGCTGACGCGACTGATGGCCAAGGCGATGAACCGGAAGATCAGCAACGTGCTGTTCTCCAACTTCGGCGGCGGCAGTGCGGCGATGCAGGAAATCGGCGGCTCCATGAAGCCCATCGAGGCTGCGGACGTGGCCGCGATGATGGCTTATGCCGAACGCGTGGTGATCGTGCCGGGCTACGGCCTGGCGGTGGCGCAGGCGCAGCACAAGATCTGGGAGCTCAGCCAGAAGCTGATGGATCGCGGGGTGAAGGTGAAGTTCGCCATCCACCCCGTCGCCGGCCGCATGCCGGGGCACATGAACGTGCTGCTGGCCGAAGCCGGCGTGCCCTACGACCTGATCGCCGACATGGACGACATCAATCCCGAGTTCGCCAATACCGACGTCTCGCTGGTGATCGGTGCCAACGACGTGGTCAACCCGGTCGCGAAGACCGACCCGGCATCACCGATCTACGGCATGCCGATCCTCGACGTGGTGAACTCGAAGAACACCATCGTCATCAAGCGCGGCAAGGGCACCGGCTTCGCCGGCATCGAGAACGCGCTGTTCTACGCCGACAACACCCGCATGCTGTACGGCGACGGTTCCGAGATGGCCAATGCGCTGGTCAGCGAACTGAAAGCGCTCGACGGCGGCCACTGACCGCACCGGTTCTCATGCGGGGCGAAGAAAAAGCCGGGCATTGCCCGGCTTTTTCATGGAGCGGAGTGCTTCGTATCAGAACCGGACCTTGGCGGTGATGCCGTACGCACGCGGCTGGCCGGCCACGAAGGTCGGCGTACCGAACTGGCGCCCCGTGTTGCCTGCGTCGATCAGGTAGTCCTTGCCGGTCAGGTTGCTGCCCCACACACCCAGGTCCCAGCGGCCATCGGCCAGCGTCACACCCATGCGCAGGTTGAGCAGGCCGTAGGCGTCCTGTTCCAGGCCGGGGGTGTTCTCGTCTTCGAAGTAGACCTTCGACTTCCAGCTGTACGACGGGCGCAGGTAGAAGCTGGCGCTGCCCATCGGCACGCGCCAGTCCATGCCGATCGCGGCGGCGTGGTCCGGTGTCAGGCGGAAGCGGTGGCCGGCGTAGCGCTGTGCGTTGCCGTCGTCGTCGCGATCGTCGAAGCGCGCATGCGTCCACGCATAGTTGGCGAACAGCACCAGGCCGTCGACCACTTCGCCGGTGATCGAGGCTTCCACGCCCTTGGCCGTGGCGTTGCCACCGTTGGTGGGGATCAGGAACGGCGTGCCGCCGCTGGGGTTTGGGATCTGCGTCTGGAAGTCGCTGTAGTCGTACCAGTAGGCGGACACGTCATAGGCCAGGCGACCGCCGGCCGTACCGCCCTTGAGGCCGATCTCGTAGCTGTTGACGATCTCGGCCGGCAGGACCTGGCTGCCCTGCGGCGTGATGTCGATGACGTTGGGCCGGCGACCACGCGACACCGTGGCGAAACCGCTCAGCGTCGACGAGAACACGTAGCGGGCGGCGACGCGGCCGACCATCGAATCGAAGTTCTCGCTGCGTTCCAGCTTGCCTGCGGTGGCGCTGTTGAGGATGTTGTTGCCCATCAGCGGGGCGGGTGCGCCCGCACCCAGGCCGTTGAACAGCGTCGGTGCGTTGCCGGCGAAGCCCTGGTAGCCCGCGGTCTGCTTCTCCCACGTGGCGCGCAGGCCGGCGCTCAGTTCAAGCGAGGGCGTGGCGCGCCAGGTGCCATCCAGAAACACGTCCCATGACGTGGTGCTGCCGTAGTTGGCGAACGCCTCACGGTGATCCGGGTTCAGCAGGGTGTGCAGTCCGCCGGGCAGGGTGTAGGCGGTCAGCGGATTGCCGTCGGGACCGAACAGCGGGATCGCCGGGAACGGAATGCCGCCGAGCAGCGCGCCGATCTGCTGCCGGAACGACGGATCCTGCGACAGCAGCGCCAGCAAGCTGCGCTCGTCGGTGGCGAACGGCACGTACTGCGAGCCGTCCTCGACGAAGTAGCTGGCGCCGAAGAAGCCGGCAAAGGTGTCGTTGTCGAAGTTGAAGCGGACTTCCTGGCTGAACTGGTCGCCCTCGGCAATTTCGGCGAACTCCATCGCCTTCAGGCGCGAGCCGTCGGCGTCGAATTCCTCGTGCGAATCGAAGCTGCGCCAGCCACCGATGGTGTCCAGCGTCCAGTTGCCGCCCAGCCAGAACGAGCCCAGCGCGGTCAGGCTGCGCACGGTGCGGTCCAGGCCAAGCTCATCGCCGCGGTTGAGTTCGGCATCCGCGTATGGACTGGTGCTGCCCTGGCGGTTCGGAATGGTGCCGCTGATGAAGGCCGTGCCTGGCGGCGTGTCCTTCTGGTAGTTGGCGATCAGGTCGATCCGGCTGGCTTCGCCGAGCAGCGCACCCAGGCTGGCGCGCAATGCGGTGGTGTCCTTGCCGTTGAGTGTGCCGCCGGCCGCGTTCTCGATGCTGCCGTCGCGTTCTTCATGGAAGACGGCCACGCGCGCCGCGAGTGCTTCCGGTGCGATCTGCGCGTTGAAGTAGCCACTGGCCAGCCGCTGGCTGTCGCTGCCGGCGCCCAGTTCGAACGCACCGCTGGTGTCGTCCTTGGCCTTGTTCTGGATGTAGTGCACCGCACCGACCTGCGCGGCGCGGCCGAACAGCGTGCCCTGCGGTCCGCGCAATACTTCGACGCGTTCCATGTCGAACAGCGCCGCCGACGCGCCGCGCGAACGGCTGATCGACACGCCGTCCTGGAACACCGAGATGCGCGGCTGCACGTTGGCTTCGCCGCTGTCGGAGGTGATGCCGCGGATCACGTAGCCGGGGTTGTTCGGGCTCTGTTCCTGCACCTGCAGGCCGGGCACGAAACCCGCCAGATCCCCCAGCGTGGTCATGCCCTGGCGGTCGAGGAAATCGCCGGAGTACGCGGTGATCGCGATCGGCACTTCCGACACCTGCTGCTCGCGCTTCTGCGCGGTGACGACGACGGTGTCCAACTGCGTGGGACTGCCGACATCGGCGTCCGGCGACTGCTGTGCGAGCGCCTGGGTGGCGGAGAGCGCGAGCGCCACGCCCAGCGCGGAAGCGAGGGCGTGACGGACGGGGCGATGCGCGGGGCGGGGAGTCGGCGTCATGGTGGACCGTGGCGTGAGGGAAAGGGCGGCACGCCGCGCCTTGCGTGCGCAGCGGTATGGCGACACAGGCTGACCTGTTCATGTTGCTGCGCCATGACGGTGCCGTTGCCACATCACCGCAATGTGCGGCGGCGATCCTCCGCGGCTTCGCGTTGCGAGCCGCGGCCTGTGGATGGCGTTGCTCCCGCCTCTTCTGTGGAGTGCTGCCTTGGCCGTATCCGATCCGTCGTCTGCGCGCACGTCGCGCCGTGCCTTCCTCAAGCTGTCGTTTGCTGCGGCGACGCTGCCGTTCGCCAGCCGCTGGTTTCCTGCGCATGCGCAGGTGCCGAGCATGTCGCGCGCGGACTTCCCGCAGTCCGTCGCTTCCGGCGATCCGCGTCCCGACCGCGTACTGCTGTGGACGCGCGCACCCGACGTCGACGGGCGCGATGTCGTCGTGCGCCTGCAGGTCGCCGACGATGCGGCATTCTCGCAGTTGCGTGTCGAGCGCGAACTGACGGCACACGCCAGCCACGATCACTGCCTGCGCGTGCGCGTTGACGGCCTGCTGCCCGGACACCGTTACCACTACCGTTTCCTGCGGCAGCGCGAAGGCGCGTGGGTCTCGTCACCGGTCGGACGGACGCGCACCGCGCCCGCGGCAGATGAGCCTACGCCGCGGCTGCGTTTCGCCTTCATGAGCTGCCAGGACTACGGCGGTCGCTGGTACAACAGTCTGGTGCCGTTGCTGCGGGAGGACCTCGACTTCGTGCTGCACCTGGGCGACTTCATCTACGAATCGGTGGGCGACACGAGTTTCCAGCGCGCCGACGGCGCACGCGGCATCGTGTTCGACGACATGGCCGGCGCGTTGCGCGTCGGGGCTGCGGACAGTGGCTATCTCGCCGCCTCCAGCCTGGACAACTATCGCCAGCTGCATCGCGAATACCGCACGGACACCGCGCTGCAGGCCTTGCTGGAGCGCGCGCCGCTGGTCGCCATCTGGGACGACCACGAATTCAGCGACGACTGCTGGCAGGACCATGCCACGTACGAAGACGGACGCCGCGAGGAAGGTGATGTGCGTCGTCGCCGCAACGCTGAGCGCGCCTACTTCGAGTACATGCCGGTCGATGTGGCCGTCGGCGAGGTGGAGGCCACCGGTGCACACACCGTGGACGACGACCGCCTGCACCCGAATGGGCAGCTGTGGCGCCGACTGGACTATGGGCGCGACGTCAGCCTGTTGCTGCTGGACTACCGCAGCCACCGTCCGGACCATCCGATTCCGGAGGATGCGTTCCCCGGCGCGCTGGCCTACGACGAAGCTGCGCTGCGCCGGCTGGCGCCCGCTCTCGGCATGGACTGGTCGGCCTTGTCGACGGCACTGATGCCTTACCTCGATCTCGGCGACGAGCACTGGGAGCCCCTGCGCAGACCACTGCGGCGTGCGTTGGCGAAGGCGTACATCGACGCGGGCGTGGACAAGCGGGACGCCACGGCACGCGCCACCGCCTTGTCCACGCAGCCGATGGCGGTCTACGTGATCCGCGATGTGCTGACGCGTTACAACGCGGCAGTGCCAGGCTTCATGGAAGTCGATCTTCCGCCGGACGCCCATGACGAGTATCTGCGTGGCTTGCCGTGGCTGGCCTTCGGCAAAAGCGCGCTCTTCAGCCACCTGGGCAGCCGCTACATGGTGGTGAAGGACAGCTACGACCTGCTGCTGGCGTTGCGTCGGGCGGACGGGTCGTTGCCGTCCGCGCTGGGCGATGCGCAGCAGGCGTGGCTGGCCGCGCAACTGGCCGACGCGCCGACGCGCTCATTCTTCGTGGCCAGCTCGGTGTCGATGACGCCGATGGTGCTCGACCTGTCCAATCCCGTGCTCGATGCGCCGCCACTGCTGCGCCGGAAGTTCTACCTCAACGTCGACCAGTGGGACGGCTTCGGATTGCAGCGCGATGCGCTGGTCGCGGCGCTGGACCGCACGGCCGGCGCGGTGGTGCTGTCGGGCGACATCCATGCCAGTTTCGCCACGCAGCATTCGGCAAGCACGGTGGAATTCACCGCGCCCGCGATCTCGTCATCCACGCTCTCGGCCATCATGGCGGATGCGGCGAAGGCGGATCCCGCCACCGCATCTGCGGGTGAACGGCTCGTCGCCGGCCTGGATGCCCTGCTGGCGGCGGGCGAGCCGCGCATCCGGCATGCGCAGACGCGCCGCCACGGCGTCGGCCTGTTCCAGCGCGATGCCGGGGGCGACTGCGAGGTGCAGTTCCTGCTGTTGCCGTCGGACCTGTGCAGCCAGCGGCTTTACGACGACACGGCGCAGATCGATGCCGCACTCGTGCGCGAGCGGTTCGACCTGGTGACCGGGGCTACCGGTGAGCGGGTTCTGAAGAAGCGGACCTGACGCCGCGGCGTCAGCGCGTCCACCACGCCGCCAGCAGAGGCGCCACCACCAGCGCCACCACGTCCAGCGGCGTCGTGGTGAGGGAGATCAGTGTCCAGCCGTGGTGCGCACCCAGCCGGAGTGCGGATTCCCACGGGGTCAGCCCGAACGCGAAGCCGAGCTGGGTCGCGGGCAGGGCCCACAGCGCCAGCGCCGAGATAATCACCGTGACCACTGCGGCCAGCACTGCGCGGCGCGTGCCGGCGGCCATCCCGCCCAGGCGCAGCACCAGCACCACGTCCAGGGCGACCAGCAGGGCCATCCAGCCTGTCTGGCGCTGCAGGTAGAGCGCCAGCGCCACCCAGATCACCAGCACGCAGGCACTGGCCACGACGAGCATCACGGGGAGCAACCAACGGGGGATGCGACGCGGGGCAGGGGGCATGGAGACTCCGGAAGGGCCGCCAAGGATACGGCCTGGACGCAGCCGCAGGGGTACGGGGGCTACAATAGGACGCCTTGCAGCGCCCCACGCGCGCCCCCATCTGGTCCGGCATGTACTCCCGCAGCAGCGAACCCGTCCAATTCTCCCGCGATTGCGCCGCCGTCCTGGTGCCGCAAGGGGAGCTCGTCACCCTGCCGGCCGGCAGCTACGGCTACATCACCCAGGCGCTGGGCGGCAGCTATACCGTTTTCGTGGAAGGCAACCTGTTCCGCATTGCCGGCAAGGATGCGGATGCCATCGGCAAGGAGCCCACCGAGCCGCTGTCGCTGCCCGACAACGCCAGCGACGAAGAGGTCGAGGCGCTGGTGTGGAACCAGCTGCGCACCTGCTTCGACCCCGAGATCCCGTTCAATATCGTCGACCTGGGCCTGGTGTACGAAGCCAACCTCAGCAAGCGCGACGACGGCCAGCGCGACGTGGAGGTCAAGATGACGCTGACCGCCCCCGGCTGCGGCATGGGCGAGATCCTGGTGGATGACGTGCGCAGCAAGCTGGAGATGATCCCCACCGTCGCCGACGCCGATGTCGAACTGGTCTTCGACCCGCCGTGGGGCCGCCACATGATGTCCGATGCCGCCAAGCTCGAGACCGGCATGCTCTGAGTCCCGCGCGACTCCCACCCGTTACGCAGAACCGTCAGGAAGGAAGAGATGAACGTCATGAACGCCACCCCGTTGACCTACCGCGTGAACGCCGCCGCGAACGCCAAGTCGTCCGTCGAGCGCGACGCCATCCTCGCCAACCCGGGATTCGGCCTGCATTTCACCGACCACATGGTCGCCATCACGTGGGACAAGGCGCATGGCTGGCATGACGCCGAAGTGCGTGCCTACGGTCCGCTGTCGTTGGACCCGGCCGCCTCGGTGCTGCATTACGGGCAGGAGATCTTCGAAGGCATCAAGGCCTACCGGCATGCCGATGGCTCCATCTGGACCTTCCGCCCCGACGCCAATGGCGCGCGCCTGCAGCGTTCGGCGGCGCGCCTGGCATTGCCCCAGTTGCCGGTGTCCGAGTTCGTGGAGTCGCTGCGCCAGCTGGTCGCGGTCGATCACGCGTGGGTGCCGTCGGCGCCGGAGACGAGCCTGTACTTCCGTCCCTTCATGATCGCCACCGAAGCCTTCCTCGGCGTGCGCGCGGCGCAGGAAGCCGGCTACTACGTCATTGCCAGCCCGGCCGGCGCGTACTTCGCCAAGGGCGTGGCGCCGGTATCCATCTGGCTTTCCGAGGACTATGCGCGCGCCGCCAAGGGCGGCACCGGGGCCGCGAAGTGCGGTGGCAACTATGCCGCGTCGCTGCTGCCGCAGCAGGAAGCCCAGGCGCAGGGCTGTTCGCAGGTGCTGTTCCTCGATCCGGTCGAGGGCAAGTACCTGGAAGAACTCGGCGGCATGAACGTGTTCCTGGTGTACAAGGATGGCCGCATCGTCACCCCGGAACTCTCCGGCAGCATCCTGGAGGGCATCACCCGCTCCAGCATCCTGCAGATCGCGCGCGACCGCGGCCATGCGGTGGAAGAGCGCAAGGTCTCCATCGATGAATGGAAGCAGGGCGTGGCATCAGGCGACATCAGTGAAGTGTTCGCCTGCGGCACCGCCGCCGTCATCACGCCGATCGGCCAGTTGAAGGGCAAGGATTTCGCCGTGGGCGACATCGGTGCGCCAGCAGGTGAAGTGACGATGGGCATCCGCAAGGAACTGACCGACATCCAGTACGGGCGCCTTCCGGATCGCCATGGCTGGCTGGTCAAGCTGCGCGACTGATCCTCGCCGCCCGGTCGATGAAAAGCCCGCTGAAAAGCGGGCTTTTTTGCGTAAGGAGACCGCGCTCCTGCGAATAAAAAATTCGCGCGCCCTCACGCCTCCACTACGTAAATGAATCTACGCGTCGCTGTCCACCGGTGACTTCGCTACATGCGTGTAGCCCAACGATTACGTTTGCAACATGCTGTCGCGAAGTGTGTCTTTCATCGCTGATTCATCGGGTCGCGCTCCGCTAGTTTCTGGATGCGCCACGCATTGCGTGGTCGTGTACCCGGTCGAACGCAACCGCCCGTCCACCCCCTCCCGTGCCAGCCATGCGCCCCCGACCGGGCTTTTGCCGCATTCGCGGCTTTCAACCTTTGAGGGAGAGTCTGATGTCTGCAATTGCAAAGCGTGGTTCGTGCCTCCGCCTCCTGTGCCTGTCGTCGGCCGTGATCGCCTCGTTGTATGCGTTGCCTGCGATGGCGGGTCGTGTGGACATGAGCGGTCTGCAAGTGGAAGAACCCGGCGGCTACGATCGTTTCATCGTGAAATACCGCGATGGCAGCGCCGAAAGCGGTGATGCATCGCAGTTGCAGCGCTCGCTGAGCACGGCCGCCAGCACCGGCGTGGCCAAGCGCGGTGGCCGTGCGCTGGGCCTGCAGAAGTTGCGCCGCCTGGCAGCGGGCGGTGCGGACGTCGTGCGCGCCGACCGCAAGCTGGACCGGGTGGAGGCCGAATCGCTGATGCGCCAGCTGGCGGCCGATCCGAACGTGGAATACGTCGAAGTCGACCAGCGCATGTACGCATTGCTGACACCGAACGACACGCGCTTCTCCGAGCAGTGGGGCTTCGGCACCACCACCTCGGGCATCAACGTGCGGCCTGCCTGGGACAAGTCCACCGGTGCGGGCGTGGTGGTAGCCGTCATCGACACCGGCATCACCAATCACGCCGACCTCAACACGAACATCCTGCCGGGCTACGATTTCATCAGCGACACCTTCGTGTCGCGCGATGGCAACGGTCGCGATTCCAACCCGAACGACGAAGGCGACTGGAATCCTGTCGCAGGCGAGTGCTATGCCGGCTCGCCGGTCACCAACTCCAGCTGGCACGGCACCCACGTGGCCGGCACGGTGGCGGCGGTGACGAACAACGCCACCGGCGTGGCCGGCACCGCGTTCGGTGCCAAGGTGGTGCCGGTGCGCGTGCTGGGCCGCTGCGGTGGCCTGACCTCCGACATCGCCGACGCCATCACCTGGGCCTCGGGCGGCACGGTCAGCGGCATTCCCGCCAACGCCAATCCCGCTGAAGTGATCAACATGTCCCTGGGTGGCGGCGGTA
>Ga0247823_10001527_pt1 | contig 19286 bp, 8 predicted proteins | sample 13C_PalmiticAcid_2_FD_192426 | JGI IMG/M metagenome (GOLD analysis project Ga0247823, IMG submission 192426) | Soil microbial communities from agricultural site in Penn Yan, New York, United States - 13C_PalmiticAcid_Day30 | ecosystem: Environmental > Terrestrial > Soil > Agricultural land... | reverse complement strand
CCCCCGCCCCCGCCACCACTGCTACCGCCGCCTCCGCTGCGGTGTTGCAGGGGGTCGGCGCGCCAGGAGGGGTTCTGCCAGCGCGCGGTGAAGTGGATGCTGGTGAGTTCGTGGCACTCGAAGAGCATGAGGAGGAAGCGGGCCAGGTTGGAGGGGGTGTTGTAGACGGCCAGGTCCGGGTCGCCGGCCGCGGTGGTGCCGCCGAGGGAGAAGCCGCCTCCGGCGCCGCCGGCGGTTGCGAGGGTGATGGGGGGCAGGCCTTCCAGGACGATGTGCACGCTGCGCAGCGACTTGCGGAGCAGGGCGCGCGAGCGGTCGAGGGCGGCCGACTTGCGGTGGACGAGGCGGCTGATGACGCGCGGGGTGTACTCGATGCGCGGGTAGAAGGCCGGGAAGGCGAGGCTGTACCAGCGCCGGGAGAGGGCGAGGCGGCGGATGTCTTGCTGGAAGAAGGAAGGGGGCAGGTGCTCGAGGATCATGAGCCATATCTCGGAGGGGAGCTGCGGGAGGAGGGGCATGGTCGCGGGTGAGAGTGGTGAGTCTGGTGGGAGCGGGGTTGGCATCATGCGATCACAGTGGGAAGGAGGGGGAAGTTGAAGAAATTCAGGTTTGTGAGAGCAGGCTTGTATCACTTCAATTCGACAAGGCTTGCTTATTAGGGGCATAAAGAAACTGGAGTGCTCAGGGTCTTGGATTGGTCCCCCCCATGGAATTGCTTGCACAGCCGGGCAAAGAAAGGCAAGAAAGACAGGAAAAGAGCATTCGGAACCTGTGCCAATCGCAGTCAAGGCCGGGGTTTCGGGCGACCAATCTCGGGGGGCGCAGGCCACCGCTGCCGGCGCCCGCAGGTGATACCGATCATGAGTGGTGGGCGGGGGCTGGCGTCTTCTTGACGCGCCGAGAAGCTGAGACGAGAAGCGGCCGTTCTGGATGAAGAACGCCCTGCCGGGCTCCGAACGGAGAATGGGGTGGGGAAAGGGGCCCACCACCAGCTTTCAGCAGGCACAGTCCAAGCGTTTGTGGCCTCCTTTGGCGGGCTGCCCAACCCCTGAATTGGCGAATTTGACTTTGAAAAGCAAGTGAAAGAAAGAAGGAGATAAATTACAGGACAAAAAAAAAGGAGAGTAAAACGAGTTCCTGAGCAGAGAAAGGAGAGAATGGAAAAGGAAAAGAGGACCCTTGATGCATGGTGACGGATGACACTGAGTTTATCGGACCCTGAAAATCCGGGGCCAGCGCGGGTGACTGTGGGTGGCTGTGGGCCGTTTCAATCCCTGAATCAAAGCAAGACATCAATCCCACCATGAGCGAGACCGACATGAAGGTTGATCCGGCTCGAGCATCTGCTCTCATCTCGCAGCTGCAGGGCGTCAGTGAGAGGATAGCCGCAGTGGCCAAGGGCCGCGCAGTAAGTTTTGCTGTTCTCTAGGCCCTCATCCATTTTCTATCAGCTGTCGCGTGACTCTCATCGGTTGCATCATGATATCTGACAAGTCTCAAGGTGCGCCTCGTGGCCGTCTCGAAGCTCAAGCCCGCCAACGACATCCTTGCCCTGCACGAGTCGCCAGTCCGGCAGCTGCACTTTGGCGAGAACTACTCGCAGGAGCTGAGTCAGAAGGCCGAGCTGCTGCCCAGGACCATCCAGTGGCACTTTATCGGCGGTCTGCAGTCGGGTACGTTTGACTGATATTCGTGCCCCAAGACATGAAGACTGACACGGCACAGGCCGCTGCAAGGACCTCGCCAAGATCTCCAACCTGTGGTGCGTCTCGAGCATCGACACCCTCAAGAAGGCCCAGCTGCTAGACAAGTACCGCGGCGAGAAGATCAAGGCCGAGCCCGAGACCCAAAAGATCAACATCCACGTGCAGGTCAACACGTCGGGCGAGGAATCCAAGTCGGGATGCGCCCCCGGTGACGAAGTCGTGTCGCTCTGCCGGACCATCGTCAACGAATGCCCCAACCTGCACCTGCTGGGCCTGATGACCATTGGCGCCATTGCGCGGAGTGTGGCGACCACGGCCGAGAACGAGAATGACGACTTTAAGCTGTTGACGGAGCAGAGGGATCTGGTCGTCAAGGAGTTGGGGTTGGACAGGGAGCTCGAGCTGAGCATGGGCATGAGCGAGGACTTTGAGGGCGCCATCGTCATGGGCAGCGGCGAGGTCCGCGTGGGGAGCACCATCTTTGGGCAGCGGCCGGCCAAGTCGGAGGCCAAGATTGTGGCATAACCAAGCGGCGATGAAGTGTTGGGTTTACCCTGCGCGCAACGATTCTCCTTACCTCTGAGAGAGGCTGCGTTCATCGCATTCGAGGCGCAAGTAAAGAAGTAACGCCCCACGGGGAGATTCGGAGCCCGCTCTCTCCCTGCACTGCGCAGGGGTTTCGATTGGTGACCTTTCAAGTAGAAAACATTACAGAAAACAGCCAGGCTTTTCACCCCTTCTTTCTTGTGTTCAGTTGGTCGGCAAATCCCATCGTCAACAACACACATGCATGATGCAGATGCGACTTTAAGTTGACTGTCTGCAGGGAGTGGACCTAGGAGCTGGGCCCGGGACTTGGGCTATCGCTTATCGATAACGGGTGCTCCCGCGCAACCCACGCTTTCCTTTCCTGGAGGGGTAGCAGGGCAGCAGGGGTACCCCAGTCGCGCCCACCGCGTTGCTTGGGGAACCCAAACAATCAACAAGAAGACAGGGCAATGGCAGGCAATTGGCTCACAGGGCGCCAACGCAGGGCTCAAATCAGGGTCGAGAGATGCAGTTGTTTGCAGCTCCCATCCTATCTCCCCTCCTCGCTCAGCTGTCTTAACAAGACCTCATTATACCCTGCAGGAGCATGTCCAGCATTGCTTTGACTTGAACCTTCAAGTTTGCGACTTGTGTTTTTTTTTTATTCTGGCTTTTGGAGTCTGGGACTCGGAGTGAAGCAAGTCTCCCTTTGGATCTTTGACACTCGAAGTGCAAAACTCGGGACTCTACGAATACCCAGCAGCAGACCCGCCGCACCACATCACCGCATTCCAGCGACCATCACATTCCGCCCTGCCTTGCTTCCCTCCCACCACCACGCATAAAACACACACACACACTTACACACCACATTCGACATTGCCACCACCGCAATGCCCGCCATCGAGAGGGATGCCCCTCGAGATATGGACCGGCCGCTGAAACACCAGCATTCCGGATCCATCGACCACGGCCGCGCCCTGGTCCCCATGTATGTCATCATGTCTAATTTCCCACCTCCTCCAGACCTCCACTCTTGCAAACCGCCATGACCATGTCATGTCAGCCCTTTGGCGCACGCTAATGAGGAACAGGTGGGACAGCTCCGACCCCGAGCGGGCTCCGCCTCCGCTCCCTCTGAACCCGCAGTCGCCGGGCGTCTCGCGCACCGGAACGTCAACTGCGATCCAGTCGGCCCATGCTGCCATGGCTGAGAAGGCCCGTGAGAGCGCCGCACTGGTGCCGCACCTGGCGAAGCGCATCGGCGACACTTCCCCAGAACGCCCTGCCCTGCGGCCAAATTCCCACCGCCGCATGCAGTCCCTCCAGCCCTCCTCGGTCAAGGATATGAGCTTGATGATCGAAGGGGCCCGTGATTCTCTCCAGTCCACACCACGATCGCCCGAGAAGATCGACAGGCCAACGACGCCCCAGAGGAAAGACACCCGGGACATCTTCACGGAGCCAAAGGAAGACAAGCAGGAACGGTCAACCGCTGGCACTCCGACGCCCGGTCCCAGTCTGACTCCCATCATCCGCCCTACTGCTGTACGGCGGCCTCATCAGAGCATCCTCGGGGAAAACACCCCCCCTCAGTCGGCAACCATGCTTGCGCTCCAGAACATGAGCACCCAGAGCACCAGCAGCACACCCGCCCCAAGGGAGCCAGAGACGCCGCTTGGCAACATCACCAATGGCTCCAAAGCCCTGGTCAAGACCACTCCGTCAATCGACGCCTTGTCTCACCAGATCCTCACCTTGACCGATATTGCAACCACACTCCAGAAGGAAATGTCGTTGCTCAGCAGGCGCAGCAGAGACAATGCCACAGATCTGCTGAGCCTGAAGGAAGCCACCAACTCCCGCGACGAGGATATCCGGAAAAGCCTCCGGGAGCTCATCACCGACGTCAAGACGCGGCCCTCCGCCACCAGAGACCCCTATGGAGGGCCTTTGCTTTTGGAGGGCAGACACCTCCAGCCGGGGTCGCCAACGCAAACGTCAAAGTCGGCGCGCCCATTCTCGCTGCCACGAATACCTTCCCCGACCAGCTTTGCTGCATCATTTGACCGGGAGTCTCTGCTCAGCACCCCGTCTCTCATCTCCGACACGTCCTCGCCCGCCACCGTTGCCCTTCTCGAGAAGATCATCCGTGAGATGGGCACCAAGGAAGGCCAGGAGACGCTGCTCAACCGCCTTACCGACCTCGCCGACAGGCTTTCGGGCATGGCGACGGCCGGGAAGGTGGAGGAGCTCGCTCGGTTTGTCAAATCCAACCAGCAGCACGCCGTTGTCCCTGCCGCCGGCGGAGGAAGAGGGGGCGGCGGTGATGGTGGCGTCCGGGACCGCAACTGGAGTTTTGGGGACGACGATGACATGTCGCAGCATGGGGCTCTCGACTTTCTTCAAGCCGCCGCTTCCGCTTCTCAGGCCTCACGGCTTCTCCCTGGCCAGGAAGGCCGCTCCGCACGGAGCGCAGACGTCCTCAACGATGATGTCTTGAAGGCCATCCGTGGTGTCAAGGATAGTGTCGCCCAAGGAGGCGGCCTGACCGCTGAAGTCAAGGCGCTCGTCAGGGAGCTCCGTGGTGAGGTCCTCGGCATGGGCCGCGAGATTGGCCGGAGACTGGACGAAGTTGCCGAAAAGAACGCCGGCCAACCCGAAGCTGTGACAAAGGCCGAGATGACCAAGGTCGTTGAGGAGGGCCTGTCCGATATGAGCCTGCAGATGAACAGTCTTCTTCGCGAACACCGCCGCCAATCCGCCGCCGCCATTGCCGCCCGCGAGTGCTCGATCGATTACAAGGAGATCTACAACAGCATGCGCGCCGCCCTCAAGGAGACCCAGGCGGCCAAGCCCCGTACTCCCGAGCTCCGCAGAGAAGACGTTGTCCATGCGGTCAAGGACGCCTGGGAGAAGTACAAGCCTGAGATCGAGATTCAGCAAATCGGATTGGAGCGAGAAGAAGTCCTTGCCTGTCTGCAGGAAGGGCTCCGCGCCTATGCTCCCCGCGATGACAGGCCTCCCGGCGCTACCAGTGACGAGGTCTTCGAGGCTGTCATGGAAGGCCTCAAGCACTACAAACCTCCCAAGATCGAAATCCCGGCAGCTCTGTCGAGGGACGAGATCCTCGACGCTGTTCGCGAGTGCTTGGAGGAGTTTGAGTTTCCCGTCGCTCCGTCGGCCATGGGCACCGAGGTTACTCGAGAGGACATGTTGGATGCCGTTAAGGAGGGCCTTCAATCCTTCGACTTCCCTGTCCCTACCCAGGCGCCACCCACCTCGAACCTCACACGGGACGATGTGCTTGATGCTGTCAACCAAGGCCTGCAGTCGGTTGACTTTTCCGCCGTCTCCTCGAATGCATTGGTCCCCCAGTCCGTGTCAAAGGGGGACGTGTCAGATGCGGTCAAGTCGGGGCTCAAGTCGCTCGACCTGTCCTCGGATATCATGGATGCCGTCAAAGAGGGTCTCGACACTTCCGATCTCCCGACGAATGTCATGCATGCCGTCATGCAAGGACTGCAGTCGTTTGACTTCTCCTCTGCCGTTTCTACCGCCATTCCTCGGCCCGATCTTTCCAGGGTCGATGTTGCCGATGCGGTCAAGGAAGGGATCGAGTGCCTCGACCTCAACAACAGCATCACGCAGGCCGTCAAGCAGTCACTGCAAGGCTTTGACTTTTCTTCGGCCTATTCGTCTGCCCTGGTTCCGCGCGCCGACGTCTCCCGCGTGGATGTGGCTGATGCCGTCAAGGAGGGGCTCAAGTCGGTCGACCTCTCCAAGGATGTCACCGAGGCAGTCAAGAAGGCGCTGGAAGGTTTCGACTTTTCTACTTTCTCCTCTGCTCTGGTTCCTCGGCCAGACTTGTCGCGTGTTGATGTCGTTGACGCGGTCAAGGAAGGCCTGGACACGGTCGACCTCTCTAGGGATGTTGCGGATGCGGTGACGCGCGTGCTGGAGACCTTTGACTTCCCCACATCCACTGTGTCGGACGCGGCCCGGTCTGACTTGTCGCGTCTCGACGTGGTCGATGCGGTCAAGGAGGGTTTGGACTCGTTTGACTTGTCTGCCGATCTTGGAGGTGTCGTGAGAAAGGAGCTTGAGTCCTTTGATTTCTCCGCAATTCAATCGACTGCTCTCGTCGCTCCAGGGGGCAACAACGACGATGTCATTCAACGTCTTCACGAGATCAAGAGCTTCTTGCAGGCCGAGATCAAGGCTGCCTCGGAAGAAACCAAGCAGAACGTTGCCGCCAACGTCCGGGACACCGAGCGGATCCTCGACGCAACCAAGGATGGATTTGAGACTCTGCGTCAAGACATTGAAGACTACGTCGACCGGGCCAAGGACGACTCCGACACGGAGCGGGTCACGGACGAGCTCCTTCGCACACTTGACAGTTTCCGCGATGAACTGGCTGAGCTTGTCACGCGATCGTCCGACAGCTCCAAAGCAATGCTCAAGGAGGAGATTGAGGCCCTTCGAGACGCGGTTAATTCGTCGATGGTTCCAGCCCTACCTCAATCAGGTAACAACAAGGAGGTTCTTGAGGCCCTCCACGACGGGCTCGGTAGCATTCGGTCAGAGATCGGCACACGACCCATTGCTGGTCTCACCGAGATTCTCGACGCGTTGCAAGAGGGCCTCGGCGACATCCGGACAAGCCTCAACAACCTCCGTGACAAGCCCGCGGATTTGACTGCCAATGACGAGATCCTCGACGCACTCAAAGAGGGCTTGGACACGGTCCGGTCTGAAATCGACACCCTCCGCGAGGAAACCAGGAACGACAGGGCCTTGGCAACCATCGACGACAACTCAAATGCCGTGGTGCCCGTGGAGCAGATGGTGAAGCATGACGACATCAAGAACCTCGAAGTTTTGATCACCCAACTCGGCGTCAAGGTGGAAGCCATGGAATCAGCGCCGAAGCCCACGGTTACTTCTCTCTCAAAGGAAGATCTCGCTGATATGGAGAGGACCCTCCACGATGTCGCTGCGTCCGTTGCGGGCATGCCCAACCGGGAGCCGTTTGAGGCCCTGGAGGAGAGCATCCGCAAGATTCAGCAGACTGTCGACGAGTTGGCAACGAAGGAGGCAGCGGCCCCTCCGCCTGCGCGGTCTGCTACGGATCCGGCGTCGAGGGAGGACGTCGAAGCCATCGAGACAATTCTTCGCAACACCAAGTCCCGCCTCGATGATCTCATTGACGGCGAGCAAGCTGTCCGCAAGGACCACATCGACAGCCTCGAGACTATGGTTCTCGAAGCCCGGGAGAGTGTCAGCGGTATCGCGACGCAGTTTGACGGCATCTCGCGCAAGGAGCACATCGACGCTCTGGAGGCGTTGCTCCTCGAGACCCGCGAGAGCCTCGGCGGTGTTGCCACGCAGATGGACATCCTCTCTCGCAAGGAGGACGTGGCCATGGTCGAGTCGCTTGTCACCCAGATTATTGGTGCATTTGACGAGATGAAGGAGCGCCATGAGAAGGCTCTTGAGGATCCCGAGAAGATTACCAAGACCGATGTCGAGGCCGTCGAAGCGGTGTGCATCGACACCAAGTCGCTCATCGAGCACATCCAGAAGGTTGACCTCGTGAGCCTGCCCTCGAAGGAGGATGTCGAAGCACTGGAGATTCGCCTTGGAGATCTCAAGGAGCGTCTCGATGCGCATGCAGATGCCAGCGCCAAGGCCTCTGAGGAGCGCCAGGCCGAGACCGTTGGCGTCAGTTTGACCGTGACGGAGGTCAAGACTCTGCTGGAGGAGTTCCAAACCCTCGTGAGGTCCAAGCTCGAGGACGGCGCGCGGGGCATCGATTCGATTCACACCCTTCTTGACACCCTCAGCGACAACGCCCAGAAGAATGACAGCATCAGCGACGATGTCAAGGAAGTGCTTGACACGCTGAAGCTGGAATTTGAGGATTCCAAGACTGGTCTTGTCGGTGTCAAGATTGAGCTGGACGAGAAGCTGCAGACCACTGCCGACGTGCTCCTTGCAAAGCTTGACGAGCGCATGACGGAGCTGATGACCAAGCACGAAGAGCTCCAGCTCCTCCAAGACGACCGCGCCACCAAGACTGAAGCAAGAGACGTCGAAATGGAGGCCGCCGTCAGCGGAACCAAGGTGATTGCGGAGGAGCTCAAGTCTCTCGTCGACACCCTCGGCACTGCTGTCACCGACTCCATGGAGAAGATGGAGGAGGCTTCCAAGACGGTCTTTGAGCGCGTCGAGGAGCTCGTCACCAAGTCGGATGAGAACCACACCGACGGCAAGGCCGAGCACCAGCTCACTCGCGAGCAAGTCCAGGAGGCCATCGGCAAGGTGGAGGGACTCCACGGTCAGGTTTCCGAGTACCAACCCAAGATTCTCGAGACTGTCCAGGAAGTCATGTTGGTCTTGGCGCAACATTATGAGCATCTGAAGACGTCCACCCTGGCGATCCAAGAGCGGGTTGAGCATCCTTTGCTTCCGCCGCCGCCAGAGAAGTACGACGACACGGCTCTGATTGAGAAGCTTGACACGCTTGTCGGCCACACTCAAGTGGCTGACAAGGCGTTTGAGCATCTCGGCACCCTGGACCAGGTTCATGCTCAAGTCAAGGCCACTGCCGCGGAGCTCGCTGCTTTCCTCGCCGCACAGACCCAGCGCATTGCCGATGAGCACGAAGACCGGGAGAAGACTCTGCAAGAGGCTACGATTGCGCTTGAACGGCGCCTTGAAGAAAAGGAGCAGGTCGAGGCGCTCCTTGCCAGCCTCCGGGAAGAGGAGGCGCGTCTCAAGGAGAGCATCACGGTCACCCTGCCCGAGGAGCAGAGCAAGATCAATGAGCAGTTCTTGGTCAACCTGCAGACCGAGGAGGCCCGGCTCAAGGAGGCCACTACCACACTCATTGAGGAGCAGGCGCAGCTCAAGGAGACGTTCCTCAACACACTCAAGGAGGAGCAGGCCCGCCTCATGGAGACGAATGTTGCTTTGAAGGAGGAACAGGACCAGATGAAGGAGACCTTCCTGGCCAACCTCAAGGAAGAGCAAGCACGGCTTATAGAGACGAACGTTGCTCTAAAGGAGGAACAAGATAAGCTGAAGGAGGCCTTCCTGGCCAACCTCCGCGAGGAAGAATCCCGCCTCAAGGATATGAACGATGCTCTGCGCGACGAGCAGCAGGTTCTTAAGGACACGTTCCTTGCCAACCTCCGGGAAGAGGAGTCACTTCTAAAGGAGGTGAACGCCGGCCTCCGCGAGGAACAGGAGCAGCTGCGCGAGACCTTCTTTGCCAGCTTCAAGGAGGAAGAGCAGCGCCTGCGGGAAGCCAACGAGGCCCTGCGCCAAGAGCAAGACCAAATCAAGGCCACCCTCAAGGAGGAGCAAGAGCGCTTCAAGATTGAGCTCCTTGCCAACCTGATGGAGGAAGAGTCCCGCCTCAAGGACGCCAACGCCGCCCTCCGCGAGGAGCAGGAACTGCTGCGCATTGACTTCCTCGCCACGCTCAAGGAAGACGAGTCCCGCATCAAGGACAGCCTGCTCGCCCTGCGCTCGGAGCAAGACAACCTCGCCCGGCAAAAGACGCGCCTCACCGCCGACCTCTCCTCCCTCGACACGGCCCTCCGCCTCCGCCGCGAGGAGCTCCACGATATGGAGTCCCGCGCGGAAAGCCTCGAGCGCCGCATCCTCGAGGGCGTCATGGACCACTCGCGCGTGCTGCTCATGGCCAAGACCAACCGCGCCGCCGCCGTTGCCAGCAGCGGCCGCGACTCGATGAGCCGCAAGCGCGTGTCGTCCTCCCACAACAACAAACCCACTGACACAACCACCACCACCCCGACGCGAGGCAACGAAACCACCACCGCCAAGCCCCGCAGCGCAATCACCATGGCCATGTCGGCGCGCAGCAAGGCCAACACACCCACCAACGGCGGCAGCACCCCAACCAACCGGCGCATCCTGTCGCTCAGCCAAATCACCAACAACGTCCCCGCCGGCGGCATGAAGCGGAGCCAGAGCGTTAGGACCGCGGGCGGGGCGGCGGCGGCTCGTGCTGGCGCGGGCAAGGGGCTGCGAAAGAGCAGCTGGGCGTCGTCGGCGGCGGCGGCGGGGGTTCCGCCCGTGCCGGCTGTGCCTGCTGTGCATGTGCCTGCGGCGGCAGCGGTGGCGGCGAAGGGGTATGGGGATCTGGAGGGGGATGATAAGGAGAACGCTGGGATGGATTTGAGGGAGGGGGATGAGGAGGATGCTTGGAGGCATGCTGAGCATCAGCAGCCGGATATTGTCATTTCGGGCGTGGACGAGGAGGAGGACCTGGAGCCGGTGGATGTCGTTGTCACGCCGTCGGTGGAGGGCGGCGATGAGAATGATCGTGATCATGATGATGGCCTCCTCGACGAAGACCGGTTCAGCGATCTTGGCGAGGAGGAGCACGATGACGACGAGGCGAGGAGCCTGAGGCGGTCGAGTCACGGTACGACGGTGATTACGCCTGCGGACGAGCAGGAGGGGTGGTCGGAGCATGAGGACGGGGGTGGTGCGAGGGATGAGGATGAGAGTGATGTGGATGATGCCGCGAGCGACTGGACGGAGAGTGTGGTTGGCAGGGAGAGCGACGTGGGCATGATGATGGAGAGGGAGGGGAGCGTGCCCGTTGCGGCGGCGAGTTAAAGTGGGATGGTTGGATGGGACATGAAGGACGCTCGTCTGTTTTGGTTTTTCTTATGTTGATACGATTATGATGACTAGCTGTTGTTTGAGTAGCAGCCTGTTTGCAGGGCGTTTGTTGTTAGGTACGATGGGACGGAGGACTGTGATGGATTTTTTTCTGTATGGATAGCTCCAGTGATGAACATGAATGCGTTTGGCTACTACTAGTTACATTTTCCATTTCGTACAATATTGTGCAGCGTGACGCGCTCAGATGGTGATATTACATTGGGCTGTTGACACACCCTACCGATGCCTCGGCCCAATCTTGTCCCTGCCGCCCATGTACGGCCGCAGCACCTCGGGGATCGTCACGGTCATGTCGTTCTCGTCCCACCCGTTCTCGAGGATGGCCGCCAGCACCCGCGGCACCGCGAGCGCCGTGCCGTTGACGGTCCACGGATACACCAGCTTGCCGCTCGGCAGCTTGAGGCGGGTCGCGAGCCGGCGCGACTGATAGTCGGTGCAGATGCTCGCGCTCGTGACCTCGCCCCAGCCGTCGTTGCGCTCGCGGCGCGACGGGAAGAAGGCCTCGATGTCCATCTTGCGGATGGCCGACGCGCCCAGGTCGGTCGCCGGCATCTCGAGCACGCGGCAGTGCAGGCCGAGATAGGCCAGCAGCTCCGTCTGCAGGTCCACAATCTCGTCAAAGATGTCCTGCGTCACGTCCTCCTCGGGAGGGGTCCACGCGAACAGCTCGACCTTGGTGAACTCGTGCACGCGGTACAGGCCCTTGGTGTCGCCGCCGCGGGCGCCGGCCTCGGCGCGGTAGCAGCGCGAGACGGCGACGCGCTTCATGGGGACGTCGGACGCGTCGAGGGTCGTGTCGGCCTTCATGCCCGCGAGGGGGATCTCGGCCGTGCCGGCGAGGCAGAGCTCCGGCTTGCCGCGCGCCGCGTCCTCGGACGACTGGGCGATGTTGTAGATTTGCGTCTCGCCGTTGGTGTCGCGGGGCTGGAAGCCGCAGGCGCCAGCGATGTGGGAGTAGACCATGCTGGGAGGGCTGACCTGGCGCCAGCCGGCGCGGGCGGCGGCGTCGAGGGCGTAGTTGATCAGGGCCTGCTCGAGCTGGGCGGCTTCGTCCAGGAGGTAGTACCACCCCCAGCCGGAGGTGGAGGCGGCGCCGGCAAAGTCAAGGATGCCCAGCTCAGCGCCAATGTGGACGTGGGAGCGCCACACGCGGTCCGAGGGCGCCGGGCCCGGTTCCGGGTGGTCGTTGATGTAGCTCATCACGATGGGCTCGTTGTCGGGGGTCGAGTCGCTCGTGAGGTTGGGGATGGCGAGGGCGAGGCGCTGCATCTCGGCTGTGAGGGAGGACTCGGCCTCTTCGATGGCGCTGAGGTCGGCCTTGACTTTGCGGGCTTCCTCAAGCAGCTGTTCCCGCGAGAGCGAGCGGAAGCCGGCGGCTTCCTCGTCGGCGTCGTCGCGGGTTGTCCCCGGGTCGGCAAGCTGGCGGCGGAGGAGGTTGCCCCGCTCGCGCAGGCCGCGTCCCTCGTGCTGCTTCGCTTGCCATTGGGCGAAGAGATCGTTGATTCGGGCGGGGTAGGCGGCGGCGGCGTGGTAGTTGCGGTCGCGGCAGTTCCGGGCGTAGAGGTCGGGGTTCTGGCGGATGTGCTTGATGTCGACCACGGCCTTGGGCGCTGTGGTCGGCTGTCGCGCGGCAGGCGGTTGCTGGTGTTCTGCGGCGGTGGGCGCGTCTTGCCGAAGAGCCCGCGTGCTATGGTAGAGGGCTGATGGTGGGGTCTGGGGTTTCCGCAGGCGGTAGTGGGCAGAAGCAGAAGCAGCCGGGCGTCTGAGCGAGGTCTGGACAAGGCATCGCAGACAGGTGAAGGGCCTGCCTGCCCCGGTGACCGGTGGCCTCATTCCGTGCGATTAGCTTCAAAAAAATATTAGAGAAGTGAGATGGTTTGAGTATCAATGCAAGAGACAGTCATTGGGTTTCTACGGGCAACATCATCGAGGTCGTGATCCCAAGTGCGGCAGCGCTAATCGTGGTGGTGTGGTTGACACACGATGATGGGTTCCAGCTCTGGCGTCCGCCAAGCCCAAGATTTGCGGGGAGCTATGACCACCAAGGCTTGGCGGAAGTGGTTCCAAGTCCCTGCAGGCCGGTGGGTTGATGCTTCAGTCCCTGCAATCTGCCGTTGTCTCACAAGCTGGGAAACAGAACTTTGGAACCTTAGCATGTGCCTTAATAATTCCACTGGGTAGTTATGTGTTTCCTGCTAACAAGATATGTACATCGTGAGACTGATGACTCGCTGAAAAAAAGATAGAAGCACACGGTCAGTGGCCCTGGGTGGGATGGCCGCCACAAAACGAGCTTGGAAAAAGAAAGCAGGGAGATGGATGCGTGTGAATCGAGTTGGACGATTTGAGCAGATCCAGAGTTGTTGTGTAACACAACGGATGGTCCGACTTAATATGCCATGCTATCGCTCCTCTTGACCAAGCTGAGCCATGACTTCCATGCCGGCCGCCAAGCCGGGAGACCCAGCTTGCCGGAACAACCAACCTTCTGGACCACCCGGCCTTCTCCAGACCGGCTCCCGTTTGGCCCGTCAGGCCCGTCAGGCCCGGCGGAGGCCTCGAGAGCTCTGGTGACCTCTCTCTCCAGTACCACAAAGACAGAAGAACGACTGACTGATGCTGTGTGGTGCACTATCGAGTACAGAACCGCAGCTTGTTGCACAAACGAGGCAATGTTGTCGTGATGACCATGGGCAGCCAGTTGGTTTCAGTGCATTTGGACAAGAAAAGCGATTGCTCCTTCAACAGTATCAGATGATCCTACCCGCCGACCTGTTTGTTTGTCGGTGCTGCTCAGACAGAATTGGCTGCAACCTGAGCCCTCGCCCCACAAGTGCTGACCTTGGGGCACAGCCGAAACTTTTATTTCCAACCCCCAAGCCGTACAGAATAACTGTACGAACTGTAGGCCGTCTCGAGGCCGTCTCGCCGTGTAAAAGAGAAAGCAATGGACGAGTTACACAGTACGGTGGGGATGGGCAAAGATCCCAATCCCGCTGTGTTCCGCGAGCCAAGTCGGAGGGTAGAGACCCAGAAAATGACGTCCTGCATTGCTCGTTTGGTCCAAGGGCCATGCAACCGCCATCCCTCGCCTGCAATGGCACAAACTCCGCTCGACAGTGGCCAATGACTTTGATACGCAGCATGGAAATACGAAAATCACTTCCCAACGCTTTCCATCCATCACGGCCTGTGTTGTGTGTTGGCATCCGCACAGTCCGAGGGTGGTGTCACATGTCGACTGTTGTTGACAAAGATCAGGGACAGAATTCGGGACATTCATACCCACAACCCAACGGGGACCAACCTGTCAACGACTTCGGACGCGTCAGGCACAACCAGCCAACATCCGAACCCATCTCAGCCCATCCAGACTTTTGCCACTCGTATCCTCTATGGTCCACTGTGCAGTGTCATCGCGGTCGCCGTGGACCCTGCGCAAGTTTGTGCGGGCTCGGGTGGGTTACGAGATCTCTCGGACAGTTTCCCGACAAAATCGATACTGTACCTCTGCCGCATCCCTGTCTTCTCGACGACGCCGCTCCCGGGAACGCGCAGCGCCCAGTGGACCCTGAGTTTTCCAGCGGCCAATTGACGCAGCACCAAGGCGCCCACACACAAGGGGTTGTCAACGTGAAACAGGGAAAAAAACGGAGAGGGCGTTTTGGTTTCCTCACACGCCTTCTCTCAGTGGCCCAAAGCCGCCAAGTCCTAGGAATCCGATTTTCCCCCCTGCACTAGCCGAATTCCATGTCTCCAGAAATCCCAGGTTCACCACGGCTCAGGCACGGGTTCCTTTTCGCGGCTCCAGGGGAGCTTTGCTGACAGACTGGTCCAGCCGACGCCATGGTGTTTCGTGACAGCGCCATTCCGGGGTGGCCCAGAAAAGCCAAGGGTCCAATTGGCAGAACCCGAGCGAGGTGGCCCAGGACCCTTCCTCGGGGGAAATTTCCAAGTCGGACGCCATCCAACAAAAATGTCAAAGGTGATCCGTGATCCGTGATCTTCACGAACTGCAGAACCTTCCACTCCACTCTTCTTTGTCACTCTCTCCCCGAGCACCCCTCTCGTTCCCACAGGGCACTCGGGCACACTCCTTGATGTGACATCCACACATCCCCTGATCCGTTCCTCTTTCCGTCTCCTCTCTCTTCTGGACCCTCGTTTCGACCTGTATCCTCTCCGACCCCGCTGGTTGATGCCATCGACAACGGAGCCTTCGTTTGGTCCCTGATCGTTGTCACGGTTGTTGGCGACCTTTGCAACCACGTCCTCGATTCCCTCGTTGTTTCTCTCTTTGTCCACCCTCGCTCCCGTGTTCTGGTTGTACTCTGCGAGTCAACTCAGATCCTCTCGCTTTTCTCACTCTTCTCACTTTTCAGAAGCTAGACTTCTGGTTCCAGTTCCCGAGACCTGGTGCTGCAAACAACAAGTCACCTCCCGACGTCATTCCAGGTTACGCCACCAGTCCACGCGACCGTCTCGACGGCCTCCACATTCTTCGGCACCTCCCTCGACTCCCCGCGGCTGAAACAGCGTCGATACGCCGCCCTCCCGCGTGGGACGCTCGCCAATGTCGTTAAGGTCGCCCAAGTCCCCCCAGCAGAGGGGCTTCCTGCCCATCTCTGGCGACTCGAGCACCACGGCCACCGACATGCAGGATATCCCCCTGCGCACCATCCGATCCAACGCCAGCTCCACCGGCACGCGAAGGGTCAACACCGAAGGCATGGACGAGAAGCACGCCCTCTTCGACAAGGCCGTTGGCGGCCCCATCGGCCGAAGGCGCATCAACAAGGACTTGAAGCGTGCCGGCTCAACGGGCATGAGTGAGGAGGCTTCGCTCAACGCCATGGGTCGCCTGTACAACAAGATCATCGGCTTCTCCGTCGTTACGCGCTACCTCGTCTACGTCGTGCCCGTCGCCCTCCTGCTCGTCATCCCCATCATCGTCCTCCCCCTCACCGGCGACAAGGACCGTGTGAAGCTGGGCGACGGGGCACGCCACAGCCTCTTCCTGCTTTTCCTCTGGATCGAGATCTCATGGTTGACCCTCTGGGCCGGCAAGATGGTTGCCCATTTCCTGCCCTTCCTCTTCATGTTCTTCTGCGGCGTCGTCAGCTCCGGCACGAGGAAATACGCCACGGTTCTGCGCGCCTTGGAGATCCCGCTCTCGCTCTTCTTCTGGGGTCTCGCGTCGTGGCTGTCGTTCAAGTTCATGTTTGACGGCGCCAACAGGCAGTGGTCCGATGTCATCGTGCGCATCCTGCTGTCGCTGTTCCTTTCGTCGGCCGTCCTCTTGGGGGAGAAGTTCTTGGTACAACTCATTAGCATCAGCTACCACCAGCGCTCCTTTGCCAACCGGATCCACGACTCCAAGCGCGAGATCTACCTCCTGGGCCTCATGTACGAGGCCTCCCGGACCCTCTTCCCCATGTACTGCCCCGAGTTCGCCCACGAGGACTACATCATTGCCGACAGCATCGAGGTCATGCTCAAGGGTGGCAAGCTCAACAGCAAGCCGGGTGTGGCCGCCGCGCCCATGAAGCTCGTGGGCAATGTGGGCCGCCTGGGCGACAAGATCACGTCCGTCTTTGGCAACATCGCCTCGGAAATCACCGGCAAGCAGGTCTTCAACCCCAACTCGGCCCACTCGGTCGTCGTCGAGGCCCTTGAAAAGGTCCGCAGCTCCGAGGCCATGGCCCGCCGCATCTGGATGTCGTTTGTCGTCGAGGACCAAGAGGCGCTCTCGATTGACGACATCATTGAGGTCATGGGCCCCGCTCACCGCGAGGAGGCCGAGGTGTGCTTCAACGCCATCGACGCTGACCAGAACGGCGACATCAGCCTGGACGAGATGATCCGCAAGGTCGTCGAGATTGGCAAGGAGCGCAAGGCCATCGCGAACAGCATGAAGGACATCAGCCAGGCCCTCATGGTTTTTGACAAGGTCCTCCTCTTTGTCGTCTTGATCGTTGTCATTATCATTTTCTGTAAGTTGTCCGTCGTCGTTTGGGGGCTGCAGGTTGCTGACCTGTTTCTCAGTGGCCGTCTTCCAGAGCAGCTTCATTGCCACCCTTACTACGGCTGGTACCACGCTGCTCTCGCTGTCCTTCGTCTTTGCCGTCACCACCCAGGAGTTTTTGGGCTCCTGCATCTTCCTCTTCGTCAAGCATCCGTACGACGTGGGCGACCGGGTCGACATCACGGGCCCCGAGAAGGAGCAGCTGCTTGTCGAGAAGATCTCCCTGCTCTACACCGTCTTCACGCGCATCGACAAGATGCAGGTCGTGCAGGTCCCCAACATTGTGCTGAACAACCTTTGGATCGAGAACGTCACGCGCAGCAAGGCCATGAAGGAGGTCATCGACGTCAACGTCTCGTTCGACACGTCGTTCGAGGACATTGAGCTGCTGCGCCTCGAGATGGAGCAGTTTGTGCGCTCGTCCGAGAACAGCCGCGACTTCCAGCCCGACGTCGCCATCGGCGTCGGCGGCGTCGGCGACTGCGACAAGCTCACCCTCAAGATCGCCATCAAGCACAAGTCCAACTGGCACAACGACGTCGTGCGCGCCACGCGCCGCTCCAAGTTCATGTGCGCCCTCACCCTCGCCCTCAAGCGCGTGCCCATCAATGGCCCCGGCGGCGGCGGCGACGCCCTCGGCGGGCCCGCCAACCCAACCTACAGCGTCGCCGTCACCGACGACTTCGCCTCCAGCGCCCGCGCCAAGTCGGAGCAGGACAAGGCCGCCAAGAAGCTCGCCACCCAGACCGCCGAGGAGTCCGCCAACAAGGCCGCCACCACCGCCGCCGAGGTCCGCGCCGCCGACAACCTCAACACCACCAACCCCGTCATCGAGGCCCTCGACGACTGGGGCTACGAAAACACCCTCTCGGGCACCGCCGCCAGCCGCGACCCCTCCGCCGACCGCACCGCCCACCCCGCACCGTCCTCCTCCACCGTCGCGCGCGTCACCTCCGCCGCGTCCCGCTCCGAGGTCCTCAGTAACTCGAGCACCCGCGAGTCCCAGCGCGGCCGCCGCAAGGCGGGTGAGACGCTGCCCCCGCACGCTCTGGACGGCGGCGTCGATAACGGCATGCCCTCGGTGCACCTGACCCGCACGTCAACATCAACACGCGGCGACAAGCGCTCGTTCGACGTCGAGCGGCAGGCCGGCGCCGGCGGCGCGGGGTACAGCAGCTCCTGGGCCTACGGCGGGTCCACACAGTCGCCGCCGCCCGTCGTCCCCACGCCCGTGATGGAGGAGCCCGCTGGGTTCGGGGGCATGCAGCCGCTGGGCCGGTTCACGTCGCCGCCGACGGTGGGGGGGCATTTGGCCGTGCAGCAGCCGCAGCAGGGGCAGCAGCAACAACAGGGTGCGGCGGTGCCGGGGCGGCCGTTGGTTGGGTCGCGGAGCAGGGGGGCGAGCGTGAGTCGCCCGCCGCAGGAGGGGCAGCAAGGTCAGGGCCAGGGCCAGGGAGGGTTTAGGTGAAGAGAGGGGTGACATTGGCACATGGTTATGGTAATGGGGACGGAAAGGGGTTAGAGGTGAAGAAGAAAATGGGAGCTGAGTGGTCTTTGGCATTCATGGGGTGTAGAAAATCATTCATCAGATGGCGTTGGGGATATGGAAAGTGCTGATTTATGTTTTTGAGTTGGTGGGGAGGGGGTCAGCCAGCTTTGATCTGGCGTGGAGATAGGGGGGGAAACACAAGCTCGCATTTGCATTGCGCTGCATTCGCATGTTGCATGGCCACGGCAGGCCTGCTCTTTCGTTCAAGTTATAGACGAGATCGACAGATGTACACTCTAGGCTAGTGTAATCTCTTCAACTCTACTTTCCTCTATCATCCTCCAATGTCCCTCCAAAAGCTCAGCAAACATGCTCCACCGCCGGCACGCCCCCCTCGGGCTCCCCCAGCTCCACCCGCAACACGCGCCCAAACAGCTCGAGCAGCACCTCGAAGCACGCCTTGGTCACGGCGGGGTCGTACCGGCCCTTGGACAGCTCGTCGCGGATAAAGGCGTGCTGCGCCCACGCGAACTCGTGGAAGCTGAACACGACGCCCGCCTCGCGCAGCTTGTGGCGGATCAGGTCGCGCCCGGCGTCGGGCACGTGCGTGTCCTTGAGCCCGAAGATGAGCGTCACCTCGCCGCGGATCTGGCGGAGGAGGTCGATGGTGTGGTTGCTGTCCTTGGGCGCGGTCGCGGACGTGTTGGCCGCGGTGTAGGGGCCCAGGGTGCGGCAGTGGACGTCGGTGGCGAAGAAGCAGGTGGTGGCTGAGACGCGGGGGTCGAGCTGGGGTGGGGTTAAAGGGGTTAGT
>Ga0247823_10001525_pt1 | contig 19291 bp, 11 predicted proteins | sample 13C_PalmiticAcid_2_FD_192426 | JGI IMG/M metagenome (GOLD analysis project Ga0247823, IMG submission 192426) | Soil microbial communities from agricultural site in Penn Yan, New York, United States - 13C_PalmiticAcid_Day30 | ecosystem: Environmental > Terrestrial > Soil > Agricultural land... | reverse complement strand
CGCGCGAGCGCATCAAGGATCGCTGACCGGCCGAAGGACAACGCGCTTGATTACGAGCAGAGCACGACCCGCTTTGCCGAACGGCGGGGCTTCGACCGGTCAGCGATCCTTGATGCGCTCGCGCGGGAGCAGCTGCTTGACCGCAGCCATACCACGCCACAGCCAGAGCGACGTCGGGGCAGATTTGAAGGACTGCGCCTGCGCATGCCCGCCGCCGACGTGCAGCAGAAGCGTGGCCGGTTCGACGGGCTCAAGTTGCCCGCAGCCGCCGAGCCGCAACCGTCGGAGCGGGGCGGCGGACTTGCTGCCGCCGTCCAGCGCTATGCCCGCGCCGTGCAGGACATCGGTCGGATGACCGGCCAGGATCTGCCTGCCCTGGAATATCAGAAGGCCGCCCGAATGCAGGCTGCGCAGGCGCTGGATGCGGTGCAGCAGCACGGCGCCCGCGATCTCGACGCGGCGTTTGCACGCGAGCCCGGGTTGGTGAGCGAGGCCGCCAACGGCCGAACCGCCAACGCGATCCGCCAGATGCAGCTGGAGACCGACCTGCGAAGCAATCCCGAACTGCGTGCCGACCGGTTCGTGCAGACCTGGCAGCAACTCAGGAGCCAGTGCGACAAGCTGGAAGGCTGGCAGAACGAAGGGGCGCGCGGTGCGGTCGAGGATCGCATGCGGGCGATGGCGAAGGGGCTGGAAAATGACCCCGCGCTCGGCGCTGCCCTCAGCAACCGCGGCAGCCAGCTACTCGGCCGGCAATGGTCGCCGGAATGGTCGCCGGGCAGCCGCGACGGCGGCATCGGCGCGGCGATCGGTGATCAGGCCCGCACGCGATCGGTAATCCAGCAACTGACGTTCTCGATCGATCGAGGGCGCAATCTCGGAATCGGACTATGAGTGCTGGGACCACACGTCAGTCTGCGGACACGATCGACGATCCGGAGGTGGCATTCGATGCCATGACCCGCAAGCTTGCTGGGCTGATGGCTACGGTGGATGGTTTCGCAGCACGCCAGCAGGAACTGCACGGGCGCGACTACGGCCCGGACTTTGCCGGGATTCACGGTCGCCTGGACAAAGCGAACGTGGCGGTGCGGACGTTGAGCGAGCGTCCCGCGCTGCAGCTGACGCCCGAAATGATCGCGTCGCAAATCAGGGCAGCGGGTGAGCAAGGTCGCGCAGCCGACCGCCAGGCGTGGAGCATCGCCAATCAGCAACTCGGCAACGCCATTCTGTCATTGAGCGGCATGGTCGAGTCTGCCCGGACAGCCGAGAAGCAAAGACGGTGGGTCGCGGCTGCCGCAGCCGCTGCGCTCGCGATCGGGTTTGCGTTCGGAACAGTCATCCCCACCTGGATCGCGCAGGCCGTGCCGGAGAGCTGGCATTGGCCGGAGGCCAGTGCCGTCCGAATCTTGCAGCGTGATGGCTGGACCGCGGGCGAGCGGTTGCTTCAGGTGTCGGACCCTGCGCGGTGGAACAATTTGACTGGGGCAATCCGGATTGTTGAACAGAATGCGGAGGCGCTGGCGAACTGCGGCGAGCGCGTTGCGCGAAGGGGCAAACCTGCCGATTGCATGATTACGCTTGGTAAAGCTTCGCCTCGCCAACGGAGTGCCGGCAGCTTCGCGCCTTGAAAACCGCCCGTCTGACCGGCTTCCTGTCCGCCCGAGCCGGCCGGTCGGTGTCGGAGCTCGCCGTCCCTCAGCAGGAGTGATCGTGAGATATTATCAAGAGGGATCGGGACATATTATAATGTGACTCGCGCCTCCGAAAGCTTGCTGATAACCATCATTGCCAATGGCATATAAACTCGAGGCCTTCGAGGTGATGGAGGTTGTGCGCCCGATTGAGAGCGGCATGACCCAGCCCTATCTTTGCCAGCTCGCGGATGAGCGACTTTATGCCGTTAAGGGGCGAGCGGCGCTTAACAAGGGGCTGATTGCCGAGGTGGTGTCTGGCTGGCTAGGCCAGAATCTTGGAATTCCTGTTCCGTTTTTTGCGCTGGGTGATCTGCCACGTTCGCTCCTAGAGTACTACGAGGATAATGAATTATCGAGAGCAATTGGAAGCGGAACGTTGTTTGCCTCTCTTTGGCAAGAACCTGTCGAAGCTATGGTGATGCCTTTGCTCCGGAAAATGCCGAACGAGATGCTTGCGACGATTTATGTATTCGACCACTGGATCATGAATGGAGACCGGACTCTTTCGGAGCATGGGGGAAACCCGAATCTTTTAATTGAGCTAGATAGCAATTCTTTGCTTGCAATTGACCACAACCTTGCATTCTCGGATACATATAATCCATCTGAACTTTCTCTGCACGCGTGCAGAGAGGCTTGGCTTCGGAAGGGCCGTGACTTCGTATTTTGTGACCGAATGCACGAAAACATGCGTCGGCTAGTCGAAAATTTAGATGAGATTTTTACCCAAATTCCGGAGTCGTGGATTGAAGAAGAGAACGAATTTTTGCCGCTCATCCGGCACACTTTGAGTAGAGTCGATAAACCGATGTTCTGGGAGGAGCTGGCGTGAAGAATATCTTCAAATACAGCATCATCCGCTTTCGGCCATTCGCAGAAACGGAGGAGTTCGCCAACATAGGTGTCGTCGCAATAGACGGGGCTTCTGGGCAAATTGACTTCCAACTCGCACCAAAAAGATTCACTCGCGTGCGCCAATTTTTTGAAGAAAAAGCCTACTCCGCGTATGCGCACGCCATTGATCTTCTTAACATTGAGCTTCCTAGGGCTAGTGAGTATTTAACTACATTTCATGGTACCGACGCAGCCAAGATTTTTTCCGAAATCGTAAGACCGAGAGAATCTAGCATTGTCTTCAGCACCTCTCGTGTGGTGCAATCCGACTTACGGTTGGAAGCTCTGGTTCGTAACCTGTTCGGACGGTTTGTTAAGCGAGAGTTGACGAACGACAATGCGGAACATCTCCTTACTAAGGACATTAGGCAGGCGTTGCACCGTATTGGCATGAAGCATTTCCGAACGGTTAGGATTGAAGATGATGTGATTCCTGTGACATTTCCTTTAGCCTACAGAGACAGAGAACTGCGCGCTATCAAACCGCTATCGTTTAGCCAGCGAAGCCCCATGAGCGTTGTTGACTATGGTGCCCACTGGCGAAAGCGCCTGAGTTATCTCCTCGAACGGGGCCGCGTAGAGCAAGGCAATATTTTGATTGCTGTAGATGGTCCGGAGTATGACGCCGATAATTCGATGCAGGAGGCTTATAAGTTGGCGATGGGTGAACTACAGCAACTTCCGTTCCCGATCGTGCGTGGGGAAGAGGCGGGAACGGTCAACCAAGAAATTATTGATTTCGCAGCTCGATCCCGGCCGCCGCAGATTCGTTTCATTCATTGATCTTAAGTTCGTTTATACCGACAGCGGATGGATGCTCTTGCGGCTTTCCTTCGACAGCTGCTTGACTGCATACAGTCAGAGCGCGCTGAGCGACAGGCTACGCCTACCGATGCGGACTATACTTATCGCGTGCTCGTTCCTTGAAAGCATCTTGGCCGCCTTCGAGGATGTCGCAGGCCGTTCTATTATCTCCGTATCTTCGAACCCACCGGTGATGTAGGTGAGCTTCGGGAAGCGCGACCATGCCAGACTGGTCTGATACAGATCGGCGCGTTTTGGACGCAGCCGCTCTGGTCCAAAGAAACGTGGAGCCGGAGATAAGGGGTGACCTGGCGCGCTGCCGGCATCAACATCAGCTTATCGCCTCCATCAGCGCGTCGTAGCTGTCGACCTTCTTGAACGTGACGTTCGTCGCCACGTGGGCGAAGTATCGCTCGGCGCTTTCGATGTTTTGTTTTTCAGCCTCGCGCAGGTCCTCTTCAAGCATTGAGCCTTTTGTCTCAGCAACGAAGTAGATCTGCCGCACGCCATCCTGCTCGATCGCGATAGCCCAGTCGGGATTGTAATTGCCGCTTGGGGTCGGGATCACGAAGCCGCGCGGGAGCTTGGCGTAGACGGTCACTTCTTCGGCGGCCTCAAGGCGCTGGGCGAATTTCAACTCGTTGGCGGAGTCGACAGGCACGTGATCGTAGACGTGCGAGGCGGCCTGGAGCGCGCGCTCGATTGGCACATCGTGCTTGTCGGTCTCGAAAATGGAGACATCGTAACGCTCGCCGGTCTTCTCGTAGCGGAGCGTCTCGATAGCTATCCGCACCTTCTCACGCCGGATCAGATCAGCGGCCTTGCGCAGAAACTGCTCGGGGTTGCGGCCGAACAGCGCGAAAGTTTTCGGGCTGATTTCCTGCAGGACACGGCCTGCCGTCGCGCGAGTCAGGCGGGTGAGGTCGGCGAGCTGGCCAACGATATCGTAGCGCACCTTGCTTTCGGCGGTCTCGTCGCGGTGCTCGTAGCGGGTGCGCTCCACCTTGAAGGCGCTGCCGCTACGTACCTGTTCCACGTCGATGCCAGTCTGCAGGTTGGCGCCGGAGACGACGATCACTTGCTGCTGGACCGAGAGATCGCGGTCGAGCCGCATGACGGCGGCCTTTACGAGTGCGTTGGTGTCGAAGTCGCTGAAGTAGACCGCTTTCTGGTTGATCCGCGCCCAGAGCTCTTGAAACGCCTTCTTCTCGAGGTTCGCCCGGACGACGCGAAGCTGGACTGTCTTGCGTGCGTCACCGACTAGCCGCCTCAGCGCTCCCTCGTCGAAGACAGTATCGACCAGCGCCACGAACGCCTCCGCATTGCCGGCGATCTCCGCCGGCAGCGGCTCCATCGATCCGCTCTCCTTGGCCTCGTGCCACTTGGGCGTAATCTGGCGAGCCTTATCGACATAGCCATTCTGGATGAGCCAGAACTCGAGCGTCTCGGCATCGTCCTGGGTGACCTCAATATTACCCTGCTCGGTCCGCAGCACCTGCCCGACAAAATAGGCGGCATTCGCCTTGCGCGGCCGGCCGGCGAGCGCCTTGGCCATTTCGTCCTGCAGCGCCTTGGCGAAGTCCTCGTAGCTTTCCGACGCCACGACGGTGAGCACGTTAATCTCGTGTACGATGGTGGGATCGTCGGTGCGGTGGCCCTTATCGTCCACGCTGATGCGCAGGCCGCGACCGACTTCCTGCCGCTTGCCGATCTCGTGATCGGATTGCTTGAGCGTGCAGATGGTGAAGACGTTGGGATTGTCCCACCCCTCGCGCAGCGCCGAGTGGGAGAAAATGAAGCGCACTGGCTCGTCGACCGAGAGCAACCGCGCCTTGTCCCTGAGGATAAGGTCGTAGGACGAGGCATCCTTCGCCTCGCCTGACTCCTCGCCGGTCTTGTTGACGTCCGGGTCGACCATGCGGCCCTTCTTGTCGATCGAGAAATAGCCTTGGTGGACCCGCGGAGCCGCGTCGCGCTTCACATAAGCGTGCCAAGCTGCATCCGAGGCATCTAGCTCGGCCAGCTCGGAGACGGCTTTCGAGTATTCCTCCTCGAACATCGCGGCGTACTCGCCGGCAAGCTGCTCGCCATCCTCACCGTAGCGACGGTACTTCGCGACCTCGTCGATGAAGAACAGCGAGAGCACCTTGATGCCCCGCGTGTGCAGCTGCCGTTCGCGATCGAAATGCGAACGGATCGTCTCGCGGATCTGGATGCGGCGCACGGCGGTTTCGTCCACATCGCCCACGACGCGGCCCTCCTCGAGCACCTCGCCATTGGTGAATGTCAGTGTCCGGTTCAGTGCGTCGATGTCGGATACGACATAGCTCTCATATTCGGTCAGTCCGCCCGATTTGGCGTGAAGACTGTCGCCCTTGCCCAGCCAGACGTTGCGACGTTTCACTGTGCCGGTCTGCAAGCCGACCTCGATCTGCACGCGCGCCTCTGGCGGGCGACCGTCGGTAAAGGTGCGAAAGCCAGAAAGATAGAGGAAGCCATTGGTGCCCGGCAGGTTCTTCACCGTCACGCCCCGCACATTGATCCGCTTAACCAGTTTCCGGTTGTAGGCGTCCAGAGCGTCAAGCCGGTGAACCAGATTGTGCTGCGTCCTGTGCGTAGCGGAATAGCGCAACGCAATGGGCGCCTTGAAGCGCGCGAGCGCATTCTGCGTCGTGGCGCCTTCCAAGCGCTGCGGCTCGTCCAGTATCAGGATAGGCCGGTTGGCGGCGATTAGGTCGATCGGACGGCGCGAGCCGAACTGGTCCATCTCGCGGAACATCCGCAGGGTCTTGGATTCCTTGCCCTCGGCGCGGACCTCGGACGCGAACGCCTGCGTGTTGATGATCATGCAGTGCAGGCCGGGACTGTCGGAGAAGGCGAGGATCGGCTCGGGCCGACCGCTATCGTAGATGAAGCGTCGCACTTTGTGGCCATAGAGGGCCTGAAAATGGTCCTCGGTGTCCGCGAAGGTCTGGAACACGCCCTCGCGGATCGCCACCGAGGGGACAACTACGATGAACTTCGACCAGCCATATTGCCGGTGGAGCCGGTACATCGTCTCGATGTAGACATAGGTCTTGCCGGTGCCCGTCTCCATCTCGACGTCGAGATTGATCGGCGCGGCCTTGCTCTCCACGAGGGCGTCGGATGGCGTGAGGTGCTGTCCAACCTGCACCGCCCGCACGTTTTCGCGAAGCTGGGCCGGCTTGAGCTGAAGGTCCGCATTGCGCAGTCCCTCCTCGCCCAAGAGGGAACCCTGTGCGTTCAGGTCTCTGCCAGGATCGATTTGGTAGGCAAGTCCTTCGATCCGCGGCTGACCGGCGAAGCAGTCGACCACCGACTGCGCGGCCACCGCCTGATAGGGAAGCTGCTTGAAGAGCTGGCGCGTCATCGTTCCGGCCTTACAGCACGCGCAGCGTGGTGTCGGGTGAGATCTGCTTGAAGCGGCTGGCGACATTCTCCTTCGCTGCATCGCTGGCGAAGCCGTCGTCGCGGAACAGCGCGCGGAGGGGCTTCAGTGCGGCGATGGCGTCGGCGAGGTCGGTGTCGACCCCGCCTTTGCCGTTCTGCGGCCGGGCGAGGCAGGCGATTACGGCCGCGCCATCCTCGCCTTCGGCGGGCGGATCGACGAACCATACGGTGCGCCCGGCCAACTCGCCCTTCCTGATTGGCAGAGTGATGTCCACGCCCCAGCGGAGCAAGGCGCCAAAGAACAGATCCTCGTCAGTGCGGTCATCCTTGATGTGGCTGATCATACCGGCAAGCGTGTCTTGAGAAGCGTGCTGCGGGGTTATGCGCGTGTCCTGGAAGTTGCCGACGTCGATACGGAAGCCACGGAAGCCCGTGTCGAGCTTGCCGATCAGTTCGGGATACTCAGAAAGGATTTTTGCCGCGGCGCGACGAATGCGCTCGCGGGAGAGATTGGAAATAAGTTGAGATCCCGCGCCCTCAGTTGGAACCTCAGGAAGTTTTGATCCTGAGCCCTCATTTGCAACCTCAGGAAGCTGTACGAGAATCCATGAGCGATTTCCCCCATCTTCCGCGTTCAGCCGAAACACAGCCTCGGCGCTAGTCGCAGATCCAGAAAAGAAATCCATAACTAACGAATTCTTATCCGTAGCGAAATCAAATAACATTTGAAGCAGTGCTACGGGCTTCGGATTATCAAAAACCTTTAACTCGTCTTCGAATAGTTTTCGAAGATCATAAGCACCAGAACGTCCATCAAGTCTCAAAACGCTGGAGAGCTTGTCGGAAAATTCCTTAGCGTAAACCTTAACTTCAATAATTTTATTATGATCTTTACCGAATATAATTCTGCCCTCAGCAAGCATTTTTTCAAACGTTTCTTTGGGGAATCGGTATCCCATGAGCGGAGGCTTGCAAACCTGTTTGGTATCAGGGTGAATAATGTCGTACTTGTATCCTTCGCGCCCTGGGTTGTGGACGCGTCGACTTCCAGTATAAATACCCCCAATATCAATATGCTTGTAGCCGTCTAAAGGTGCAATTTGATCTTTGTGATCCTTAAACCATGCTGAATAAGCGCTTCGCAGGTCTGCAGTGTCTCCATATTGTTCGATCAATTTATCACCAACTCGTACGAGTTGGTCCTTTATTGCCGATAGGCTGGACTTCCACACTTTCTCAAGGGACGATATATCGCGGGCATAGCACAAAATGTATTCATGCTCCGAGGCAATGTTTGTGGGATTATTGTCCGTGACATTGTTCCAGACGATTACGCCCAAACGATTTGGCTCACCAAATATCTCATCGAGCTGACGAGTTACGGCCGCAACTTCCTTGTCCGAAATCGAAATGAAGATAGCACCGTTTTCAGACAGAAAGTTGCGGGCTAACTTAAGGCGAGGGTACATCATGCTAAGCCAGTCCGAATGGAACCTTCCATTGGTCTCCGGATTGGCCACAAGCCTGCCGCCCTCCTCGCTGCGTTGACCGCTACCAACCTCATATTCTCCGCTACTCTGAAAAAAGTTATCCTTGTAAACGAAGTCCTTCCCCGTGTTGTACGGCGGGTCGATATAGATCATCTTAACCTTGCCGAGGTATGTCTCCTGCAGCAGTTTCAATGCATCTAGATTGTCACCCTCGATAAATAGGTTCCGGGTCGTGTCGAAATCGACGCTTTCCTCGCGCATCGGGCGCAGCGTCTTGCTGATCGGCGCATTGGCGCTGAGCAACGCTTGGCGCTTGCCGGGCCAGTCGAGACGGTAGCGTTCCTGCGGCCCCTCCACGAGGTGGTCGGATAGCGCCTGCTTCAGCAAATCCCAGTCGATCACTGGCTCGCCCCGGTCGGATGCCGTGCCCGCGGGCCCTTCAGTTAGGCATTCGGGAAACAGCTCGGCCAGCCGGGCGATATTCTGCTTGGCGGTGTCCGGCGTCGCCCCCGGCAGCTTTTCAATGGTCATATCTCGTCCGTCAATTCCTTGAATTTAGCTTTCGCCATGCGGAGATTGCGGTTCAGCTCCACCTGTCTGGCGAAGGTCCGCTCCCGTTTGACCTGCCCCTCCAGCCGCCGCACTGCTTTGGCCTGCATCGCTGCCGCGGACAAGCGTTCTGCCTGTTCGCGCAGCGTTTCCTCGGGTCGGGCCGGGTGTGGCCAAATGCTGCGCAACAGTCCTGCATAGAGGCCCTCCAGGCTCACCGCCTGTGGGAGAGGCCCCCGTTCCTTTGCAACGGGCATCCAACCACTACGCCAGTGTTCGTAAGTTACAGTCGGTGAGCGGCCCGCCTCGCTTCGCCGCTTGTACGCTGCAGCGAGCTGCATCTCTTCTCCGTCCGGCATCGCCCGTAGAATCTCGAAAATCGTCTGATGAGGAAGAGATTTGTCGATATGCGCCAGAACGCGGTCGTCGACGTCGTCACTGCGGAGTGCGAGGCGGAGGACTTCGATCTCCGCCACGCCAACCGAAGGGCGCAAATTAACGCTGCGCTCGAACAGTTTGAATGCCCAGTCGATACGGTCGACCTGTTCCTCATATAGCTGCCGAATCGCCTTTCCGCCTCCTGCCGCTCGGAACAACTTGTCACGTGAGATACGGCTGTTGACCCGCGCCGCTTCCGGCCAGGCGAAGAGCACGGTCACGCTTCGGACGCACGGACTACGATAAAGGCGATCAGCTCAAAATCGTCGAGTCCGGCGACTGCGCCGATCAGCGCGGTGGTGGGCCCGGCGCTGAACAGACTATCGATGTCGCGTCCCTCCTTCTCTTCGATCATCGATCGGACCGCGTCGTTGAGCAGATCGGAGTATTTCTCCATCCGCCTGCCATCCTCAGTTTCCTGATTGAATGGGCGATAGAGCGCGGGGTCCGGCTCGGTCCGGTTCTTCGCAGCGCCGCGCAGCAGGTCGAGCGCCTGCTTGGGATCGGTGTGTCGGATGATCGCGTCACCGCTCTCACGCACATAAACAAGGTAGAACGGGTGCAGCCGGTTGTGGCGCGAAAGCTCCTCGGCCGCGTCGAGATTGCGCAGGCAGAAAATCGCGCCCGGCGGCAGTTTGTCGCTCGCAGGCACGATAGCGTGCATGCCGAGCGGCGCGTCGTCGAGCGTGCCGTGCTCGCGCACCCAGCTGACGAGATCCATTCGGAAATCATTTAGGCCAAGATCGGTGATGCCGACGCCTTGGCGTAAATCCTCGAGATCCACGACCTCGTTCTGCAAGCGCCTGAGCTGCTCGCGGCGGTATTCCATATCGTTTTCGCGCGCGGTCAGCGGGTTGTCATCGCCTGTGCCGGTAAGGTCGACAATGACCATGCGGCCTTCGACGCGGTCCTTGAGATTGATGTAGTCATCGAGATCGATATCTGGCCAGTAGCTAACCAGCTGGATGCGCGCGTTCTTGCTGCCGATGCGGTCCACGCGACCGAACCGCTGAATGATCCGAACCGGGTTCCAATGGATGTCGTAGTTCACGACCATGTCGCAGTCCTGAAGGTTCTGGCCCTCCGAGATGCAGTCGGTCGCGATGAGGATGTCGAGCTCGCGAGGTTCGTTCTTGAGGCGATCGATCATCGCCTTCTTTTTCGAGAGTGGCGAGAATAGCGTTAAGACGGCATTGAAGTCGTGTCCCGGTCCCAGCGTCGTGCGCGGCCCGCCGCTGCCGGTGACCAGCGCCGAATGGCGCCCGTCACGTTCCAGCGTAGGCTTTGCGATTTGATCGTAGAGATATTCCGCGGTGTCGGCGAAGGCCGTGAAGATCAGCAGCTTGCGGTTGCCGTAGTTGATCGGTTCGCGCCCCTTTTCCTCGATAAAGCGGATAAGGTGCTGGAGCTTCTCGTCGTCGCGCGGAACCACACGGCGCATATTGGTCAGGAGCGCCTCAATCAGCGTGAGGTCCGCCTGAAGGTCACGCTTGTAGCTGACGAGGTCCATGTCGGCGAAGGACACCTGGACTTGGCCGCGCGCCAGTCCGGGGATCGAGACTTCGTCCTCATCTTCGCTGGCGTCCGTCTCCCAAATGCCGGCATCGGCGCCCCCTTTCTCGAATGAGGCGATGGAATTGAGCGTTTCGTGGTGGCTGTTGGCGAGGCGCTGGAGCGTGAGCCTGAACGCCTCGACCGAGCTCTCCAGCCGTTTCAGCAGGTTCACCCGCATTAGTGCGCGGATCGATACCTCACGATCCTGCTGGCGCAGTACGTTGGTATCGGTTTCGGTGTCGTAGATGCCGTAGCGATCCATCCGGCTTTCATGGACATAGGTCAGCGGCGCGTAGACCGCGAGGCTGAGCAGGCTGAGCTGCTCGAAGATTTCATTGAAGCTCGGCACATCGTCGCGCGCGGTGAGCGCGCAGCGATACGACCGTGGCTTCAGACGCTCGGGGAAACTGCCGATCTCGGCCATGTCATAATGCGTCGTTATGTGCCGGCGCGAACGCGCGATTGTCACCGCGTCGAGCAGCTCAAAGAAGGCGAAGTCCAGCCGATCAAGGATGGCATGCGGCGTTCGCTCTTTGAGCGGCAGCTCCTCCCACTCGTTGAAGGCCCGCTGCGCTTGCCGGAAAATCTCTTCGACTGATTGCCCGCTGCCGAGCTTTTCCGACAGGCGCTTGCTGTCGCCTTCGTAGGCCAGAGCGAGCTGGTTCTTGAGATCGAGGAAGCGATTGTTGACCGGCGTTGCCGAGAGCATCAGCACCTTCGTCCGGACGCCAGAGCGGATCACCTTGTTGAGCAGTGCGCGATATCGGGTGTCTGACTCTCCCTGCGCCTGCGTGGCCTCGTCGTTCCTAAAGTTGTGCGACTCGTCGATAACGACCAGATCGTAGTTGCCCCAGTTCACCTGATCGAGCGGCATGCCCATCGATTGCCCACCGCTCCGCAGTAGGTCGGTGTGGGCCAATACGTCGTAGTTGAGGCGGTCTTCCGCGAGGATGTTGGTGGTGAGGTTCTTGTTATAGGTCAGCCAGTTGTCGGCGAGCTTCTTGGGGCACAGGACTAGGACAGACTTGTTGCGCAGCTCGTAATATTTGATGACCGCGAGCGCGGTGAACGTCTTACCTAGGCCCACGCTGTCGGCGAGGACGCAGCCGTTGTAGGTTTCGAGCTTGTTGATCAGCCCAAGCGCCGCGTCCTGCTGGAACTTGTAGAGCGTGTTCCAGACCTTGGTTTCGCGGAAGCCCGTCCGGTCATTAGGTAGCAGATCCTCGTTGATGTCTTCTAGGAAGGTCCGGAAGATAATCGACAGCATCAGATGGTAGATGCGAGCCGGGGCATTCTCGGCGTAGACAGCCTCGAGCTGGCGGCAGAGTTCCTCGGTGATGTCAGTGAGGCGGCCGGGCTCGCTCCAGAGCTGGTCGAACAGCGCGGCATAGCGCGCCACCGCCTGCTCCTCCGTGACCTTGTTGATCATGGTGAGTGTCCCCGGCTGGTAGCCGAGGTCCGCCGCGGTGAAGCCGTTGAGACCGGTGTAGATCGCGCCCTCGCCGGAGCCGGTGGCACAGAGAAAGGCCGGGAGCGCCGTGCCGGGGTTGGCACGGAACTGAGCTTTGGCCCGGATCCACTCGGCGCATTCTCGGGCCAGGGCCCGCGTCGTCATCTTGTTGCGGAGGCGGATTTCGAACGGAGTTCCGGCGAGGTCTCGCCGGTTCATCACCGGAGGGATGATAAATTCGCGATGCGTCGACCTGCCCATCCCGCCATCGGTGACGAACGAAGGGCCAGTGAAAACGAAGCGGAACTTGTCGAGTCCGCGAAGCCCCTCCTCAAGCGCGGCGAACGCGTGGATAGAGAACGTGCCGGCGGCAACCGACACTCTCTTACTGCCCCCCAGTTCCGACTTAAGATCGTCACCGAAGAGGTCCGAGATGTTGTCCAAGATCCTCATCATCGCCCATTGAAGCTTTGTATTTTTCCTAAACTCAATAGCGTTTTGCGGTGATCGGAGGATTGTTGACAGAAGCGGAAGCCCTGCGAGTGCCGATGGAGGCGGCAAAGAGGGTCATGTCGGACGTAGTGAACATCGCTAAGCGGGACAGGCTCATCGTTTGCGGCTGATCATGCAGGTGCCGTTGCGCCGACTGCACGAACGTCGCGGTATAGAAGCTCCGCCCCACTCGCGCCCCCGTCTGCCAGACGTTCGTCAGGCCGTCCAAAGCCACTGGCTGGTGACCTTCTTCCAAGTCACGGACCACCCTGTTGGCGATATGAATGGCGGAGCGAGATGCCGGACGTTCGGAACGGATCATCGCAGACCACTGCCGGGCGAAAGTCAGAGGCATCGCGCCTCTTGTTCAAATTGATATTTATTTTTCGAGTTCTCTTCTGGGAAATCAAAGTGAAACGTTGCCGGTTTAGGTATTCACGTGGCCAGTCATATATCCTCGCTAATGGATAACACTGGAAAATTGTCTGCCGAGGCGAACGCCTCACGCGCGCTTTCGGAATCTCGCCTTAATCACTTTGCCGCCCACGCGAAGCTGATCGAGATAGTCGGACCACCACTGCGCCATCCGCACACGCTCATTCCAGTGCGCTCCGCGATGGTACGCAGCCCGAACGCGATCCTTCTCACCGTGCGCCAAGGCGCGCTCGATTGCATCCGGATGCCAAAGCCCCGACTCATTGAGAAGCGTACTGGCCATTGCACGGAAGCCGTGGCTGGTCATCTCGTCGTGCTCGAAGCCGAGGCGGCGAAGCGCGACGTTCATCGTGTTTTCTGAAATCGGGCGCTTGGTCGTGTGCAGCGCCGGAAACAGAAAGTCGCTCGAGCGCGCGAGCGAACGAAGGTCTTGAAGGATGAAGAGCACCTGCCGGGACAGCGGCACTGCATGCGGCTGCTTCATCTTCATTCGCTCTGCGGGCACGCGCCAGACCTTCTCCGCGAAGTCGATCTCGGTCCATTTCGCCTGCCGCAACTCCCCCGGTCGCAGGAACACGTGCGGCGCGAGCCGAAGCGCATAGAGGGTTTCCGGCCGACCCTTGTAGTCCTCAATCGCCCGAAGCAGTTCGCCGACCTTCTTCGGCTCAACGATGGCCGCATGGTGCTTCACGCGCGGAACAGTCAGCGCACCTCGCAAAATATCAGCCGGGTTCTTTTCCGTCCGAAGGGTGGCGAAGCCATAGCGGAAAACGCGCCCCGCAAAGGCGCGTAGCCGAACCGCAGTTTCGTGATGGCCACGACGCTCCACTCGCTTGAGCACATCGAGCAGCTCATGTGGCGTCACTGCGGCGATCGGGCGTTTCGAGAGGCCGCCGAGAAGTTCGAGGAACCAGCGGGCCTTCTTAATCGTGGCAGGAGCCCGCGCTTCTCGTTCCATCTTCTGGATGTACTCTTCGGCGACTAGGCCAAAGGTGGTCTTCGCCGCCAATTCGGCTTCGAGGCGCTTTTGCCGCTTCTCCTCAACCGGATCGATCCCGTCCTCCAGCTCTCCCTTTGCTGCATCGCGCTTTCGCCGCGCCTGCTGCAAGGTCACGTCGGGAAAGCTGCCGAGCGACAGCTTACGTTCAATGCCGCAGCAACGGTAACGGAAGCGCCAGAGCAAGGCTCCGGATGGCTGGACCAGCAGATAGAGGCCGTCCGAATCAAAAACTTTGAAAGGACGCTCCGCCGGTTTGAGCGACTGAATCTGTACCACAGTAAGCATGGGGCCACGCCTCCTTGCACGTTCGTGGCCCCACGTTTCGTGGCCCCTTTTTAGTGGGCCACGGCGGAACAAAGTGAGATTTTGTGGGACCGCCAAGAGGCAATATACCGCAGTTTTCTGCGGTTTTCTAGGCGTGTTCTCAATATGTACTGGTGCCGCTTACAGGACTCGAACCTGTGACCCCCGCATTACGAATGCGATGCTCTACCAGCTGAGCTAAAGCGGCCCGTCCGAAGCGCGTCGCTTCGAAAGAGAGCGCGCGCTTACCAGCATGATTCGTGGCTGACAAGCGTTGCGATTTGCTTGCCGCCCCGGCGCAGCACCCGCAACAATACCTACCCGGTCGGCTTTACGCGTCGTTTACCACGGGGGGTGCACAAGCGCAGGCTCAAGGATCGGGCCATTCGCCCGTAATGGAGCACGCGCATGGACATGGCTCGCGGCATCAATGAGCCCCTCGACCCGGCCCCTGAGGTCTCGAACGACGACGCCGTCGCGGATCGTCCGCTGGATATCGGCGCCGACGAGCGCCGCATGCATGTGCGCGCCTATAATCACTGGGTTTCGCTGCTCCACGGCCGCGCCTATCCGTCGATCGAGGACCTCGATCCGGGCAACATCACCGACTTCGGCCCGCACAGCGTGCTGCTCGACTTCACCCGTGGGGTCGAGGACCCCGCGATTCGCTATCTCGGCGGGATGCTCCGCGAGGAATGCGGCTTCACGCCGGCGATCCAGCATGTCGGGGAAGTGCCCAGCCGCTCTCTGCTCTCGCGTCTGACCGATCATTATCTCCAGATCATCGCGAATCGGGCGCCGATCGGATTCGAGGCCGAGTTCGTCGGCCAGCGCGGGCACAATACGCTGTATCGCGGCATCCTGATGCCCTTTTCGTCGGATGGCGAGACGATCGACTTCATTTATGGGGTGATCAACTGGAAGGAACTGGTCGACGCCGAGACGCAGGCCCGACTCAATGCCGAGATCGAGGAATCGCGTCGCGCGGTTCCGCAGAATCCGGTCGCCGCGGCGGTCTGGGCCGACGGACCCAGTGCCGGCTTCGAATCGCCCGAGCCCGTCGAAGCGGCGATCTATGGTTCCAGCCTTGCGGACCATCTGCTTCTCGCCCGCGAATCGGCCGCGGCCGCCCGTGCTTCCGACACGCGCAGCCGCTCGGCGCTCTATCGTGCGCTGAGCCGCGCTTATGATTTCGCGCGCGCAACCGAGGAGGCGCCCGAGGATTATCTGGAACTGCTTCGCGATTCGGGCCTCACCGTCCAGGCCCGCGCGCCGATGACCCCGGCGGTCAAGCTCGTCTTCGGCGCGGATTACGACAAGACCCGCGTCACCGAATTCGCCGCGGTGCTCAGCTATGCCCGGCGGCAGGATGTGCCGCAGGGTGGACTCGACGCGTTTCTCGAAGTCGTCGACGGCGGCATCAAGGGCGTGGTGAAGGCCGAGCGTGAGCATCGTCGTCCGGCGCCCCGGCGCAATGTCTTCGCACAGGCGGCCGAGGAACTGCGCAGCCGACCGCCGCTCGGCCATGTCGCGATCGAGGCGGGCGAAGACGAATTCGTCGTGTTGCTGGCGCGCGCCGGCAGGCAAGGCCTCGATATCGTCGCGCGATTCGCCGACGACGCGGCGCTGACCGAACGGGCGATCCGCAAGGCCGCCGCCTGAAATTTCACAAAACTGGTAGCAACCGTTACTTTCTGCCGCGCCGAGCCTTGAGGTCGCGCGCCGGGCGGAGCATAGCGCGTCCCATGAAAAGCATGATGACGTCGCTCACGCAGGCGTTCGAGGCGCGGCTGCTCGAAGGAGCGCTGCCGGGAGAGCTGGAAGATTTCGACGAGGCCGAGCGCGCCGAAGCGGCAGGCTTCGTCGCCGAGGCCGCGGCGGTGCGTCCGCCGGGTACGCCGCAGATCCGGGTAGAAACCTATCTCGACGAAGAGCGCCGCAGCATGCGGCTCGCGGTCGTCAACGACGACATGCCCTTTCTGGTCGATTCGATTTCGAGCGCGATCGCCGCGCACGACATTGCGATCTTCCGAATCATCCACCCGGTGATCGCAGTCGAACGCGATGATGCGGGCAAGCTCCTGTCGATCGGCCCCGACGCTTCCGCAGCGCGGCGCGAATCGATGATCTATATCGAGATGGAGCGCAGCGATGCGCGCACCCGTCGCGGCCTCGTCGCGGAAATCGAACGCACGCTCGAGCAGGTTCGCAGCGCCGTGGAGGATTGGCGTGCGCTCCAGGCGGCGATCGTCGCCGATGCCGACGCGCTGCCATCGGCCGAGGGCGCGACGCTGCTGCGCTGGTTTCACGACGGCGCGATGACATTGCTCGCGCATGAGAAATGGCGGACCAACGGCAGCGTTTCCGATCAGCTCGGGCTCGCGCGCTACACGCTGGAGACGCCGATCCTCGCCGAGGCATCGCGCGCCGCGGCGGTCGAGCATTTCCGCAGCGGCGGCGAAGCGCCGTTGCTGCTCAAGTCCAACTCGATCTCGACCGTTCATCGCCGCGTGCCGCTCGACATCGTCGTCGTGCCGATCCTCACCGGGGCCGAGGTGACCGGTCTTTCGATCCATGCCGGATTGTGGACCAGCGCGGCATTGTTCGCCGATCCGCAGGACGTGCCGGTGTTGCGCGCGCGGCTGGGAGGGCTCGAGAAGAAGTTCGGCTTCGATCCCAAGGGGCATACCGGCAAGGCGATGGCGCATGCGCTGACGGCGCTGCCGCACGATCTGACCACCGCGTTCGACGCCGCCTCGCTCGAAAATCTGGTGCTCACCTCGATGTCGGTCGCCGATCGGCCGCGCTCGAAGCTGGTGCTGGTGCGCAGCTTGCTCGGGCGGCATTTGTTCGCGTTCGTCTGGCTGCCGCGCGACGAAGTTTCGACCGGGCGTCGCGAGGCGATCGGCGAGATGCTGAGCGAAGCGGCCAATGCCAAGCTGATCAACTGGTCGATCGCGCTGGAAGACGGAGTCGTCGCCCTGTTGCGCTATACGCTCGACCTGCGCGGCGGCGGCGTCATGCCCGACGCCGGCGAACTCGATGCGCGGCTCGAGCGGATGCTGCGCGGCTGGGTACCTGCGGTCGAGGCGGCGCTGGCCGAGCAGGCGGGTGCGGCATCGACGCGGCTCGCCTTGCGTTTCGCCAATGCATTTCCCGCCGTCTATCGCGCCACCAGCACGCCCGAGGAAGCCGCGCGCGACATCCTGCGCATCGCGACGCTGGAGGGCGCCGGAGCCCGCTCGGTCCGGATCGTCCCGCATCCGACCGTCAAGGGCCAGTACCGAATCAAGCTCTATGCCCAAGGGGGCGCGCTGGCGCTGTCCGACGCAGTCCCGGCGTTCGAGAATTTCGGTTTCCGGGTGATCGAGGAAGTCCCGACCCAGCTCGCCAACGGCATTTTCGTCCATGATTTCGAAGTCGCGCTCACCGGCGGATCGCGAACGCTCGATGCCGAACCCAAGCTGGTCGAGGATGCGATCGCGGCGGTGCTCGAAGGCCGTGCCGAGAACGACCTGTTCAACCGGCTGATCGTCGAGACCGGGATGCGTCCCGCCGCGGTCGTGCTGTTCCGCGCCTGGTTCCGTTATCTGCGCCAGACCGGACTGAGCTATGGCATGGCCACGGTGGTCGACGCGCTGCGGCGCGCGCCCGCGGTCGCTGCCGCGCTGATCGAACGGTTCGAGGCGGCGCACGATCCCGCGCGTGCGGGCAAGGACGAGAATGCCGTCAAGGCCGCGACCAAGGCGATCGATGCGGGGCTCGATCAGGTCTCGGCGATCGACGACGACCGGATCCTGCGCACGCTGCGCGGCGTGGTGCTGGCGACGCTCCGCACCAACGCCTTTGCGCCTGCCGCGGCCGAAGCGCTCGCGTTCAAGCTCGACTCGACCAAGGTCCCCGGGCTGCCCGCGCCGCTGCCGTGGCGCGAGATCTGGGTGTACAGCCCCCGCGTCGAAGGCATTCATCTGCGCGCCGGCCCGATCGCGCGCGGCGGGCTGCGCTGGTCCGATCGGCGTGACGACTTCCGCACCGAGATCCTCGGGCTGATGAAGGCGCAGCGCGTCAAGAACGCCGTGATCGTGCCAACCGGCGCCAAGGGCGGCTTCTATCCCAAGCTGCTGCCGTCGCCCGCGCAGGACCGTGACGCATGGCTCGCCGAAGGCACTGAGAGCTATCGGGTGTTCATCCGGTCGCTGCTGTCGATCACCGACAATATCGTCGCAGGCACGGTCGTGCATCCCGAGAGCGTGGCGATCCTCGATGGCGAGGATCCTTATTTCGTCGTCGCCGCCGACAAGGGCACCGCAACCTTCTCCGATGTCGCCAACGCGATCGCGGTCGAGCGTAACTTCTGGCTGGGCGACGCCTTCGCCTCGGGCGGGTCGCACGGTTATGATCACAAGGCGATGGGCATCACCGCCAAAGGCGCGTGGGTGTCGGTGCGCCGGCATTTTCTCGAAATGGGCGTCGATATCCAGTCCGAACCGGTGCGCGTGGCGGGCTGTGGCGACATGTCGGGCGACGTGTTCGGCAACGGCATGCTGCTGTCCAAAGCGCTGAAGGTTGTCGCGGCGTTCGATCACCGGCACATCTTCCTCGATCCCGATCCCGATCCGGCGAAGAGCTGGGACGAAAGGTCGCGCATGTTCGCGCTGCCGCGATCGAGCTGGGCGGACTATGATCCGGATCTGATCTCGCAAGGTGGCGGCGTGTTCGCGCGCACCGAGAAATCGATTCCGCTGAGCGCCGAGGTTCGGGCGATGCTCGGGCT
>Ga0247823_10001524_pt1 | contig 19295 bp, 21 predicted proteins | sample 13C_PalmiticAcid_2_FD_192426 | JGI IMG/M metagenome (GOLD analysis project Ga0247823, IMG submission 192426) | Soil microbial communities from agricultural site in Penn Yan, New York, United States - 13C_PalmiticAcid_Day30 | ecosystem: Environmental > Terrestrial > Soil > Agricultural land... | reverse complement strand
CACCAGCACGCCGGCGAGCGTCAATCCCTATGTCATCGTCGACGCGGCGATGAACGACCTGGCCCGCCCGGCGCTGTACGACGCCTATCACGAGTTCGAGGCGGTCGAGCCGACCGGCGAGAAGTTCGTCGCGAACATTGCCGGCCCGGTGTGCGAGACCGGCGACACCTTCGCGATGGGGCGTGAGATCGACGTGGTGAAGTCGGGCGATCTCGCCGTGTTCCGCACCGCGGGTGCGTACGGCGCGACCATGGCCTCGACCTACAACAGCCGCGCGCTGGTGCCCGAGGTGCTGGTGTCGGGCGACAAGTATGCGGTCGTCGCCGACCGCATTCAGCCCGAAACCATCATGGGCGCCGAACGCGTGCCCGAGTGGGTTCGGTGAAACGATCGGGGCTGCCCGTCTTCGTCCAGCTGGACGGGCGGCCCGTCATCCTGATCGGTGAAGGCGCAACGGCGGATGCCAAGCGCCGCCTGCTCGAACGCGCCGGCGCAGTGATCGTCGGCGAGGAAGGCGATGCCCGCCTCGCCATCATCGCCTGCGACGATCCCGAACCGGTCGCGGCGCGGCTCAAGGCCCGCGCGATTCTGGTCAATGTCACCGACCGCCCGGACCTGTGCGACTTCACCTTGCCCGCCATCGTCGAGCGCGATCCGGTGACCATCGCGATCGGTACCGGCGGCGCATCGGCCGGCCTCGCCGCGGCGCTGCGCCAGCGGCTTGAGGCGATGCTGCCCGCCTCGCTCGGCGGGCTGGCGGATGCACTGAAGCAGGCGCGCGATGCGATCCGCGCGCGCTGGCCTGACGCAGGGGAACGGCGGCGCGCGATCGGTGCCGCACTGGCCGGCCCGCTCGATCCGCTCGCCGATCAGCCCGCAGACGCAGTCCAACGCTGGCTCGCCGCGCCGGACGCGGGGACGGCGGGCATCATCCGCATCGTCCTGCGCTCCCCCGATCCCGATGATCTCACCCTGCGCGAGGCGCGATGGCTCGCCCAGGCCGACCGGGTGACGCACCGGCCCGATGTGCCCGCGACGATCCTGACCCGCGCGCGCGCCGATGCCGAACGGATTGCGTGCGAAGCCCCGCCCGCTAATTTGCCCGGTCTGACCGTGGATCTGGAGATGGCCATTTGAGCGGCTTTGCCTATGTCGTCACCCGCAGCGGCGTGCGCAGCGTCGATCCGCACGACGCGATCCGGCTGCGGCGCGGCTTTGTCTGGATCCATCTCACCTCGCGCGACGAGGAGGTGCAGGCCTGGCTGCGTGATGTCGCGAAGTTCGACCGGTTCGTCATCGATGCGCTGACCGCGCTCGAAACGCGCCCGCGCTGCGACCAGATCGACGGTTCGGCCGTGCTCAACCTGCGCGGCATGACTCAGGCGGCGATGGACAGCTCGGATCCGCTGGCGTCTATCCGCCTGCATGCCGAAGGCACACGCGTCATCTCCGTCACCCGGCTCCCGCTCGATGCGCTCGCAGTGGCGCGCGCAGCCGCCGAGGCGGGCGACGTCCAGGACGCCGGCGACCTGATCGCCACGCTCGCGGAGGCGATCACCGAACAGCTCGACCCGCAGGTCGCCGATCTCGGTGATTCGCTCGACAGTTGCGAGGAACAGCTCGACGCACGGCAGGCCTTCGAGCTGCGCAAGAAGGTCAATGCCGTGCGGCGCAAGGCGATCGGCTATCGCCGCTTTCTCTATCCGCAACGCACGGCGCTGGAGAAATTGTCGGCACTGCCCGTCCGCTGGCTGAGCGATGACGACCGGCTGCATATTTCGGGCGCCGCGGACCGCGCCGCGCGGATGGCCGAGGAGCTGGAGAGCATCCGCGAGCGCGCCGCGCTGATCCATGAAACGCTGACCGATCTGCGCAGCGAGGTGATCGACCAGAGATCGCTGGTGATCGCGATCGCGGCGATGGTGTTCCTGCCGCTCACCTTCATCACCGGTCTGTTCGGGATGAACGTGCAGGGCATCCCCTATGATGACCATCCCGGGTCATTCTGGGTGATTACCGCCTTCAGTATCGCGGTAGCAGCAGCCGTGACCTTCTACTTCGTCAGGCGGCACTGGTTCCGCTGAGGCGTTCGACCTCGGCATTGAGCGAGCTGATCGAGCTGACCAGCCGCGCCCGGTCCGCGCGGGTGATGGCAAGCTCGGTCCGTGCTTCGCCAAGCTCGATCGCCCGCGCGGCGATTCGCGCATCGAGCGATGCGACTGCGCGCTTGAGTTCGGCGATCCGGCTTGCGCGCCCCAGCGTGCGGTCGATCCGCGCGAGCAGCACGTCGAAGTCGAACGGCTTGGGCACATAGTCATCGGCGCCCGCAGCGAGCGCCTCGACCGCGGCGCCGCTGTCGCTGCGCGCGGTGATCATGATGACCGGCAGGTCTGCGGTACGTGGCGTCGCACGCAGATCCGCCAGCACCTCGATCCCGGACATGCCGGGCATCATCATGTCGAGCAGGATGAGGTCGAAACCGCGCCCGGCGATCAGATCGAGCGCCTCGCGCCCATTGTCGCTGAGCACGACCAGATAGCCCGCCTGTCCCAGCCGCGCGCCCATTACATTGAGGTTGGTGCGGCTGTCGTCGACGATCAGCACCGTGGTCGCACCCCGGCGCGTTTCGCTCGAAAGAAGGCTCTGGCTCATGCGCGGGAGCGTATGGCGGAAAGCGTCACGATCCCGTTAACGCCCCGACAACCACATATCGGGCACATATCGGGTCAGCGGCGCAGGAACCCCAGGACCTGATCGACCATCGTACCGAGCTGGGGCGAAGCGTCGGCCACCGCATCGGCGCCGCCCGCGCCGGGGCCGGTGTTGATCGCGACACCCAGCGGGGTCGGCCAGCCGCGCAGCGCGTGGATCACCGTGCGCAGCGCGGCGAGCGTCGAAACCGCCGCCTGCCAACCGCCTGCGGTTGCGACCAGGCCGACCGGCATCCCGTCGAAATAGGCGCGTTCGTCACCGCGCAGCAGCTCCGCATAGTCGAGCGCATTCTTGACCATGCCGGAGAGCGAGCCGTGATAGCCGGGCGATCCGACGATCAGCCCGTCCGCCTCGCGCAGGACCGACACGAAATGCGTCACCCGCGGATCGTCGATCGTGCAGCCCAGCTCGTAATGCGGGAAGTTGATCGCCTCTCCGGTCAGCAACGTGATGCGGGCGCCCTTGGCCGCCGCAAGATCCAGGCAATGCGCCAGCGCGCGGCCGGTCGCTGATTCGGGGCGCGAAGTGCCGCCCAAGGCGACGATGTGCGGCTTGCTCATGCGCTTGCGCTAGCCGAAACAAATGCCCTGGGCCACCCACTGATACGGACTCGGGAACAGGGAGGAATATGCGGGCACCATTGGCAGGAATGCGGGTGATCGAGATCGACGCGATCGGCGCGGTGCCGTTCGCGGCGATGCTGCTTGCGGATCTCGGATGCGAGGTGGTGCGGATCGTCCAGCCCGGCAGCGGGACCAGCGCGATCGTCCCCGCGCTCTATCGCGGCCGGCAGGACGTGACGCTCGATTTCCGCGAGCCTGCGGCGATCGCCGAGGTACTTGACCTCGCCGGCCATGCCGACGCGCTGGTCGAGGGGATGCCGCCGGGATCGATGGAGGCGCTGGGGCTCGGACCCGATCGGTGCCGCACGCGCAATCCGCGGCTCGTCTATGGCCGGGCGAGCATCTGGGGACAGACCGGGCCGCTCGCGGGCCGCCCCGGTGCCGACATCAACGTCCTTGCGCTCACGGGTGCGCTCCACGCGATCGGCGCGCCGGATGCGCCCGCGGTCCCGCTCAACCTGCTCGGCGACCATGCGGGCTGCGGGCTGTTCCTCGCGCTCGGCATGGTCTCGGCCATGCTTGGCGTGCAGACCGGCGGGGATGGGCGCGTGGTCGATGCTGCGGCGATCGACGGCGTCGCAACGCTGATGGCGCTGACCCAGAGCCTGTTCGCCAGCGGCCGCTGGGTCGATCGGCGCGAGGCCAATCTGATCGACGGCGGCGCGCCCTTCTACCGCAGCTATGCCTGCGCCGATGGCCAGCATATCGCGGTCGGCGCGATCGACCCCGCACAGTTCGAGTCGCTGTGCACCGGCCTCGGATTCCCGGCGGCCAGCTTCGCGCAGCTCGACCGCGCCGGCTGGCCGGCGATGGCGGCCCGCTTTGCCGAGCGGTTCGCGGCACGCACCCGCGACGAATGGGTGCGAACCTTCGCGCAGGGTGAAGCTTGTGTCACGCCGGTGCTGTCGCTCGCCGAAGCGGCACGGCATCCGCATGCGCTGGCGCGCCGCCCCGTTGCGGCCGGGCCGGAGGGCGCAGCGACCGCACCGCAGTTCGAGCCGCGCGCCGGGGTTGCGCCGCCCGCGCGTCCGGTTTCGGTCGATGACGTGCTGGCGCGCTGGTCGCGCCCAAATGCCTGATCAGGCCGCGCGCGCCTGACTCCAGGCGCTGGCGATATCCTCCAGATCGTCGGCAACCGCACGGAACGGTGCAGGATCACCGCCGATGCTGGCGTTGAGGATCTGCGCGCGAAGCCCGTGATAGAGCGTCGCGAGCGTCTGTGAGACCTCGCCCCCGCGCTCGAAATCAAGCCCCGATTCAAGCGCGAACAGAATCGCCGTGGCGCGCGCGATCCGCTCGCTCCTGACGGGAAGCTGCCGCTTCTCGGTCGCGTAGGCGGCAGCGCGAAGCGCAGCGATGCACTCCTTGTACATGATCTCGACCAGCGCGTGCGGGTCGGCGACCGCGGTCCGGCCGACCGCATCGATCGATCGATAGGTCTGCGCGGCGTTGGCGCTGAGGCGGATCGGGGCCTTCATCGCATCAGCCCTGCTTGTTCCACGCGTCGACCTGATTCTGGAGGAAGGTCAGCGTCGACTTGTAAGCCGCGACCCGCGCATCCATCGTCGCGAACTGGCGCGTCATGCGCGTGCGCACCGCTTCGGCATCGCGCACCGCTTCGGTCTTGTCGTCGACCACGTCGATCTTGGCCTTGGTATAGTTGATCTCGCTCGCGCCCAGCCCGCGCTGGGTGCTGGCGGCGGCGCTCGAGATTGCGTCGAGGACGACCGACAGGCCGTTGTTCGTGGTCGCGTTGCCGGCAGGCTGGGCGAACATCTTCTCGACTTGCCCCGGATGGTTGACCAGCGCCTTGGTCAGCACCGGCGTATCGAGGCTCAGCGTGCCGTCGCGGTTGGTCTTGACCCCGATCTGCGCAAGCGTGGTGGGCACATCGGCCGCGCCGCTCGCGATCGGGTTGAGCGTCAGCTGCTGGAGCTGGCGCTTGAGGTTTCTCGCCGCGATATCCTGCCGCAGCGCGCCATCGACCGGATTGAGGTCCTTCTGCAGCGCCTTGTAGAGCTCGTTATAGGTCTCCACGAAATCCTGAACGGCCTGCATCAGCGAATTGGTCGGCAGCGTCTTGCCGATATTCACCATCGTCCCGGGCTGCGCCGAGACGAGATCGACCTTCACCCCCGGGATGAGATCCGAGATCGTGTTGGATTCGCGCTTGAGCGCCACGCCATCGATCGCGACGATCGCATCGGCCGCAGCGCTGCCGATGGTCGTGCCACTCGCCCCCACGCCGATGTTGAGCGCGGCAAGCCCCTCATGCCCCGCCGTCTCGGAAGCGGTCAGCGTGAACGCGCGCGCCTCGCCGGTACCGCCCTTCACCACCAGTCGTGACCCGGCAGCATCGGTGAGGATCGAGGCAGTCACGCCGGCATTGGCGGCGTTGATCGCCGCTGCGATGCCCTCCAGGCTCGAATTATTCTCGCCGATCGTGATGGCCACCGGCGTTCCCGCGCCAGCGGTAAAGCCGGTCATCGCGCCATTGGCGACGGTGGCGGTACCAAAGGTCAGCGTCAGGGTCCCCCGGCCAATCGCCGCGGTCTTGTCCGCCACCGGCGCTGCCGATGCCGCCTGCGCGGACGCGAGCTGGCGAACCTCGAGCTGCGCGCTCAGATTGCTGAGATTGGCGCCCGCAAGCCGCGAGACATTGAGGATAGCAGTGCTCGAGCTGGTCGGCTGGGTCGCGAGCATGCCGCCGCGCGACAATGTCGACAGCGCCGTGGCGAAGCTGGTGATGTTGCTCTTGTGCATCGTCGCCGCGCTGATCTGAGCGGTGAGCGTCTCCTCACGCCGGGTGAGCGTGGCATTGCGATAGGCGAACTGCTTGTCGACCAGTTCCTTGACGAGCGCCGTCGTGTCGATGCCCGACCCGGTGCCCAGCGTCGAGGCGATCGAGCCTGTCGATGTCGCCGATGTCGTCGATTCAACCGCCACGTGAACGCCCCCCTCTATGCTGGTTAACGGCCGTCATCGCGCCGCCTTTAGGCCGTTTTGGATCCCGTTCTCGTCGAACAGCGCCGTATCCGGCACCGTGATCGCCGGCATGCGCCCGCCCGCCCGCTTGTCGATGCCGAAGACAAAGGCGAGCACGGTGGCGACCGCCATGTAGAGATCGTCGCGAATTTCCTGATTCTCGCGGCTGGTGAAGTAGATGGCGCGTGCCAGCGGCGGCAGCTCGATCCGCGGCACGGCGAATTCATCGGCCAGCTCGCGGATCGCCAGCGCGATCTCGCCGCGGCCCTTGGCGACCACGACCGGGACCTGATCCTTGCCGCTCGAATAGCGCAAGGCGACCGAGAAGTGCGTCGGGTTGGTCAGCACGACATGCGCTTCCTGCAGCTTGCTGCGTAGGCCGCCCTTGGCCATTTCGCGCTGGCGCTGGCGCTGCGCCGCCTTGGCCTCGGGCGAGCCTTCGCTTTCCTTGTGCTCGTCCTTCACTTCCTGAAGGCTCATCTTGAGCCGCTGCATGTGGCGGAAGATCTGGATCGGCAGGTCGATGCCCGCGATCAGCAACAGCCCCCCGGCCATCACGAAGACAAGCGTCGCAAAGGTATCACCGAGCGACTTCACCGCGGTGCCGAGATCGGACGAGACGAGCCCCATGGTCGGCCCGGCCGATCCCCACAGCATCCACCCGCCAATCCCGCCGAGCAGCACCACCTTCAGCAAGGACTTGAACAGCTCGATCCAGCCGGTCGGGCCGAAGATGCGCTTGAGCCCCGAGCCGGGATTGATGCGGTTGCCCTTGGGCGCGAGCAGCTTGCCGTTCCAGTGCAGCGCGCCGAGCGCGGCCTGACTGGCGATCGCGCCGACCAACGTGATCGCGAGCAGCGCACCGAGCGAAGGGGCAAGCTTCCAGCCCGCGGTCGCGAGCGGCTTCCATGGCTGGAAACTCTCGATATCGGCGCGACCGAAGGTGAAGCTCGCGCCCATCACTTCCTTGATCGCGCCAAGCAGCTGCGGCCCCATCAGCACCATCCAGCCGCAACCGAGCAGGATGATCAGCGCCGCACCGAAGTCGCGCGACTTGAGCAGATCACCTTGCTCAAGCGCCTTCTCCTTGCGCCTGGGTGTTGGTGCTTGTGTCTTTTCGCCCGCGCTCTCCGACATCAGCCGAGCACCAGGGTCTGGGCCGCGTCGAGCGCCTCGCGCACGATCACGAGCATATAGTCGCCCATCGCGGGCATGCCGACGACCAAGGCCAGCACGCCCATCGCCAGGCTGGCGGGGATGCCGATCGCGAACAGGTTGAGCGCGGGCGCCGAGCGCGAGAGCATGCCCACCACGATGTTGAGGCAGAGCAGCAGGAAGCCGACCGGCAATGAGAGCAGAAGGCCCGCGAGGAAGGCATAGCCGCCGAACAATGCGATATTCTGGAGCTTGTCCGGGGTCAGCCACGCCTGGCCGGGCGGCAGCAGCTCATAGGAGCGCACGACCAGCTCGACGAGCACGAGATGGCCGTCAACGGCAAGGAACAGCAAGGTCAGCAGGATCGTCAGGAACTGGCCGAGCGCGGGCGTCGAGGCGCCGGTCTGCGGGTTGATCGCAGTGGCGAAGGAAAGACCCATCGACACGCCGATCACCTCGCTCGCCACCAATGGCGCGGCAAAGGCGATCTGGAGGATGAAGCCGAGCGCGAGGCCGACCAGCACTTCGGCGGCGACCGCGAGGAAGGTCGCGAGCGCGAAGACTTCGCCCGGTGCATCGATCGGCACCGCGTTCATCGACAGGATGCCGACCGCGGCGGTGAGCAGGATGCGGACATTCATCGGCACCGACACCGCGCCGAACACCGGCGCCGCGACAAAGGCCGCGCCGACACGCACCATCGTGAACAGCAGCGCCCAGAGCTGCGGCTCGATCGAGAGGCCGAAGCCGAGCATTATTTGCCGTCCGCTCGCGCAGACGGAGCGGCACCAGCCCGCTCCCCCACCCGGCCACCCATCAGGATACTTTCGTGGGTGGCCGGGTGGGGGAGCGGACTGGTGCCGCCATTCAGCGCAGCTGAATCAAGCATCAACGCACCAGCTCGGGGATACGCTCGAAGATACCCGTCGTGAAATCGCCGAGCAGCGTCAGGATCATGCCGCCGAAGATCACCAGGCTGATGCCGACCACCGCCAGCTTGGGCACGAAGGTCAGCGTCTGCTCCTGGATCGAGGTCGCGGCCTGTACCATGCCGAGGATCAGGCCCGACAGCAGCGCCGGGATCAGGATCGGCGCCGATGCGAGCGCGAGCACCCACATCGCCTCGCGCGCGACCGTCAGGAAATATTCCGCGTCCATGGTCGCTAACTCACAAAGCTGGAAGCAAGGCTGCCCATCGTCAGCGCCCAGCCATCGACCAGCACGAACAGCAGCAGCTTGAACGGCATCGAGATGATCGTCGGCGACATCATCATCATGCCCAGACTCATCAGCACGGTGGCGACGATCAGGTCGATGACGATGAAGGGCAGGAAGATCAGGAAGCCGATCTGGAACGCGGTCTTGAGCTCGCTGGTCACGAACGCCGGGAGCAGGATCGAGAAAGGCGTATCCTTCGGGTTCGCGATCGGGCCGACCTTGGCCATCTGCGCGAACATGGTGATGTCCTTGACCCGCGTCTGCTTGAGCATGAAGGCGTGGAGCGGTTCGCCCGCCTTCTCGATCATCTCGGTCGCGCCGATCCGGCCCTGTGCATAGGGCTGGATCGCGGCGGTGTTCATCTGGCTGATCGTCGGCGCCATGATGAAGAAGGACAGGAACAGCGAAAGCCCGACCAGCACCTGATTGGGCGGCGTCTGCTGAAGGCCCAATGCCTGGCGCAGGATCGCCAGCACGATGATGATCCGCGTGAAACTGGTCATCATCAGCAGGATGCCCGGCAGAACCGTGAGCAGCCCCATGATGATGAGGACCTGAAGCGACAGGCTGAGCGGCGCGTCGCCGCCGCCAAGGTCGCCAAGCGCGCGGTCGACCGCATCGCCGACGCCCGGGGTGGGCGCGGCGGCGGGCGCCGCGACCGGCGCAGCCGGTGCCGGCGCGCCCTGTGCAAAGGCCGGCGCGACGAGGAACAGCGCGAGCGCGCAGGCGCCCAGCACGAGCGCGAAATGGCGGAAGGCGGCGGTCACGGGTCGATCCGGTCGATCAGGCTGACGCCGTTGCGGCTCACCGAGACGAGGATGCGCTTGCCCTCGACCTCAAGCACCGCGATGCGCGTGCCGGTGGAGATCATCATCGTCTCCTTGACCTTGAGCAGCCGGTCGCCCTGATTGCCGGGCAGCCGCGCCTCGAGCTTGCGCCAGAGGTAGAGACAGCCGATCAGCAGCCCGCAGACCAGCGGCAGCAGCACGACCAGCTTGAGAATGTAGGACCACATCATGGTGGATCAGCCCCGCTTGTCGGGTGCGACCAGCTCGGTCATGCGGATGCCGAACTTGTCGCCGACGGTGACGACTTCGCCGCGGCCGATCAGCGTACCGTTGACGAACACATCGAGCAGCTCGTCGGCCTGGCGGTCGAGCTCGATCACGCTCGATTCGCCGAGTGCGAGCAGCTCGCGCAAGGTGAGCGTGGTCGATCCGATCTCCACCGTCAGCTTGACGTCCACGTCCTGCAGCAGGTGGAAATTGGCCGCCGCGGCGGAATCGGTGGCAATGCCCCCGGTCATGTCGTTCATCGTGCGTCCTCAAGGCTGAAGGATTCGAAACGGGTCAGGCGGATGGCGGCCTGGCCATTTGCGGTGCCGACGGTGCCGGCGCCGATCTGCTGGCGATTGACCATCACCGGCACATCGGGACCGAAGCTGATCGGGATCACGTCACCGGGCTTGAGCGCCATCAGCATCGACAGCGGCACCACCGGCTCGGCGAGTACCGAACGGACCGGCAGGCGCAGCGCCATCGCGGCGCGCGTCAGGCCGTTGCGCCATTCGGGCTCGGGCTCGGGCTCGCCGCCGATCACCTTGGCGGTGAGCGACGGCGTGTAGGGTTTCAGCGCCGCGACCGGATAGAGAATGTCGATCCATTGCGGCTTGGCCTCGCCCGTGGCGATGCCCAGGCGGGTGACGACCATCGCCTCGCCCGCATCGATCTCCGGCACCACCGACAGCGGCGCGAAGGTCTGCGCGGGGACGAAATCGATCTTCGCGAGCAGTTCCCAGGCGGGCGAAAGCTGCTGTGCGAGCGTGTCGGACAGCCGCGTCAGCAGCGTTTCGGCCGAGCCGGTGAATTCGGCGGGCATCGGCTGGGGCGCCTCGCCCTCGCCACCGAAGAAGCGGTCGAGCATCTCGAAACCGAATTTGCCGTCGATGACGATCAGCGCGCGGCCGCGGCCCGGCGACATCGCCAGCGGCAGCCATGCGGTCAGCGTCTGCGGGCGCTCGGCGCGATAGTCGCCGAAGCGCTGAACGCTGAGCGGCTCGGCCCAGCAGCGCGCGCCCTCGCCGACCAGCGGCTCGAAGCAGCCCTTCAATGACTTGGCGAGCCGCGCCGAGAGATGCTGCACCGAATGCAGATCCCCGAACGGGTTGAGGCTGGCGGTTCCCAGCGCCGGGGCGTGTTCCGCTCCGGTCCTGGGACGCTCGCGCCGCTCCGGCGTCGTCATGTCTGAAGAGCTGTTAACCATGCTCGTTCACTGAACAATGAAATTGGTAAAGTAGACGTTACCAACGCCGCCAAAGCCCTCTTTTTCTTTGAGAACGGCGTTGATTGCGTCGGCCAGGCGCTTCTGGAGCTTCTTCTTGCCCTCGGCGGTGAACACCTCGTCCTCGCTGGTCTCGCCGAGCGAGAGGAGGATGGCCGAACGCACCGCCATCTCGTGCGTCTTCAGGCCCTCGATGACGCTGTTGTCATAGGGGGTCGAGATCGCGATCCCGACCTGGACGAAGTGCACGCTCTCGCGGAGGTTGGAGGTGAACTCCTTCTCCAGCTGATAATAGGTCGAGGCGTACTTGTCCCCGCCCTCGCCCGCCGGGGGCTTCATCCCCTTGCTCTCGCCGCCTTCGCCACCCTTGCCCTCGGCCTTGGCGCGGACTTCCTCGTCCTTGGGGACGAGGCGGGGCTTGCCGCTCTCGGCTTCGCCCTCGGCCTTGGCGCCGCCGAACAGGCCGGCATTGGACGCGTAGAGCCCGCCGCCGACCCCGCCGCCGACGAGCACGATCAGGCCGGTGCCGATCAGGATCCACTTCTTGGCCCCGCCCTTCTTCTTGACCGGTGCGGCCTCTTTCTCGTCACTCATGACTCAATTTTCCCCCTGGAGATGGTTCAGGCGACACGGTCGTCGCGGCTCGATTGCATGGCGTGCGCCGCGGCGGAGGCCGGGCGCGCGGATTGACGGGATTGCGGCTGGCCGGACTGGGACTGGCTTGCCTGGCCCTGCTGGCCGCCGGTGCCGCCATCGACGCTGGTCTGGCCAAGCTTCACGCCGCGCGCCTCGGCCAGCTCCGAAAGCCGCGGGGCGGCGTCGGCGAGCAGCTGGCGCGCCACGGGATTCTCGGCGGTGAAGTGGACGTGCAGCCGGTCGCCCTCGCGGCGGATCGAGACATCGACATTGCCGAGATTTTCAGGCGCGAGGCGGATGCGCGTGTCGGCGGCCTCGGCGGCATCGCGCAACGATGCGATCCGGTCGACCATCTTGCCCGCCCAGTCGTCACGGCTGAGGTCGAGCGGGGCCTGATCAGCGCCCGACATCGCCTGCACCGTGGTGCGCAGCTGCTCGGTAGCGGCGGTCTGCGCCTGCATCGCGACCGGATCGGCAACGCGGGGCGGTGCGTCGAACGAAGCGGAGATCGCGGCGGCAAAGACCTGTGCCGCGGTCTGCGTGGCTGGCGCGCCGGACACGACCGGCTGCGGGATCACAAGGGGCGCCGGCGACAGACGGGACAGGCGCGCGGGCGCATCGCCCTTGTCGCGCGCGCCGACCTCCGGCGCGCTCGCGGGCGCTTCCGGCAACGGAATGTCGGTTTCCGCAACGACGGTTTCGGCGACCGGCGCCTCCACGGGTGCGGGAGCCGCGAGCTCGATGGTTGCGGCAGCAGTTCCGGCGATCGGTTCGCCAGCGCCGGTCGCCTGTCCGGGAAGCGCCGCAGCCAGACCCGCGTCGACTGCAGGCGCGGGCGCGGTTTCAGGCGATGACGCAACGAATGCGAGATCGGGCAATGGCGCTGGCTCGACGGGGACCGGCACGAGGCCGGCAGGAAGCCATGCGATGACCGGATCATCTGCATCCTCTGCGCCAGCATCGCCCTCGACCGGCAAATTCTTGCCGTCCCCGGCAATCGCCTGCCCCTTGCCGCCCTGCACTTTCGCGCCCGGCGGAAGCACCAGTTCACCCAGTACGGCCATGAAATCGGCCGCGGCGGGCGCAGCGACGGGCGCACGCGGCGCAATCGCAGGCGTCAGCGGGAGCAGCGAAGTGGAGGCGAGCAAGTCTGGCATTGCGGGCGAAAACTCCTTCGCCCGTTAATCAGCAAGGATCGTGCCGTTTTCTCGGAATGGCCGGCATATCTTCGAGCGCACGCATCGCCCGGCGGGCGGCATTCGCCTCGGCGCGCTCGATCAGCTTCTCGATCGCGGTCTGGTCGCGCTTGGCTTCGCGTGTCGCGGCGCGCGCAGTGTCGAGCCCGCGCTGCGCCTCGGCGACGCGGCGGTCGGCGGCGAAGGCGGACTGATGGAGGCGATCGCGATAATAGGCCGCGGCGATCAGGCTGGTGCCGCCATCAAGCTACGCATCCCCGAACACGCCGACCAGTTCGGTCACCGCCTCTTCGAGGCTGACGGTCTCGTCATAGGCCTGGCGGATATAGTCGAGCACCGAATCGTGGCACGCGATGGCGGCGTCGATCGCCGGGTCGGCACCCGCACGATAGGCCCCCATCAGCACCAGATCGCGATTCTCCTCATAGGTCGCGAGGTGACGGCGCAGCACGCGCGCGGCGGCGACATGCTCGCGGTCGGCGATGTCGGTCATCACGCGGCTGACCGAGGGACCCAGGTCGATCGCGGGATAGACGCCGCGTTCGGCGAGCGCGCGGCTCAGCACGATATGCCCGTCGAGGATCGAGCGCGCCGAATCGACCACGGGGTCGTTGCCGTCGTCGCCATCGGCCAGCACGGTGTAGATCGCGGTGATCGATCCGCCGGTATGGACATCGGTCCCCGCGCGCTCGATCAGGCTCGGCAGCATCGCGATCGCGCTGGGCGGATAGCCACGCGCCGATGCCGGTTCGCCCAGCGCCAGCCCGATCTCGCGCCCCGCATGCGCGACGCGGGTGAGCGAATCCATGATGAGCAGGACCTTCTTGCCCTCGTTGCGAAAGGCTTCGGCGATCGCGGTGGCGCGCAAGGCTCCGCGGATGCGCAGCACCGGCGAATGATTGGCCGGCACCGCGACCACGACCGAGCGCGCGCGCGCTTCGCCCGCGACCTTGGTCTCGAGAAAGTCGGAGACTTCGCGCGAACGCTCGCCGATCAGGCCGATCACGATCACATCGGCCTTGGCGGCGCGCACCATCATGCCGAGCAGCACCGACTTGCCGACGCCTGAGCCCGCCATGATGCCGACGCGCTGGCCCTGGCCGATCGTCAGCAACCCGTTGATCGCGCGCACGCCGACATCCATCGGCTGGAGCACACGCCCGCGGTCGAGCGGCGACTGGATCTTGCCCGCAAGCGGCCATTTGCCGGCGCCGCGGATCGGGCCGAGCCCATCGATCGGTTTGCCCGCGCCATCGACCACGCGGCCGAGCATCGCAGCACCGACCTCGGCCTCGCCCGGAGGCCCGACGGGGCGCACCGGCGCGTTGGGAAGCAAAGCGGCGGGGCCGCCGAGATTCATCAGCAATGTCTTGCCGCCGCGAAAGCCGATCACCTCGGCCTCGACGCGGCTGGCGCCGGTGCCGATCGCACACACCGTGCCGACCGGAAGCGACAGCCCGACCGCTTCCATCAGCAGCCCGTCATAGGAGGACAGGCGCCCCGATACCTTGGGCTGCGGGCGGAAATCGCCACAGGCAAGCCCGTCCAGATAGTCGGCGGTGAAGCGATTATACATGCGATGCCCTCAGACAGCCGGAGGAATCGGAACGCGGTCGATCGCCTGTGCAAGCTGCTCGAGCCACATGTCGGGACCATCCTCGACGATGGTCGAAGCACTCTCGATGACGAAGCCGCCGCGCGCGACATTGGCGTCGCCGACCGGAAACACCGTCTTGGGCAGATGGTCCTGGACCAGTGCGACATCGTCGGGATGCAGCCGCAGGATCGCGGATTCGGCGCTGTCGGCGAGCATGTCGGTCGCGGCTTCGATCCGGCCGGCAAGCACGTCGGGCGCAACACCCGATTCGCCGATCATCTTGGCGACGAGATGCAGCACCGTCTGGCGCAAATGCCCGGCCATGCGCTCGCGATCGAAATGCGCACCCTGCGCCAGCGCATCGCTGACCTGCTCGAGCAAGGCCGCCTGTTGCGCGGCAACGGCGTCCGCCTCGGCACGGCCGGCGGCCAGACCCTCGGCATAGCCGGCGGCACGCGCCGCGGCGACCGGATCGACGAATTCCCTGGGCTCGGGCGCGGGTTCGGGATCGAACGGATCCCAGCCTTCGGTCGGCTTGTGGCCCGGCTCGGCCGGGCTGAAATGTTTCGGCTCGGCCGGCGCCGCGTCGCGCGGGCGCACCGCGCGCGGGGCGAATTCCTCGGGTGGGGCAAAGGCGCGCTGCAGCGCCTCGGCAATCCCCGCGCTGCGTGCGGCGAGACCGGGGACGAAACCCTCGGGATCAGACATAGTCGTCGTCTCCGCCGCCGCCCGGCATGGTGATCGTACCGTCCTTCACCAGCTGGCGGGCGATGGCGATCATCACCTTCTGCGCCTCGAGCACCTCGGCGAGCTTCATCGGGCCGCGCGCTTCCATCTCGTCGCGGATCGTGTCGGCCGCACGGCTCGACATGCACGACAGGAAGCGCGTGCGCGCCGCCTCGTCCGCGCCCTTGAGGCTGCGCACCAGCACGTCGCTTTCGATGTTGCGCAGCAACGTGCCCATATTCTTGTCGTCGAGCTCGAGCAGATTGTCGAAGACGAACATCGCCTCCTCGATCGCCCTGGCCACGTCGCGATCCAGCTTGGCGAGCTTGGGCATCACCTTCTGTTCGGTGACCTTGCGCACGCTCGACATGATCTTCGCCGCTTCGCGCGTGCCGCCCATCTGGATGCCGGCAACGCGGCGCGGCTGGCTCGTATGGCGCTCGAGCAGCGCAGTCAGCGTCGCAAGCGCCTCCGCGGTCACCGGACCCAATTTGGCGACGCGGCGCAGCACCTGCGGCTGAATCGCCTCGGGCAGCATCTCCAGCACCTGCCCCGCGGTCGCGGGTTCGAGATGCGCGAGCAGTACCGCGGCGATCTGGGGATGTTCCTCCTCGAGCATCGCCGCGATCTCGGTCGCGTCCATCCATTGCAGCGTGGAGATCGATTCGTTCGGCTCGGGCGGCAGGATGCGCGACAGGATCGTGCTCGCACGCTCCGGACCCAGCGCCCGGGTGACGACCGATTCGAGCTTGGGGCGCGGATCGAACTGGATCGCGCTGCGCTCCTGCGCGCGTCCCGTAAAGTCGTCCAGGACCTGCGCCATCTCCCATTCGCTGACATCGGCGACGCTCATCATCGCGGTGCCGAGCTGGCGGACTTCCTCGGGATCGAGCTTCTGGAGGATCGCGGCGGCCTCTTCGTCGCCGACCACCATCATCAGCACCGCGGCGCGTTCGACGCCGGTAAAGTTGCGGGGCGCATTCATCTCAGTTGCTTTCCGCCTTGATCATGTCGCGCACGGCGAGCGCAGCGCGCGCCGGGTTGTCACGGGTGAAATCGCGCACCAGCCCAACTCGTTCCCCGAGCGGCACGCCGCCCGCGCCGAGCATCTCCGCACTGACCGGTGCCGGCATCGCGACGCCGTCGGCACCGCCCATCGGCAGCGCCCCGCCGCGATTGCCATCCTCGCGCTTCTTGAGCAGCGCCTTGGCGAGCGGACGCACGCCGAGCAGCAGCACGAGCAGCGCGATCACCACCGCGGTCACATTGCGTGCGACCATCGCGAACCAGCCGCTTTCGTAGAAGGCTGGGCCCTCGTTCGCGGCGTCGGCGGTCGTGCTGAACTTGCGGCTGACCACCGTCACCTGGTCCTGGCGCGCGGCGTTGAAGCCGACCGCCGCCTTCACCAGATCGTCGATCTGCTTGATCTCGACCTGGCCGCGCGGCTTGCCCGGCTCTTCCTTGAGCAGCACCGCGACCGACAGCCGCCTGATGTTGCCCGGCGCGGCGCGGGTGACCGAGATTTCCTTGGCATTGTCATAGCTGCGCGCGAAGCTGTCGCTCTGCTTCATGCCCGGCGCTGCCGCAGGAGTGGCAGGCTGGCCGTTTGTCGCACCAGCGGCGACGCCTTCGGGCGTCGGCGTCGCGACGACGCTGGGCGGCGGCGCGACGTTGGAGAGCGCGCCGGGAATCCCGCCAGGGGCATTGGCGCCGTCGCGCGGCGCGCCGGTCCAGTTGCCCTGCTCGGCGCGCACCACGGCACCCGCCTTGTCGAAGCTCTCGCGCGTCGCCTGGCTTTCGTCGAGGTCGACATCGGCCTGCACCTCGGCGGTGAAATTGCCGGGGCCGAGCAGCGGGGTGAGCAGCTGGACGAGCTGCTGGCGATACTTGTCCTCGACGCGGCGCTGGAAATCGATGCGCGCATCGCCCGCACTGCTTTCCTGCCCCGATTTGCTGAGCAGCGCACCCGCCTGATCGACGATCGTCACGGCTTCGGCCTTCATCCCCGGCACCGACGAGGCGACGAGGTTGACGATCGAGCGGACCTGCGCGTCGGAGAGGGTGCGGCCCGGCTGGAGCTTGACGATGACCGAGGCCGAAGGCTCGGCCTTGTCGCGCACGAACACGGTGGCTTCGGGGGTGGCGAGATGGACGCGCGCCTCGGCAACCGTGTCGATCTCGCTGATCGAACGGGCAAGCTCGGTCTCGCGCGCCTGACGCAGGCGTTCGCCCTCGACGGCACGGCTGACGCCCATCGGCAGCTGGTCGAGCAGCGCATAGCCGCCCGGCGCCGCCTTGGGCAGGCCCTGGCCGGCAAGCAGCATCCGCGCCTTGTGATAGTCATCCTCGCCGACGGTCAGCGAACCCGCGCCGTCGATCCCATTGGGGATACTCGCCGCGCTCAGCGCTTCGGCCACCGCGGCCTTGTCGCTTTCGGGCAGGCTGGCGAACAGCACGCGCTGCGGCGGCGTTGCCAGCGCCATCCACGCAAGCGCGGCGGCACCGATCAGGCCGATCATGAAGATCAGCGGCAGGCTGCGCTTGACCGCGGGCTGCCCCAGGATCGAGCGCATCTGGCTCAGCGGATTGGCGAAACCGCCTGACCCCGTGGTCGCGGGGAGGGTGGAGGTTTCGGCGACGGAGACTGCGTTGCTCATATCAGACCGGCATGCTCATGATGTCACGATAGGCGGTCAGGAGCTTGTTCCTGACCTGAAGCGTCGCTTCGAAACCGACCGACGCCTCCTGGCGGGCGAGCATCACCTTGGCGATATCGACCGTCTCGCCGCGCTCATAGGCGGCGGAGAGTTCGCTGGCCTTGTGCTGCGCGCCGTTGACCTGCTGGAACGCGGTTTCGAACGTCTCGGTGAAGCTCGCAGGCCCCGCGGGCTGGCCGACCGTCGCCGGAGCCGCCGCGCCGCTGGTCGCGCGCTGCAACGCTTCGTTGCGTTCGAGGATCTGGGCGCGGAGCTGCATGACGCGGTCGATGCCGCCCGCTCCGCCTACGCCGCCGATGCTCATGCGATGGCCCTCCGCGTGATATCCTCACCCTGCTCGCGCGCCCTGGCGAGGCGGTAGCGCAGGGTGCGCTCCGAAATGCCGAGGCGCTTGGCGGTCTCGATGCGGCTGCCGCCGCACTGCGCCAGCGTTTCGCGGATCGCCGCGAATTCGCTGAGCTGGACGATGTTGCTGAGCGTGCCTTCCGCCTGCGCCGGGGCGGCGGCGGGGGCACGATCGAAGATCAGGTAATCGGCAGTGATCGCGTCGCCCGGGCAGAGCAGCAGCGCGCGCTGGATCACATTCTCGAGCTCGCGGACATTGCCCGGCCAGCTGTGCGACTGGAGGACGGCGAGCGCATCCTGCGTCACCCAGGGCAGGCGCGCGCGATTGCCGGCATGGCGCAGCACCATCGCCGAAGCGAGCGCCGCGACATCGCCCGGCCGCTCGGCGAGCTGGCGGGTGGTGAGCGGGAAGACCGAGAGGCGGTAGTAAAGGTCGGCGCGGAAGCGGCCTTCGGCTACCTCGGCCTGAAGATCGCGGTTGGCGCAGGCGATGACGCGGACGTCGATCTTCTCGGGGCTGGTCGCACCGATCGGCACGACTTCGCGCTCCTGCAGCGCGCGCAGCAGCTTGGCCTGGAGCGCAAGCGGCATCTCGGCGACTTCGTCGAGCAGCAGCGTGCCGCCATTCGCCGCGCGGAAGAACCCCTCGCCCGCCGCATTCGCGCCGGTGAACGAACCCTTCTGATGGCCGAACAGCAGCGCCTCGAGCATCGTCTCGGGCAGCGCCGCGCAGTTGACCGCGATGAACGGACCATCGCGGCGGGTGCTTCCCATATGGATCGCCTTGGCCAGCACTTCCTTGCCGGTGCCGGTGGGGCCGTTGATCAGCACGGTGATGTCGGCGGCGGCGACCCGCTCGGCCAGCGCATAGAGCGCCAGGCTTTCGGGATCGGCCGCGACCGGGGCATGCGCGCCGCGCAGCATCGCGCTGGCAAAGCCGCTCGCGATCGCCGCGTCTTCGGGGCCGAAGCTCAGCCGTGCGGGGTTGCCGTCATGGAAGGGGATTGCGGCGACGGATCCTTCGGCCAGCACCAGCGTGCGCGCCGAAACCGGCGGCGCCTCGCCCTCGACGATCATGAACAGATCGCCCGGCATCGGCTTGACC
>Ga0247823_10001522_pt1 | contig 19309 bp, 19 predicted proteins | sample 13C_PalmiticAcid_2_FD_192426 | JGI IMG/M metagenome (GOLD analysis project Ga0247823, IMG submission 192426) | Soil microbial communities from agricultural site in Penn Yan, New York, United States - 13C_PalmiticAcid_Day30 | ecosystem: Environmental > Terrestrial > Soil > Agricultural land... | reverse complement strand
AGTTCATCCTGAACCTTCCGTACGACGGCTGCCAGATGGACGCCAAGGACGGGCCGAGGTGTGTGGACCAGAACATGACCGCCATTCACGGCAACGTGACCGGGGTCAAGCGGCTCGTGTTCGAGTGCTACGAAGCGTTGCCCCTGTTCTTCGGGAACGACAAGGGTACGGCCCGGCTCAACGGGCAGGTCGGCCCGATCCAGCCCGGGTTCAAACCGGGAGGGGCCGGCGTCGGGGGCGGGAAGGTGCCGCTCAACCCGCCGCTCATCTCGAACCGGTGGACCATGCGGCAAGTCCCCGACCCCGAAACGTTCCTCAACTCGACGGTGATCGAGGGGAAGGCGATCTTCCGCCTGGACGTTCTCTCCCGCCTCGGCATGACGGCCGACCAGCTGCGTAAGTACATCATGCCCCCGCTCGCGGTCGGGTACATCCGCCGGCCGCCCCAGGTCACGCTCGGGTCGGTCGGTAACGAGGTGCTGTACACCGTCGTGGACGACCAGCAGATGATGAACAACCCGGCCGGGCAGCGGTGGGGTGTTCACAGTGTCACTGTTGTCGATACGTGTATCGTCAACAACCCGCTAGACGCGGTCACCAAGCACTACCGGGAACAGCGGGGGCGGCAATGATCCCTTTCCTCGCCCGTGCGGCGGCGGCAGCCTCCCGAATCGTCGGCCTCGGCGGGCGGGCCAAGACTGTCACGCCCCGGGCCCTGGCCCCCCGCGTCCCCACCGTTCGGCCGACCCCGTGGGTCAAGCCGAACAAGATGCTCGACCTGACCAAGCCCCGGCGGGCGACCCCGCGGATACCCACGCACACCCCGCCGGTACGGACCCCGGCGACCCGGACGCGGATTAATGTCCCCCAACACCCCGGGACGGCCGCCCCGGTCGACCGGTCGCACGCGGACGTGTACCACCGGGGGACCGGTAAAGAGCCGACTCCTAAGAACGACCCGCCGGAAGCCGGTAAGCAGGGGCGGGACTGGCTCGGTATTGCCGGAAACCTCGGGAACGCGGCGTACGGCCTGAAGGCGTTCGCGTCTGACCTGATCCCGGGCATTACGTGGCATGGCGGCGTGACCGCCCGCGGGTTCAAAACGACGCCCCTTCGGGACGTGCTTCACTACTGTCTTGCTGTGGTGTTCGGGCTTGTTCACCAGTCCAGGGTCGGAAGTACGTTAATCAAGGTCGACTGTTTTCCGATTGAGAACCGGGTCGAGATCAGTTTTCAATCCGCCAGTGCTATGCTTCTGGAGCCGTATAACGTTGCCGCTGTATCCACGGCGTCGATGGTAGGGCTAACAGCGAACGTTCCTGGGGGCCGGACGGTTGGCCCGATTGAAGAGGTCGTTAACGGCATCAAGCGGTTCGTGGCCGGGGCGATCAACCCGGTGCAAGCGTTCAAGAATTTCGTACAGACCGCGGCCGATGTGAACCGACTGCTTGGGGCCGGCGGCATCTGGGACATGGGCCAGAGTAACATATACGCGGGCCGTCCGCCGGCGTCGATGATCCTGAACCAAGCCCGGCCGTTTACCGACATGCAGGCGTGGTCGTTTGTCGACAAGCGGCCGATGCTCACCCGGGATCTGTCCTATAACCCGGAACCGTCGGAGATTCCGGGCATGCACTGGCCGACCCACTTCGACCTGCGGTCTCTGGTCGCCCAGGCCCTGTACGACCCGGGCGTACTGCCCCCACCGCCGGACACGGCTATCGCCCTCGCCCAGCAGGACCTGCCGAATGGTTGACAACACGCAACTACCGTTCAACGACAACCCGGGGATCCTGGTTGACGATTGTGAGTCGGAGTACACCCTACACGACGGGACGTTGTTGATGCCCGTCATGGGGGACTCGACCCAGGCCCCCGTGATTGTTCGCCTGCACCCGCCTTATACGACCCGCCGGGCCACGTTCAACTACGCCCGTACGAAGACGCCGCCGCTCGTTCCTCCCCCAGGCGACACGCTACCGAACGGGATTACAGAGGGCGGCACCCAGGGGGACACGTACCTCGGCGGCGGTCTTACGCTCCAGGCCCCCCGGGCGAATGCCCAGGGCGATCTGGTGTACGCGGTGTCTGGGGGGTATAACTTCCTGGTCGCTCATGACGTGCGGACCTATGGAAAAATTCGGTTCGACGCCCGTAATTTCCGGTCGAAGACTGACTTCCTGGGGTGGATGACGCCCCCGGACGGCGAGACCTGGAATGACCCGTACTACGATCTAAACCAGCTGGCCTCGGCCCGCATCCTGGGGTGACCGCTCATGCTCAATATCAGCACTCTCACCACCCGGTGGGGCAAGGGGTTTGGGGGAGTTAACGAGGTCAACACCTTCCGGGGGACGACCCTGTTCACCCGGGCCGACTCGATCTCGGCCCTGTACACCACCGCGGCCACACAGGCGGCCGTCGTTGGCGACCTGTACGAGGACACCCAGGACGCCGCGGACGGCCTCGAGGACATTTACACCACCTACATCGACATTGTCCGAAACACGCTCGTCCAGATGAGCGTGGACGACAGCACGTACCCCATCGGCACCGATGACGCGACCCTGCTGAAGAAACTGATCGCGGACATGGCGGCCCAGGCCGAGTCGTTCCTCCTGCCGACGGTCACCATCGGCGGGTCGGCCACGTTTGTGGCCGCGACCGCGGTTACGACCGAACTCGGGGCCCCGAAGGGTACCGGGACGATCATTGGGTCGATCATCGAGCCCCGGACCGGGCGGGTCAAGATCTACGCCGTCCCCGAGACGGTCCGGTTGGTGTGCGGAACCGACTCGTACACCGGCGGGGCTACGTCCGGGTTCGAGACGTTCGGCGTCGACGGCGAGGGGGCGGTCGCAACCACCCACCCGAACTGGCCGACCGGGTCGGGGGCGTCGGTGGAGATGACCTCGGCCACGTCCGAGAACTCCACCCTGGTCCAGAACGCCTACTTCAACGACTGGGACACGACCAACACCAACGAGATCGAGGACTGGACGACGGCGAACCTGACGCCCGGGACGACGATCTCCCGGTCGGCCGACGTGTACGTGGGTGACTACGCGGTCGCCCTGACCGAGGCCCCTATCAACGCCGAACTGTCCCAGACGGTCGCCAACCTGACCGGGGCCCAGAATTACGCGGTCGGCCTGCGAATGAAGCGGCCCGGGACGATTACCGCCGGGGTGATCACCGTGGCCCTCCGGGACGCTTCGGGAACGATCCTCCAGGACGCCGCCGGTAACAACCTGTCGTTCACGATCTCCCTCGCTGGGGCCTCGGGGTCGTACACCCTAACGTCGGCCGCGTTCGCCCTCCAGCGGGCGTTCCCCACGACCGTCAAGGCGTCGATCAAAGTCACGACAGCGATGGCCGCCGCCGAGACCGTCCTCCTCGATACGTTCGAGATCCAGCCCATGCAGAGCCTGTACACGGGCGGGCCGGACATCGGGTTCTTCCCCGGGTCGACCGGGTGGGCCGACCGAGACACGTACACCCTGGCCGTCGCCAACAACGCCGGGACAACCACGTTCATCCGGCAGATCGACCGGGTGTACGACATCAAGAGTCTGGAACTCGACGTACCCGTTAGCGGTAGTCCGACCGTGAACAACGCACTGATTTCGTGACGTGATCCCGTGTTTTTTGGGCGTAAGACCATGCCTTCAAAAGATCTACGGGTAGGATACTATACAAAAGACAACCACATCTCTAGGATGGGGACTAAGACGTGGGCCATGTACCTGGAGGCGGTGTACGAGGCGGTGGCGGCCGAGGCCGACGCTTACCACGACTGTACACCAACGATGGCGTGTCTTCGGGCTCCGGATTCTCTGAATTGCCCGCAGGCGGTTTTGAGAATGAACTGGATGTGTCGGATGTCGGAAACGTGCCGGGCGTTGAATCAGCTTCGGAACCAGGGACGAATACGACTTATAATGACCTCGGGGGGATGGGGAGGACAACACAGCCGGGTGTACCGACCGAACTCACTCCCGAGGAGCGTTGGGTCCTCGGAAGAATGCTCGCCGTGTGGAGGTATGTCGGACACGACTTACACAGAGGACTAGTTCCGACCACGCAGTCCGAACAGAAGCGTATTCACGTACTGGCCCTGGCGGCAAAACTAGGAGTAACCCACGAGTATGTGCGTACTTTAATAGATTATCCAGTAATTACTGTCTACGTCAAAGAATTGGAATAGTCAGCGTATAAATGACTACCGCATACACCAATTACTGTTGCCGTTCCGGTGGTTCAAACATGAACGCCGGCACCGTGGATGGCGGAACGACGCTGCCCGCGACTACGCCATTGGTCACGTATACAGGCGGTAACTGGGACTCGACTACAGATGTTTATACCGCCCCTATTGGGGCGGATATGACGGAAGCCGTTGTTGGACGCTTCGCGTCTCTTTACGTTGACGGCGATACAACTCCGACAATAAACCAGTATCTAATCGGCATAATAACTAACGTAAATTCGGGAAGTAGGACTATCACCATCAGCCCGACTCTTCGGGCTTTATTCGGAACAGAGGTCACGACAGGAACAGGGAACCGCTCTCTCCGAATCGGGGGAGCCTGGGCCGGACCGTCGGGAACCAACGCATTTCCTTTGGTAAATATAGGTTTACAAAATGCTGTAACCTCAAACGCCGAGCCGTCTCGAATTAACTTCAAGAACGATCAGACGTACTCGATTACTGCTGCGATGGCCCCCAGTAACGTGAATGCCCGGTACTTGAGCGGGTTTTCAGCCGCTTACGGGGATCTCGCCCAGGCCCAGAGTATGGCAGCAGTTAACGCCCTCGGAGGTCTGCCCGTAATTGACGGCGGAACGTCTGGGGCGTCTTACGTACCCTACACCATCCCAACCAGCCTGACCGGAGCCCGTATAGAGTGCATTAAGTTTGAAAACAACGGGGCTACTGGGTCCGCCGCCGGTATTACGGTATCCGCCACCGGGTGCGAGCTATTCCGCGTAGCTGTGGCCAACGTACGCGGAAACGGAATCGCGTACACGGCAGGAAATTTGACTGAGTGTGTTATTGATGAATGCGAGGTTTACGGGGCTAATCAGTCTAATACAGCATCAAACGCCGGTATTAATGGAACGAGCAGTGGCGGAAACATGATAGTTAAAAACACTATAGCTCATGACAACACAGGATCAAACACGTCGGGTTTTCGATTTACTGGGATGGGATTGGTTACAAGATGTATAGCCGATTCTAACGGAAACTCTGGAATACGGATAAGTTCCTCGTCGTACTGCACACCTATAGAAAACTCGGATTGTTACAATAACGGACTAGACGGTATTACCATAAACGGAACCGCACGGATAAATAACTGCAACCTGTTAAAAAACGGTACTGGTGGTAACGGGTACGGCATAGCGGCATCAGACACACACGTAGTTGTGGTTACCAACTGCGGATTCGGTTCGGGTACGGAAGCAAACGTTGATGGCACCGTTGACGGCAACGTGGATGAAATCGGTTCCGTCACGTATGCTTCTAACCTTACGCCTTGGAACGATCCGGCTAACGGTGATTTCTCCATTGACCTTGCCGCTGCTCGTGGGGCGGGACACGGGGTATTCCTACAGACGGCACCTAGCTACTCCGGTACAGTTGGTTACCCTGACATCGGGGCGGCCCAAACTCAATCGACTGGCGGCGGGGGCCTTCTCGTCCACCCAGGCATGACGGGAGGGTTCCGGGGATGAGTAAGAGGAGTATTCGGGCAGGAAGTACCGACCAGACCATTGACCTGTTTATACAGGACAGTTCCTCCACAACGGGTGCGGGTCTTACTGGGCTCGTTTTCAACACCGCGTCTCTTACGTGTTACTACCGCAAAGGGGCGACCGGAACTCCGACGGCTTTGACTTTAGTGACTCAAACCGTAGGAGGGGCTCACAGCGACGGGGGTTTCGTCGCCGTTGACGGTACTAATTGCCCTGGACAATATCGCCTCGACCTGTCCGACACCATAGTCGCGACAGCAGGTATGGTGACTTTGTACCTGCACGGGGCGGCTAATATGGCCCCGGTACTGGCCGAGCTAGAAATCGTTGCCTACGACCCGTTCGATGCTGTAAGACTCGGACTGACGGCTCTCCCCAACGCCGCCGCAGAGGCGGCCGGCGGGCTCTACACCCGCGGAACCGGGGCTGGGCAGATAGCCCAAACCAGTAACGGTACCGTGAACGTGCTGCTTGCGGACGGGGCTCACGGCGGGGCCGCCGCTACCATAACGTTTGAACGGCTGATCGGTCTAAGCACTACCAGCAACGAGCCGTGCGTTACACTAACCGGCAACGGGTCCGGAGCAGGTATTCGAGCCATCGGGGGGTTGACAGGTAACGGCATTCATGCCACAGGAAGCAACGGCGGTCACGGCGTCACTTTCGGAGGCAGTGGCCCCGGATCGTACGGAGCTTGGATTGTATCCAGTAGCGATATCGGCATGCAGATTCGGTCTTTCGGGGTAGGAACAGCGGGATTGACAGTTCCGCAAGGCATAGTCGCGGACATTACCGGGAACCTGTCCGGGTCGGTAGGATCTGTCGCGGGAGTCACGTTCGGCGACTTCAACACGACTCTAAACTCCGCTCACGGAGCAGGTTCGTGGGCGACCGCTACCGGGTTCTCGACGCTCACCCAGGCCGACGTTCGGACTGCGGTCGGGCTTGCTTCGGCAAACCTGGATGCCCAGCTGGGGGCCATCGGCACATTCTGTACGTTCGCCGTCAACGTACTGGAAGGGGATCGCGAGATTGTCACCGGCACGACTCCGTGGACCGAAACGGTTAAGATCAAGGGCACCGGAACCGTCCTGATGACCAAGATTCTGCGGGACGTGAACGGTAACGGCATCACCAGTACCTCGGTCGTCATCGGGAGTGCGAAAGACTCGTGAGCATTCTCGGCAACCTCGGCCTCGGATTCGGCCCGTCCGGCGGTGCTGTGTGCGACTACCCGGTCGCCGGCAATGTCCGCCAGGGGGTGACCTACGGCGAAGGAGAATACACCGGGACGCTCGTGCTTCCCGCGGCCTCGAACGTTCGGCAGGGTGTAGGGTACGGTACACTCGGCGTCGAGTTCACCGGAACCATCCTCATACCCCCGACGGGCAAGGTCCTGCTCGGGTACAACTACGGGGCTGCCGGCACCGAATACACGGGATCGCTCGCGGCCCCGACCCCGCGGCCGGAGCCGAGTACGGTCGTTTACGCCAACCAGGGCGTAACGCTCATGGACCTCATCAACGCCTTCCGGAGGTTGATGGGGTTGACAATGGACTTCCAGTTGTCCGCGGACGGCACGACGTACCGGGACGTGGTCTACTGGGAACACCCGAGTAAGGTTCAGGACACCGGCCGGCAGCGGCAGGTCTGGTTCAAGCTCCACGAGGAGGGCATCTTCCCCTCCGACGGCCCCGGCCGGTGGGGGAACCGGGTGGACGTGAAGTTCCAGGTCGGGCTGGTGACTCGCGGGTTCGCGGACGGCACCCAGCGGGACATCCGGCGGGCGGTGTATCACTACACCTACCGGGCCCGGTTCACGGACGCCGTGAAGGGCAAGAACCTGTTCTACCTGTACCAGACCCAGCCGGTCGACCCGGAGGTCTGGACGCCCCCGTACCCGGTCGCGGACGAGGTTCCGCTGACGGTCGCCCCGATGATGATTGATTCTGCCCCCGGTCCTGTTAAAACACAGGTGGAAGAGGGGACCAACGAGACGACCTGGATCGTCACACTCCCGTGCGTCCTCCTACTCACACTACCCACAGCAGCTGAACCCTGATGCGGTTCCACCTCGGAAACCCGAGCTTCCCGCAATACAGCTTCAACCTCTTCGACGTTAAGCCCGAAGCGGAGAAGCGGATCAACCGCTTGTCCCCCGTCGCGACCGTCGCCAGGGCGTTCGACTGGCCACGCACGTTCGGCGGATTCCGGGGGTGGACGGACACGTTCAACTCGATCTGGTGGCCCCAGGGGATGGATCAGTTCGCTACCTGCGTCCTGGTCATTGACGACGCCCGTAACGACATTCTTAACCAGAGCATTACCGCCCAGAAGAACGCGACAACAAACGGCCAGTGGCGGTGGCCGTACCTCGTCCTGTCCTGCCGACTTGCCCCGCCGGACAGCGGACTCCCGGGGGAGCAGTTCACCCCCCGCGGCCTCGGCCCCGTCACGGAAGAGACGGAGTTGATGGCGTGGAAGCTGTACCCGCTCGCCCCGATTAACGTGTCCAGTTTGGACTCTTCCGAGGCCGTCCGCGGGCTCTGGCTCCTCCCCCTCGTTGATATCCGCTACTTCATGCGGAACGTGCCGCTCAACGCCATCGGCGGGTCGTCGTCGTCCGGGACCGGGGGCGAATACCCACTGATCGAGGTCAACCGGGACGAGACCCCGGAATGGATGCCGCTCCTTCGGGCCTACCCACAGGACCTGTTCGCCCCACTGCATTACGTGCCCATCGACGGTAACGGGACGGACCCGGCGATCACCAGCGGGATGCGGTTGGGCGAAGCCGCCGACCTCCAGGCTACCCTGCAGAATTGGCGAATCGTCTGCCGGGACATCCGTACGAACTACAACCGGGGAACGTCCCTGTTCCCGCACAGCCAGTTCACCGGGGTGGTGGCCGATTACCCGGAACAGTTCCACACCCTTCCGGGAAGTTACCACCTGGACGCCCTGGGCTTCCTGGACGAGGACAACACCCGGTACGCGGGTGGAGAGTGTGATGTCCGCATACTGGACGATCTGATATGTCGTAAGCTGCAGTTTATTTTCGACGTGAAAGGGACGGAAGCCGTCTACTCGGTAACCCTCCGGACCACGGTCGACTACCCGGAAACCGTAGCCGACTTTGCCGAGGACACGAACGGTCCCGACCCGACCGAGAAAACGCTGATACCGGTCGTCCGACTCGGTAAGGAGGTAACGAACCGGTACCCGGACGCGGCCGAACACGCCGATCTTGTCACCGCAGCCAAGCGGTGGTTCCTGCTCTACTGCGTGTGGCGGCAGAAGCAGGCGTACATCAAGTTCCCCGGCATCTTCCCGGTGATCCCGAACGGGCACTCTCAGGTTATTCGGTGGGACTTCCGCAGCACCCTGTGCGAAACCACGTACGTCGCCCTGGAGGGCGTCCAGGGGACGCCGACCGACCACGTCCGGGCCCGGGAGCCGTTCTACGCCCAGATCGACGGCGAGGGTCTGGTCGAGGACGGCCTTCACGGGGTGTATGCATTTACCGAGTTGCTGGACCACGACGGGCAGCTGACGAACGACCACCCGTCCCCCCGCCGCGGGTACGTCGCGGGGGTGAACGGGGCCTACTTGACCGTAAACCCGGCCCGAGATGAAACCGGCAAGGTGGCCGTGCCCGTCGGTCTGCCCGTCTGGCTCAAACCCGGGGTGCCGTATCTGGACGTGGCGGCCGGACAGATCTTCGACCACTACCTGTTCACCACCAGCGACCTGACTCAACTTGTGCGGATCAAGCGGACCTACGAGCGGAGCCCGTCCGGGTTCATCGGGGCCGTCATCGAGACCTGGGACGGGAATATCCGCGGCTGGCGGACTTCCAAGGACATCTGGACGGTTCTCGGACCGCCGGGCCAATGAGTGTCGATACCACGCAGGCCGAATCCCGCCTTTCCCGCCTCCTGGGAACGGCCGACGGACGGGACCTGTACAGTTACGTCTGTCCGGAGGGCCTACATTCCCGCTACCGGGCCCGGCTGGTGCAGAAGAACGTCGACGGCCGGGACCTGTACGCCGTCGTCCCCTGCCTGCCGAGGTCGTCGTCCAGCGGGCCGCCCCTGGATTTCATTCAGGCCCTCGCCGGCGGGTCCTCGGAGTCGTCAGGGTATGATAACCTGTACAACGCCCGCCTCATCCAGAAGGACATTGAAGGTCGGGACCTGTACGTCATCGAAAACCCGTGTTGTCAAGACCTGAGCCTAAGCTCCCAGTCCGGAAGTTCGAGTTCTTCGAGTAGTTCGAGTTCTTCGAGTAGTTCTAGTTCGTCCAGCAGTTCAAGCTCGTCCAGCAGTTCAAGCTCGTCCAGCAGTTCGAGTTCTTCGAGCAGTTCGAGTGCGTCCAAAAGCTCTAGTAGCTCGAGCAGTTCGAGCGGTTCGAGCGAATCTCGTAGCATGGCCCCGGCGTCCGCGTCCGCATCAGACCGGAGCGTAGACCCGTCCATATTCTGCTGTAGCTTTTTTCCGCCGGATTACCCTGATACGGCGATAATGACTATCGAGGTAATTCAGGGAGCGTGTACGTGCCTTGAGAGCAGGGTAATCACCCTTTCAAAGGTTAGCGGTATATTTGGTAGCTTTACATACCTTTTTCAAGTCGACGGGTTCAACAACCCCCCGCCGTGTAATTTCCAGTTTGGGTGGACGGCGGAATTGAACTGCGTGTCATCGTTTCCCAGCGGGGCTCCTTCGTTCCGTGTACGCGGGCAGGCCAACGGGTTCGGTGGTGGCATCGTGTGCGGAGGGGCCGATCCGCAGGGTTGTTCTTTTGACTCGTTCAATGATGATTCCTACGTTACCGTCGTGTGCAGGCCGTTTTCGATAGTTGCCGAAAATCTGAGGATCCTTAAATTCGGCACCTCGGTCGAGTGTTACCCTGGTGTACGCCTCCGAGTTACTGTGACGTTCCCATGAGCCTTCGGTGCGGGCACTTTTTCCCAGGGTTTGACTCCCCTGGGTGCGTTTATTGCGGGCTGTGGCTTCGCGTTCCTGAATACCGCCGGAATCTGCTAGGAAACCCGATTCCGGACCGTCCGCCCATCCGAGAGCGGATAACCATAAAGTGCCCGATGCTCGGAGATCGGGTCGGCGGTACGCCCTGTACGACGCCGCTCCACATCTGCAATGTCGATCAGAAAATATGCTCGACAGCCGCCCCGTGTTTGGACGCGGCCCGGTGGTGCAGAACTTGTACGATCCGCCCTACCGGATACCCGGACGAAATTCTAGAGTAGAGTTGCTTCTGTCAACTGACCCGGCCGTAACACCCACACACCCGCATGTTCGACCGAATTGCCCTGATCAACCTCGACCACCGGAAAGACCGCCTCGGGGCGTTCGAGGCCAAGATCCTCCACATCCCGTCCCTCCAGGGGTACACCCGGTACCGGGCGATCCACGGGGATACCGTCACCGTTCCTCACTTTTTCACCAGCGGCGGCGGGGCCTGGGGGTGCCGACAGAGTCACTGCCGGATCCTCGAAGACGCCATGCTGGATAACGTCAACACCCTGCTCGTCCTCGAAGATGACGTTCTCTTCTGCCGCGATTTCGAGGACAAACTGCGGTCCTTCCTCCATGCCGTCCCGGACGACTGGGAGGGGCTGATGCTCGGGGGACAGGATCAGGCCCCACCGCAGGAGAGCGGGATCCCGAACGTGGCTCGGTCCGTCGACACCCAGCGGACCCACGCCTACGTCGTCCGCGGGTTGGAACCGATGCGGGACCTGTACCGCCTCTGGATGCGGTGCGACCGGCACATCGACCACTGGTTCGGTCAGTGGCAGCAGAAGCGGGTGGTGTACCAGCCCCAGCCCTTCCTGTGCGGCCAGGACGCCACGTCCAGCGATATTTCGGGGCGGCAAGACATCGTTCGGTACTGGAACGCGGTCGTCGTGGACAACCGCACGGCCCCGATCCACGTCCTTACGTGTTCCCGACCCGTCATGGAAAAACTGCGTAACTTGGGACTCCACTGCGGGTACTCCCGAGACCCTATAACGGGTTACGACAAGGGCATTCTGAACATCGCCGAGAGCGGGTGGCCCGAGGAGCAGCTGACCGAGTGGGCCCGGGTGATCGTGTACGAGGCCCAGGAGCGGAACGACATCCCGGGCCTCTGGCATTCCCCCCTGCCGGACCGACCGACGCTGGAGAAGCGACTCGGCCGCCCGGTCGTGTTCGTGGACGCCGAAAGCGTCCAGGACGCTGTCGAAAAGATCCCCGGCCTCCTCCCCTCCTGGGTCGCGTCCAACATCGTCTGGTGCTGGCGGGGGTCCGGATACGAACTGCTGGAAGGTCTGGCCTTCCACGGCTTCCACCGGGGGCACTGGAAGGACGAGGTGTCCGGGCTCGACCAGGGCGTCCGAAACGCGGTGGACAACAACCGGTACGAGCTTGTAAAAGGGATCGTACGACAGCTGCGGCGGGAGATCGACCGCATCCGCCACGGCAAGGTATTCCTGGCCCACCCCCAGCTGGACGTGACCCGGGTCCGTGACCAACTCACGGGCGATAACGTTCAGGAACTCACCGGACACACGATCCGGGAACTCATGCAAGACTACGGCGAGGTCATGACGAACGCCGTGGAGATGTACCGCAAATAACCCATATGAAACCCACACCCAACGTAGTAAAGCTCTATCACGGCGGCGACCTCGGCGACACCGTGTACGCCGTACCTGCCCTGCGGCGGTTAGCCGAGCCGGTACACCTTACCCTCTACCCAAACCACGGGACTACCCGTGTGTTGATGGACGAGACGAACGCGAACCGGCTCCTGCCCCTACTCAACGTCCAGCCGGGCCTGTCGGCCGACTGGAAGCCGGGGTACGACTCGGACGGCCTCCGTCTCGACTTCGGCGTCCGCCGATTTTATCGGAACGGGTTCAACCTCGCGGACATTCACTCCAACTGGGTCGGCCACGACCACTGGCACACGGAACACCCTTGGCTCGTCGTGGACAAGGCGAACTACGAGTACCGGATCGTAGTCAGCCGGTCGGCCCGGTACCGGAACGACGGCTTTCCCTGGAAGTCCCTGTACGAACAGTTCGCCGGCCGGGCGGTATTCATCGGCGTCCCGTGGGAGCATGAAGACTTCGAGCGACAGGTCGGGAAGATCCCGTACGTCGAGACCCCGTCCCTGCTCGAAGCCGCCCGGTACATCGCCGGGGCCGACCTGTTCATCGGCAACCAGTCCTGCCCGCGGGCCGTGGCCGAGGGGCTGAAGGTGCCCGTGGTTGTGGAGGTGGGAGACCCGAATAACACCCACTTCGGCCGCCAGTATGCGTGGTACCCGGAACTCGGGGACTCGCCACCGAAGCTGGGGGAGGACAAACTAGAGCAGATCTGGTGCGGGGCCGCCGCCCGCCGGGCCCTGGACAACTCGATCCACACCCCGGAACTCCTGGCCGAACTCGCCCGCCTCTGTCGTAAGGTCCGACACCTGTCCGGGGACGCTCTGGAGGTCGGGGTAGGTAGGGGCGGGTCGGCCGCCGTCATCGCGTGGTCTCTGCAACGTACGATACAGTTGTGCGACAACTTCTCAGAGCTTGGAATGGACGCCCAGGCCGTCACCAAACATCTGGACTCGTATCTGCGTGTGTACTCGAGGCAGTTACACACCCAGGAGTTTCCGGGCACCGTCCCGGGGGACCGGAAGTACGTGTTCGCCCACATCGACACCGATGTCGGCGAGACGATCAAACACGTTCAGGACTGGCTGTTGCCGAGGATGGTCGTAGGGGGTATCATCGTGCTGAACGGGTTCCATGTTCGTGAAATCGAACGGTACGCCCCAAAGCTCGGCACCCCGACGCCACTCGACCGGCCGACCAACTTTCCTGGGCTCTACGCATTCCAAATCAGGGGCTGAGCTTGGACCCGTCTATCTACGACGAAGACTACTTTATCCGCGGCAAAGAGTCCGGTAAGTCGTTATACACCGACTACCGGTGGCTCCCGGATCTAACCCTCCCGATGGCTCAAGCCATAGCCACCCACCTCGAAATCCCCCGCGGGGACTCCGTCCTAGATTTCGGGTGTGCCCGCGGGTATCTGGTCAAGGCCCTGAAGATTCTCGGGTACAAAGCTCGCGGGTACGACGTGAGCCAGTGGGTTATCGACCACTGCGATCCCGACGTGGCGGGCCTTGTCTCGTCCGACTACCCGAAAGGCGTGTTCGATTGGGTCCTGGCCAAGGACGTTCTCGAACACATCGACACGGACGCCCTGGCCGAGACCGTTCACAGGCTGGCGGCGTCGGTCCGCAAGGGCCTGTTCATCGTCGTCCCCCTGTCCCCGAAGTACGGGGAAAAGTACGTCGTTCCCGAGTACGAGCAGGACGTGACACACCAGATCCGCATGTCCCTGGCGGACTGGGCGTTTCTGGTTCGGCAGGCCGTCGGTGAAGACTGGTTCATCTCTTGTAGGTACCGGGTCGACGGCGTCAAAGACAACTACTACACCCAGTACCCCCTGGGTAACGGCTTCATCACGGCACGGCGGTCCTAAATGCACAGCCCCTTCTGGAACCCGGAACCGCAGCCGTCCATCGGGATGGCGTGCAACATCTACAACGACGTGAACGCGGTAGCCGGCCTTCTCCAGACGGCGAGCGAGTTCTTTGACGAACTCGTGTTCTACCACGCCGGCCCGCAGGGGGCGTATTCGACCGACGGCACCATCGAGTTGATCGAGAAGTGGGGGGCCAAGATCGTCTTCGGGAGCATTGACGAGGGGTTCGGCATCGTCCGGTCGTCTGCCATTAAGTCCTGCTCCACCGAGTGGGTCATGGTCCTGGACGCCGACGAACGATTCTGGCCGAACGCCCCCGTCGTCCTCCCGCACGGCACCGAGGCGGGTAAGATTCACGTCCAGTTCTTCGAGGACTGCTACTCGCAGGGGTCGCTCCTACGGCGGATGATCCGGAACCCCCATTTCGACGCGATCAGCACCATCCGCAGGCACTGGGCAGACTTCAGCTGGAAGCGGCCGGTCCAGAACTGGCACGTCACCCCCGACTACCAGATGCGAATCGTTCGTAACCTCCCCCACATCGGCTTCAAGGCCGAGGTGCGGATGCACGAACACATGTGGAACTTCGAGACCAAGTCGCCGCCCCGGAGCATTGGGGCGGAACCGTACCGCGGACTGTTCCACGACCACTACCACTGCTTCTTCAAGCCGATGGAACGGGACCAGCGGGCCCACGACATCGCAATCTTCGACGCCATCCACGAGTGCCGCGTCCCGCCCAAGGCGTTGACCCAGGAGGAGCGGGACCGGATCGACCTGCGGATTCACCACACATGACATTCTTCGACACTGTCGAGAAGCTGTTCCGGGACTGGAACTACGGGCACCCGAAGGTGCTGTACGGGCTGATTCGGTCCCTGCGGCCAGCGGTCGTCGTGGAGGTGGGGGCCTACCGCGGGTACGGGTCCGCCTACATGGCGAAGGCGATCCAGGACAATAACCACGGGCACCTGTACTGCATCGACAACCTGCAGCTGTCGCACACCGAGATGCGGGAGGACCCGGCCCGGCACTGGCACGAGAACTTGTCGGCCTGTGGGGTCCGCGACTGGGCCACCCTTCTGGTCGGGGACTCGGATAAGGTGAAATGGCCCGGCCGGGTCGACTTCGCGTATATCGACGGCTGGCACAGCTACGCTCAGACCCGTAAGGACTTCGAGGCGTGTGCCTCGAGGGGGGCCGAATGTATTACCCTGGACGACGTGTGGAAGTGCGTCGGCCCGCGGCAGCTGCTTAACGAGATCCGGGCGTCCGGCGAGTGGGACGTGGTCGAGATTCGCCGGGACAACGGGCTCGGGATCTGTTACCGGCGGTCGCCGGCGGGCCCGGTCACGTTTTCCCAGGAAGATCCGCACCACCAGGGATACGACATCCACGACGTGGCCGCAATGCGGGCCCACCTGATCGACATCGATAAGAGGTTCGGCGTCACCTACGACCTGGACAAACTGCTCAAATGAAGCTCCTCCACCTCGGGGCCGGCGACGTTCGCCCCAGCGACCCGTGGGTCAACATGGACACCTACGGGTACCCGGCCCACAACGCCGTAATCTGGGACATGAACCGGCACCCGTGGCCGTTCGCCGACGGGGAATTCGACGGGATCGCCGCCCAGCACGTCTTCGAGCATTTCGACGCCCACCAACTGCAGTTGATCGTCGGCGAGTGTTACCGAGTGTTGAAGAGCGGCGGCGTCCTCCGCGTCGGCGTCCCCGACGCCTCCCGGTTCCGCGAGGTGTATACCCGAGACAACCGCGACAACGCCGTAGAACTGTTCGGGGAGCCACTACGGCATCCGGGCTACGAAACGTTCACCGGGTGGGCCCTGTTCCTGTACTCGGCCCACTTCCAGGTATTCACCGAGGACGCGATGTGGTGTACCCTGGTCAACAGGGAGTACCCGCCGCGGACCGTAGGGTTCTCCCCGGCAAACGTCGTCCGGGCCGAGTATCAGAAGAGTACCCGCCCGAAGCACTACTGCGGGGACGTGGTCGCTTACCTGGACAACCGGCCGAAGTTCACGCTCTACATGGAAGCGTTCAAATGATCGGCATGATTGACGAGTTCACGTCGACGGGTCAGAAGTTCTGGCACCACCCGGCCGCCCTGAAGGGGCTGCAGGCGGGGGGACAGCCGGCCCCCGTTGTCGCCCACATCATGCCCACCGATACCTGCCAGCACACCTGTGCGTTCTGTTCGGTCCAGACCCGGGACGGCGACCACCTGGAGATGCACCAGATCGCCACGTTCCTGGACCAGCTTGTCCCCCTCGGGCTGAAGGCGGTAATCCTTTCCGGTGGTGGTAACCCGATTCTTTACAAACAGTTCAACGAACTGGTCGACTACATCTCGGCCCGGAGGCTCCAGATCGGGCTAATTACCAACGGAATGCCCCTGAAGGACTACCCGGACGGTCGGGTGTCCTGGAAAAACGTCAAGCCCAGCACCCTGGACAAGCTCACATGGGTACGGATCAGCATGAGCGGCCTGGACCACAAAGAAAACACTGTCTATGTCCCAGACCTGGACCGCACGAAAACCACCCTCGGTTTCTCCTACGTCTACCACGACCGGTACGACGCCCCGTCCGAACCCAACCACGGGAAAGTGTCCACTCCGGACGACCTCGTACAACTCGGCTTACCATCCAACCGTTACCCGGATTTGGCGGCTGACGACCGCTATGTGGAGATCCGGCGGCAGATCCGAAACGTCGTCGTCAACCACTCCCCGCGGTACGTCCGACTCCTCCCCAACTGCCTAGAGCCGGACAAGATCTCCGACCGCTGTGTCACGCTCCAGCGTATGGCCAAGGAGATCGACCCCGGGCGGGTGTTCGTTCAATTCAAGCCCCCCGAGGCCCCCGAGGCGTGCTACCTGGGGTACCTGCACCCGGTGTTGAACACCGACGGGTATGTGTACCCGTGCGACTCGTGCGTGCTGAACAAGTCCGCCGGCCACAAATTTGCTGAAGCCTGGAGGGTCGCCAGATGGGATACAGTGGCGGAACTGTATGCCCGCCCCGCCCAGAGCCTAGTCGACCCGAAGAGGCTGTGCCCGGGATGCGTATTCACCAAGAGCAACCGACTCCTTACGGAGGTGGCGGCGGGCCGCCCGCTGTGCCCCCCGGAACCGGTGGAACACCCAAACTTCGTGTGAAGTTGTCCCGGTGGTCGACCCTGGCGTGGGTGGCCATTCTGGTATTCATGCCCGTCAGTGAGTTGATCAAGTACGAACAGAACGTCCGGTTGCGGGCGTCCATTATGATCCATTCCGAGTCTATCAAGGCTCGGTTGGAGTGGATCGAGATACAACTCGGCAGCCGGTTACCCGGATAATGAAGTCGTACCCGGGAAGGCCCCGCGACCGGTAGTCCTTGACCGCCCCCTCACACCGACCCTCGATCCAGCACGGGGCCCGCAATTTTTTAGCGTCCGGCACCTCGAAAATTATCGTTGGTGGGTCGTTGTTGTTCGAGTAAATTATTTTCCAAAGGATTTGGGTCTCGGTGGCGTCCCACCGCCGCACCAGGACCTGGACCGTTTGCCCCTTGAAAGCCGCGGACGCCCCGACCGGGTCGTCCCTGAACTGAGCGGCCAAGGCTGTCGCGGTGATCTCTCGAGTCTCCCCGTCCATGACCGGCGGTAGACACGCCGCTCCAGAACAAAGGCTAATCCCCATGAACCCGCAGATCATCGAGGTCATTACACTTCTTCTCAGAGCCGCCCTGAGAGGCGACGAACGGCCGGTCATAGAGGGTTCTCGGACTGGGTGCGAGTGTGTCGGCAGGCGGGGGGATGAAACACCGGCTCCGTGCTGGCCGAACCCACCGGCGGTCGGGACCGCGACGTTGAAGTCCGTAGACGGTGTGGTGGGGTGGTACTGACACGTCCTACATGGATAATCGAACTCCTACTGGAAAAAGTGTCATGGTTGAATCACACCCAACATATTTTGGTCATAAGCTCATGACCATACTGATCGCGGCGATTCCGGCTTTCGGTGTGGACAGTAACGAATTGATAAACCGCTTAGTTCTGGCCATTTGCGGCGGGCTCGGGTCCGGGATCGCCCTGGCATTGGATCGCCCGGCTTCGATGAAAGACGGGGCTGTTCGGATGGGCGTGGGCTTCGCCCTGTGTGCCCTATTCGTACCTTACCTGGCCACCAAGTGGGCGATCAAGACGAAGACCGAAGTGAACCTGGACGGCATCATAGCCCTAGCTGGGGTTATAGGCATATCAAGCTGGTACATCATGGGAAGCCTATTCCGCTTCCTGAAGTGGATGCAAACCTCAGACATTGTCGGTACCATCATAAAGATAAAGACGGGTATTCCGGCCGGGGCTACTGTAACACCCCCTCCGGTGACTGTAGAGAAGACGCCTACCGGAGTTTTAGTAGCTATAACACCAGACAAACCGGCCGATCCCAACAACCCTCCGTCGAGGCGTTCCACGGACATCCAATGATGCCTACCGACGACTATCAGCCAGACGACATGGGCCTGGACCTGGAGGAGGACGGCGTCTGGGCGGCCGTTTTCTTGTTGGTCGTCCTGCTCATGATCTGCGGCCCCCGCATAACTTTGGGGATCTGATGCGACCACTGCTAGTCCTGCTGGCTCTCTTCTCCCCCGTTCTGGCGGGACCGCCGGTCAAGATCACCGGCCCGACCGAAATCAAGATCGACAGGGGCGACTGGAGCGAGGAGATCGAGTTGTCCGCCGCCGAGGTGGACGACCTGAAGTACGTCATCACGGGGCAGAAACTGCGGTCCATCCGCGTGTGGGCCCCGAACGACAAGATCGTTCGGCTGGTTTTAGGAAGCAAGGCGGACGAGACCGGGTACCTGACCGTCGCCACCGCTAAGGGGAACAAGGTCCATGAGCTTTACCACGTCAAGGTGGTAGTCGGCACCGGCGGCCCGACCCCGCCGGCACCGCCGACGCCCCCGCCCCCCGGACCGACCCCGAC
>Ga0247823_10001521_pt1 | contig 19317 bp, 14 predicted proteins | sample 13C_PalmiticAcid_2_FD_192426 | JGI IMG/M metagenome (GOLD analysis project Ga0247823, IMG submission 192426) | Soil microbial communities from agricultural site in Penn Yan, New York, United States - 13C_PalmiticAcid_Day30 | ecosystem: Environmental > Terrestrial > Soil > Agricultural land... | reverse complement strand
AGCCTTAAACGGGCTCCAGCATTGCCTTGGCGGGTCTCAGACTGGTTCAGCTCGCACAAACTGACAAAGCAGCGAGCGGCGGTTGAATTGGGCGTACTCCCCGCGAGTTATCACACGGCCTCCAGCGGGAGCGGTCATCCATCCAGTCCACACTACCCTCCACTCTCGGCGCAGCAGCCACACTTGGAGGCTCGTGCCGTCGCGGCAGGACACTTGATCGCGAGAGCGTTCGCGTCCGGCACCCCCGCGTTCCGCGTTCCAGGACGTGGAAGAGACGCATGGCAGCGAGTCGAATAAACTCGCTTGCGGTTTAACGCCGAGAGCCATATTGTGAAACTCACCTGGGACAAGAAAGCCAACCGCGTCGTTCTGAACGTCGGCGACAGGGTTGTGAACGTCGACCTTGGGAAGGGAGCTAAAACTGTATATGCCAAGCTGCCTTCCTCTAAGTCTCAGAAGAAGAACCCAAAGCCCAAGCCGCTACCGCCAATCCGGGATCAAGACCGACCCATGCCCGTGCCTCCGCCCGGTGTCATGGCGTACGTGATCATCTCGAAGAATGGCGCGGTACTTACTGACATCAAGTCAGAGGCTGAATTTCGAGCCTTGGCCGGCAAGGAGGTTAAGAAATTCGCGGGGCGTCAAGTCATGCGCCAGAGCCCACGCAAAGTGAAGTTATCGCCTCCGAAAACGTTCCCTGTCGTCGATGTCACTATTGGAGGGGATCAAGACACCGATCGCGATCTTTTAGAGGCGGCGCAACACTCCCGCGGTGGGGTTGTTGGTATCCGGCTCCACAAGAAGTAGAGAGTGCGATGGAGCTACCCGACGACCACTACGCGGTTGGCAAGGCGAATCTGCGCGACAACGTAAAGCTCCTGATCACGGTGTTTGGCGGGGTTGCAGGTGTGCTGCTCGCAGGCACGCCGTTTTCCGGCATTGGCAGCCTTGAATTCCTTAGTTGGCGCTTCGGGATCGCCCTATCTTTCCTGGTCGCTGCGGCCCTAAGTCTATTTTTGGCGCTCTGGAGGCTACTGCTGGTCCTTCAACCGGGAACCGCAGATCCAGCGGTACTGCGGAAGGACTTTTCCGTTTCTAGCCTTGAGCGTGCGCTGCGCTCCGAAGTTGAGACAGTGAGGAAGGACTTCGCTGGTATGACAGCGGTACTTCTGCCAACGCCGCTGAAGACAGTAGAAGAGCTGGACGAACGCATGGAGGGAGCTTGGAAACGGTATTCTGAGGCGAACGAAGATGCGAGGGAAGAGGCCAAGCAGGCCTTCAATGAGCTTTTCGAAGCTAGGGCGCGGTTGAACCACTGGGTTGCATTCGATTGGCTAAAGGTCCGCTACCTCCAGGCAATGAAGGTGACCCTCTTTCTCGGCGCCATCGCTCTGCTAACTTTGACGGGGTTCGCGACAACAATCGGTGGAGAAAAGAAGACGGCGACAACAGCAACAACGGTGGTGGTGCTTGGTGATCTCAAGCCAAGCGTCCCAAAACGCACCCCAGCACTCGACGCCATCAAGTTTCTCCCAGGCAAGACGTCTCTGAACTCAGAGGCAATGGCGGCGCTTGCGAAGGCGAGTGCCTATCTCCGCGCAAACGACGATATGGGCATAGTGCTATACGCGTATACCGATACCACCGCCGGCGTGAAGCTCAATGAGAAGCTCGCACGACAACGCGCAGATGTGGTCAGAAATGTGCTCATTGGTGAAGCTGGGCTGAGCGCCTCCCGGGTATTCTTGGCGCCTCTTGCGAAGACCGATCTCCCGAACTTGACGGGGCCAGAGGTTGACAATGAGGCGAATCGTTCAGTAAGGCTAGTCGCCATCCCACTTCCTCAAGGAAGGTAGAAGAGGCGTCGGAAGGTGATCCACTCTGACACCGAAGGGATCGATCGCCAGCTTCTTACGTCAAGGGACGGTCGTTCCCGTCGCAGCGACGAGCGCCTCTGTCGGCCAGAAGCAGCCGTCATACGACTCAATCACATGAGCGCGTCAAGCGGGCTGGCCGTGCCGCCCGAGGTGACTCTGATGAGGTGTATGTAGATCATCGTGGTGCTCACGTGGGTGTGACCCAGAAGCTTCGGCAACCCGTCCCGCTTCTGCACCATCGAGCGGTATGTTGTGAGGTATGTGCGAGCGGAGCGACTAGCCCTGGCTTCAAGGATCAAGAGTGCGCGTCTTCTTCACCGGGCTTTTGGAAGGTTTGCTCCTTCAGAAGCTCGGAGATCACGCCGCTAGCTGCCTCGCCGGGATCCTGACCGGATCGAACGGCCGCATTCACAGCCCGAAGTATGGCCGCTTCGTTATGCGCAACGAACGCAGCCATCGCGACAGTGGCATGCTCCCGCTGCTCTGACTCGCTCACGTAGAAGTCCGCAGTCAGTCGATCGAAAAGAAACAGGAAGTGCTCCAAACTGGTCAAGAAGATCCATACGTACCCTGAGAACCAGGTCGCGGCGGCCTCGGTGTGGCTGATCGTCTCATCGAAATAGAACTTGATCTTCGCCCGCATCGGCCCGGGAGAAGTCTCTGGGCTGCGCTCCGCTTGGGCGTAAAACTTCATAGCGCTGGGGTTCGGGTGAAGCAGCAGGCTGAGCGCGTCATAGACTTCGCCGTATGGAAGCGGGGCGCCGCTCTTATCCAGAGCACTCACCAGCGTGTTGACGTTGATCGTTGTCTTGAGCTCCTGGACGCGACTCCTGTCCTCGTTCAGCAGAAAATGTTCTTTGTGGTACTCAGGATCGGCGAGGAACTTGTGCAAGAGTGCGTTGATCTCGATTTGTGAGCGCAATCCTTGCACGAACGAAGTCAGGTTGTAGGGCTCGGTCGATGCAAGTACGGTGCGCAAGTTCTCCTGGGCCTTGGACAGGAAGAAGTTGCGTATTAAGCGCGCGACGGGGACGTACGGGCCTCCACTGACGACGGTCCTGTAATACCTAGTGTGAAGCTCGTAGAAATAGCGCTTGGCGTAGCCCGACTGATTCTTCGACAGCCGAGATCCCGCGACGAGGTGGCGCCATCTCCGCCAGTACACCAGGGCGATAATGAGTTTAGCCGGGCGAGTGAGCGACCCGAACTGGTACTGCTCGGCGTTTGCAGGCGCCGCTTCACCCGATTCCGAGAACCTGAACTTCAATTTCGGCTTCATTGAAGTCTCATTCTCGTCTAGACCAGCCAAAGCACTCGTGGGGCCGCGTTTCCCTGTGCGATGACTGCTTGGGGTCGAGAGCGGTCATCCCCTAGGACGTAGCCGGAGAACCGCAATCAGTCTGAAGCAGTCCTTTCGGGCATGGCACTGCGGTGACGTGCCGTTGAACGGGATCAACCCTCTTCTGATGAGCAAGCCAACAGCTCGCCTTACGCGGGCTTGATCGTGACCGCACCCTTGGCATCGATCACCACCTGTTTCTCTGCGACCAGCCGCTCGATGACTGCGACCACGGTCGCGTCGTGGGCCTTGCCACCAGCGATCAGGGACTTAACAGCCCCCTTGAGCCTAGCCTCGCGCGAGGGCTTGTTCTTTGATTTCTGGATGGACTTCAGGACGTGCTCGTAATCGTTGGCCGAAAAAGTGGCTGCTGGCGCCACGAAGGGTTTGGCCAACTTCTCTAGTTTCGTTACTGAAGGTGAGGCCGTTTGGCTGCCCTTCTTGGCAGCGGTCTGCTTCTTGGCTGCGGGCGCCGGTGATTTTGCGAGCGGCTTTGGCTTAGAAGCCGTTGATGTGGCTGGAGATGCTGTCTTCGTAGCGGCGGCCTTCTTGGAAGGCGCCTTCTTGGCCGCCGCCCTAGCAATCGCCTTCGCGGGTGCAGGAGGTTTGACCGTCGTTGCCTTCTTGGCCGCCACAACACTGCTCCCTGTCGAGGTCTTCCTCGCAGACCCAAACCCCACCTGGCTTGCGTGAAACCCCAGCTCGCTGGCGTGCTCGAGCATTGGCCCGTAGCCCTGGTCGTTCGCTATGACCACGATGCGTGCGTCCGGGTTGCGCGAGGTGATGTAGCCCATGTAGAAGGACAAGTGGAAGTCAAGGGAGTTTCTGCCAGGGCGGCTGACCGGCACCAGCGTCAGATGGTCGCTAAAGGCTTTCTGGTTCGCGTCGACCTTCTTCTGATGCTTGCCATGGAAGATCCAGACGTCGGTCGCATCAGGCACAAGCGTCAGGATTTCCGTGTCCTTAGGCTGCACGTTTTCCCAGTCGACCAGCACATGGGTGGTGGCCCGCGATGCAATCACAGGTCCCGAGGGGAGACCCGGCCGCAACGGCGGGTGCTTTTTGGCGTTCTTGACCAGCTTGCGCCCGACCGCCCGCTCCAAGTCAATCCCGCACAGGTCCGCTAGCTGCAGCAGGTACAGCAGCACATCGGCCACTTCGTCGCCGATGCGGTCCTGCTCGACCTTATCGCGAGACGCCGCCTCGGACTGATCTGGCGTCATCCATTGAAAGATCTCGGCCAGTTCGGCCGCCTCGACCATCAGGGCCATAGCCAGGTTTTTTGGCGTGTGAAACGGCTGCCAATCCCGTTCGGCTGCAAATTGACGCAAGGTCTTCTGCAGAAGCGCTATGTCCATGTGTGGGGGCCTCATATCTACCAGTGGCGACATGGCGAGGATACGATGGCCATATGGATCCGAGGACCTTGGCGCTGTATGCGAACAACGCCGCCAGAAAAGTCCTGAGGTAGGAGTCTTTTGCAAGCCACACCGCGCGCTATCACCATTGCTTTCACTCTTGGCGCGGGGGTGGCCGGTAAAGACTGGGTGCTGCCGGCTGAACTGGTGCCCTCAACGTGCGGTATGCGCCATGTTGCGGTCATTCAGCTGTTCTTCGTCGATCTCGACCGTTTGCAGACAATGATGTTGTGGTCAGTGTCAATGGCGGATACGCAGGTCGCAGCCATCACGCTAGGTCCCACCGGGCATCCAGGCGAGCCCGAAATGGCATTGCAGTTGGAGTTGACGAGCGCTTGACGTTCTCAACGTCCCGCTACGCGGCCAAGCTAACGCCTGAGTGACGGCACTACGGCAGTGGTCGGTTGCCTTCTTGTTGAAGCGAGCGGCTCCGCGAACCCGACCGTTGGGAGGTGATGCTAAAGAAAGCTAATCAGATCGTGACGTCGTCACTCTCCGCTCAAAAGAGGCTGTCGCCCGGCATCAGGACGCTGGCGCCCGTCAATGCCTTCACGGGATACACGAGCAGCAGGACGTTGTGCTTGGTGTCAAAACCCTCGCCCAGGCACTCGTGCACAACGCCGTTCTTGTCCCTGTAGTGCAGGGTGGTGGGACGAGTCATACGCTTCCCCCAGAGAGGGATAAGGTCCGCGAGTGGATGGTTGCTGTCGATGTGCAAATCGGGCGGAATTCCGAACTCGTTGCGGAACTTGGCTGAGCACTCGATGCGCCTCACTGGAGCCCGAAAACCACCACCCGGGAGGCGTTGAACAGGCTCCAGGACGAACACCACGCAGGCGCGATGATGTGTCCTCGCGAACTCGCGCGCCGAGGCGTAGTTGGAAGCTCCAAATTTCTTGCCCAGTGTCATGGGCGTCTTGATCCCCATGGGCATGTCTGCGGCCACTTGCTGAAACGTGTCGCCCTGAAAGAGGGCGTATCGCGCGAAGTTGTTGGCCTCTCGCTCAAACTGGTCCGCTATTTCCGGCGATAGAGATTTTTCGCAATCTTGGAAGAACGTGAAAATCTTGCGATGGGTCGGAAGTTCATGATGCCCTGTCTCGTGCAGCATCAAGAATTTCTGCTTGCTCTGTGCGACCTCGTCGTCGATGTGAATGATCTGTTCGTTCGCGTCGTACAAACCCAGCACCTTGGACAGGGCGGATTTGAGCGCAAACATCGCGTTGCCCGCTTTCTGCTTCGCGTACGCAATCAAGCTGGCGGGGTCGAAGGCGCTTTTGGGGGCGACTCGCAGCTTGGCGGCTGCAAGAATGTCATCTACAGGGGTGGGAAAACGTCCCCAGGCAGCCGCCTTGTCGAGCGACTGCCTGGCTTGAGCCTCTACTTTCAATAGATCAGCCAGAGCGAGGCTGCTGTCGTCTGGCTTCTTCATGGTCATTTTTTCGTTCTGAGAAATTGCAGGTATTGAAGAAGTTCGCCTTCTTCCTCAGGGGTCAAGTTGTGTTCTGCAAATGTTGCAACGCGCCCATGGCGCTCGGTTGCGTCGCGTGCAGCGGTGGGCGTCATATATCCCGCTAGCTCCATGAGCTGTACGTAGTCAATCTTGTAGATATCCGACAACGTGTTGAGCACGTTCGGGCTGGGTTGAGTGATCTTGCCAGTCTCAAGCTGACTGAGGTACGCGTTCGATACCTCCTTGTTGCTGGCTTCTTCCACCTTGCGAAGCGACATCTTTCGATCGTGTCGGATGGACGCCAGGTACTGTCCAAGTGTTGGCTTCACGGTCTCCTCTTTAAGCAGTCGACAGAGACAAACGCGAATCGTTTGCACCCCCGACGGCCTTCTAGTCTAGCTCGGTTGCAAAAAATGGCAAGCATGCTTGATGCTGCTTGACAAACTTAGCGTGCTGCGTACAATTTGCGGCACGGCGGCGGATTCCCTGCTGCGTAGAAAGGATGGCCCCATGGGCAAAGTGTTTGATATCGACGTTGAAGATGTGCAAGAGGCGCTGCACCAAGGGCGCCCGGTTCGTGAACGGGGGCCCTACGGGGTGCTGGTGGGCGACGAGGGGCTGAACTTCAGGCCCGTCGTGATCGCTGACCCTGTTCCCACCGGCCGTCAAGTTCTGTCCGCAGCAGGCGTTCGTGATGTGGTGGAGCACATTCTGTTTTTCATGGAGCAAAACGGAATGCTGCAGGAAGTGGGTCTGGACCAGACGGTCGACCTTCGAGCCGTTGGCGCAGAACGCTTCCTGGTCTTCCGCAGCGACCGCTCCTTTCGGTTCGAGTTGGACGAGCGTGTGCTCGAGTGGGGTGCGACCCGCATTTCAGGTATGACGCTCAAGAGGCTGGCGGGCGTTGACTTGTCCACGCGCACGGTCTGGTTGGAAAAGCGTGGTGGCAAGGACCGGGAGATTGACGACACAGAACTGGTCGACCTCACTGGAGCAGGTGTTGAGCGCTTCTACACGAAGCTGCGTGAGATCACGGTGAAGGTGAATACGCGCCCCCACACGGTGAACACCAAGACGCTGACCTTCGAGGATGTCGTGAAGCTGTACGACATCAACGCTGTCCCCAGCGAAACCCGGATCTACACGGTGACCTACAAACGCGGCCCGGTTGAGAATCCTCAGGGCACCTTGGTCGAAGGTGGTCGTGTGCATGTCCAAGATGGGATGCTCTTCAATGTCACGTTCACTGATAAGTCGTAGTCCGGACCTCACCCGGCTTCAAGACGAGGGCTATGAGGTCGAGGTGCGAGCAGGCTACCTGCTTGTTCACTCGGTGCCCTACGTCAACGAGCGCGGTGAAACGGCGCTCGGAACGCTGGTATCGGACCTGACGCTCGCTGGCGACGTCACCGCGACGCCGGGGTCGCACATTGCTCACTTTGTCGGTGATCACCCGTGCGACCTCAGCGGCAAGGAAATCCCGCAAATCAAGCACCAGAGCGTGAGAACGGAGTTGGCAAGTGACCTTGTCACCTTCCACTCCTTCTCCAACAAGCCTGCTGAAGGCTACCGCGACTACCACCACAAGATGTCGCGCTACATCGAGATCATCAGCGCGCCCCCCAGTTCGCGTGACTCGTCCGTGACCGCCAAGACCTTCGCACCCGTCCCGGCACGCGATGACGATTCCGTCTTCCAGTACGAGGACACTGCATCCAGCCGCGCGAACATTCGCAACCTGTCAGCCAAGCTGGCCAAACGGGTAGCCATCGTAGGCCTGGGAGGGACGGGCTCTTACGTACTGGACCAGTTGGCGAAGACGCCTGCGACGGAAATTCACCTCTTTGATGGTGACACTTTCCTGCAGCACAACGCCTTTCGGGCACCAGGCGCTCCATCGATCGAGGAGCTTCTCCAGAAGGTATCAAAGGTGGAGTACTTCAAGGGCATCTACTCAAAAATGCACAAGAGGATTCACGCGCACCATCTATACCTGCACGAGAAGAACCTCGAGTTGTTGAGCGGCTTCGATGTTGTTTTCATCTGCGTGGACAAGGGCGGTGTGCGACAAATGCTCGTCGAAGCACTTCTTGGTGCTGGAGTTCCCTTTATCGACACTGGCCTAGGTGTTGAGCTCATTGCCGAGAGAGCAGAGTTGGTATCGGTTTGTCGGGTCACCACCATGACGCCCTTGAAGAACGACCACATCCACAGGCTACCGTTAAGCGACCGCGATGACGACGACTTGTACAAGCAGAACATTCAGATCGCTGATTTGAATGCGCTCAACGCGTTGCTGGCGGTGCTCAAGTGGAAGAAGATGTGCGGCTTCTACGCTGACGAGGAAGGAGAGCACCACACCACCTACTCGACCAGCATGAACCTCCTGACCAGTGATGAGATCCGCACATGAGATTGCGTCACATGACTTCCGTCTTCGTGGAAGAGGTGCCAAGTCAAATGCAGCCTGGCGTTCTCTACGTTTCGATGGAGTGCGCGACTGCCATGCACCTGTGTGCATGCGGATGCGGAGCGCAGACGGTCACACCACTGTCTCCCGCCGATTGGGTTCTGTTCTACGATGGAGAAGCGGTCACACTGCACCCTTCCATCGGAAACTGGAGTTTGCCCTGTCGGTCGCACTACTTCATCGAAGACGGAAAAGTCGTTTGGGCGGCGCCTATGTCGGAGGCCGCCATTAGTCGCGGCCGCGTATGGGACCGCACCAGGAGGGCTGCGTTCTACTCCGAGCAGACCCAAAAAGCGGCGCCAGCCTTCACGGTTGAAGAGGGAGGAGATGCGCCGTTCAAGCCAAGCAACGCGGAAACAGCAGCTACAGCAGTAGCGGGAACGCATCCAGTCCAAAGGCAATCGCTTTGGGCCAGGATGCGTTCCTTATGGCGGCGGTTGAGAAACTTGTAAGAGGCCGCGTGTGGAGGGTTGCCCCTGAGAGCTCCAGATGTCGGTAGACATCGCAGAGCGACTGCAAAGTGGTGTAGATCGCAATTTCGGCGCATGGCACCAGCCGCCCGCAACCGCTGCAAAACGGCCCCTCAGCTTTCGACGACTACTTCAGACTGAGAGCGGACCGTCGCTGTGGGAGGCAGCCAATGACGGCTGGTGATGGAAGCGGACACCCGCTGCGATGCACATGCCAATCTATTTCAACGACATCGAGATGTTCTACAACAGAAGCGGTGCCACTCGGCAGTTGCACGCGTCTTTCCCGGAGCGTTCGAACAGCGCCATTTTCAGTAGCCCACGGGTGTGTATGAAGTCCGGGGCGATTCAGGCGGCGTCTACCCTGCCGCCTGAATGAACTCTCGGACCGTGCGGATGGCCCTGTTGCTGCCAACGACGGCCAGCAGCGATTTCGCGCGCGTGGTTCCGACATAGACCGTCTCCCAGGTGGCCTCGTCGACGACCTCGTCGCCAACCCATAGGACGACGGCTTGAGCCTCGAGTCCTTTGAATCGAGAGAAGGTTTCTAGGAGCACCGCTCCGGTCACGCTGTGCGTTTCGGCGACCCACTGAACGCCCTCAGCGGTCAGTCGCGTGCCTAGGAGTTGGTAGCAGCGTGACTTAGGCCGCTTGGCGACCAGAACCGCGACGTCATCAGCGTCAAGACCTTCAACAGCAACCCATTGCCGCACACGTCGGCTGATGGCATCTGCTTGAGCTTCGACTTGGTCGGATGGTACCCACGTTACGTCAGGCCCGCGAATCTCTGGGGAGTCGACCAACTCGCCCTTGTAGAAGCGGTACCCGGCCTCGTGGATGGGCGCGGTGTTCCTGCAGTTGTTAGTCAGGTGATACGGCTCGTCATTGATGGGAATGCTTCCACTTCGGGTGTAGATAGTCTGGTTCTGGTCAATGAATACAAAGAGATGACCAGCGGCCGGGTCACGGAGCAGCGACTCGACGCCGAACCAGTACTCGTCGCTGAAGTCCTGCGCCTCATCAACGACGATGGCATCGAACTTCTCGTCCAGAACCTCGGACGATAGAGCAAGGGCGAACGGAAGCTGGAAGTCGTAGAAGTCCCGGTCGCTACTCCCTGGATGGGATTCCCTCGCGTCCTTAAGAACGTCGTGCCCAGCATCAGTGGCCTGGCGGACGCGCTGCTCGCAGAACTGATGAAAGCTGTAGGCAGCAACTCGTGGCGTATGGCTCAGTCCGAACGCGAGCGAGTCGGCGAGCGGCCGGTTGTAGCAAAGCAGCAGTACATCGAGACCATCTGCTGCAAGCTGCTTTGCCTTCGTGACCGCGAGCACGGTCTTGCCTGTACCGGCACCGCCTGAGACCACTGCGCGGCGACGGCCGCCAATAGTTCGCAGCACCTTAGCTTGATTGTTCGTCAGCCGTATGCGTTGGGCTTCGGCTTGGTCAATGGCCGCACGCAGCACGGCTTGCACCTCGATTGGGCTGCAGAGGATGTTCTCGATGACCCGTGCCCCAGCTGCGTTGAGCGCAGTGTCATCCGCGCGGTGCCAGAAGTGCATGACGCGTGCTACCCATCCAGTGAGGTCAGCGAGGTCTGCATTAACGCCGATGATTTCTAGGGGGCGGTCAAGGCCAGCGAGAGGAGCGGCGTCGAGGATGTCTGGAAAGAAGACGGCGTGGCCGAGTGGGAAGTCGCCGCCGCCGAACTGGCGCCAGTTCGCGTGCCCGCAGATTTGGTCGCGAATTGAGTGCCGCTCGGCTTGCGCTTGCTTGAAGGGGTCCCTCTTGAGGAGGTTCAGCGTTCCGTCGCGGTCACGGGAATGCCAGAGGCCATTTCCGGGGGTGAAGGTGACACCGCCTCCCTTCACCTCAACGACGAGAACGCCGAAGGTGGGGGAGACAAGCGTGAAATCAGCTTCGCCCTCGGTAATGCGGCCGCGGTCGTTGCGATACAGCCACGAGGCGCTGTAGATGACCAGAACGTCCGCCGGTAGCCGTTCACGGCAGACTTCATAGAAGCGTGCCTCAGCACGCGATTGCAGGTCCTGTAGTCGTTCGCCGTCGAGCAGCGGAATCATTTTGGCCACAACGGCTCCTCGGAAAGCGTCATCTTGGAGGGGTTGAACACGACGTTCGCTTGCTTGCCGCCCTGCAGGACGACGTGGATGTTGAAGAACCTTCCTTTGCCCCGCACGCTGATGATGCGGCCAAGGCCGACCTCGGCGATGTCGATGTACAGCCCTTTGTCCGGCACGGATGGCGAGCCTGAAATCTTCTCCGCCGCTGCCTTCCAGCCGACGTCGTAACGAAAGTGCTGGGCCATCCCGAACGGGTTCTTGACAAGGCTGAGCTGGCGCCGCTTCTCGTCCTGCGCGAACTCGACGACGCAGAGCCAGTAGTGCTCCCCCTTCTTCTGAGCCGTGAGCAGCTCGGTAGGAGTCAGTGCGACACCCTCTTGGGTCCAGGCGCCGCCCTGTCCCTTGACCTCAATGAACTCCTCGACGCCAGCGACGGTGACGGCGAGCACGTCATAGCCGGGGTTGTTGTGAGGCATCTCCGTCATGGACGCCCAGCGTTTCGCCAGCGTAGTCATGGCATAGGCTACGGCCGCTTTGCCGACGGCGTCCCGTGCACCGGACTGTTCTTCCCCGCCATCCGACGGCGTGCGGTCGGGGTCCGGCGGTCCTTCCACATAGCTGAGCAGCCTGCCCGTCCGCGTGCGGTGCGTCTTTCGGCCTACTGGTGGTCTCGAGCCGCCAGGGCGGCGTGTAGCCCCACCGAGCTGAGGTATGGGTGGGAAAGGAGGTTCACCTGAGGCGGCCGCTGGTGACGGCGCCCACGGACCGGGCCAGCCGAACGCAGGGGAACCGGCCGATGGCGAGCCGTCAGATGGTGAACCGGGTGGCGGTCCGCTGGGCGTGGCCTGGGCCGGCCACGGCGCCGGCGCCTCTAGGGGCGGGCGGCCCCACACCGGACCGCCGGCGGGCTGCGTGCGGTTCGTGGGTGGGGCGCCCGGCGGCGTTCTGGTGCTCGGGGCTGGGGTGGCGTTGGGAGGCGCCGGAGGATGGGGGGCTGGTGGCGGCGTAGTTGGAGGTGCGGGCGTTGGCGCGGCGCTGGTTGGACTGGGGGGCACGTCGGCAGTCGATGACTCATCTGAGCAGGGTTGGTCGTCGCTCTCAGGCTCTCCGTGCTCGGCTTCATTGCCGCTTTCGACTTCGTCCAGCGAGCCACCAGCAGGCTGCGTCGATTCGTCGCTCGCCTGGTCTTCAGGGAGCTCACGCTGCAGCACGGCCGCGGCAAGGTCATCCGGAAGTGGTCCAATACCTCGGACCTGGAGGACCTCTTCGAGGTCGTCGTCGCCTTCTTCAAGGAGAAGGCGAAAAATCGTGTCTGCAAGCTCTGTGGTCCCTGCCAAATACTTACTGATTTCAGCGGCAATCCTGTCCTTGAGCGTGCTCGTCTTGGTCCGAAAGAGGATATTCCCATCGGCCATTGCGCAGTCCGCGTAGGTTGTGGCATTAAGGCCTCCCAATGTGACTAACTGCTTGAGCTCTGGCACGTGAACCACGTCGACGTGCCAGAGTGATGCGATCCGGCCAACTTCTAGTGCCTCCTCCAGCTCCGCCGGCTGCTTCGCGTAAAGCACACGGGCGATGTACGGAACCAGCCGTTGGACCCGTCTAGTTAGAGCTGATTCAACCGCTCCCTCTGCCCAATCCTCGACCTCAAGCTCAACGGTTTTCGACAGAAGCTGCACGCCACTTGCGTTCAGCAGCTCGCTGAGCCGCGGGACTTCCTCTCTCGGCACGGCAAGGAAAGACAGCCCTTCCTCATCCTGGAAGAGCTTGGCGATGTCCGGCACGTCGTTTGCGAAGAGCGATTCACTCGCCTTCACGAGCAGGCCGTGGTGGTCCACGAAAACGGCTTCGTCTTCGAAAACGGACAGCCAATTCGGTCGCGATACAGCCTTTCCGAAGGCTGGTCGCAGTGCCTTCTCCGCGCGCTTGTAGATGGCCAGCGCCTCTTTCTCCCGTTCGGCTCGGTCGGCAATGGCGTCGAGGCTCGTCAGCGCATTGACCAACTTCGCGATGGGAAGCTCGCGAGGAATCTCCAACCAGTCTTGGAAGAAGGCGTGAAAGTCCTTGAACTGCCCCTCGAGAGGCGGGTAGAGCGAGTCGATGAATTTACTGCCGCCACGCCAAGAAACCTGGCTGGGGCTGTACCAGCCTTTGTGTGTACCCTTCAGCTGAATCAGGCCACAGTCTTCGAAGGACTCTTTAACGAAGTCTCCATCCGAACTTCGGTGCCTCTCGAGGGCACGATAGATGGCCCCGATTTGAGTCAGGGTGCCTCCATTCTTTTCCTTGAGCTGCACGAGTCGTTTGATGAGCGCTGCCGCATCCAGCCGGAACGTGATGCCGCAGGCCTCAAGCATCGCCTCCCCGAGATGCGCGTCGATGTAGGGGAGGTCGTCCCCCAGAATTTGCTGTAGCTCGGCAGTCTTGTAGTACGTCTCCGGCAGAGGTGCGGTGGCGCGCTTTCCAGTCAGCGGCGCCTGGGTCGCTCGGAGCTGTCCAGCGAACGTGGTCGTTACACGAGGACGGTTGTTCGTCAGGTAGGACGTCCTCGGCGCGTAGTTGGACCAATGCCTATTGAGCCACTCGAGGGTTTGTCGTCGCGTTGCCGCGCTGTCTGCGGCGAGCAGCAGTTCCAACTCCTTACTGCAGCGCCAATCCGCGCCAGAAGATGTCAATGCTGGCAACATGCGAACGCCAATCCCATGGAAGAAACCTCGCCACGAGGCGGCTTCAGCATCGGTGTCCTTCGCCTTCTTGGCCAGGTAGTCAGGTGAGACGAAGGAGTCGGCGCCAAGCTCGCCGCTCAGCAGTGTTTCGATGCAGAACTCTGGCTTGTATTCCTTCCCGAGGTACAGGTTCGCCGCGCGCTGAAATCTCCAGACCTCGTCGTTGACGAGCTTCGTGCCTATCCATAGGCCTTCTTGGAGTCTTTGAAGTGCGGTCGACCGACTCTGCCCTTTGGCCTCGGCGCCTGCGATGTATGCGTCGAGCTTGTCCTTTAAGTAGCGAAGATGGCCGACCAGGGCTTTGAAACCTGACTGCTTCCAGCCGTCGTCGACATGCTTGGGCAGGATGTGCGCCACGACCAGGTCGTAAGGGTCGTCGCGGCGCACATTAAGGGCCTCGAAGAGGTCCTGCGCGTCGGGCGACAGTTCAACCGCCGCGTTGTATAGCTCGTCGTCAATGATGGTGAGCTGATGTTCGAAGTCGTACTTCTTGCCTGCGCCGAGGGGGAAGAAGACGTGGGCCGCGTTCGGCACGACGTACTTCCCGTCGGTGGTAGGGAGGCAGGGCGCCGTAAGGAGGCCGGCCTTGACCCATGCCGCTATGTTCCCTGCGAGGTATGCGTAGAGCTGCGCTCGCCAAGCTAGTGGCTGCTCCGCAAGCCATTCCTGCTTGGTTTTAAAGACATCGAGGAGCAGGTTGTGCCGGACGTCATCGACGCCCAACTCCCTCAGCAACTGGACCCCGCCCTTTACTCGCTCATCTATGTAATCGAAGTCGAACAGCTCTCTTGCCAGTGCAGAGGGAAAGAGCGAACGAAATTCGGCGCTTGCGAGGCGCAGCTCGGACGGCAAGCGCCAGTCTCCAGACGCAGAGGGCAGGCTCGCGATGGCGGAAAGACCATTGACAATCTGTTGTCGCACCACGCCGAAAAACGCGTCCGGAACCTCCGATGCCGTAGGCAGATAAGTGAGGTAGCTGAAGCCCAGCGCCTGATTCTTCTTGAACTGCTCGACAGCCCCAACGAATGTGGTGGCAATGCAATTTCTCAGTTCATTGTTCCAAGGCCGGTCGGTCAGGACTTCCTCGCGTCCGGAGTTTAGGATGAAGTCGGCGTGTAAGGCAAATTTGAAGCCCATCTGACGGATGGGCAGGTATGCGAACACGTAGGAGGAAGGCTCAAGCCTTGCCTCGCCAGAGGACTCGACAGGGAAGGCCAAGACAACGCTCGAGGTTTCGACGTCCGGGCGCTTCTCGTCGGCGACCGCGGTCATGTCGAAGGTCTCTGTCACCCGCACGTAGCGCAGCCGCCCCTCGGTGATTTCCCCATCGGGGCCCGTGGCCGACGTAGTGAGGTGAGACACGCCTTTATGGTCCGAGCGCTTGTATGTGCAGCGGCTGCCTTCCTGGACGAGCGTCAGCTGCGCGAGCTGGTTGAGGAAGAGCAGCACGCGTGCATCCAGGTCAGCGAGCGTGGACGCATCGAAGCGATACTTCGGTGACGCTGGGAGGACGATGGTGGTTGCACCACGTCGCGCCTCGGGTGCGACATCGCACCAGGTGGGAATGACGTAGCCCAGCAGGTTCTTGGGGTCAGTCCGGTCGAAACGGAAATGATAGCCGTTCGAGTGAATCTCCGGGGCGTCAGAAACTGAGAACACCGACTTGAAGCCGATGCCCTTTTCGCCGATGTGATGCTGCTTATCTTTGGCTTTGGAACTCGCGCCAACCTTGCAGATGGCGCCGATGTTCTCTTCGCTGAATCCAATCTCGTTATTGGTCAACACCAGACGGTCTGGTCTGACGTCGAGCGTGAGTTCAGGTACGACGCCCTTCGCGTAGTCGTTGTCGTCAGCGTTTTGGACCAGCTCGAGGACGAAGTGCGACTTCTTAGAGTAGAGGTCTTCCGAGAGGAGGCGCAGCGCGTTGTTCAGCTGCGTCTGGAGGTTCAGCGCGCCCTCTTTAAGACTCTCCGGCACGTCGTCGCCGACTAAGAATGTGCGCCGAACGCGTTCGATGAACTGCCTTTGAGATTGCTCAGTCTGACTGGCCATTCTTATTCCCCCCTTCAAGACGCAGCGCTGCCACGCTCCACAGCCTTCATTCGCCGGAACTTCGTTGCACCGTTCACGAGCCGGAAGAGTTGTCGATGTCCTCCAATGCTTCGTCGACGTTCGCCAGTCGCGCGCGGGCGGTCTCGATGTACCGGAACATCGCGGGAGCAAGCTCGTCGAACTTTTGGTGCGACAGAATTCGCCCACCTTCTGGGAACTCGAGCACTTTGTCCGCGCCGAACTCCGTCGCTTCTTCCTCGTGGGCAAGGATGACCTGAGAGTTCTTGGGCGCCGTTGCAGCTATTGAAGTAAGGAGCCCCTGCAGGTGTTTCCGGTCTTGGGCGCCTTGGTTGGGTGAATCAACGATCACCGGCGACGGAAGCAGTTGGTCTTTTTGGATGGTGCGCCATAGAGCCGCGTAGTAGGCGATGGTCGCCCGTGCCCGCCGACTGCCAGAGGAGTAGGGGCGTTTGTCGATGCGCCACTTTTCAATGTCGTCTGGCCTATCGGCATCGAGCGCGACGATTGCGGCTTGGAAGTGCTCCCGGAACGATTTGAGCGGGGCCTCCGAGTCATGAGACTTTGCGAGCATCTTCAGCTCCAACTTGATTTTGCGCAACTGCTGCGACTGGACATCCAGCTCTTTCGCCACTGCGTTCTCCTCTGCCGCCAATTGTTCATCAGCAGCGAAAGCGCTCCGGCTCTTCAGAAAATCGTCGAAGGTATGGCGGCCGCGCTTCGTTGCGAGCAGGCCTTGCAGCCGTGCGTAGTTCTCCTTCAAACCCACCGCCTTGCGGCGGTTGCGTTCAAGCCTTTGATGCGTCGACTCGAGCATGCCCTCAAGGCGACTTTTGAGGACATTGAGTTCTCGGGCGTCTTCGGCCAAGCCAAGGAACGTGTGGAAAGAATCGTCGTGCTCGGCATGGCACGTCGGGCAGACAAAACGATGCTCGGTAGTAGAGACATCCGCGGCGAACTTGAAGTCGGCAGCATGTTCCTTTAGTGCCGCTTCCGACAGCCGAATCTGTTGTGCGAGCGTAGCTTCAGCGTCCTGGTCTTCAACAATTGCGCGGCGCAGATCGTCCTGCGACTTCGAGAGGTCGGCCAACTGTGTCGTCAGCTCGCGGACCTCAGCCTGGAACTCTCGCAAAGAAATCTTGATGGGTATGGTCTTCAGGTTTTTCTTGAGCCTCGACCTCGTGCGCTGCAAGGTGGCGAGCTCGACCTTCAGGTCCGACTCTTTACCCTTGACGGTCTGCTCATTCGCCTTGAGCTCAAAGTACCGTAGAGGTCGTACCTCGGCGAAATACTCTAGCGTTTGCGCCGCCGGTGACATGAACTGCGTGAGCCTGTCAAAGGTCTCCCACCCCTTATCAAATGACCCGTCTTGGTTGATGAAGAAAGGGAGGAAGTATGTAGACGGCGACGCGTGGCGGAACCTGCCGTCGCGGTCCACTAGGTTGAGCTTGTAGTTGGTCGCCTCAGCGAACAGGCGGTTCCACTCCATGCTGGAAGTGGCTGCACCAACGAGCCGGTCTTGCGAAAACAGCGCGCGCAGGTCTTCCCGACGCACGGCAGTGAACGCAGCGCCATCAACTTCAAAGTCGACGGCAACGATGGCGGCATAGTCCCAGCCGGGAAGGACTCCGTGGGGTTCAGCGTCGAACGCGCGGAAGACTGACTTCAGGACCGCCGACTTCCCCGCCCCGTTCGGCCCCCACAGCAGGGTCTTGTGCCGATGGAACTCGAGTTCCATCGCCGCTTGCTCGCTCTCGGAGCAGATTCTGAGTCGTTTGAATAGCAAGCTTGACATGTGATGGCTTCCGCAGTGCGCGAAGGACTAGGCGGGGATTTGGCTTAGATCCCATTCGGTCATCTCGAATATAGACAGAGCTCTTATCTCGTCGCGGGATAAGTCGTTTCGTTCGTCGGTGAGGAGTACACAAGCGGTTTCAAACCGCTGCTGGTCTGGCCACTGCTCTGCGTCAGCGACTTCAAACACGTGCCGCAGCATGTCCTTTGAGTTCCAGCGACTCGCCTGACCGACGAGCACCTTTTCTCGAGCGCAGCGCGTCAGGGCTGCCAGCACACGGGCCCGGTCCACGTTCCGCCAGTTTTTGGATATGTCGTCAAAGAGGGCGATCCGGGCAGCGGTCCGGTCTGGGATGGTCTTGAGGTCTTCTACTGCCCGCTGAAACTTGCCCCGAGTGAAACCTCGGCGACTGACGAGCTCGCCCCAACTGTTGCACTTCTCAGTTCTCCGGGCAGTCTTCTTGAGTTCAATGTAGAGGGTGTCGACGAGCGAGGCGGCCTGACCGGCATGCTCGGGCGCCACCGTGCTCAGGAACTCCAGCATCACGCCGTTGGCGTGCCGCTGCAGATCATTGATGGCGATGGCTTCGCTTCGAAGCTCCACTGAGCTCAGGTCGACGTCGGCGGGGTCGATGCCCTCGACGGCCGCAATCGCAGCTTTCAGTCTTAACGCGTGTGTGGCGTCTAGCTTGTCCAGCCCGATGCGGGTGTCATTGACTGAGCTTTGACCGGAGGCCAGCTCGACTTTGAATTTGCCGTTGGTGACAAACGCGCCTGTTGCCTTGGCAACCGTCACGGTGCGAACGTGGCGAAGAAGCTTCCAAATGGGCTTGTCCGGCTTGGGCGTCTTGGTCTTGCCGGACTGTCCCGTCAGGGTCAGCGGCGTCCAGTATCCGTCTTCCTTCTTCTTTAACTGATAGAGCTGAACGCGCGTTGGAGCAGTGCTCGAGTCGAACTCTGCGACGTCCTGCATGTACTCGCAGACGAAAAGGTAGTCGCTGGGCTTGGCCTGTTCGAGTTCTGTGACCCGCTGGATAACCCAGAAGCTCGCGAAGTCGTGTCCCTTGCCACCATGCGAGCCGCCAAAGTCATGCAAGGCGTCATCGCCTTCAATGACCTCGAATTCCTCAAGTGCGGTTGTCACTCCCTTGGGCATCTAGGCACCTCCTGTTGCTAACTGTAACAGTGATGGGTCAAAGCCCTCAAATGTGGGCCCTCGCTAGCGAATCGACGCCTGGACCCGCTCGGTCACCGTTTGCCATCCTGTCGATGTCTGTGATCCACCGTCAAGCGGTCGGTGCGAGACGGTGATGCAATTCACCGTTCCTGAGCCAAGAGAGCGAAACGTGCTTCTAAGCTGGCTGAGGCCAAGAACTCGGAGTGACCTCTGCGAGTTGTGACGGCCACGAGAGTCATTAATTTCATAATGCGGAAAACTTCGGACAAGGAGAAAGTTCGGTGGCGCGGAAGAGAAGGATGGGTGGCTTTCCGCAGATCCGGTGGCCAGACCATCGCACCAGAAATAAACCCCTTCGATCTTGAAATGGGGTTCCGGCGCCCTTATGATTAGCACTCGCTGGCGTTGAGTGCTAACACCCGACGCCATGTCGATCAGCGGT
>Ga0247823_10001520_pt1 | contig 19323 bp, 38 predicted proteins | sample 13C_PalmiticAcid_2_FD_192426 | JGI IMG/M metagenome (GOLD analysis project Ga0247823, IMG submission 192426) | Soil microbial communities from agricultural site in Penn Yan, New York, United States - 13C_PalmiticAcid_Day30 | ecosystem: Environmental > Terrestrial > Soil > Agricultural land... | reverse complement strand
GAACCGGATGCAGGGGAGCTGCCGCGAACGCTGACCGCTGCGGCTTTCGCGCGGGCGTTGAGGGCTTGCGTCTGCGCCTGCTTCAACGCTTCTTGCCGTTGCTGTTCAAGCAAGGCTTGTCGCGTCTGCGGATTGGCGTACACCGCTTTGTCGTAGGCGTCTCGGTAGTCCTTGGCTCGTCCCGCTTGTAGAAGCGCGGCCATGTCCTCTTTGACAACCTCAAAATGCTCGGCGCCGGATTCAAGAAACGTCTGGAGTTCACTGTTAAGTGACTCGCGCTCCTGCTCCTCCCGAGACTGCTGGAACTGTTCCTGCTGATACTTGAGCTGGTTCAATTGCTGCTCAAGCTGCAGCGTGTAAGGGTCTTTCTGCGGGACCTGGGCAACTTGCCCAATGTCAATCCCGTAGGTCTGGGCAAGCCCTGCCAGGTGCGCCGCTTTCTGTTCCGGCGTGCCGTATCGAAGACCTGCGTCGGCTTTCAGGAGGGAACTGATCGCAACGTCAGGCGTCACGCCCAATTGCTGGATCGTCTGCATGTAGGGCTGCAGAGTCCGTTCAATCGTTCGGCCAAGGTCGGCGTGCGACTTGAAGCCCTCGATTCCCTTGTGAAAGTCCGTCTCTCGACGCAAAACCTCGTCTTGAACATGCGGAGGCAATTTGTCGAACTCGGCGGCGGCTTCCTTCTTCCATGAGGAAGGGGCCTTTTTCACCGGCTGTTCGACGTTGGTCTGCTCGATGGGCTTTGCAGCCTCTTTGTCTGCGGCCTGCTGCGCGAGCTCGGCGGCTGTGAACCTGCCGGCCTCATCGCGTGCGCGTGCTGGCTTGTCCTCTGCTACTGCAGCGGGGGCCTCTTGTTGGTCAATGGCCGACTCCAGCACCGAGCGCAGATCCTGCGGTTCCTCTTGCTGGGTGCCCTGGGTTGCCAGTTCACCTTGCTCTTCAAGCATTCGTATCTCCTACGGGCGTCTCTCGACGATGCGTTTGGACAATAAAAAAGCGCCCGAAGGCGCCCTGTGCTGTGTCCTATCAGCTCAGCCTAAAACCCGTCTCACCGCTTCCACTGCGGCTTTTCGGATGCCGGCCCGATCTACCGGGCGCGGCTTGTTTTCCATCTTCTCGTTGCCGATCTCAATCAGCCGGTGTTGCTTCAAGTGCTCACGATGCTGGGAGCGCGAGCCGATCCACTCACCAGTAGCCATGGACTGATAGCCCTGGATGTCAGGGATGACATAGGCCGTCTTGCTTTCGCTTGGGCCGTGCCATTCATCCTTCGGAATCAGCTTGAGCGTTACCGGGTCTTGAACGTATGACTGTTTCATAGGAGTAGCAACACCTCTAGGTCGTCTTCTTCGAGTTCCTGCATGCGGATCTCATGCCGCACAAGGATTTGTTCGGCAATGAACCGCTGCATCTGCAGGTTGTTCGCGATGCGCTGGTAGTCAACGCGGCCAAACTCTTTCTTGACCTGCTTTTTCACCTCGGGGATCGCTTCGAGCACCTCTCTAGGCGCCTCTTCGACGATCTCCATCACCTCTTCGACGCTGAGCTTCTTTTCCCGCTCAACCATCTTTTTCCACTCGCGCACCCAGAAGCCGTCGTGGGTATCGATGATCGAATCGCCGATCTGAGCCTGCCCGTTGAGCAGCGAGCCTGGGCCAACCAATGCACCAGATGTGTCATGCGACACAGCCGGCGAGCTTCTTGCTGCAGACCCCGTGACTGCCGAACCAGCACCAACCAGCGCGCCAGTCGTTGCATGGCTCACAGGACCGGCCACACGGGCAGCAGAGCCAGCAATCGCCGAGCCCTGGCCTATCAGCGCGCCAGAAGTCGCAAACGCCCTCAGACGGGCCGCAGCACCTGCGACCGCTGATCCTTGACCAACAAGTGCGCCAGTCGCGTCATGAACACCCGCCGCGCCTTGGTGATCTGCAGCGCCGACGATGACAGCGCCTTGGCCGACCAAATCACCGGATGTAGGGTGAACCCGAGTACGAGCAGCCGACCCATCCAAGACCGAGCCAGGACCTGCCAGGGCTCCGCTGGACGGATGAGCCCTTGTCCTTGCCGCAGACCCTGCAAGCGCCGATCCTTGCCCCGTTAAATCACCAGAGGCGGGATGAGCACGCGTCCTGTTCGCTGAGCCAGCAACAGAAGAACCTTGCCCGGTAAGCGCGCCTGTTGCGGCATGGGCCGCGTTTCTCTGCGCACTGCCTACAACCGAAGATCCCTGACCAGTCAGTGCCCCAGAAGAGGGGTGCGCCCTGGTTCTTGCTGCGCTACCTGCTACTGTCGAACCCGGGCCAACTAGCGCACCGGTCGCGGCATGCGTTGCCCTGAACTCGGCAATACCTCCAACAGATTCCGAAGACGAAGACCATGTGAAGGTCCGCGTGCCCGTTGCGCCCGCTGCGGCTATTTGCTCATCAGACGCATTGACGCCGTATGTCCCGTTGTTCTGCCGGGCCGTCATCGACCCCGGCGCGGTCATGGTCTGCGCCGCACCAAGCGACACAAACGCGCTCAGCATCGTCCCAGCGTTGGCCGTCAACGACGGCAGAGCAATGCTGGTTGCGGCTCCTGTGCTGCCAAACGAGACTTGACGCAGTGCCGTGGTGGCAGGACCACCGCTATAGCTCAGCCGGGCGTAGACAAAAACAGCCGTTGTGCCTGCATTCAGGTTGACAACGGCCCCGGTGTTCGGGGAAATGCGCCAGAAGAGATGGGCGCGGGTGTTAACTAGACCGCCAGCAGACGGAACAGAAGCGCCAGTACCACCCAGATTCCAGCCTGAAGGCGTTGAAATCGTAGGGGCCGTGCCTGGAGCAAGAACAGCCGCAGCCGCCCAGACGATTTCCAGATCGCCTATTGCAACCGTGGGCGCGGCAACGTTGACGTTGGTGACTGTGAATGTGCTGTCACCACCGCTTAGGCTGTCGCGGTAGGCCAGCGCCATTCCGCCCTCCTTAAGCGCTCAGAGCGGTGTACGTCAGGCTGGAGCAGGAAACCGTGTCACCAGCAGCCACCGTGAGGCCGTTGGTCATGTTGATGTCCGAGCCGGACGCGGCAACCGCGCAATGCACACACACCGTGCCGCCCGAGGTCTGCAAGGTTGCGGCAGCGACCGGCGAGGCGTTTCCGGTCGCGTTGGTGTCCGAGGTGATCGCGTTGGCCGTTGCGGTGCCAGACGATGCCGCACCGAACGGCGTAGCGCTCATTACCAGCGTGGACACCACAGTGCCTGGCGAGCTGACAGTACCAGTCAATCGAAACGCCAGCCGAGGGCTTGCCCCAAGTTGGCCGACAACGTAATCGGTTGCGCCATTGCGAATCGCGGTGGTGTGGGTAACAGCCATGATCAGTCCTCTTTGGGCTGCTCGCCCGTTGCAATGCCGAGTGCTTCGGCCTGTTCCTTGGTGGCCGTGCCAACCAGTTCGTAGTTCTCGACCTTGCCGGTCTCTTTGCGGACGATCTGCACAGACATGCGCAGCTCACCCACTTCACCAGTGAGTTCAGACATTTGTGTTCCTTACTGAATGCCGATTGCGCGACCATCCGGGCCGCGTTCGATGGTCTTTACGACCCCATTGATTTCCACGCCCGTAGCCCGACCGTCTGGGCCGCGAACCAGCTTCTTCGGTGCGTTGAGCGACGTAGCCACCTCAGCCAACACCTGGGAAAGCTCAGAGGTGCGCTCTTCCAGCTTGGTCAGCAAGTTTTCAGAAACCTTCTCGATCTGCTCTGACATGCCACTGGCTTCTTTCTCCGTCTGCTCACCAGCCTTGGCATCAATCGAGGATTGCGCGCTCATCTGAGCAATTGCCAGCTTGGTTTGCGAGTCAAGCTCTGCTTTCCAGCGCTCAAACTCCAGTCGGCTAGAGGATTCAAATGCCTGCTGATCTATCCGCATCTGCTCTAGCTGCATGTCGTACTGAGCCTTGCCCTGGGCGACAGCCATATCGGCTTGCATGCGCTGCTGCTCAGCCTGAGCCGTTGCCTGCATCTTCATTTGCTCCAACTGCATGCGACCTTGCTCGGTCTGCTGCTGGGCCTGCAGCTTCAGCATTTCAGGATCCGGCTGCGGCTGTTGAGGCTGCTTTGCCTTTTCCGTCGCCTGCGAGATGAACTGTTCCAGGCTCGCTTCCATCGTCTGCCCAGACTTGAAGGAGCGAACGCCGAACATCAGCATTTCGCCGAGAAGCGGTGCCATCTCAGGAGGCGCCTGGATTGCTTCACGCAAGAAGCCAGACGCAGCGGTCAGGAACTCCATGCGGGATTCCTTCTCGCCCTGCTCATCGAGCTCCACCATGGAATCGGTGGCGACCTCGATGCGGAACGACCGAAGTACGTCATTGCCCAGAAGCTCCATGGCCGCAGGGATGAATTCAGCGTCCTTGCTCGATGCCATGCTCGACATAGCCACCAGCACATCAGGCCGGTACAGCGAGCACATGATCTGAGCCTTCATCCTCAGCAGGTCCGAGGCGAAGCGCGCAACCTCGTACTGCGTCGTCTTCAGGCGAAGCGATGCAAACTGGCTCTTGATCTGCTGAGCAGTGGCCGTTTCCGAGGCCACAGAAGCACCACGGATGATGTCCGACAGGCCAGTGATCTCGTAGATGACCTGCTTCGATGCCTCACGGGCTTGGTACAGCGCAGCGAGCGCTTCCAACACCTCTTTAATGGGCATGAAGTCAACAGCTCCCTTCAGCCCACCCTTTTCTGCGAATGCGGCCCACTGCGAAACGGGGATCAGGGTGTTATCCACACCCTCGTTCAACATCCGCTGGACACCCTCAAAGCTGGCGTCGTACACCCCGACAACCTTCACCGCCTTGACCAAGATGGCAATGCGAGCGGTGAGCTCATCCATCTCTTTGGCCTGGTCCTGATACTGCTTGTAGTCAGGAACAGGAATCAGCGTGTCTGTCGTCAGCGTGGCATACAGCGGCTTCGGGCACGGGAAGAACCCTTCAAGCCCCAACGGATCATCCCGAACATCGAGGATCTTCTGAAAGCCTTCAGCGTGCCAGTACACCTTGCGGTCAGACTTGCACCAGATTTCCCAGACCTTGGCCTTCTTCATGCGGTCCAACTGATCCGCAGTGATTCCGCCCGACTTCATCTCTTCCAGGCCAATGGGCTCGTGGGAGAGAGGCGCATCTTTGAAGATCTCGCCAAACCGCTCTTCGCCCTCCTCCCGGCTCATGTACACCCGTCGAGCAACCCATGTCACCTCTTCCCAGGTCCGAGCCGGCGAGGTGCGGAAGTCGTCCCAAAATACATAGTCACAGGGCGAGCATTCGTACTTGCCCATGCTGTGCGACTCTGAATCGTCAGTGACCTGCTCATCAATCACACCAACCGGTGTGTCTTCACCCTCAGCGGTGTGCGTCTCAAGCTCTTCGGCAGGCTCAAACCGCACCCACGCCACACCGCGACCAGGCAGAAGTCGATCCAGCACGACATTGCGCAACGTGCTGTCGTAGTCCGAGTAGTGGTCAATCTCAAACTGCAGCGCGCGCTCAAGGATCAGCGATGCACACCGCCCAACAGGGTCAGCGTCCTTAAATCGACGTTGAACCTGGGCCTTGGGCTTCTTGCTGTAGGTCGCCGGGGCCAGCGTCTGGACGTTCGACCAAAGAATGTTGTACCTGCGCGCGTTGTCGGACTCGGTTCGCTGGTCACGGTAGCGCTTGACGATCTTTCGCCCGGCCTGGATGAAATCCTTCTCGGCGTTCTTCGCCATGTCCAGATCAGCCGACCACCGACGTGCCAATCCAGCGCGGTCCTCTTCGGCTACCGCGCTGTTATCGTCTTGTTCTGTCATGGGGTTATGAGGGCTGAAAGTGCACCGTTGGCCACAAACGGCAGGCCGTTGGAGTAGGTCACGGTCGCATCAGTGGATACGCACAGCTCACCCGTAGGAGCAAGCGGCAGACCACTGGAGAAATTGGTGTTGGCAGGAAGCCCGGCAGTCGCGTCCACGTAGACGACCTGGCCGTCATTGCTCATCAGCAGCCCGTTGGAGACTTGAGCGCCTCCCGAGGTCGCAGCACGGCACAGCGTCCCGAGGCTGTTCCAGCGAACACCCTGGACGTAGTTGTCCCCTGCATCGACAGCCGCAGTTGTTAGCTGCGCTTTGTCAGATGCAATGGGGAACAAGCTCATATGCGGTCGTCTTTCCTTGGTGCGGTTTCCCACAACTCATTGAGGGTTGCGGTCTGAATAGTTCCTCTTGGGGTGCCCATAGCAACCCAGCGCGTTTCTTGCGGCTCTTCCTTGGGCTGGGCCTCGCGCCATGCAATCGCCATGTACCTAGCAGCATCCGCCGCGTGGCTGGTCCAGTCATGGAGAGGCTTGTCCCGGAAAATCTTCTTGTCGCTGTCCCACTCCCTGCGGTACAGCTTCAGGGCCTCGATGCCCTCTTTGCATTTCTCTGCGTCAAACCACATGCGCGGCAGCGCCATGCGCAGGGCTTGGACGCCATCCTGCAAGCTCAGGTCAGGCACGATCAGACTGGCATACCCCAGCGCGAAGAACTGTTCCTGGCTGGACTTCCCACCGCTTGCAAACGTCTTGGCCTTCGCATCGTGCGGCAACCAGAGGAAAGGCTTGTCGCCCCGCTTTGCGTAGTTGTAGCCACGCTTGTTCAACACTTCCGCGTAATGCTCCACCCCGTGACCGTTGGCCGCGTAGTAGTCAATAACGTGGATCTCACCGGACACCACCTGATAGAACCAAATGGCCGTGTCATCGGTGTAGCCAATGTCCCAAGCGGTAAACACCGGCAGTTCTGGATCACATGGCACATCCGTGATCTGCGAATCAACGATGTCCTTGGCGTAGTACGCACCAGCGATAGCAGCCTCAAACGAGCATTCAAACTCCTGCTCGTACTGGTCGTCCGTCATCCCCCGGCGGGCGTCTTCGAGCTCGTCCGTGTCGATCAAGCCACTCTCGCTGGCCTTGAGCATCAGAGCGAACCAATCTTCAGCCTGCTTGGCATACAGCCATGAGCGATAGAAGTCGTTGTGCCCTTTGGGCGTTCCAATGAACACCGCCCAGCCTTTGCGGTCTGCCAACATAGGCCGGACCACCTCACCCCACACGCTTGAGCGCATGTCCGCAAACTCATCGAGCACCACACCATCTAGGTACAAACCCCGGAGCCGGTCCGGGTTGTCAGCACCATAGAGCCTGATGCGCGAGCCATTGGGCAGATCAGCCCTTAGCTCTGTTTCGTTGTACTCAACGCCCGGGATGTCAGCCGTCAGCCGCTTGATGTACAGCCACGCCACATCCTTAGCCTGGTTGAACTGTGGGCAGACGTAGGCGTACCGTCCATCCTGCTTGGTGCAAAACAACGCACTAAGCACCAGCTCAGCAACGCACGCTACCGTCTTGCCAGCCCTTCGATGGCAGACAAGCACCGCCCACCTTTCGTGGCGGTTGTGGAAGTCTATGAACGGCTGGCGCGGGTCGTAGGCGTTTATGCCGAGTTGCGCTTCTGGACTTGCTGCTGCAGCCACGGCATCGACACAGTGAAGGTATGCGACCCATCCGGCGCAGGCCCCTGGACAGTCATCGGCAGCACCTTGCCCACCAAACCCAAGAAAGCGGCAGCGGTCCTAGGATCGTTCGCACGCTCAACTAGGTAGTCCACCCCTCCGGATTGATCCAGAGCGCCCAGGATAATGTCCTTGAGCTCCTTGGTCACCTTGTTGGTGGTTCCTTTGGGCCGACCGGGGCCGCTTTTCTGGCCCTTTTTAAATTTCGTGTCGGCGCTTTGAGAAGTTGTTCCCATTGCTGCCTCTTGGTGGTTGCGGCCTTTCAGCCTACTTTTTCGATGATCTCGGCATTACCCAGATGAATTTTGATGGGCACATGCTTGACGAATTCCCAATCAGGGCCCATCCGCTTGGCGGCGAGCTCGCGGATCAGTTTGCAAATCTGCCCCCACCCCGACCCAACATCAATGCAGTCGAGCACTGGCGTTCGCGGGTACTGGATGCGCTCGTCCCCAATGGGGTAGCCGAGGCGCTCATGCTCATCTTTCGCCAAGGCATAGCCCACTTGGTAGGCGATGTGCGGCGAATCAAACTCGCCCTTGAACTCACTTCCGCTGCCTTGCTCCTCCTTGAAGAAGCGGGTCACGATGTATCGGGTAACGGGACGCACGCGGTATTCGACTTGCATAGCGAGACTTTCAACCTCCGCAGAGGCTTGTGGATGGAATGAGGTGCAGGGCGAGCGGCCTTATGACACTTGGTCTATCGGGTTGATGTCGCTGCCCTGCGGAAACGAAAAAGCCGCTCGGGCATTGCTGCGGAGCGGCTTGGAATGAGAAACGGGGCAGGAATCTATAGAGACACCTACCCCGCCGTCGCGAATATTACGACATGACTCCAGATCGTGCAAGTGCTCGCATCAATTTATTTCTCGCTTCCATCAGCAAAATTGACCGCTCAACCTCATTCTTCGGCAATCGTGGAGAATTCCACACTTGGACACGGGCATGGAAGTTGCGGGCCTGGAACTGGATTGCGGTCAGGTAGGGTTGGGGAATCGTCCACACCGCAGCGTCGAACGCTTCCATGATCTTGTTGTCCACTGCCGAATCGAGCGCCCCGTTCTCGTCGTCGTACTGGCGGGATGTTCGGGAGTATCGGCAGGCTGAATCGACCGAGGGGTAGCCCTTGCCGAAGGAATAGGACGAACTCCAGGCGTGCCAGCGGGCCAGCAGGTCGTTGAGGGCGTGGTTCAGGTCAAGCTCAGGGCGTTCTTCAAGTTCGATCATGTTCGCCTTCCTGTTCATGCTATCCAGCGCCCTAGCCTCACAGCCCGGGCATCCTGCTTCGTAGATGGGCCCTGCTTCTTGACAGGCTTCACAGGTCATGCTTCACCTGCTTAGTCTTTGCCCGGCGAGGCGGCGCGGGCACTTCAACCGTGCTGAACCGATGGCCGTTGAAGCACTCCCGACGGCGCTTTGTGCCGCGCGTAGACAGCGTTCGGGTTTCAGCCTTGCAACCTTCCACCAGGCATTTCATGCTGCTTCCTTCTTCAGTTCCCGGGACTTCGCCCGGTACTCGCGCTTGATTTCTTCGTAGTCGTCACCGCTGTAGTGGCGAGGCGCTTGGTCGGCTTCGAGCTGCTCAACAAAAGCAACTCCGTGCTTTTCGATCAGAGCCCGGCGAAATTCGATCAGGTTGCCGTGCAAGTACAGGTTGCATGGGGCGCACTGTTTCGCCAGGTTGCGCGGGTCCAGTGCCAGATGCGGGGCAGAGCCACGGCTGCGGAAGTGACCGGCGTGCCATACGCCTTCATGAAATCGACCACAGGAAATGCATGGCTCGTCCTTGTCCCGGACGTGCACGATCCAATGATTGATCGCCCGCTGCGCCTCGGCTTTGCGCTGCCCGTTGGTTTTCAGCTTTTCCTTGCGCGCCCTGGTAGTGGCTCTCTCTACCTTTGCAGCCATGCGGGCCTTCTTCGCTTCTTCTCGCTCTCGCTTGGCCTGTTGAGCCAGAGCCCATTCCTCCACACACTCGACGTGCACGATCTGGCTGGCTCGCTCAGGGTCCAAGCGCTTCTTGCAGTGGGCGCAGCGGGTTCGACGGAAGGTCATGCGCATGCCTCCGCGAACAAGGGCAGGCTCTTGGTACGGTCGCGGCCCCACTGATCGCCCATCGCTTCGGCAATCCCCGCATATGTCTCGCTGCGCAGCTTCCAACGGTCCTCGCTGGGTGGCATGCGGTGAATGCGAGCCTCCCGGCCTTCAACAATGTTGGTCGGGCGCAGCAATGGCAAGCCTTTGAGCCATAGGCATGTTGCTTTCGTCTCCCCATGGCCAAACATCCACGGCTGGATGATCTGGTCTGGCTGTCTCCAGAGGCTAGACATGATGCACACCGGGTTTTCAGTGGCAGTCATCGGGATATGGGTCGATCTGCGCTGCAGGGCCATAAAGAACGACACTGCGGCCTGCTGCCTGCCGTCCATGCGCTTGGCCTCGAAGTGTCTGGATCCGCTGACCGACAGGTGAGTGCATGGTGGATGGAAGATCGCCAAATCCCATGGGTAATCGATCACGTCGAACACACTCCCCTGATAGTGGGGGCCTGGTGCATCGGTTGGCAACAGGTCGCATGACATGGCTTCATGCCCTTGCGCAAGGAACGCATCGCGGACACGCCCGCTTGATTCACAGCCGATCAGCACCCTCATGCAACCTCCACCGCACTGAACCGCACGCCCTTCTCCGCCCCAAACGCTTCCATGAGTTCCTGCATCTCGCTCATCTCGGCGCGGGTCATCTTTGAGGTGGACTGGCCGCAGACGACGAAGCCCCCATCCAGGCCAGGAACGACCTTCGTTCGCTTCATGGCCGCACTGAACACGTCTTTCCACTCTTCGGACGTGAGGCGGTGGCCGTACCACTCGACCTGTTCAGAAATCTCGGCCAGCATTGCCCACATCCGAGCATTGGCTTCGAGGCTTCGCGTCTCTGGCTTGACCTCGACCACCATGCGCTGGCCGGCCATGAGCATTGCCTTGAGCTGAGGCCACACGGTCGCCTGAATGGCTTTGTGGGCCTGTACTGGCTCCCACATGCGGATGGAGAGGCGGTCAGTCATGGGCCGTCCTTCCATGGATCGACGCCTAAAGCTTGCGCGTACAGCATCTTCATGTCCTTGACCAACGACGGAAGAATCAGCTTCATCTGGTCAACGTGGAGTTGCGCGGGCAACGGCATCCTCAACGAAAAGGACAGCGCATCGAGCCGATCAATCGCTACACCCAAATCCTCCTTGGCTTGCTCGCTCATTTCCCGGCCCTCATGTACTTGACGACGCGGGTTTTGTAGAGATACGTACGGCCAACTTCTTTCGCCAGACTTCTTGCTGCGCTGCGGTTGTGCTCGAAGTCCCACGGGCACCATTCGCCCTCGGAAAATACCTCGACCATCCAAAAGTGGTTCTTGCTCATGGTCATGCTCCTTGGTTGATGACGGCTTCGTATGAAAGGCCATGTGCACGATCTGCTGCGCGTTGGCGTGGGCGTATCAGTTGATGGGCCTTGAGGTTGTCCAGCGTCTTCTCGACCGTGCGACGGCCCCAGCCGGTACAAGCCACCATCTCAGGGACGTTCATCGGTCCGTGCTCAAGCAGGCGCTTTAGGGCGTAGGTCTTGGTCATGCCGTCACCTCTTGAGGCTTGCCAGCAATCAGAACCATTTCGTCGGTTGCGTCATCGGACTGCGGGCGGATTGGGCGGAGCTGCGAATCGGCGATGTAGTTATCCAGGCTTCCATCCCACGCGGGCAGATTGCGATCGGTCTCCCAAACCGGCTCTGGTGGACTGACTACACCGTATTGGTCAATGCATTCGCGCCCAGAGCGATAAGCGTCCAAGCGGACGCAAGTCACGAACTTCCCTTGATTGCCCGCCCAGCTCTTGACGATGATGGCAAGGTCTCCTTGCTTGCAGTTCATAACTTCACCTCTTCCGGCATGTGACGAACAGAGAGGGTGATGAGGTCGGGGAGCGAGGGCCAGGTGATCGGCCTGTCTTGTGAGGCCCGCAGCGCACAAAAAGCGCGCTCGGCCTGCTCAACCGCCTGGAGCCAAAACGGGTGTCGGTTGTCAGCGGTGCCAGGCGGCTGGCCCAAGATCGCGGCGGCCATCATCACGATTTGTCGGTTCGTCGGGTAAGGCAGATCTTTGACTTCCAGCTGATCGGCCTCATCCACAATCCGCGCCTTCACATCCTTGGTCTTGTCCACGCAGTCCATGCCGTACACACGGCCTGCGATCAGGGTTTCGATCTTCGGTTCGTCTTTCAACAACTCGAATTCAAGTTCGACTTTCATTGGTGCGCTCCAGTGGGTTTCAACTTCGCAAGGAACTCGCGTGATGCTTGCGGCATAGGCGCGGCTTTTCTCGCGTCGGCTTCGATCTGTTCAAGCGCAGGGTCTTTTCCAGCGCGGGCGGGGACGGTGGTTTTCGCTACGTCGCCGGGGACGGCGAACCGTTGCTGGCCGGACTTGTCCTGTTCCTTTGCCAACCAACGGACCACGAAGGCGTTGAATCCTCGACGCGTCTTGCGTTGCGCCGTGTTGGCCAGACTCCACACCCGCATTTCCCGCAGTTGCTGCAGGACGTTCACCCCCGGGTAGGCAAGGCTCCATTCGTCAATCTCTGCCTGCGTGACCCCGTATTCGGTCTTGTCGACCAAAGGGACGGACACGACGGCTGGCGTTGAGTCGCTTTGCGGCTCGGCGCTACCATCGAATACGCCTTCGGATACGACTCCGAATACGGATACGTCTAAGTGCGCATCTGCAATCACTTGCTTAGCATCTGCTGCGCAAGTGCTGAGCGGATCAGGGAACTTGCTTTTCTTCGCGCGCACCTGCTGACCAAAGTCAAGAACCTCAAGGTAGCTCTCCCCGTCCTTTGCCGGGTACACCCTTACAAGGGCCGCGTCTACGCAAGCGCGCAGCCACTTCCCAATGTCCGAGTCGGAAACCTTTGTCAGTTGCCTTGGATAGCAGCCAGCGCGAAGCAAGCCAAGATCTGCGTAGTAGCGGCCGAAGTCATCCACGACCGAATGCAAGCGCCTGTAGAACACCTCTTCCGGCCAGCCCAGCTTTGCTATGCGTGGGCTGGTGAGGATGCCCTCACGGATGATGCGGTTAGGCACGCACCGCCTCCCAAACGCGCATGCCGTTGCGCACCACGTCAATGCCGCCAAGCTGCTTGACGCGGATCAAGCCCTTGCGCTGTAGCTCGATGGTTCGGCGGTCCACCTGAACGACGGTGAGGCCGGCAGATGCGCCTATCTCTTCCGCGTTGAGGGCTCCGTACTGGAGGGCAAGAAGAATGCGATCAGCGTGGCTCTCTGCGAACTTGACGGACCGCGCCGCAGCGGCATGGCTGGTGCTAGGGTCACTGCGACGTGCGCGCGGCTGCTCTAGGGTCAGGGTGAGTTGATTCATGCCAACCCCGCGTTCTTCAGGATGGCTTGAACCTGCTCCAGCGCGGCCAGCTTCTTGGCGGCCTCGTGGTCGCTCTGCTGGTTCTTGCTCAGGAACTTCTCAACGAGGTAGAAGATGGGCGTGAAGTCCTTGGTCTTCTCAAGATACAGCTCGAACTCGTCCACACCGAACTTGCGCTGGCTCTCGTCTGAAAGCTGGTTGCTCAGGTTGCCCGGCGACTCGTTCAGGTCAATCGCACAGGTGGACAAACCACGGCGGTAGATGCCTGCTCCGATGCAGTCCCGCAGGTTGCGATGACGCTCTGCAAGGCCCGGCTCAAAGTCGAGCGTGAGCTGGTTTTTGGAGGCTGTGAGATTCACTGATAAATCCTTTTGTCAGTGTTTGTCAGTGGGGTGGAAAAAGATGCGAGGCATGAAACACGTTCATCACCTCGCACTTTTGGATTTAGGCCGCCTGCTTTGCGGTCGGTTTACCCTTGGCCAGCTCAGGCCAGATCAGGTGCCAGTCGTCGGGGCGGAGCTCCTGACGTGTGACCTTCCCGCCGGTCTCCCGCTCAATGGCGGAGCAATGTTGGATAGGGACTTGTCGCCCCTCTTCCTTCCATTGCCAGACAGCAGCCTTGGTGATGCCGAGGGCAGTGGCCAGGGCCTGCTGTGAGCCGAAGACCTTTGAGGCCCGATCAATTGGGTGTTCCATGAAGCGAGAGGCTACCTTTTCTAGCCTTTCGGGTCAAGCATTTCTAGCCAGACGGCGGCTAGATTGTCTTTACGCTCCTTCGATGGACTTAAAGGACTGGGTGAAAGCCGCCCGAAAACACAAGGGATGGACCCAGCTAGAACTGGGGGAGGCGATCGGCCGTGGCAAGGCCAACGTTGGGCATTGGGAGAACGGCAAGCATTTGCCTCCCATCAAAATGCTTGCGCGCATCTCAGAAGAGACGGGCTACCCTCTACCAGACTTGGGCGGCGTTCCTCCGACGCCACCGGCCCCGAAGAGTGAGCCGCCGGCACCTCCGCCTCGGTTCGCAGACAACCACATGCTTACACCTGAGCAGTGGGAACAGTTCCAAGCCTTCAGCATCGCCGCAACGTCGGACGAGAAGAAGGCAATCATCGAGCGCTATGAGTCGCTCAAGAAGATCGCCGCACAGGTGTACGGCGTCAACCAAGGGGAGAAAAAATGAAGCTGGCTGTACTTTTTGTGATGATTGGCGGCCTCGCAGGCTGCGCTACGTCTAACAAGACGTTCGGACCAAACGGGAAGGAGGCGCACTCCATTTCCTGCAACGGGGCGGCCAACAGCATGGGTACGTGTCTAGAGAAGGCTGGAGAAATCTGTGGCCGATCTGGGTATGACGTGCTTGTGCAAAACGGATCAGTTACACCTTTTGGCATGGCAAACGGCTATGCGAATTCTTCCGGCGCCAGCGCTTCGGGCTTTGGTGGAGCAATGGTCAGCCGAAACATACTTGTGCAGTGCAAGGCAGCTTCTTGACCCCCAAGGCAACGTCTACGACGTAGTGGCGAAGTAGCAGACCTGTCTAACTAAATCCATGGCACCACCTGTCAACAAGCTCGCCGGACTCCTTGCTGGCCCAAAGATCGACGTCACGCGCACATGCCGCTATGGGCATGGTTCGTTGTGGCAGGACAGCAGACGCTGGGCGCTTGTGAATCATGTGAAGCATGGAGAGCCGTCACAAGGCTTTTCAACCGGCCAACTGCACTACCGTTGCGCGGTCTGGGTGTGCCCTCAGTGCGGGTATATGGAATTGAGCGATACGGAGGACTGATGCCCGTTGTCGACTTCAAGACCGGCCAGGAGCTCCCCCCAGACCTTGAACCACAAGAGCCCCCAAATGGCGGCGATGGGGGTAACATTGGGCCTATGGAAGCGCGTATCGCAAGCATCGAAGCTACTTTGCCCCACTTGGCGACCAAGGCGGACATTGCTGACGTGCGCGGCGATATTCAAAGAGGCATCGGGGAGACCCACAAGTGGATGATCGCTACGGTCATCGGATTGTTTGTCGGCTTCGGAGGCCTCTTCCTGGCCATGAGCAATGCATTGAAACCTCCATCCGTCAACCCTGCTCCCATCATCATCAACGTGCCAGCCGCGACTCAGCCTGCCGTACCTTCTGTGCCCCCAGGAAAATAGCTCAACGCCTCCCCTACTGAAACCCGCTTCGGCGGGTTTTTCTTTGGGCGTTCGCCGCACACGTCTTCGCTGACGCGTCGTCTTTGCAATCAGTGACGCGTCTTCGCCACTACCGTTTATCGGAAAACCTATTCAATCTAGTCTTGAGGGCTAGTTTTACTTGCCTTATGGGCTAGTTTGTCTATACTTCATCTCACGGCTTCACCGAAGCCTTTAACTAGGAGATGGGGCATGAACAAGAGCAAGCAAAAAACCACAGCGCCAATCCAGGCGCCCCACCCTGTGGCACCAAGCCACTCCATTGCCGTTGGGATGGGCCGCAGCAACGGTAGGCCCGTGGTTGAAATCACTTTTTCGTTTGATGACCAGAGCCGATCCATGCTGGTGTCAAGCGAAATCGGGAGCGGCCTCGGTTCTTGCCTGCTGGCAATGGCCGGAGCCGTCGCAAAGATGGAAGGCGGTGCCGCATGAACCTCCACAACATTCCCCAGCCTGAAGCAGTCGAGCTTCGCGGCGACTTTGCGTGGTTCCTTTGGGACTGCGCAGTGCAAGAGCAAGACACGGGCTTTCTTTCGCTGGAGCCTGTTGAGCAGGAAGTGATGAGGGCCAAGCTGAGCGAGCGGTCTGCTTACCGTGCTGAGGTGGTGCTGTGAGCTACCTCCACCCCGTCATGGCAGCGGCCCTTGTGTCCGTCGCGCCTACTGGCAGCTTCTGCCACAAGCTCGCGGCCTATCACGACATCCTTTCGATGTTGGACTGGCAGTACCAGTTCAGCGATGAGCACCGCATCTTCCAGAAGGGCGAGGAAATGGTTGCTCGCGCTCACCTGCTTCAGGCGGAAGTCGATCCGACCGGTGAACTCTGGCGCAGTTACAGCGGCTCCCGCATGCACGGCGCTCCACAGCCGAAAGTCATTCAAGAGGTGTTGGCATGAAACGCCTGACCATTTCCCTTGTCGCCATCGTGTGTGGCGTCTTCTTCCCTGGCTGCGGTGGTGGTGGGAACGATGGCAAAGCTGCCGCGTCGAGCCCGTCCGCTGTTGCTCAGACCGTCCACCAACTTCACGGCATCGTGCGTCCAGACGACTCTGGTCGTTGGTACGTACAGGATGACGTTGACCACGCACCCTCGGGGATCGTTGGGGTGACGCAGACCGGCGAGTACCTTGAGATTCAGCTTGATCGCAAGTACAGCCATGCCGGGACCATTCAGGTTTCGATGGACGACGACTTCAACGGCTATTGCACTGCCGGGTCGAACCTCGGTCTTTCCTCTGCCCGTGTACGCATCAAGTGCAACGGCGTGCAGATTGATCCTGCCAACGTCTACAGCTACGCGCCTGTTCGGGGTGCTGGGAATCTGTGGATCAACGTGTCTATGGTGACTCGATGAGCGCGCATACGCCAGGGCCTTGGAAGGTCGTGGAACGGACTGACCCAAAGATGATTTCGAGCTGGGCCATCGAGATCGGGAACCAGTCGATCAGCTTCTTCCCGTACGTCTACCAGTTCGCCGATGAGGCGAAGACGTGCGGCGGCTATGTCTCTGACCCCGTGTGGCATGCCAACGCCCGCTTGATCGAAGCAGCTCCGGACATGTTTGATGTGCTCGAAACCATCGTTCGTGTGGCAGATGGCAGACGCATTCCCGGCAATCTGATCCTCGACGAGAACAGCCCTCTTATGGGTGCTGCTCGCGATGCACTGGCCAAGGCTCGGGGGAACTAGTCATGAACAACCGCTACAACACCGCGCAAAGCGAGGGCTTGGAATCGGCTCGCCAGATTCTGAAGAGCGTTCCAGAAGTTCGGGCACGCCGGATTGAGCCTAGCTGCCATGTCTACCAAGGCAAGGCCTACACAACTGCAGATCAAACCGACCTGAGCAAGACGATGGCTCAGTACCGGCTGGCATTCGGGGGTAAGGCATGAGCTTCGACTTCCCATACACCTGCCCCGACATCGACGCAGCGATCAGCCGTGCCCACGACGCACTTAAGGACAGCTTGGATGATTTGCTGCGCGAGGCATGCCCGCTGCTTTCGCCTGCAACCCATGGCGAGTTGGTGAAGCAGTACGCAGACGCCTTCTACAGCAATCTTGAAGACTCCTTCGAGGACGTGCGCAAGGCTAACGAGCGCATTCGGAAGGCGGCGGAACAACAGGTCGAAGGCCTCGAGGTCGATGTCTCAGAACTGCGCCTGACCGTGAAAGACCTTGAATCACGGGTGGACGCATGACCGACACCCGCCTCATGTACGTGTGCCTTGCTGCTCTTGCGCTTGGCATGTCTTCTTCTCACTGGTGGATGCCATGAACGTTGACCAGAAATTCAACAAGCGCAGCGCTCAACAGGTGCCATGCAACTACACGAATGTTTCGTGGAATGGCTATGAAGAAGCGAACCACCAGTTTGTCTTGGTCTTCTATGGAAACACAGGTGGAGATTTGAGAGTTCGCATGAACTCTCTGGAAGCACATCGTCTTGTCGAACAACTCAACGCTGAGCTTGCGAAACACACCAAGGCGCTTATCACGAAGGACAAGCCATGACCAACCGCTACAGAGCAGGCCAGCCCTGCACGCCTCAGATGGACTGCACTTCTTCTGGTTGCAACGGACCAGTAGAGGGCGAATGCATCGGCATCTGCTCACTGCATCGCATCCCGCATCCAAAGCCTTTGCCGGTTGAGATGCACGAGCCGGATCTTTCGCTGCGGGACAAGTTTCTCAGCATCTTCAAGAAGCCGTGGGGCAAGTCATGAGGATGAAAGAGCACTTCTGGCCCGCTGAACAGCAGCGTCGTCCTATCCCTGTTGTCCAGGCACTGAGAGCAGGAGCACGCGAGTTCAAGCGAGAGCTTGGCAGACAGAAACAAGCCAAGAAGGTGCGTGACCTTCCGGACCCATTCAAGAACTGATTCAAAAGGTCCGCCGCTACCTGTGACAGCGGCACACAAGGAGTATTTCCATGGGATTCGTGGCAAGTGATTCGGGCGGCGGCAACTTCAAGCGCGTGCCTCAAGGCGTGTTCATTGGTCGGTGCTATTCGCTGGTTGACCTCGGGACGCAACTGTCCAGCGGCCAGTACGGCGAGAAGATGCAGCACAAGATCCGCATCGGCTGGGAGTTGTTCGGCGAAGACGAACAGGGCAATCCACTGACCGTTGAGGTGGATGGGCACCCCATGCCCATGACGATCAGCAAGAGCTACACCGTGAGCCTGCACGAGAAGTCGAGTCTTCGCAAAGACCTGTCGGCATGGCGCGGCAAGGACTTCACCGATGAAGAGGCCCGAGGCTTCGACATTTCCAAGCTGATCGGGGCTTACTGCATGGTCAACGTGACCACGAGCGAGACGAACGGAAAGACGTACTCCAACGTCGCCGGCCTCACTCCCCTGCCTGGCGCGCTCAAAAACTCCAAGCCTGCACCTGTGCACGCACACATCAAGTTCGATCTTGATGCACCTGACATGGTGGTGTTCAACACCTTCCACGAAAAGCTGCAGGAAACGATCAAGCGCAGCCCGGAGTGGGCAAAAGCACATGGGAAAGCGCCCGCTGAACAAGAGCCGCACGACTTCGAGGATTTCGAAGATTCGCCGTTCTGACCATGCTGCCCGACCTCTCCGACGAAAAGCGCATGGCCCAAGTAGGCCGGCTCTCGGTGTTGTTCAAAGCACGCCGAGAAGCCGCCCAAAAGGTCAGGGACAAGGTTGTCCCGATGCTTAACAGCATTGAAGGCGGCGGAGATGGATGGGACGTGAACGGCCTGGTTGAGATGGTTGAAGAAATCCAAGCGCTCAACCGGGCTATCGCTGAAGTGAAGTCCAACCCTTAGCGCGCTGGTAGTCCGATCCACCCGAAACACCACCAAGGAATAACGTGGGCCTTCCATACGAAAACGCAACCAGTGGCGGCGCAGCGCTGGAAGACATCCGCAAGCTGTTGACGAAATTCGGCTGTGCGCGCTTCGGCACGATGACCGATGCGGAGAACGGCGCTGTGATCGTCCAGTTCACTTACAGGGGCCGCGATGTGACCGCCACGGCCAGCTATCGAGGCTACGCCGCTGCGTGGCTCAAGGAACACCCGTTCGGACCACGCACGCGCGGATCGAAGGTGGATCACGAGCGGAAGGCGATGAGGCAGGCAGAGATCAGCG
>Ga0247823_10001519_pt1 | contig 19325 bp, 19 predicted proteins | sample 13C_PalmiticAcid_2_FD_192426 | JGI IMG/M metagenome (GOLD analysis project Ga0247823, IMG submission 192426) | Soil microbial communities from agricultural site in Penn Yan, New York, United States - 13C_PalmiticAcid_Day30 | ecosystem: Environmental > Terrestrial > Soil > Agricultural land... | reverse complement strand
GGTCACTGGCCGTCGCCGAGGCCGTGTCCCTTCCCCTGACGTTGATCCTGCTCGTGGTGATCTTCGGCAGCGTGCTGGCCGCGTCGATGCCGGTGCTGGTCGGCGCCCTGTCGATCCTCGGCGGGCTCGGTGTGTTGCGGGCGCTGACGGCGTTGTTCGAGGTCAACGCCTTCGCGGTGAACGTGGCCGTCCTGCTCGGCCTGGGCATGGCGATCGACTACGGGCTGTTCCTGGTCGGCCGGTTCCGCGAAGAGGTCACCGCGGGCGCGCCGACCCGCATCGCGGTCGCCAGGACGGTGGCCACCGCGGGGCGGACGGTCGCGTTCTCGGCGACGCTGCTGGTGATCGCCCTGTCCGGGCTGCTCGTGTTCCCTATGGACTACCTGCGCTCGATGGCCTACGGCGGAATGGCCGCGGTCGCGATCGCCGCCGTCATGTCGCTGACGCTGCTGCCCGCGCTGCTCGCCATCGCCGGGCCGCGGGTGGAGATCCCGTTGCGTGGCAGGCACCGGCAGCGCCGCGCCCTGCCGCTCGCGCGCATCGCCGACACCGTGATGAGGCGCCCGGTGCTCGTCGCCGGTCCGATCGTGGCGGCGCTGATCGTGCTCGCGCTTCCCCTGGGCGGCGTGCGCTTCGGCGGCGCCGACGAGAAGCAGCTGCCGCCCGGCGACCCGAGCCGGACGACGGCCGAGGCGATCGCGGCGACGTTCCCTGCCGCTGTCGGCAACCAAGCCAAGATCATTCTCCGGGGCGCGGACACCGAGGCCCAGCAGCGGTTCATCGATGACGCGCACAAGGTCGACGGGGTGCAGGGGGTCCAGCTCAGCGGGGTGCGCGATGGCGATGTGCTGCTGACCGTGTCGCTGGCGGGCGAGGCGAACACCGAGCGGTCCGCGTCGATCATCGAGGGACTGCGGGCGGTGCCGTCGCGGGCCGAGGTGCTCGTCGGCGGCTATCCGGCGGAGATCGCCGACACCATCGAGTCCATCGTCGACCGGATTCCATGGATGATCGCGGTACTCGTCCTGGCCACGCTGGTGCTGATGTTCCTGGCGTTCGGCTCGGTGCTGCTGCCGGTCAAGGCCGTGGTGATGAGCGCGCTAAGCCTGTCGGCCACCTTCGGCGTCCTCGTCTACGTCTTCCAGGACGGCCACGGCGCCGCGCTGTTCGGGGTGACCCCGCAGCCGGTGCAGGCCGGGCTGATGGTGCTGATCGTCGCGCTGGTCTTCGGCTTGTCGACCGACTACGAGACGTTCCTGCTCTCCCGGATGGTCGAGGCGCGACACGAGGGCGCGTCGACCGCGGAGGCTGTCCGGGACGGTCTACTGCGGACCGGCCGGATGATCACGGCGGCGGCTGTCCTGCTCTGTGTGGTCACCGGGGCGTTCGGGCTGTCCGGGCTGGCGAGCATGCGGTTCCTCGGCGTCGGCATGATCGTCGCGCTGGTCATCGACGCGACCGTCGTGCGGATGCTGCTGGTCCCGGCCGTGCTCCGGCTCTTCGGCGACGCCGCGTGGTGGGCGCCCGCCGGGCTGCGTCGACTGCAGGAGCGGGCCGGGCTCTCGGAGGTGGAGCGGCCGCGGGAACTGAGCCGGGCCGAGTAGACCGCGTCACCGGTGTCGATCGCTCGGGGGGCTACACGACCGGCACCGGTGACGCGAAACCGGCCTGAGGCCGGGGTAACCGCCACGCACCCGCCGGTGATTCGCCCGAGGAGTACGAAAACAGTCGACGCATAGTGTCGCACTCCGGATCCATTCCACTACGGAATCGTTCACACTTGCGCACGTTCGGATCCGACCAAACCTTTGGGGGTTGATCAAGTGGACGTAGTTGTGCTCGGCTCGGCCAACGCCGACCTCGTCGTCGAGGTGGCCCACAGGCCCGCGGCAGGCGAGACGGTGTTGGGCTCCGACACCCGGATCATGCCTGGTGGGAAGGGTGCGAACACCGCCGTGGCCGCCGCCCGCGCGGGTGCGCGCGTGGCGTTGATCGCCGCCGTCGGCCAGGACGAGTACGGCGCGTCGCTGCTGGAATCGCTGACGGCGGCCGGGGTCGACACCGCGAGAGTCACCCGAGTGCCGACCCCGACCGGACTGGCGTTCATCGCCGTAACCCCCGACGGCGAGAACTCGATCATCGTGTCCCCCGGCGCCAACGCCCGGCTCACGAAGGCCGATGTGGACCTCGGCGACGCAGCCGTCCTGGTCGCCTCACTGGAGGTGCCGATCCCCGTGGTCGAGCACGCCGTGGCCCTCGCCGTGCGCGACGGCGTGCGGCCGGTGGTCAACCTGTCCCCGGTCGCCGAGCTGTCCGCCGCGACGATCGCCGCGCTGGACCCCTTGGTCGTCAACGAGCACGAGGCCAAGGTCCTCGCCGACTACTCCCATGGCGACGGCCCCCGCTCCACCGTCATCACCCTCGGCGCGCGCGGCGCGCTGGTGATCACCGACGACGGCACCGAGCACATCCCGGCTCCCCAGGTCGATGCCGTCGACACGACCGGCGCCGGTGACGCGTTCACCGGCACCTTGGCCGCCCGGCTCGCCGCGGGCGCCACCCTCCCCGACGCCACCCGCGAGGCCATCGCCCAGGCCGCCGAGTCGGTGACCAGGAAGGGCGCTCAGGGCTGAGGCAGTGCTCGACCACGAAGGCGCCCGCGAGGCCTCGTCAGGCCTGCCGCGTCGTGGTGAGAACCGCGCTCAGGGCTGAGCCTGCTCAGGACTGTGTCCGTACCTCGTTCGCGCGGGACACGTACTCCATCAGGCCGGGGTTCATGCCCGTGTCGAACTGCTGGTTGAGCTTGTCGCCCTCGTTCTTCCACAGGTTGCCCAGCGACTCGCGGATCCCCGCGTCCCCGCCGGTGAACGCCTCGATCAGGCCGAACCAGCGCTCGGTGAGCCGCTGCACGTCCGGATCGTCGACCGGGGTGCCCGCCGCCTGGTGGGCCGACATCGCCGCGATCAGCTCCGGCCACTCCCGCTCGGCGTCCTTGATCACCTCCTCGCCCAGTTCCTCGCGGCGTTTGGCCAGGTAGTCGAGCTGGTCGGGGGTGTAGTAGCTCTCGATCATCGTCATCGTCTCCAGGATCGCCAGCACCTCGCCGGGTTCGGCTTCGGTGTTCATCCGCTCGAGCAAGCCGCGCACCTGGACCCGCAGGTCGGACATCCGCCGGACCTGCGCGTCGAGGTGGTCGAGCTGGTCGGTCAGCACCGACCGCAGGGTCTCGCGGTCGCCGCGGGCCAGGGTGTCCGCGATCGCGTCCAGCCCGACCCCGATCGACCGCAGCGCCCGCACCCGGTACAGCAGGCGGATGTCCGCCTCGGTGTACCTGCGGTGCCCGGCGTGGGTCCGCTCGCTGGGGGTGACCAGGCCGATCCGGTCGTAGTGGTGCAGTGTCCGCACCGTCAGCCCGCTCGCCCTGGCCAGTTCCCCGACCGTCCACCGCCGCTCGCTCATGTCAGCGACGGTAGGACCTGACGTCACGTCAGGTGCAAGCCCGAATGAACAAGTCGGTCAGACCGGCGCCGTACTCGGCGAGGTCGATGCCCGACCGGTCGGCGCCGTCGACCGCGCTGGAGATGGCGGCGGCCATGACCGCCGGGTCGAACTCGCCGAAGACGCCCTCGCGCTGGCCCTGGCGGAGCTGCCGCTCCAGCCTGCCGACCCGGAAGTCCCGCAGGACCGGCGCGAAGCCGCGTTGGTGCTCTGCCACCTCGGCGATGGCGCGCAGCTCACGCGGGTGGGTGCGCAGCAGGTCCACCCGGGTCCCGATGTAGGCGCGCAGCAGGCCGACGCGGTCGGTCTCGTCGGCGATCCGGGCCTCAAGCACCTCGTCGGCCGACCCGAGCGCGGTGACGAGCACCGCCATCATCAGGTCGTCCTTGTCCCGGAAGTGGTACGAGATCAGCCGGGTGCTGCTCAGGCCCGCGTGTTCAACGATCCGTGCGTAGGAGGTCTTGGCGTACCCGAGTTCGGCGATGACCTCGATCGCGGCCGCGACGATCTGCGTGCGGCGGGCGGCCTCGGTGACGGTTACCTGCATGAGTAAATATTAACATGACTGAGTAATCGCGGTCCGCAACGCGGCGAGCACCGCGACGATCAGCGGATGCGTCTCCCGGCCGCGCCGGACCGCGGCGAACACTCGCCGGGTCGGCGGCTCGGTGACCGGATGCACCCGGTCCACCCCGCGCAGGGCGGTGCGCGGGATCAGCGCGACGCCGCCGCCCGCGGCGACCAGCGCCGCCTCGGCGTGGAAGTCGTCCGAGGTGTGCGCGATGCGCGGGGTGAACCCGGCCGCCTCGCACGCCTGCACCAGCACGTCCCGGCACGGGTTGCCGGGCAGTGGCGCCACCCAGTCGTCCTCGGCGAGGTCGGCCAGGTCGACCTCGGCGGCGTCGGCGAGGCGGTGGCCCGGCGGCAGCACCGCGTCGAACGGCTCGGCGTAGAGCGGGGTGTGGATGATCCGCTGGTCGTGCTCGCGCGGCTGGTACTGCACGGTGATCGCCAGGTCGATCTCCCCGTCGAGCAGCATCGTCAGGCTGTGCTCGGCGTCGTGCACGAACACCGTCACCCCAGGCGCGGTCTCCCGCATGACCACCAGCGCGGGCGCCACCACCTGCGTGATCGCCGACGCGAACGCCGCCACCCGCACCCGCCCGGCGCGGCCGGAGGCGAACTCCGCCAGCCGCGCCTCGGCCCGGTCCAACTCGGCGATCACCGCGGTGGCGTGTTCGACCAGCAGTTCACCTGCCGCCGTCAGCCATACTCGCCTGCCTTTGCGGTGCAGCAGTTCTTGGCCGACCTCGCTCTCCAGCGCCGCGAGCTGCTGTGACACCGCGGACGGGGTGAGGTGCAGCGCCTGCCCGGCCGCGGTCACCGTGCCGTGGTCGGCCAGTGCCCGCAGCACCCGCAGCCGCCGGGGATCGATCACGAGATCAAGTTGTTCTCGTGAGCCCATTTCTCGAACCCGCCGCCGGTGAAAGGAAGTCGATAACTACTGATTATGAGGTCGTCCGCAAGCGCTGAAACCAGCGGTACGGTGAGTAGGCCAGTCCGGATCGCATCGCAGAGCAAACGCAACGTGGGGGTGTATTCGATGCCGTTCTTTTCAGCCGCCTTACGTCCGGCGCCATCATCCACCACGACGTTTCCGCCCATCGTCTCCGCCAGCGCGAGCGCACCGGCTTCGCCTCGATTTCGGTTGCGGTACACAAGGAGACGTTCGAATTTCGCGTATGCTTGGAGCTCTTCGGCGGTGCGTAGTTCTATATGCTCGATCCACTCGGCGTCGAGCACGGCTTGTATTCGACTATCTCGAACCGCACCCACCTCCAGCTCTTCTACGACTACATCTGGAATCAGGGCTCTGCGTTCACCGACCACGGCCTTGAGTGTGCCCAGCCATTGGGCGCGCGCGAAATGAGTCAATGGACCGGTGTCGAAGATGACGGGCTTGGGCATAGTCAGCCGACGAACTTCCAGATGGCGTTCTCGGGAAGTCTGGGCAGTTCTGGCAGTTCGTTCTCTTCCCAACTGTCGAACAGCAGGTCGGTTGCCCGCGCAGGCGACACTGTTTCGTTGCGGAACATCCGAAGGACAGCGGCCTCGTAGGCCTTCGCGAGGGTCACTGGTCGAAGTTCGTCACGCGGAACCAAATCGAAGTCAACGATGTCGGCCCTTGTTGTTCGGACGGAACGAATGAATCCGGCACCGTTGCCGTCGACAAGGCTTAGCTCGCTCAATCGGCGCGATAGTGTTGACATGTCCACTTGGAAGCGACTGGCGATCTTCACCGCCGCAGTGCGCACTCCGTCTTGTGTTATCAATTGGCGCCACTGCTCGGTTACGCCCTTGGTGGGCAGAAGTACCGCTCGGGCGAATCTGTCGAGACGCGCTTCCCACACCTCAACGTTTCGTTCATCGACTCGCCAGTCCACGGTGTACTCATCTGCAAATATGAAGTGTCCTAGCTCATGGGCGAGCGCCAGTCGCCGACGGCCGACCTTGAGATTGCCGTTGACGATCGCGATCCCGCCGCGTTCGAGCAATAGTGATGCGGCATCCGCGACCTCGTTTCCGAGGTCGAATACGAAGGTCAACAAGCCTATCCTGCTCAACTGTCGCGACATGTCGACGAAAGGTTCCGTGCGATCAAGGCCCAAGAGACCCCGGGTCTCCTCTGCTTGGGCTTCGACATCCGCGCTCGAACGCGGCCGAGTAAGGGGAGCCAGGTCCGGCATCGTCAGTTCGGAATCATGGTCAAGAACGAACTCGACGTTCCTTGCCACGCGTTCAAGGGTGCGATCGATGAGCGCATCTGGCGCGCCAGGCTCCTGCGTGTTCCGGTAAGACACGATCGCGCTTGGCGGTTCCGTCACGAACCACTCGACACGCTCCCCCACTATGTTCGCGACTTGAGCTAGTTCCAGGGCCGAGACGCGACGTGTCCCGCTCTCGATCTTCGCAAGAGCGGAACGGTCGATGTTGATCTCTGCGGCCAACTGGGATTGGGTGAGGCCCGAGCGTGTGCGAGCAAGCGCGATGCGATGGCCTATGGCCGCGCTGTCCAGGAGGCGCATGTGTGCGATTTTAGAACAGTGCACGTCATCGCGCCATCGGCGATCCGTATTCCGCGTTCGCCTGCGGTGATCACTTGGATCCGCAAAGTCCGCCGTTGGTGAGCACCAGGAGGTGTTCGGCGCCCGGTGGGGCGTCCGCGGCCTGGTCCTTGAGGTGTTGGTACTGATCGGCGGTCAATGGGACGCACTCTGGTAGCGGCGGGGTGATCAGCAGTCCGACTGTGAACCCGCCGACAGCGAATACGGCCGCGACGATCGCGATCACGGTCATCCGCTTGCGGCCGCGCCGCGCGTCGATCGGTGGGTCGTCCTCGGTGAGTCGGTCGAGCCAGTCGGTCCCCTCAGTCATGGCGTCACGGTAGCCGGAACGGCCCATTGACAACTTTGAGACCGATCGGTTTCTATGTGTGCATGACCTGGGACACCGTAATTCGCCGTGGCCGCTGGTTCGACGGGACGGGCGCGCCGTCGGCCATCAGGGATCTGGGCATCCGGGACGGACGCGTGGCGGCGGTGTCCGAGACGCCGCTGGACACCGCGGGTGCCCAGGTCATCGACGCCGACGGCAAATGGGTCATGCCGGGGTTCATCGACATCCACACCCACTACGACGCCGAGGTGCTCCTGGCCCCCGGTCTCACCGAGTCGGTGCGGCACGGCGTCACGACTGTCCTCTTCGGATCGTGCTCGCTCGGCACCGTGCACGTCGACCCGCTCGACGCCGCCGACCTGTTCAGCCGGGTCGAGGCGATCCCGCACGAGTACGTCGTCGGCGCGCTGACCGAGCACAAGACCTGGTCGACCGCCGCCGAGTACGTGACCGCGCTGGAGTCGCTGCCGCTTGGCCCGAACGTGACCGCGTTCCTCGGCCACTCCGACCTGCGGGCCGCCGTCATGGGGCTCGACCGGTCGACCGACCGCAAGGTCAACCCGAGCGCCGCCGAGCTGGACCGGATGCAGGAGCTGCTGCGCGACGCGCTGGCGGCCGGGTTCGTCGGTCTGTCGGAGATGCGCAACCCCTGGGACAAACTCGACGGTGACCGCTACCGCTCAAGGACGCTGCCGTCGACCTACGCGCGCTGGTCCGAGTACCGCGCGTTGCACAAGATCCTTCGCAGCGCGGGCCGCGTGCTGCAGTCGATCCCGAACCTGACCACCCCGACGAGCCTGGTGCCGTACCTCGCCGCGTCCACCGGGTTCGGCCGCAAGCCGCTGAAGACCAGCTTCCTGACCGCGGCGGACGTCAAGTCCAACCCGGCGCTGTGCCGGATCATGGGCCCGATCGCCCGGGCGACCAACAAGCTAGGCCGCGGCGACTTCCGCTGGCAGCACCTGCCGGTCCCGTTCGACATCTTCGCCGACGGCATCGACCTGGTCGTGTTCGAGGAACTCAGCTCCGGCGCCGCCGCGCTGCACCTCAAGGACGAGGCCCGCAACGAACTGATGCGCGACGAGGCCTACCGGCGCGAGTTCCGCCGCGAGTACGACCGCAAGTGGACCCCGCGGGTGTGGAACCGCGACTTCTACGACGCGCACATCCTGGCCTGCCCGGACGAGTCCGTCGTCGGCAAGACGTTCGGCCAGGTCGGCGACGAGCGCGGCCTGCACCCGGTCGACGCCTTCCTCGACCTGGTCGTCGAGCACGGCACGAAAGTCCGCTGGTACACGACGATCTCCAACCATCGGCCCAAGGTGCTCGACAAGCTCAGCTCGCTGCCCGAAGTGCAGATGGGCTTCTCCGACGCGGGCGCGCACCTGCGCAACATGGCGTTCTACAACTTCCCGCTCCGCATGCTGCGCCGCGCGCACACCACCGGGTTCATGACCGTCGAGCGCGCCGTGCACCGGCTCACCGGCGAACTCGGCGCCTGGTACGGCATCGACGCGGGCACCATCCGCGAAGGCGACCGGGCCGACCTGGTCGTGGTCGACCCGGCCGGGCTCGACGAGACCGTCGATCAGCACAGCGAGGCCCCGGTCGAGGTCTTCGGTAACCTCAGCCGCATGGTGAACCGCAACGACCGCGCCGTCACCGCGACGCTCGTCGCGGGCAACCGGGTGTTCGGCGCGGGCGAGTTCGACCCGGCCTTCGCCCGGCGGCGCACCGGCCGGTTCCTGCGCGCGGGCGAGCCGCGCGGCACGGTCGACCCGGCCACCCGGCGGGCGGCTGTCGCGGGTTCGTGAGCACACCGCGCCGCACCCAGCAGGAACGCCGGGAGACCACCATCGGTCTCCTGGTCGACGCGACCATCGCCACCATCGCCGAGTCCGGCTACGCCAAGGCCTCGCTCGGCACGATCTGCGAGCGCTCCGGGGTCTCGCGCGGTGGTCTGTTCCGGCACTTCGACTCGCGGCAGGACCTGATGGTCGCCGCCGCGGCCGAGGTCGCCGCCCGGCACTTCGCCAGCGTCGAGGAGCGGATCAAGGAGTCGCTCACGGTGCTCGAAGCGATCCACCTGCTCCGCGAGCGGCACCGGGCGATCGACAACGTGGTGTGGTTCGAGCTGATGGTCGCCGCCCGCACGGACCACGAGCTGCGGAAGCGGCTGGCGGACACCACCAAGCGGTTCCTCGACCAGATCATCGTGGTCGCCCGGCGCGTCCTCGGCGCGGAGATGTTCGCCGACGACGAGTTCGCGCTGCTGGTCAACACCCTGGAACACACCTTCGACGGCGAGACGATCCGCCGCGAACTCGCGCCCGACCCGGCGGCCGAGGACCGCCGGGTCGAGTTGCTCGCCGAGTTCGTGGAGTTCCTCGTCGAACGCCGTTCTACATCTTCGCCCTAGCCGCGATGAACGCGTCGACCGCGCGGTTGACGTCGTTGGTCGAGTGCGCCGCCGACATCTGCGTGCGGATGCGGGCCTTGCCGTGCGGGACCACCGGGTAGGAGAACCCGATGACGTAGACGCCCTCGTCGAGCAGCAGGTCGGCCAGCCGGGCCGCCTCGGCCGCGTCGCCGATCATCACCGGGATGATCGGGTGCTCGCCGGGCAGCAGGTCGAAACCCGCCTCGGTCATCCGCGAACGGAACAGCGCGCTGTTCTCCCGCAGCCTGGTCAGCAGCTCGGCCGACGAGTCGAGCAGTTCGAGCGTGGCGATGGCGGCCGCGGTGATCGACGGGGCCAGCGAGTTGGAGAACAGGTACGGGCGGGAGCGCTGGCGCAGCATCTCGATGATCTCGGCGTGCCCGGAGACGTAACCGCCGCTCGCGCCGCCCAGCGCCTTGCCCAGCGTGCCGGTGTAGATGTCGATCTTGTCGCCGACGCCGAAGTGCTCAGGCGTGCCGCGGCCGGTGGCGCCCATGAAGCCGACGGCGTGCGAGTCGTCGACCATGACCAGCGCGTCGTACTTCTCGGCCAGCGCGCAGATCTCGTCGAGCGGCGCGAGGTAGCCGTCCATCGAGAACACGCCATCGGTGGCGATCAGCCGGTACCGTGCGCCCGCCGCCTCCTGGAGCTTGGCCTCCAGGTCGGCCATGTCCCGGTTCTTGTACCGGGCGCGCTGCGCCTTGCACAGCCGGATGCCGTCGATGATCGACGCGTGGTTGAGCTCGTCGGAGATCACCACGTCCTGGTCGGTCAGCAGGGTCTCGAACAGACCGCCGTTGGCGTCGAAGCAGGAGCTGTAGAGGATGGTGTCCTCGGTGCCGAGGAACCGCGACAGCCGCTCCTCCAACTCCTTGTGCGGGGCCTGCGTGCCGCAGATGAACCGCACCGACGCCATCCCGAAGCCCCACGTGTCCAGCGCGGCCTGGGCGGACTTGATCAGCGTCGGGTGGTCGGCCAGGCCGAGGTAGTTGTTCGCGCAGAAGTTCAGCACCGGGTCGGATCCGTTGACCTGGACCGCGGCCTGCTGCGGGGTGGTGATCACCCGTTCCGCCTTGTAGAGCCCCGCCGCCCGGATCTCGTCCAGACCGGTCCGCAGGTTCTCGCGCATCGCGCCGAACATCTCAGCTCTCCCAATCCATGATGACCTTGCCGCAGTTGCCGCCGCGGGCGGTGGCGAAGGCGGTCTGGTGGTCGGTGTGGTGGAACCGGTGGGTGATCACCGGGGACAAGTCGAGTCCGGCCTGCAGCAGCACGGACATCGCGTACCAGGTCTCGAACATCTCACGGCCGTAGATGCCCTTGATCGTGATCATCTTGAGCACGACCGCGCTCCAGTCGATCGCGATCTCCTTGGCGGGCAGGCCCAGCATGGCGATGCGGCCGCCGTGGGTCATGTTGCCGATCATCTCGCGCAGCGCGGAGGGCTGGCCGGACATCTCCATGCCGACGTCGAAGCCCTCCTTCATGTTCAGCTCGCCGTAGACCGCCGACACCGGGGTCTGGCTGACGTCGAGCGCGACGTTGACGCCGAGCTTGCGGGCCAGCTCCAGCCGGGCCTCGCTGATGTCGGTGATCACCACGTGCCGGGCGCCCGCGTGCTTGGCGACCGCGGCGGCCATCAGCCCGATCGGGCCCGCGCCGGTGATCAGCACGTCCTCGCCGAGGACCGGGAACGACAGCGCGGTGTGCACGGCGTTGCCGAACGGGTCGAAGATCGCGGCCACGTCCAGGTCGACCTGGTGGTTGTGCACCCACGCGTTGGACTCGGGCAGCACGGCGTACTCGGCGAACGCGCCGTCGGTGTGCACGCCGAGGCCGACGGTGTTGGCACACAGGTGGCGGCGGCCCGCCCGGCAGTTGCGGCACGTGCCGCACACCAGGTGGCCCTCGCCGCTGACCAGGTCGCCGACCTTGACCTTGGTGACCGCGGCGCCGATCTCGACGACCTCGCCGACGAACTCGTGGCCGAGGGTCAGCGGCGCCTTGATCGTCTTGGCCGCCCACTCGTCCCAGGCGTCGATGTGCAGGTCGGTCCCGCAGATGCCGGTGCGCAGCACGCGCAGCAGGACATCGCCCGGACCGGGTGTCGGGTCCGGGACCTCGACCAGTTCGAGGCCGGGGCCCGGGGCGACTTTGACCAGAGCCTTCAAGGGTTCCTCCGTTGGTGCGGGCTGTCCTCCCCGCGCGGAGTCTGCTGCCGAGCCGCTGTGAAGTCCATCTGGACTTTCTGCACTGCTTTGTTAGTGGACCTTCACAGCTTGTCTGAGACCTACGCGTCCCAGCTGATCTTCCACGGCCTGCGGAGGGTCAGCGACCCGATGCGCACGTACGTGGGCCTGCGGATGGTCAGCTGCCCGGCCCGCACCGACCCGGTCACCACGAAGTGCGGCCCCGACCCGCGGGGCGCGCCGCTGACCTTGTCCTCGACACTGCCCGCGACGACGTTCACCCCGTGGGCGTCGACCGTTGCCCGCTCCGGCATCAGCAGCTCGACGGACCCGCCCGCCACGTCGACCTCGACGTGGATCTCCGGGAACCGGATCACCGCCTCGGTGAAGTCCAGCTCGGTGCTGCCCATCCGGTTGCGGACCATGATGTCCTGCGGGACCACCCACGGGCCGTCGCGCTTCACCGACGACATCGTCGACCGGAACTCCACCGGCTTGACCGGCGCGACCCCCGAGTCCGGGTGGACCACGCCGGGCAGGTCGACCAGCACCCCGTTCAGCTCACCGCGGGTGCGGGAGGCCAGGGCGATGTCCATCCGGGTGGTGAACTCGTCGAGGTTGATCAGCCCGAGCCCGATGGCGCGCTGCAGGATGGTGACCACGTGGCCGCGCTCGGCGTCGGACACCCGCAGCTCGCGGGGACTGATGGGGCCTGCGGCAGGGGCTTCGCTCACAAACACCAAGGTAGCGCGGTCAGCGGACCTCGTGCAGGAACCGCGTCCAAGACGACGGCGGCAGCGCGAGGCGCGGACCAGTGACGTTCTTGGAGTCCCGGACGCCGACACTGGCATCTGTCAGTCGAACCTCAACGCAGGCAGCACCATTCCCGCTACTGCGCGAGCTCTTGATCCATCCGCGCTCCCGAGCAGGAAACGACATACCGTCTTACTCCTTCAGGATGCTGTCCATCAGCCGTCGCGACTCGCGCTTGCTGAGGGCCAGTTCCCAGATTCGGTAGAACGCCCGTCGCATGGCCGCAGTGTCGCCCTCGTCATCGTAGTAGCTCGACGGCCCGTAGGCGGACTCCGAATATCCGACTGACAGGCCCCGACTGTCGAAGCCGAAGATCCAGAATCCGCGCCCGCGTGCCGGGTTGCCCGCGACGTCGTTGGGCAACACGCGCACCGTGAGATCGCGGTTGGTCCGAAGCAGGCCGAGCAGGTGTCGCAACTGATCGCGCATGATCTCCGGCTCGCCGAGGTTCGCCCGCAACGCGTCCTCGGTGATCACGAAACGCAGGCGCTGTCGCCACGAAACTCGCGGAGCTGTCGGCGCCGTTCATGAGGATGGACCTCGGGGACTTCCCGAAGTCGTTGACCTTGCGCGGCGAAACCTGCACGGGCGGTTGGCGAGGTGAGCTGAGGACCCCGACTGAGTGCGTTGCCCTGTCCGACATCCAGTCGATCTACTATCGCAGGCCGAGCGGGTTCAGCTTTCCGGAAGACCTCTCCGACGCGGATCGGGTCTTCGCGGGAGAGGAAGCGCGCCATGGTCTGGGCGGTCTGCTCGCGGCCATGGACGTGCTGTGGGTCAATGATCCGATCCGGGCGTCGGTTGCTGACTACAAGCCCCTGCAGCTGAAGATCGCGAGCAGGTCCGGTCTCCTGACGCCTGCCACCCTGGTAACCAACGACCTGGGAGCGGTGATCGACTTCGCCGCCGCGCAGAGCGGACCGATTGTGTGCAAGGCGCTGTCGCCGATCGTGCATTCGGAGAACGGGGAGGTTCGTATCACGTTCACCACGCCGGTTGACCCGGCTGGAATCGACCCCGCTGAACTCGCCGTGACCGCCCATCTGTTTCAGGCATGGGTTCCGAAGGAGTACGAGGTTCGAGTGACGATGGTCGGAAGAACGCCGTTCGCCGTGACTATCCACGCGTCCAGCGAGTCAGGTCACATCGATTGGAGGTCCGACTACGGTGCGTTGACCTATTCGCCAGGCTCCGTGCCAGACGATGTGCGAGCGGGCATGGTGCGGTATCTCGATACCCTCGGGCTCGCGTACGGTGCGTTCGACTTCGTCGTGAAGCCAACGGGCGAGTGGGTCTTCCTCGAGTGCAACCCGGCTGGCCAATGGCTGTGGCTGGAAGAAGCGACCGGGTTGCCGATGGCGGCGGCGCTCGCGGACTTGCTCGTCGGAGGTCAGCAGGTATGACGGATCGTGATTGGGCAGACCTGGCGAGATCTCTCACGCACCGGCTAAGGGACGCAGGCGACATCGTTGATCCGCGATGGTTCGACGCGTTCGCCGAGACTCCGCGTCACAGGTTCGTGCCACGTTTTCGGTTGACGACGGACGGCCCGGAATACTCGTCCGACGGCAGCAAGGAGCAATGGTTGGCCGAGGCCTACTCGGACAAACCATTGACAACGCAGACCAAGCCCCATCCGGATGGTCTCGCCACCGTCGACGGCTTGCCGTTCCAGATCCCGACCAGTTCATCGACGGGTCCCGGACTCATGGCGAGGATGCTTGAGTCGCTGGACGTCCGCGAAGGCCATCGGGTCTTGGAGATCGGCACCGGAACTGGCTACAACGCCGCGCTCCTGTGTCACCGACTGGAGGCCGACAACGTGGTCACCATCGATCTGGACGCGAATCTGGTGGAACTCGCGCGCGGCCGGTTGTCGGAAGTCGGTTACCAACCTGTGCTCTTGGTCGGCGACGGAGCCCTCGGCGCGGCCGAATACGGGCCGTTTGATCGGATCATCGCCACCGCCGCCGTCGCCGACATTCCGAAGGCCTGGATCGACCAGCTCGCCGACAACGGCAAGATCATCGCCAACCTCCGCGGCGAGCTGTCGACCGGCGCTGTCAGTGTGCTTTCACGGCAGGCGGGAGCCTCCGAGTTGGTCGGGCGTTTCGTCGCGCTGGGCGGCCATTTCATGTGGTCGCGAACCTCAGTCGACAACCCGCTGAGGTCCCATCAGACACCCCCGAGTCACCGAGGGGCGCGGGTGTTCCACGGTCGCACCGCGCTCGATCCAGCAGCCTTGATCGCCGACGATCAGTTCATGTTCCTGCTCCAGTTGCAACTGACTGGCGCGGAATCGTTCTACGCCGTGGACGGCACCGCGACCTTGGTGACATCGGACGGAGCTCGCGCGGAGGTGTCGTTGCGCCCTGACGCTGATGGCTATCGGCACGTGGTCCAGTACCGATCTCGGCGGATCTGGGACACCGTCGAGGTGACCGCCCAGCTCGCGGCGGATCTTGGCGGGCTTTCGCTGAGCCGGTTCGGCATCACGGCGACACAGGTGGTCCAGTTCGTGTGGCTTGATTCCGCCGATGGGGAATACCGCTGGCCGCTCCCGTTTGTATGAGTCCTGCCGATCAGTCCTGGTCCTGGTCGAGGCCGTGTTCTATGGCGTATCTCGCCAGTTCGACGCGATTGTGCAGCTGCAGCTTCCGCAAGGTCGACTGCACGTGGTTCTCCACCGTCCGGTGAGACAGGACGAGCCGGTCGGCGATCTGCTTGGCGGTCAGCCCCTTGGCGACCAGCCGCAGCACCTCGGTCTCCCGCTCGGTCAGCTTCGGCGCGTCGTCCTCCGGGCCCGACGCCATCCGCCGGTACTCGCCGAGCACCAGCCCGGCCAGGCCCGCGGTGAACACCGCGTCCCCCGCCGACGTGCGCCGCACCGCCGCGACCAGTTCCTCCGCCGACGCCGACTTCACCAGGTAGCCCGACGCACCCGCCTTGACGGCCTCCAGCACGTCGTTGTGCTCACCGCTGGCCGACAGCACTAACACCCGCGTCCCCGCCAACTCCCCAGTGATCTTTCGAGTGGCCTCCACCCCGGACTCCTCGCCCAGGTTGAGGTCCATCAGCACCACGTCCGGCCGCACCGCCCGCGCGATGCGCACCGCCGCCGCCGCGTCACCGGCGGTCGCGCGCACGTCGAACCCGCGCTCGGCGAGGTCGCGGGCCACACCGTCGCGCCAGATCGGGTGGTCGTCGACGACCATCACCGAGATCGGGTGTTCGGTCACTTGGCTCCCTTGGCTGTGTTCACGCTGGGCACGCGGATCTCCCATTCGGTGCCCGAGTCCGGCGCGGTCTCCAGCGTGATGATTCCGCCCAGGTCGCTGACCCGACCGCGGATCGACCGGGCGATACCCATTCGGCCCTCGTCCTCCGCCGCGGTGATCCGGCCCGCCGGGATGCCGACACCGTCGTCGCGGATGCTCAGCACGACCTCGTCGCCAAGGTCCTCCAGCAGCACCCACGCCTTCGCCCCGGCACCCGCGTGCCGGTCGACGTTCTGCAACGCCTCCTGCACCAGGTAGGCCAGCTCGACCGCGGCGGGCTCGGTGACCATGACCGGGGTGGCGGGCACCGACACCTGGAACCGGTCGGTGGCCAGCACCTGCAGCCGCGGCCGCAGGTCGGCCGCGCCGTCCTCGGTCGACTCCAGCGGCGCCGCGGAGACCAGCGCGCGCAGCGCCACCTCCTGCCTGCCCGCCATCGCGGCCAGCTCAGCTGCCTCGCCGCCGAGTTCGCGGCCACGCTTGCCGACGCGGGCCAGTACCTGCAGCACGCTGTCGTGGATCGTGCGGGCCAGTCGCTCCCGCTCGGCCGTTGCCGCCTCGACGCGCAGCGCCTTGGCCAGCCGCTCGGCTGACTGCCGCGACGTGGTCGCGGCCAGCCCGAGGACCCCGCCGATGCCGACCAGCAGCACCATGTCGCGGGTCAGGTCGGTGTCGACGTAGCCGCGCACGCCGTAGTTGAACAGGGCCACGACCAGCCCGAACGCGGTCCCACCGGTCAGCCCCGCGCGCACCGCGCCCACGGCGACGACCGCGGTCACCCACACCGTCGGGACGAGCGGCACGGCCAGCTCGGTCAGCTGCTCATGGGTCAGCACAAGCCGGGACATGGTCATCGTCCCGCAGCAGATCGCCAGGTCGAGCAGGATGAACCAGACGGCCCGGCTGTTCTCGCGCAGGTAGTAGACCGACGTCACCGCCGTCCAGACCGCCATCACGCCGACGGTCACCCAGCCGAGCGTGGTGTCGGCGTACTCGTCGCGGTGGTTGAACACCACACCCGCGGCGAAGAAGAAGGTGATGATCCGCAGCAGCACAGCCGAGCGCCACAGCGGCGCCGCCGGGTCCTTCGGCTCGGGACGGTCCGGGCCGCGGTAGCGCTCTCCGGGCAGCCGCACCCGCCCGGTCATGGCCTGCTCGACTCCGCGTCGGACTTCGACTCCGCGTCCGGCTCCTCGGTGCCGGGGATCGAACCCTCGTCGTCGAGGACCGGGACGTCGTCCGGATCGATGTCGGCCTCCTCGGAGACCAGCGACCGGACACCCGCGTTGAGCACCGCGAGCAGCGGCACCGACAGCAGGGCCCCGGCGATGCCCGCCGCGATCAAACCCACGCCGATGGCCAACACCACGGCCAGCGGGTGCAGCTTCACCGCACGGCCCAGCAGCCACGGCTGCAGCACGTGGCTCTCGATCTGCATGATGCCGACGACCACGGCCAGCACCACCAGCGCCGCGACGAACCCGTTGGCGACGAGCGCGACCAGGACCGCGACCGTGCCCGCGATGAGCGCACCGATGATCGGGATGAACGCGGTCAGGAAGACCAGCGCGGCCAGCGGGATCGCCAGCGGCACGCCGATGATCGCCAGGCCGACGCCGATGCCGACCGCGTCGAACACCGCCACCGCCGCGGTCGCCCGCACGTAGCTGACCAGCGACGAGAAGCCCCGGCGGCCCGCGATGTCGACCCGGGTCCGCACCCCGGACGGGATGCCGCGGATGACGAAGCGCCACATCGCCGCGCCGTCGGACAGGAAGAAGATGAGGATGAACAGGGTCAGCAGCAGGCCGGTCAGCACCTCGCCGATGGTGGCCGCGGTGGTGATCGCGCCGGACGTGATCTCCGACTGGTTGGCCTTGATCGCCTCGATGGCGTTGCCGATGAAGGTCTGGATCTGGTCTTCCCGCAGGTGCAGCGGGCCGGTGGCCAGCCAGTCCTGGATCGTGGTGAGGCTCTCGTTCACCTGCTTCTGCAACTCGGGCAGGCCGTTGCTGAACTGGGTGATCACGAACGTCAGCACGCCGCCGACGACCGCGATGCCCGCGACCATCACGATCGCGGTGGCCAGGGGCCGTGGCACCCGCCACTGCACGAGCTTGCCGACCCCGGGGGCCATCAGCGCGGCCAGCAGCAGCGCGATCGCCATCGGGATGACGACGTGGGCGAAGTAACCCAGCACATAGATGATGACGTAGAGCGCTCCGATGATCACCAAGAACCGCCAGGCCAGCGCGGCGCTGACCCGAAGACCCTTGGGCACGAGAGGGGTCACGTCCGGTGGCGCCGTGGCGCGGTTCGTGGTCATCGCGATCACCGTATCCGGCGAATCGTCCCGGGGCGACCAGTCCATCTGATGTGATGGGGCTGTGATCGAAGCCGGGCAGTCCTACGTGCCGTTATCCGCGCTGACAGCCGCGGAGAACGAGGTCCGGACGGCGTTCACCACCGGCACGCCGATCGACCTCGGCGGCCGCGAGGTGCGCGGCCCGGTGCTGGCCGGTCTGCTCACCGGCGCCTACCCGCTCGACCCCGGCGCGATGCCCGCGCTGCGCCTGGACAACGCCGTGGTCACCGGCGTGTTCGACATCGAGGGCCGGGTCATCGGCCACGTCGTCACCCTGCGCAGGTGCGTGTTCGGCCGCCCGCCGATCCTGCGGATGGCGCGGCTGGTCGCGCTGACCATGCCCGGCTGCCGGGTGCCCGGGGTCAAGGCCCGCAACCTGCGCGTCGGCAGCGACCTGGTGCTCGAACCGGGGTTCACCTGCACGGGCGTGCTCGACCTGACCGACGCCACCATCGAGGGCACGCTGCGGCTGGCCGGGGCGGTACTGCGCAATCCCGGCGCCGCCGCGCTGCTCGGCGCCCGGCTGCGCGTGTCCGGGTCCATCCAGGCCGTCGCCGCCCGCGCCTACGGCGAGGTCCGGCTGCGCGGCGCGAACGTCGGCGGCAGCGTGCACCTGACCGGCGCCCGGCTCGACCACCCGTCCGGCACCGTCTTGGAGGGCACCGGCCTGACGGTCGAGGGAAACCTGCTGTGCGACTCCGGCGGCGGCCGGTTCCACGCCATCGGCACCGTGCTGCTCACCGGCGCCAGGGTCGGCGGCGACGCCGCGTTCTCCGGCGCCCACCTGCGCGACGGCAACGGCGGTGCCCCCGACAACCACGTCCTCGTGCTTCCGCGCGGCACCGCAGAGGACCACGCCGTCCTCGACGCCGACCGGCTGCGCGTCGAGGGCGACCTCAAACTCGACGCCGGGTTCACCGCGCTGGGCGCGGTCGGCCTGCGCGGCGCCCGCATCGGCGGCCACCTTCTTCTTTCCGGGGCCACCATCGGCCGCCGCGAGGTGGTGACCCGGCTGGCCGAGTGCTTCGCCGCGGGCAAGCCCGTCGACCGGGTGCCGATCGCCCTGGTCGCCGACGGCATCGAGGTCCGCGGCGACGTCGAGGGCCGCGGCGCGGTGCACGGCAAGGTCGACTCCGACGGCGACCCGCGCTTCGCCTTCCGCGCGCACGGCCAGGTCCGCCTCGTCGACGCGCACGTCCACGGCAGCGCCAGCCTGGCCCGCGCCCGACTCCGCGGCCCAGGCATCGACGTGCTGTTCGCCGACCGCCTGCGCGTCGGCGAACAGC
>Ga0247823_10001517_pt1 | contig 19339 bp, 13 predicted proteins | sample 13C_PalmiticAcid_2_FD_192426 | JGI IMG/M metagenome (GOLD analysis project Ga0247823, IMG submission 192426) | Soil microbial communities from agricultural site in Penn Yan, New York, United States - 13C_PalmiticAcid_Day30 | ecosystem: Environmental > Terrestrial > Soil > Agricultural land... | reverse complement strand
GTCGCATACAGTGCGAGGCCGCAGTTATGTGCGGAGATCATGGAATGCCGCCGAACTTTTTCGTCGGGCTGAGTGCCTGCTCGGTCACGACTTTCAAGAGGATTTTCGCATGACCTCGGACGACTCCGGACAATCAGGGACCAAGACAGCCCTGACGGTTCTAGTCGCGCTCAGTGTTTCGCATCTGCTCAATGACACGATTCAAGCGATGATTTCCGCCGTTGAGCTGCAACGGAGTGGATCGAACACCGTCACTTTAAGGCATTCAGCAAACTATCGATGCCCGCTTTGGCGACTTCGGCATCCTGCTCGCCGGTCGCACCGCCGACTCCAACCGCGCCGATGACTTGTCCCTCCACCACGATCGGTACACCGCCGAAGAGGCCAGTCATTTTGCCGCCGTTCGCCGCCGCCGCATTCTGCAGACTCAGATTCAGCAGCAGATCGGGCTCGGCATCGCCGCGTTTGACCGGTCCCGTCGGCTGCCGGGTGGTCGCGGCGGCAACCGCCTTAGTCAGCGCTGTGGAGACGCTCGCCGGACGCGCGCCGTCCATACGTTGAAAGGCCAACAGATGCCCGCCGTCGTCAACCACGGCAATGTTCACCTTCACTTTCATTTCCAAGGCCTTCTCCTTCGCCGCCTTCAGAATCGTCTCTGCTCCGGCCAAGTTTAGCTGCACACGTTGACGCGTCACCAACTCCGATTGCGCGTCGCAGACGCCGTGGGCCGTGAAAACCAGCACGACGCCGGCCATAACGAACTTCATATTTTGATGGGCTTGCACGACTGACTCCTCGGTTCAAGACAAGTGACAGAAAAGAACCCAATATCGATGGCGGGAAGACGATCGCGCTGACGATCTTCATCTTGCATGAAATCTACGACTGACGCAGTTGCTCTAAAAGTTTCGCGATCGCGTCGAACTCGGTGGGTTTCACGAGGTGGTGGTTGAAGCCGGCTTCAGCGGTGCGGCGGCGGTCTTCGGGTTGGCCCCAGCCGGTGAGCGCGACGAGGATCGGCTGCGGCAGGTTCTCCATCTGACGGATCCGGCGGGCGACTTCGTAACCATCCATCCTCGGCATGCCGAGATCGAGGAAGATCAACTCGGGTTGATAATCCCGGACCAGGGCCAACGTCGACGGGCCATCGTGCATCAGCTGAACCTGATGGCCCTGCAACTGAAGCCACTTGTAAAGGGTCAGGGCGGCATCGCGGTTGTCATCGACCACCAGCAGGCGATGTCCTGTGAACTCGGACGGCGCGACGACATCCCGCTGCGGCGAAAGCGTCTGACTCGTCCGCGAGATAAGCGGCAGCCGCACTAGGAATTCGCTGCCGGTGCCGAGGCCCGCGCTGTGAGCGGTCACCGTTCCGCCGTGCATTTCGACGAGGTTCTTCACCAGCGTGAGGCCGATGCCCAGTCCGCCGTGCGTTTTCGTGCTGGCATGATCGGCCTGCACAAACAGCTCAAAGATCTGCGTGAGCATCTCAGGGGCGATGCCGATGCCCGCATCGCGAACGGACAACACGGCCTGGTTTCCCTCGCGACGGGCAGTCACCCAGATCCGTCCCTGCGATTCGCTGTACTTCGCCGCGTTTGTGAACAAGTTGCCCACGACCTGGGCCAATCGAATGGGGTCGGCATCCAGCAGCAGCGAGTCCTCAGCCGCTATGATCTCGAGCGTATGCCGCTGCAGCTCGATCAGCGGTTGTGCCATTTCGACCGCGCGGGCGATGATGTTCGACAACTCCACCGGCTCGCGCCGCAGCTCGATTTTGCCGCGCATGACGCGGGACACATCGAGCAGATCATCGACCAGGCGGACCAGATGGTGGACCTGCCGCTCCATGATGTCGCGGGTCTCCTGAGCCATCGCGTCATCGAGCCGCGGCAACTTGAGGATCTCGAGCGCATTGCGGATTGGCGCCAGCGGATTACGCAGCTCATGCGCCAGCGTCGCTAGAAACTCATCCTTCCGCCGATCCGCCTCCCGCAGAGCCTCGTTGGCTTCTCGCTGATCGGTGATATCGATGTTGACGCCGATCATCCGCAACGGGTTACCGGCCTCATCGTCGACGACACGGCCTTGCGCCGCGATCCAGCGCACCTGACCGTCCGGACGGACGATGCGAAATTCGGTTACGAGGTCGACACGGTTCTGCACTGCCTGAACGCTATCAGCTACCGCTCTTTCACGGTCATCGGGATGAACCGCCTGCTTCCAATGATCCAACCGGCCGCCAAATCCCCCGGGCGGGAGGCCGAACAATTCTTCTTCAATCGGTGACCAGACCACTTCGCCGGTCTGAATGTTCCAGTCGAAGGTTCCAATTCGACCCACCCGCTGCGCGAGTTCCAGCCGCTCTTTGTGGCGGCGCAATTCTGCATCCGCGTCGATCCGATCGGTGATGTCGATCGCCATTCCGCCGACGAAAGCGGCCTTGCCGTCGGTGGCCGGGATGACAAACTTGCTGACCAACGACTGTCTCACCCGTCCGGAGGAATCTTCCAGAGACTCAACCGACTGAATCCCACTTCCGGATGCCTTCGCGCGCTCATCATTCGCTATAAACTGTCGGGCTGTGGCGGCGTCAAACACCTCGTCGTCGCGCTTCCCGTACAGCATTTCGCGCGGCATTCCAAAGGCTTGTTGCGCCGCGTCGTTGACGTAGACATAACGGCCGTCGCCGTCTTTGATCCACGCGAGTCCGGAGAGGTGTTGCATGAATCGCGAGAAACGCCGTTCACTCTCCCGCAGTGCCGTATCGGCTTCCTTTTGAGCCGTGACATCCTGTACCACCGCAACCCAGCCTGAAATGCCGCCATCGCTCTCGACAATCGGTTCGTAGCTGCACTTCATCACGCGCTTTCCGAGCTCTCGATAGGGAATCGTGACCTCATACTCCACGTATTCCCCTGACAGCACCCGCTCGATATATGGTTCAATCATGCGATAGGCGGCGTCCCCGAGAATTTCTGCCAGCGTCCGGCCGACCAGCTCCGCAGGCTGCCGGCGAAACCGCTCCGCATACGGCTTGTTCACAAACAGATACCGTCGATCGCGACTGCAATGCGCCAGGTAGACAGGGGCGCTGTCGGTGACAAAGCGCAGTTGAGCCTCGCGGGCCTCGAGCCGGGCTTCTGCCTCGCGGCGATCGGTGATATCAGTGACAGTGCCGATGTAACCGACAACCGCGCCGTCAACACTACGGATCGCCGCGGCGGCCCCCCGCAGCCAAGTGATGTTTCCCGCAGGGGATTGAAAGCGATACTCGCACCGGAATTCTCGCTGTTCCTGAGCAGCCGCGTACCACTCCGCGGCGACGCGCGGCCGGTCTTCAGGATGGAGCGCGGTGACCCAGCCTTGACCGTACGCTGCTTCAAGACTGAGGCCGGACAGTTCCCGCCAGCGTGCGTTCACGAACATGCAGTTGCCTTGGGCATCGGTCTGGAAGATTCCGACCGGCGCGCATTCGGCCAGAGCCTGAAACGAACTTTCAGGCACCGGTACGGATTGTCGTGAACCGGGAACAGTGACCGAAATGGCAACGACTCCTTCAAGGGCAGAGCGGACGTCGAACCTGCATTCTAACGAGAGCCCCGCATTGACCGGAACTTGTGAATGGTCGCGAAGCTTGTTTTCCGAGATGTGCCTCCCGTGCGACCAAGATGGATCGATGCGCGCTTTTGCGCCATCGTTCTTCGAACAGGAGTTCCGTCTCACGGTGAATGTTGAAGGTGGGACGCTGGCGTGGGATCAGGCGGGATTGCCCGTCACCCGCGGGAAGAAAATGATGTCTCTCGAACGTCAGGTCCGCATCGCCGCCGGTTCGCTCGTGCTCATTGGCGTCGTTCTTGCATGGATGGTCCATCCGTACCTGATCAGGCTGTCGGCGTTTGTCGGCGCGGGACTGGTCTTCGCCGGAATTACTGACACCTGCGGTATGGGGATGCTGCTGGCGCGGATGCCTTGGAATCAGGTTGCATGGTGCCGCCTGTGCGACACCGGGGCTGCTTGAGATGATTGCGACACTGCGTCCGCCGGGCGGCTTCGCGCGCCTGCTGCACGGACGGCAACAGCAGGGCAATCAGAATCGCGGAAAGCATACGCGACTCCGAAAGTCAGCGTGCGCGACTCTAGTGACCCAGTCAGCAGCAGCACAGTTTGAAACAGGAAGCGAAGGATCGCCTCCGCACGATTACCAAGAACGGACTACGTTGAGATTGCTTATCGCGCTCCACGTGTCACACTGGATCCGTGATTTGACTTCCCTGGTCGCGCGGCAGGCGACGAGAAACCTTTAGAGAGACCGACTATGAGCCACTACCAGATCGCCGTGATTATCGGGAGTCTTCGCAAAGACTCTTTTAATCGCAAGCTCGCCACCGCGATCGTGAAGCTTGCGCCCGAGGAGTTCAGCTTCAAACCCGTCTCGATTGGCGATCTCCCGCTGTACAATCAGGATGACGACGCGAACCCAGCTGAATCCGTGAAACGGCTCAAATCAGAGATCTCGGCGTCGCAGGGACTGCTGTTCGTCACACCGGAATACAATCGCTCCATGCCCGGCGTGTTAAAGAACGCCCTCGACCACGCATCGCGCCCGTATGGCCAGAGCGCCTGGGGCGGTAAGCCGGCTGGCGTGCTCGGCGCGTCGATCGGCTCAATCGGCACGGCGATGGCACAACAGCATCTGCGAAATGTACTGGCGTACCTGGATGTCCCCACAATGGGCCAACCGGAAGCATTCATTCACGTTAAGGACGACTTGTTCGACACGCAAGGAAACATCGGCCCGGGCAGCCAGCAGTTCCTCCAGAAATGGATGAACAGCTACGTCGCCTGGGTCAAGAAGCATGCGCAGCCGGCTTAGCGTCACCGTTAGTACGACGGCAACTCTGTTCAACCAGGGATTCGGCTCGCTTCCGCAATTCCATCTGCGCGGAGAGAGGCCTTAACCAACAGACGACTGGCAAAGCTGGTCGAGCCGAAAACAGGTCCATTTCCGCACTCCAAGATGTGACCTCTCGAGATAAACGTCGTAGTAGCGGTTGGGGGAGGGGCAGCAGCGCGGCTTACCAATCGAGCGGACGTGTGGGCACGTACGACCTCGGCATTGCTGACCCCAAATCAATTCGACGGGTGACGCCGATTTTCGGAAACGCACACGCTCCCATCAACACGTGCTGCTGTGTAAGATCGTTGTTGCCCCGAAGCGTCTCAAGATCTCAAAGCAGGCCGACAGGAGCAACGACCTATGATGGGGAAACCATCGGTCGCGATCGTTCTATTTTTTTCATTACTGCAGACAAGTTCGCTCTTCGGTTTCGAATCATCGGCCGCAGAGGTCGATTTCTTTGAAAAGCAGGTTCGGCCGGTGCTGGTCGAGCACTGTCAAAAGTGCCACGGGGCGGCGAAGCAGTGGGCGAATCTGCGGCTCGATTCGCGCGAGGCGATGCTCAAGGGAGGTGATAACGGCCCGGCGATCGTGCCCGGTCAGCCGGAAGCCAGCCTGCTCATTCGCGCGGTGCGTCATACCGACGAAAATCTCAAGATGCCGGAGAACGGCAAGCTCGCCGACGGTCAAATTGCCGCGCTGGTTCGTTGGGTGGAGCAGGGAGCAGTCTATCCAGGCGGCGCGATTGCGACCGCGCAGTTGCGTGATCCGAATCACTGGTCGTTCCGCCCACCCGTCCCACAATCACTCCCGGCAGTGAAGGATGTGGCCTGGCCGCAGTCGCCGATTGATCACTTCATTCTCGCGAAGCTGGAAGCGGCGAATGTGGCCCCCGCTGCCCCAGCCGACAAACGGACGCTGATCCGCCGCGTGACGTTTGATCTGACTGGACTACCACCGACGCAGGCGGAGATTGAAAGCTTCCTCAACGATCAACGTCCCGAAGCGTTCGCCATTGTGGTCGATCGCTTGCAGGATTCGCCCGCATACGGTGAGCATTGGGGACGGCACTGGCTCGATGTCGCACGATACGCCGATTCCAACGGCCTCGATGAAAACATCGCCCACGGGAACGCCTGGCGGTATCGCGATTATGTTGTCGCCACGATCAATCAGGACAAACCGTTCGATCAATTCGTGATCGAACAGATCGCGGGGGATCTGTTGCCGTTCAATAGCGAATCCCAACAGCACTCGCAGTTGATCGCCACCGGATTTCTCTCTATCGGACCGAAGGTGCTCGCCGAGGTGGATCAACCGAAGATGCGGATGGACATCGTCGATGAGCAGATCGATGCGGTGGGACGCGTGTTTCTCGGGCTGACGCTGGGATGTGCCCGCTGCCACGATCACAAGTTTGATCCCATCACCGCTGGCGATTACTACGGCCTTGCGGGGATCTTCAAAAGCACGCGGACGATGGACAGCTACGTCAAAGTGGCAAAATGGCACGAACACGTGCTGCCGTCCGCGGAAGCAACGAAACTGAAGGCCGCGTTCGACGCCGATGTCGCCGCGAGAAAACAATCACTTGCGGAGTTCATCACCAAAGCAGACCAAGCCGCGAAAGCTGGGCTCGCTGCTGATGCGGCCGTTCCTGAGAAGCTGGAAACGCTTTATCCTGACGCGACCAAAACCGAACTTGCGAAGCTGCGCGAGCAACTGGCGGCACTCGAGCGAGACGGCCCCAATCTCCCGACCACGATGGGCGTGACCGATGATGAAATCGTCGATGTCGCGATTCATCTGCGGGGCGACACACAGAAACTCGGCGACGTCGTCCGACGACGAACTCCGGGCAGCATTACTGGCGCAAATTCGCCGGAGTTCCCGGAGAAATCCAGTGGACGGCAGCAACTCGCCCAATGGCTCATGGACCCCCAGCATCCTTTGACGGCGCGTGTGTTGGTGAACCGAGTCTGGCGGTGGCATTTCGGGCGGGGGCTGGTCCGTACGACGGATAATTTTGGCCTGCTCGGGGAAGCGCCTTCGCACCCCGAGTTGCTCGACTGGCTGGCCCAGCGGTTCATCGCGGACGGCTGGTCGCTGAAATCGTTGCATCGGCTGCTCGTGAATTCGAGCAGCTATCAGCAGTCTACTGTGCCACGGTCGGAGACATTGGAAGCCGATCCCGAGAACCGTCTGCTCGGTCGGTTCAGCCTTCGCCGTCTCAGTGCGGAAGAAGTTCGTGACGCATTGCTGATGGTGAGCGGGCAACTGGATCCGACGATCGGTGGTTCGGTTCTCAAGGTCAAGAACCGCGGCTATCTGTTTGATCACACCTCGATTGACCTCACCGATTACACCAGCAACCGGCGCTCACTCTATCTGCCGGTGATCCGCAATCACGTTTACGACCTGTTTCAGCTTCTCGATTTCCCCGATCCCGCGGTTCCCACCGGCGATCGCTCCACGAGCACGGTAGCACCCCAAGCTTTGCTGATGATGAACAGTGATTTTGTCATGCAAGCGGCGGAACGAGTAGCAATGCATGTCGTCGAGAAACATTCTTCCAACCCCGAACGGTTGTTGGCTGTGGTGAATGCGATCTACGGTCGCGATGCGACAAAAGAAGAGGCGGCATCGCATCAGCAGTTTTTGGATCGTGTCGAAAAAACGCTCATCGATTCTGAAACGGATGCAGCGATTCGCACGCGGCAAGCCTGGACTATCTTGTGCCATACATTGCTGGCCTCCAACGAATTCATTTATGTGAAGTAAGGTGCGTATGGATCACACACCGTTGTCCCGCAGGGCCATGCTCCGCCGTTCTGCAGTGGGGTTCGGTTCGTTGGCGCTGGCATCCATGCTGGGTGATGATGCTTGCGCAACTGAGACCGTGAATCCCCTTGCGCCCGTGTTGCCTCATTTTGCCGCGCGGGCGAAGCGGATTATCTTTCTCTTCATGAGTGGCGGTCCGTCGCAAGTTGACACGTTTGATCCCAAGCCTCTGCTCACTCGCGATGATGGCAAGCCGCTGCCATTCGAGAAGCCGCGCGTGCAGTTCAATACCACAGCGAATCTGATGAAATCGCCGTGGAAGTTCAAACAATATGGTGAGAGCGGTCTGTGGGTCAGCGAACTCTTTCCGCATCTTGCCCAGCGCGTCGACGATCTGTGCATGATTCATTCGTTGCACGGCACCAACCCGGCACACGGCGGGGCGGTGATGAAGATCCACACGGGCAGCGACAACTTCGTGCGCCCCAGCTTCGGATCGTGGGTCAGCTACGGCTTGGGAACTGAGAATCAGAACTTGCCAGCGTTTGTCACGATCTGTCCGACACTGGCGTTCGGCGGGATCAACAACTGGAGTTCCGCGTTTCTTCCCGCGGTCTATCAGGGAACGCCGTTTGGCGACGCTAGCATTCCCTCGGCGAAAGCGCAGGTGAAGTACATCCGCAACAGCCGATGGTCACGACGGGTGCAGGAGCTGCAGCTCGAAAAACTGCGGCAGATGAACCGCGAAGATCAGGCCCGTAGTGGTCCGGAAGCGTCTCTGGACGCCCGCATCAACTCGTTTGAACTCGCATTCCGCATGCAGTCAGAGTTGCCGAAGGTCGAAGATCTTTCCGGCGAGACGGAAGCGACGCAAAAGCTCTACGGGATGGACAACCCCGTCACAGCGAACTTTGGACGGATGTGCTTGACGGCCCGCCGATTTGCCGAAGCCGGCGTGCGGTTCATTCAGGTCACGCACAACGACAACAAGGTGCAGTGGGATCAGCACTCCGACTTAAAAGTCGGGCATGAAAAGAATGCGCTTGAGGTCGACTTGCCGATCGCCGGTCTGATGGCGGATCTCAAGGCCCGCGGATTACTTGAAGACACCCTCGTCTGGTGGGGCGGCGAATTCGGCCGCACTCCCACGGCAGAGGGAGGCGGCACCGGACGTGACCACAATCAGGAAGGCTTCACCATGTGGCTCTCCGGCGGCGGGGTGAAGGGCGGCTTCCGTTACGGTGCGACCGACGACTACGGCTACTACGCCGTCGACAACAAAGTGCACATTCACGATCTGCACGCCACGATGTTGCACATTCTCGGCCTCGACCACGAACGCCTGACCTACCGTTATGCCGGCCGTGATTTCCGTCTGACCGATGTGCACGGCAATGTCGTGCACGACATTCTGGCATGAGTTTCTGCGCTCCCGATTGGACGACGGCATGTTGAAGATCACCCGGCTCGAAACCTTCGTCATTGGCGATGGGCCGGAGATTGATCCCGACAAAGGGGGCGTCGAACCGCTGGCTTGCCTTCGCGTGCACACTGATGACGGTCTCGTTGGTCTCTCCGAAGTCTTTCGTGTCCCGCCCGGCGTCGTGCAGGCCACCGTCGGCGGACCGAACACGCATTTCGGACGGCTCTTAATCGGACAAGAGATCACGCATCCCGAACGGCTGTGGCAGCACGTGTGGGATTCGCTGATCCACACCAACCGCCGCGGCTGGGAGATCATCATCCTCGGTGCCCTGGATGTCGCGATCTGGGACATTTACGGACAAGCACTTCAACAACCGGTGTGGCAACTTCTCGGGGGCGTGCAGCGGGGCTTCTTTCAAACCCATCGCGAAACCCGCACACGCAGTGTCGTCCCGTATTGCACGATCGTCTCGGAGGTGTGGGGCGGCGAAGCGATGTTCACGCAACAGACCCGCCGTGTCGAACAGCTGGCGGAACTCGGCTACCGCGCGTTCAAGGCTGAGCCGATGATGTCGACGCCGGCCGATGTTGTCGAACTGGCCCGCCGCACGCGCAAGCTGCTGGGACCGGAACCGACGCTGATGGTTGATGTCGGTTATCTCTTCAACGATGTCCCCACTGTGGCGCGGATCTGTCGTGAACTGGAAGAGTTCGATCTCTATTTCTTCGAGACTCCGTTCCCCGTCGACACGCCCGAACCCTACGCACGGCTCGCCGAGTTGACGTCGATTCCGCTGGCCATGGGGGAACACGGCGTCACACGCTGGGAGTTTCTCGACATGATGGACCGCGGCCGCGTGTCGGTTGTGCAGCCCTACATGACGACCTGCGGCGGGCTGACCGAAGCCAAGCGGATTGTCGATCTCGCGGTCCCGCGCGGGGCACTGGTCTGTCCCGGCAACTGGTCGACGCAAATTCTGGGGACCGCGTCGGTCCATCTGGCGGCCTACTCGCCCGTCACCCCGTTCATTGAATTCGCCGCCGCGGAAGTGTTTGATTCACCCCTACGTCGCGAATTGCAGGACCATGGTTTCCCCGTGAAGAATGGTGAAATCGCGTTCCCGGACACACCAGGAATCGGTTACCGACTTCCCGATGAAGTGGTTCAAAAATATCGAATGGATTGACAACCGTGACTTCCACAACGCCTTCACAACCGCACGCCGCCGGTTTCGTGGTCCCTTCCTCATGACTTGAGATTTCCATGAATGATCCGGTTGCCGCGAGTTCACTTTCTCCGATTGTTCGCTGGCGGGTTGTTGTCCTGCTGATGGCGTTCGCCGGCTTCGGACATTTCAACCGGGTGGCGATCTCGGTCGCCGGAAGCGAAGTCTTCATTCCGAAGGTGGGTCTGAGCGAAGTCCAGATGGGGTGGGTCTACACGGCCTTTCTGATCGTGTACACCCTCGCCATGGTGCCGGGCGGCTGGCTGATTGACCGCATCGGCTCGGCCCGGGCGTTGGCGCTGTATGGGCTGAGCATGGGCCTGTTCGTCGCACTGACCGGCGTCGTGGGATGGCTGACCGGCCGTCCCGAAAGTTTATGGATCGGGCTGCTGATCATCCGTAGTTGCGCGGGATGCTGCAGCGCACCGCTGCATCCCGGGGCGGCACACGTTGTGTCCGACCTGATGCCCGAACGGAGCCGCGCGACTGCAAACGGCATGGTCACCGCCGGAGCCCTCATTGGCATCGCCTTCAGTTTTCCGGCCTTTGGCTGGTTGATGGATCGGCTGAACTGGCCGCTGGCGTTCGTCGTCAGTGGATTGCTGATGATCGCGTTCAGCCTCTTCTGGAAACGCAACACGCAATCGTTGTCGTTACGTGATGAAGCTCCGCCGACCCTCTTTCCGGAAGACACAGACCGGTCAGGCGAATGGGCGTCGCTCTTGCTGAACCGCAATCTGTGGCTGGTCTCGCTGAGCTACGCCGCCTACGGGTACTTTCAGTACCTGTTCTTCTACTGGATGGACTATTACTTCAAGTCGGTGCTGCATGTGCCCGATGTCGAAGCCCGCTGGGCTTCGTTCTGGATCATGCTGGCGATGGGAGCGGGCATGGCGATCGGTGGGATGAGCACCGATGTCGCATGTCATCGGCTGGGGCGAGCACGTGGTCGTCGGGCGGTGGTCGTGTTCGGCATGGGGATGGGGGCGGTCTTTGCCCTGCTCGGTGTGAATGTCACCGGACAGATCAACGTCGCCATGTGTCTTGCTGTATCGATGGCCTCGCTCGGCATGTGCGAAGGTGTCTTCTGGACTTCTGCCACCGATATCGGCGGGAAATCGCGCGGCTTCTGCGGGGCCTTCATGAACGCCCTCGGCAATGTCGGCGGTCTGGTGTCGCCGGTCCTCACACCCGTCATGGCACAACAGATGGGCTGGCCCGGGGCGATTACCGTCGCCTGTCTCATCGCCGCCATCGGCGGGGCGATGTGGTTTGTGATTCAATTGTCGGAACGCCAGGACCCCGTTTTACAAGTTGACTATGTCCAAGCATGATTTCTCGATCGAAGAATTTTCCCGGCGACGAGAACGGGCGCGTGACACTATCGCGGCGGCGGGGTTGGATTGGTTGCTGGTCATTCACCCCGTTTCCATCCGCTGGCTGACCGGTTCGGATGCTAAGAGTTATCAGGAGTTCCAGTGCCTCTTGATCTCCGCGAAGCCGGGACCGATTGTGGTCCTCACGCGGGATGGCGAGCGCAACGAATTTCGCGATGACGCGCTCGTTGACGAACTTCACACGTGGGGCGGTGGTGAACCGGAAGACCCGATCGCCGCATTGGCGGGTCTGGCGAAACGTTACGGCTTGCCGGGAACGCGGATCGGCATGGAAGTCCCCAGCTTCTATCTGCATCCGCATCATTATGTCCGGATCCAGCAACTCTTCGAGAGCGATCTCGTTGCCGAAGCGACGAACCTGATTCATAATCTGACGCTCGTCAAATCGCCGCGAGAATTGGAGTACATCCGCGAGGCCGCGCGCATTGCGGATCTCGCGATGGAACGGTTCGCCGGTTGTCTCACCGCGGGCCGCAGTGAATTGGAGCTTGCGGGGGAGGTGTATCATGCGCTACTCACCGCGGGCAGCGGATTGGCTGCCAGCCCGATCAATCTTGTGACCGGTGACCGCTCCTGTTTCAGCCACGGTGCTCCTACCGATCGCCGGTTACAACGCGGCGACTTCGGTAACATCGAATACGGCGCGACATTCAAACGCTACACGGCCACGATTGGGCGGCAGTTCTGCATCGGCTCACCGACATCCCGCATGCGCGAACTGTATGACTTCGTGCGACATGCCGCCGACGCTTGTCTTGCTGAAGTGCGGGCTGGTGTTCCTGCTGTGGTCCCGCATGAAGCCGCAAAGCGCGTGATCGCCGAAACCGGACTCGATCACGGCCGCGTTCATCTTTCCGGATATGGACTCGCACCGGGTTTCCCACCCACTTGGGCCGAGCCGCTCTATCTGTTCGGTGGCAGCACGAGCATTCTGCAGGCGGGGATGGTGATCACAATTGAGCCGCCGGTCTTTCTCGGCGAAGAACGGCTCGGTGCCCGGTTGATCGACAATGTCCTTGTCACCGAAACCGGCTATGAATGGCTCACCCGATTTCCCCGCGATCTGATGGAAGCGGAATGACGGCGGTGTTATAGACGCGATAGATTCACCTCATGACCGACAGACAGGACCTGATTCTCGATGCGAATTGATGCGGTTGATTTCTTCTATCTGGCCATGCCCGAGGTCCTCGACATTGGCGATGGCAGCCAGGATGCGTTGCTGGTCCGTGTGACGGCGGGTGATCATGTCGGCTGGGGCGAATGCGAGGCGGCGCCGCTGGTGTCGATCGCCAGCCTGGTCTGTCCGATGTCGCACAGTGCGTGCAAACCGGTGCAAGCGTCGGTACTCGGGCAGACTATCGACGGTGCGGCCGATATTCGGCGCATTGGTGATCTAGTCCGCGCGAACAGTCTCGACCTGTTGCAGGCCGATCACACGTTGTCGGGAATTGATATCGCCCTGTGGGATCTGCTGGGCCGTCGGTACGAAGAGCCGGTCTGGAAACTGCTCGGTTATCGCGAGTCGTGTGCCAAGACGCCGTATGCTTCGGTTCTATTCGGCGACTCACCGGAAGCGACATTGCAGAAAGCCCGCGCGATCCGGGCCCAGAAGTTCCGCGCCGCCAAGTTCGGCTGGGGACCTTTCGGCGTCGGAAGTGTCGAAGATGATGAAGCCCAGCTTCACGCGGCTCGTGAAGGTCTCGGTGTGGATGGAATTCTGCTCGTGGATGCGGGGACAGTCTGGAACGCCGACGTTGATCGTGCGCGAGCACGATTGCGGGTGCTCAAGGAGGTCCGGGCCACCTGGCTCGAAGAACCGTTTGTTTCTGGAGCGCTGGCGGAGTATCACGCGCTGTCCCTCGAAAGCGGTTCCGTCGGACTCGCCGGCGGGGAAGGGTGCCACAACGTCCACATGGCCCGGCACATGATCGATCACGCTGGATTAAAGTACGTGCAGATCGATGCCGGTCGCATTGGCGGGATCACGATCGCGAAAGACATCGCCGATTACGCCGCCGCGAAGAACGTGACCTATGTCAATCACACTTTCACGTCAAACCTTGCGCTGTCGGCGTCGCTGCAGCCGTTTGCCGGGTTGGAATCACACACGATCTGCGAGTTCCCCACCGAGTTGAAATCGCTTGCCGTGGCGATGACGAAAAATCACATTCGGCCGGACAACAACGGCGAAGTCCGCGCCCCGGATGCCATCGGACTCGGCATCGAACCTGATCTCGCCGGGATCGAACCGTATCTGGTCGACACCGAAATTCGGGTCAACTCGAAGGTGTTGTACAAGACGCCCTCTTTGTCGCGATGATAAGATCATGGTGACAGGACCACGAGGCGGGAGTGACGACGATTGCCATCAAGCCGTATTTGACGCGACTGCTGATCGCCGGTGGGGCGTTGCTCTGCCCGATCGTGCTCAGCGCGGACGACACCGTCGTCCCGGATTTTCAGCAGGAGATCGCTCCATTGCTGAAAGCCCGCTGTGTGCCTTGTCACGGACCCGCTAAGCAGGAAGGGAAGCTGAATCTCGCATTGCCGGCGGGAATCAAACGCGGTGGTGAACACGGTGCGGCGATCGTCGGCCATGATCTGGAGAAAAGCCGGCTGTGGAAGCGTGTCGCGGCCGGGGAAATGCCGGTCGACCAACCTCTCTCTGCGGACGAGCAAGCTTTGCTGCGGCGCTGGATTCTGGCGGGAGTTCCGGGATTGCCCGCGGAGGTCTCACAGAAACCCGATGGCGACGAGCACTGGGCGTTTCAGCCGCTCCAGAAGGTTGTCATTCCTGCGGTGCCGAGCGAAGCTCGGCCGTGCATACCGATTGATCACTTCCTCGCGGCGAAATTGAAATCGGTGGGTTTGAGTTTCGCACCGGAAGCTCGACGGGAGACGCTGATTCGCCGTGTGAGTTTCGATCTCACCGGCTTGCCGCCGACACTGGAAGAGATCGACCGTTTCCTGAACGACCCCGGCGACGATGCCTATGAACACATGGTCGAGCGGTATCTGTCCTCGCCATCTTACGGTGAGCGGTGGGGCAAGTACTGGTTGGATGCGGCGGGCTATGCTGACAGTAATGGTTACTTCAACGCCGATACCGACCGGCCGCTGGCCTATCGTTACCGCGATTACGTGATCCGCTCGATCAACGCCGACAAACCGTGGGACCGGTTCATTCGGGAGCAACTCGCCGGCGATGAACTGGCGGGATATCGTCCCGGGGGCGATGTGCGACCGGAGATGGTCGAACCTCTTGAGGCGGTGCATTACCTGCGGAACAGTCAGGATGGAACCGACAGCAGCGACGGTAACCCCGATGAAGTCCGCGCCGACAAGTACGCGGTTCTGGAAGGGACGCAGCAGATCATCGGGTCATCGCTGTTCGGGCTGACCGTGCAGTGTGCCCGCTGCCACGACCACAAATTTGAGCCATTCACGCAGCAGGACTATTACCGTCTGCAGGCCGTGATTTATCCGGCGTTCAATGTCGAGAAATGGGTGATGCCCAAGAACCGGGAGATCTCCACGGCCACGGCAGCCGAACGCGCGGCCTGGGAGGCTCAGGTGCAGGCCCTCGATCAGGAGATCGCCCACCGCCGGCAAGAGTTCACCGAATGGGCACGCCAACATCGTCAGCGTGGCCGCGAGTTATTCGCTGATAACTTTGACGCCCAGCGCTCTCTCACAGAATCATGGAGCAACACGGTTGCCGGCGATGCCGCACCCGCCGGCACGCCGGCCATTCAGCTTGATCAGCCAACCGCTCCCGCAGCGGAAATCACGCAGCACCGGCTGCATTTGATCGAATCTGGTTCGGCGGGGGATCGGGCATTATCCACCCGCAAAACGTTCGATTGGACGCCGGACGATACAGGCGGCTGGATTCAAGCCACATTCGATCTGGTCGCCGGTGGGGACACCGCCCCGTATGTCGGCTACTTCATCGCGCTACGAGATTTTAATGACGCACAACCGCTCAAAGGGGGCAACGTCCTGTTGGATGGGGCCGCGGCGGGACAAGCCGCCGTGCATGTCGATTATCCCGGCGCCGATGATCAGGCGCGCGGGAAGATCGGCCAGAGTGGTTACACGCCGGGCCGCAATTACGGCGTACGCGTGACCAATCTTGGCAAAGGCACATTCGAGCTGCGGCAAATCGTCGACGGTGTCCTGGAAGACGGAACCGCCGTGCTCTCCGCCGACGATCTTCCGGACGGTGCCTTCGGTTTTGAATATTGCTGCGGACGTAGTTTCGTTGTCGACAATGTGCTGATCGAAGCAGGCGTTCCCTATGCCCAACTCAATGAGGCCGAGCGGGAACTCGCCAGGCTGCATGAGACCAAACGGAAAGAACTCGAGGCGTCGCTGAAATCAATCGAAGCCCGGCGGCCGCCGCCGATCGGACGGCTGGCGCTGGTCAGCGATCTCGAAGGGAAACCGCCAGTGGTCCGATTGCTTCACCGTGGTGAATACAAGTCGCCCGGTGACGAGGTGCAGGCGGGAGCGCCGCACGTTCTCGCGGAATCGACCAATCCCGCGGACCTCGCTCAGATGACGCAAGTTGATGCGGCGTCCACCGGGCAGCGGCTCGCATTCGCACGCTGGATCACGCAGCCCGATTCGCGGGCGGCAGCATTGCTCGCGCGGGTGACGGTCAATCGCTGGTGGCAGCATCACTTCGGTACCGGCATCGTGGCGACCACCGATAATCTGGGTTATTCCGGTGGCACGCCGAGCCATCCCGAATTGCTGGAATTCCTGGCGGGAGAACTCGTCCGTAACGAGTGGAGCGCCAAGTCGATTCATCGGATGATTCTGCATTCGACCGCCTATCGACAATCCAGCGTTCCACGTGCTGATGCCCACCGGGGCGATCCCGATGCCCGGCTGCTGTCGCGATTTCCTCTACGTCGTCTGGATGGCGAGGCGATCCGTGATGCGATGCTCGCGATTTCCGGCGAACTTCATCCACGGATGTTTGGCCCGTATGTACCGACTCAATCCTCGCCCGAAGCCGAAATCATCGTTGCGGAGACGGACGGCACAGGACGCCGACGGAGTGTGTATCTGCAGCAGCGTCGAACGCAGGTGATAGCATTTCTTGACGTCTTCGATGCTCCCAGTATTGTTTTCAACTGCACGGCTCGCTCCAGTACGACGGTGCCGTTACAGTCGCTTAAGCTTCTCAATTCGGACTTTGTCCGTGCGCGGGCGACGGGTCTGGCCAACTACGTACATCCGACGGTTGATGTCGACCGTGACACGGCTTTGGTCAACGCGTTTCGCACCGCTTGGGGGCGGACGCCCACGGACGACGAACTGGCAGCCGCACAACGATTCCTTGCCGAGCAACCCGCCGAATATGCGGAACAGCCCAACGCCAGTGATGCCGCATGGATTGATTTCTGCCAGATGCTGCTCGCCAGCAACGCGTTTCTTTATGTCGATTGAGGGAAATTAGAACCATGAGCGCCGCAGAGCAAGCGTTACCTCATCGTCGTGCGTTCCTTGGCCAATCTGTCGGCGGTGTCGGGCTGTTGGCGCTGTCGCACCTGCTGCAGCAAAGCCAGACGCATGCCGCGACCCGTCAGCAACGGCATCCCCACCATGCGTCGAGCGCTGATGCTGTTATCTGCCTGTTCCAGCACGGCGGCCCAAGCCAGATGGACCTCTTCGACCACAAGCCGGAACTGACCAAGCGCCACGGTCAGAAATACGACGGCGACCTTGAAGTCCACTTCAACAATCAGCAGGGCAACGTCCTCGGTTCACCGTTCCAGTTTCACAAGCACGGTGAGTCGGGCCTCGAGATCAGTGAAGTTCTGCCGTATACCGCGCAGATCGTTGATGACATCACGCTGGTTCGCAGCGTCGTGACGGAGTCCGTGGACCATGAAGCCGCGTTGCGATTGATTCACGGCGGCAAGCTGCAGGCGGGTTATCCCACGTGGGGTTCATGGGTGAATTATGCCCTCGGCAGTGCCAACGCGAACCTGCCGGCGTATGTCGTGCTGAGCGATCCCGGTGGCTTGCCGGTGGATGGCGTCCGCAACTGGACTTCCGGATGGCTGCCCGCGGAATATCAGGGAACCGCATTTCGGTCCGGTGATTCCCCCGTCGCGAATCTGCGCACTCCGAAGGAAGTCACGGCTGGTGCTCGACAACGCCAGCTGCAATTCCTGCAGGAGTTGAATCGTGGTCATCTCACACAGTACCCGGGCAACTCGGAACTCGAAGCCCGCATGAATGATTTCGAAGTCGCGGCCCGCATGCAGACCGCCGTCCCGGAATTGATGGATCTGTCACAGGAAACCGAAGCCACGCGGCGGATGTATGGATTGGACAACCCGGCGACCGCCGAGTATGGCGCTCGCTGCATCGTCGCCCGGCGGTTGATTGAGCGTGGCGTGCGATTCGTCCAACTCTTTCTCGCCGGCCAACCATGGGACACACACAGTAAGAATGCCGCGACGTTGAAAACGCTGTGTGGCCGCATCGATCAACCGAGCGCCGCACTCGTGCAGGATCTGAAGCAGCGCGGTTTGCTCGACCGCACGATTGTGCTCTGGGGAGGCGAATTCGGTCGACTGCCGATCTCACAAGGCCCTGACGGTCGCGATCACAATCGCCACGCCAATTCGCTGTGGCTCGCCGGCGGCGGCTTCAAGGCAGGCTTCAGCTACGGAAAAACCGACGATTTCGGTTATCAGGCGGTGGAAAACGCCGTCACCGTGCATGACCTTCATGCCACCTTGCTGCACGCCCTCGGCCTCGATCACCAGCGGCTCACCTACCCCCACGACGGTCGCCCCGGCAGCCTTACCGACGTCGCCATCACCCACGCAGAAATCATCCCTGCGCTTCTGAAATCGTCGCGAACATAGCGCCGTCGATTAAATCGCTCCTCCGAACAGTGGCGCAGCAAGAGTGTTGATGCGCGCTGCGATCTACCTGTGACCGATATCGTACGGTACGAATGCTGGCCGGAAAGTTATTCTTTGCGGCGGACTGTCCGACCGGAATGATCTTCCAGCTGTGCCACGACGGCATAGGAACCGCGTAGCGATCGATGGCTGTGTGCAGTCCTGCGCTCGTTGTGACCAGAGCATTTGCTCGGAATGCAGCACCGCCTGCGAGGCTTGCTCGGAGCGAACGTGCGAGCGGTGTCTCAGCGCGTGTGCCGACTGTGGCCACTCTTGCTGTGACGAGTGTCTCAGCGATGGCCGCTGTTTTGATTGTCGCGATTCCCTTGAGGAGCATGACCATGCCGAAGAATTTGATCCTACCCCGACTTCATCGCCGCCGGAACCATCCCCACCAGAAGCGGTCACCCCGTCGACCGAAGCTGCGCTTCAGTCCGACAGCCTGGGCGAAACTCCTCTTCCTGCGTGACCGAGGCCCCACCGAAGTCGGCGGTTTCGGAATTACATCCTTGTGCACCTTTCCCAGCTGAGCCTGCGATTCATCGACCACTATCGAAGTGCGCGTAAGGACCTCGGTCGATCCCTCAAAACGATCTACGGAGAGACTGTCATCATCCGCCAACTCGTTAACTTCGCGCGCTCGCGGCGACTCATCGTAAAGGATCCGCTGAAGGG
>Ga0247823_10001516_pt1 | contig 19343 bp, 12 predicted proteins | sample 13C_PalmiticAcid_2_FD_192426 | JGI IMG/M metagenome (GOLD analysis project Ga0247823, IMG submission 192426) | Soil microbial communities from agricultural site in Penn Yan, New York, United States - 13C_PalmiticAcid_Day30 | ecosystem: Environmental > Terrestrial > Soil > Agricultural land... | reverse complement strand
GCTCTACGCCGAGCGTCGCGGGGTCGCGCCGGAAGCGGGCGATCTCCGCGCGCAGCGAGTCGCCGGTGCGACGCTCGGCGTAGAGCTGCTCGACGGCGGCGTCGTGCTTCATCTCCAGGCGCATGCGCGAGATCAGTCCGCGGTTGCCGAACGCGAAGATCGCGAGCACGGGAATCGCGGCCAGGACGGCCAGGGTGACCTTGCGGCGCGTCGTCAGCGGCTTCGGCTTGAACCGCCGGCGGAATCGTTTCATAGCAGCTCTTCGGGGTTGCTTTCCTCGTCGCGCTTGTGCGGCTCGTCGATCTCCTGATCGTACTCGCCCATGCGGCTCATCTCGTCGTACATCTCCTCGATCTCAGCCTCCTCCGGATCGAGTCCGCGCTCGAGATCCCAGATCGTATGGACCCCGTCGGGATCGTCGACGGTGGGCTCGAGTCGTCCGTCCTCGGCGACCATCGTGATCGTGTAGCGCTTTCCCTCGTCGAACGTCACGTAGTAGTCCTCGGCTCCCTCGGTATCGAGGGCCTGGGCGACCTCGTCGACGGAGACGTGTTGTCCGTCGAGGGTGACCAGGTGCGTGATCGTTCCGATATCGTCGGTCAGGACTCCGGTGATCTCAGGCATGACAGCTTCCTCCACAGTGCTCCAAAGGCATTCATCGCACAGGGCCGGGCGCGCGCCGGGAAGCGCAGGCCGGCCGTTTCCACCCGTCCGGGCTCGAGAGCCTCACGCGCAAACGGTACGCCATGGAGGGAAGGGGGAGAGGACGCCGTGTGCGGGTCAAACTTCCGCAAAGCGTCCGGTTCACGCAAGGATCGCGACCGGCGGTAACGAGATGTGCCCGGCTCTTGGCTCGGGCGCGACGAAGCCCTAACTTCGAGATTCCTTCAGCGCGCCCCGCGCCGACGCACCCATCGTCTAGGGGTTAGGACACCGCCCTTTCACGGCGGTAACACGGGTTCGAATCCCGTTGGGTGTACAACGAGACAAGGCCCCATCTGCTCGAGAGAGCAGGTGGGGCTTTATCGTGTGGGGCTGTGCGCCGCGCCATTCTTTCCTTCTGAGAAGGAAAGATCCTCTCGATTCTTTCCTTCTCAGAAGGAAAGCTTGATGGCGCTAGAGGAGTGGCGGGCGCGGCCATTGTGATACCACTCCCGCAAGCGTTGTCGTGCCGAGCGCTCACCCGATCGTGCGTCGCCCGCAGAATACCGGTTCGGCGTCGACTTCGATTCCCGTCGCTGATGCGCTGATTCGCAGCGCACTCTGTCCGAATTCTCCGTTCTTCCGTGTAATACAAGAAACCCGTTGCTAAAGATGAGAAAATGCTTGTAGGGTGATCCTGTTCGGATTACATTTGCCGAATAATGCAACGGGTTTCTTTTAATATCGCAATCCGAGCCCTGACCATCACGTTTGGAGCCTTCAGGGAGCGGTCGCGACTCATCGTAGAAGGTGCTCTATGACAGCCGATCACGACCAACGTGCCCACGGCCTGCGCGGACTGCTCCGTCGCCGGCCGGTCCTTTATCTCGCGTTCGGGATGCTCCTGCTTGGTGGCATCACGACCGGGAGACTCTACACTTCGCTCGCGTCGTCGCCGACACCGCGCGGCATCGATGACATCCCGGTCGACAATGGCCAGCGCATGATCCGCGAGGGGCGTGAGACGTTCCGCTTCGACACGTTCGGGAGCGAGGACTTCTGGGGCGGTGCGTTGCGTCTTCACGAGGCGATCGCGGGAGCGGCGAATGGTGGGGTAGGTCCGGGAGTGACTCCGCGCGCCGCTCTCGGACTAGGCCTGAAGGTCGATGTCGATGCTCTCCCTCCCGACGTCATCAACGCTCTCAGGCGGGGCGAGGTCGATCTCGACGATCCTGCGACGACGCTCGCCCTGCTGAAGCTCAACGCGGTCGTCGGCGTCAAGGGAATCTTTAACGGTGGGCAGCGGATCACGTCGCTCGGAATCCAGTGCGCGATGTGTCACTCTACGGTCGACGACTCCTTTGTCCCCGGCATCGGTCATCGACTTGATGGCTGGCCTAACCGCGATCTGAACGTCGGTGCGATCGTCGCGTCGGCGCCGAGCGTTCAGCCGTTCATCGACCTGCTTCGAATCGTCAACCCTGGCATCGACGACGCGACGGTCCGGACCGTCCTGCGGAGCTGGGGACCGGGGCGCTTCGACGCGCACCTGCTCCTCGACGGCAAGGCATTCCGTCCCGACGGACGTACTGCCGCGGTGCTGCTGCCCCCGGCATACGGCTATGCCGGCACCAACCTCGGCACGTATACGGGATGGGGATCGGTGACGCACTGGAACGGCTTCGTCTCGAATCTCGAGATGCAGGGGAAGGGAACGTTCTTCGATCCGCGACTCGACGACTCGGTCAAGTTCCCGATCGCCGCCCGGTCCGGCTTCGGTCACAAGCGCTCCGATCCTGATCTCGTGACCTCAAAGCTCGCGGCCCTTCACTACTACCAGCTCTCGCTCCCCGCGCCGACACCGCCGGCCGGTTCCTTTGACGCGGCTGCGGCCACGCGGGGCCGCACGGTATTCACCACCAAAGCCCAGTGCACGTCCTGTCACGTGCCGCCGCTCTATACCGAGCCGGGATGGAACATGCACACCGCCGAGGAGATCGGCATCGACGACTTCCAGGCGAAGCGCTCGCCCGACGAGCGCTATCGGACGACGCCCTTGAAGGGGGTGTTCTCGCGGAGTACGGGAGGATTCTACCATGACGGCCGCTTCGCGACGCTCCTCGATGTCGTCGAGCATTACGACGGCCACCGACGACTCGGTCTGACGACGCAGGAGAAGAACGACCTCGTCGAATTCCTCAAGTCGCTATAACGGGCAGTGAGGTACCCCATGAAGACCACATTCACCATGAGGGCGCTCTGCGCGATGGCGACGATCCTCTATGTCGCGAGCGCTCATGCGCAGCAGTGGGAGGGACGCGGCACGATCGGCACGGCTCCACTGCGAGGGATCGCTGTGTCGCGCGGAGTCGTCGTCGCCGCCGGCGACGCGGGACTCTATCGCTCGATCGATGACGGAACGACGTGGGTGCTCCAGGAGTCGGGCGCGTTCTCATCGGTCGTCGCGGTCGGCGACGGCCGCTTCGTCGCCGCGGCGTTCGACGGCCGGCTGATGCGCTCGGCATCGGGCGGTGCTACCTGGAGTACGCCGTACGCCGGTCTGCCGAAGCTCGCATCGCTCCGCACGCTCGCAATCGATGAAGGAGTTGTCGTCGTCGGAACAAGCCTTGGCGTCTTCCGCGGGGGCGTCGATTCTATCGAACTCCGACCGTTGCTCCCGGACGGCCTTGGAAACGTCAGCATCTGGAGCGTAAGCGCGAGCGCGCAGGAGGTAACCGCTGCCTCGTACAGCGGACCGTGGGCGCTCGCGGCGACCGACAGCGTCTGGCACGCACCGCTCGATCCGCCACTGTTCGCCATCGCAGCCGCACGTATCGACGTCACGCGCTATCTGGGCACCCTCGACGGCATCCGATGGAGTGTCGATGGTGGTGCGTCATGGAGTGCGTCCGGGGCCGATAGCATGCCCGCGGTGTTTGCGCTGCTGGCGCATCGCGAGCACATCTTCGCCGGCGCCGCCGACGGCGTCCATGTCGGTACGATGGCGCGGTGGGCGCGCCAGTCCGATGGGCTTCCGAGCGACGCGGTCATGTCCCTCGGTATCGACAGTGTGCGCCTCTGGGCCGGCACATGGGCGGGGGAGATATACTCCCGTCCACTGTCGGCGTTCTCGATCGCACCGGATGAGGGCACAAGCTCAACCCGTGCGACACTCCGCATCCAGCATCTCCTTCCGAGTCCGGCAGCCGCTCGTATCGTCGTGCGCTGGAACGCCGCGAGAGATGCCGACGTGACCGTCGCGCTCACAGACGTTCGCGGCGTCGAGTGTCTGCACGCGACAGTCGGATCGCACGCCGGAGAGAACGCCCTCGAGCTTCGCGTCGACGATATGCCGAATGGCGTCTACAACTGCACCGTCACCGACGGAGAGGAGAGCGATCACCGTGCGGTCGTCATCGCGCGATAGGGCCCTTGCGACCTGGCGCTCCTCTGGAATCACAACGAGAGTACATAGCGCATGATACGTGACTTCGAAAGCGTTCAGTGTAGTGGCAGGGCGCGGCCCGATCGCAACGGTGCGAGCGCGCGTGCGGCATCGGTGACCCGCGCGCGATCGTGCGGAGACGGCCGCGTAGCGCCCGGCCGCGCGCGGGATTGGGAGAGCGTGTCTGATTGTGGAGAGGCCGCGCAATCGACGCTCGAGTTGCTCGTGCGGAAGCTGCTGGTCGAAATCGGAGAGGATCCCGAGCGCGAGGGACTGCTGCGCACGCCAGCGCGTGTGTCCAAAGCGTGGGAGTTCCTGACGCAGGGATACACGATGGACATCGAGACCGTCCTCAACGGCGCGGTCTTCGAGGAGAGCTACGACGAGATGGTGATCGTCAAGGACATCGACTTCTACAGCCTGTGCGAACATCACCTGCTTCCGTTCCACGGCCGGGCGCATATCGCCTATATCCCGAACGGCAGGATCGTCGGCCTCTCGAAGCTCCCGCGCATTGTTGACGTCGTCGCGCGGCGTCTGCAGGTGCAGGAGCGATTGACGCAACAGATCGCCGAGGAGATTCAGCGACACCTACGGCCGCACGGTGTCGCGGTCGTCACCGAGGCGTCGCACCTGTGCATGATGATGCGTGGCGTGCAGAAGCAGAACAGCGTCACGACCGCCAGCTCGATGCTCGGTGTGTTCAAGCACGAGCTCGAGTCTCGCAACGAGTTTATGAACCTCATCGCAACGCGGTGTCGCTGAGCTCCACAATCGACGCCATCACCAATCCGAGCGAATGCATCATGGAACGACGCGTGGGTCACGTCGACGACGTGAAGATAGGAGAGATGAAGGAGGTCATGGTCGGTGAAACGCCGGTGCTCCTCATGCGGCTCGACGGCGGGTACCGGGCGCTCGGCGCGCGCTGTCCGCACTATGGCGCGCGGCTCGTCGACGGACTGCTGCATGACGGACGGATCACCTGTCCATGGCATCACGCCTGCTTCGACGCGCTCACCGGAGACCTGATCGAGCCGCCAGCAATCGACGCGCTGGCGAAGTACGGCGTTCGCATCAGCGGCGACGACGTGCTCGTAGACGTGCCAGACGCACCCGAGAGTCGTCGCACCCTCCCGGCGACTTTTGCGCGGCTCCGTGCCTCCGACGACGTGATCGCGATCGTCGGGGCAGGTGCCGCCGGATACATGGCCGCGCAGACGATTCGCGAATGTGGTGACCAGCGGCCGATCGTCATGATCACGTCGGAGGACCGGCCGCCGTACGACCGTCCGAACCTGAGCAAGGACTACCTGAACGGGCACGCCGATCCCGCATGGATGCCGCTGAGGCCTTCCGAGTTCTTTGAGCAGAATGGAATCGAGCTGCTGCAAGGGGTCGCGGTCGACCGCCTCGATGTCGCCGGCCGCGCGATCGAGCTCTCCGACGGTCGTTCGATCGCGTATGCAGCCGCATTGATCGCGTCGGGATGCCAGCCTCGTCGACTCGATGTCCCGGGGAGCGATCTCGATAGGGTACTCACGCTGCGCAGCTTCCGCGATGCGGATGCGATCATCGCGGAGGCCCAGGAAAATCATCGGGTCGTTGTCATCGGCGCCGGCTTCATCGCGATGGAAGCGGCGTCGAGTCTCGCGGCCCGCGGCATGAAGGTCACCGTCGTCGCTCCGGATGCCGTTCCCTTCGAGAGAACGCTCGGTCAGACTCTTGGCGAACTGTTGCAGAGCGAGCACGAGCGCAACGGTGTCGACTTCCGACTCGGCAGGAGCGTGGCGTGCATCGAAGGCAGACGCGACCGACTTGTGGTGCTCGATGATGGCGAGCGACTCCCGTGCGATCTCGTCGTCGTCGGCATCGGCGTGGCTCCTGCGACCGGTTTCGCACGGGAGCTCAAACTCGATCGCAACGGCGGCATCATCGTCGATGCGATGCTCCGGGCGGCCGAAGCGGTCTATGCTGCGGGAGACATCGCGGCGTTTCCCGATCCGCGAGGAACGGGGCAGATCCGCGTCGAGCATTGGAGAACGGCGATGCAGCTCGGGCGGGTCGCGGGCTTCAACATCGCAGGCCGCGAGCGCCGCTTCGACGGCATCCCCTTCTTCTGGACGCAGCAGTTCGACGCGACGATCCGCTACGTCGGCCACGCGCCGTCGTGGGAGGAGGTCGTCCTGCGCGGTGATGTCGCCGAGCGGCGATTCATCGCCTACTACGTAAACGATGGTCGTGTCCACGCAGCGGCGACAATGGGTCGCGACAGGGATGCGATCGCCATCGCCGAACAGATCCGTCGCTCCGGTTTCCCGACGCTCGACGCTGTACCACAATGATTGTGCGAGGGCGGAGAAGGCCGACGTGAGAGTCTTCGTTCGGATTCGTCGCGGGCGGATGCTTAAAGTGACGAGCCGCGAGGCGTGATTGAGCGGCGACGTTTGAGAACGAGTCGACCCCGATTCATAGAAAACCCGAATTGCAGCAAACGCTGATTCACAGTCACAACAACCAGAGAGGCTTCACCATGGCAAAGACATCCGTGCTCCAGACATCGCATCACAGTGCGGGGGGAGCGCACATCCTGGCGAGCGATGCGGTCGAACAGGCATTCCGGGTTTTGCATACGGGCTTTGTCGTCGCCCCGATCGTTGCGGGACTCGACAAATTCTTCAATCTCCTTACCGACTGGTCGCAATACGTGCCCGGCGTCGTGGGCCAGACGATCGATCCAGGAGTGATGCTGCCGGTCGTCGGCATCGTCGAGATAGGGGCGGGTCTGCTTGTGCTGTTCAATCCCCGAATCGGAGGGATGGTCGTCGCTTTGTGGCTCGTGCTTATCATTGCCGGACTGCTCGCGATCCCAGGGTACTTCGATGTCGCCCTAAGGGACCTCGGCCTGGCGCTCGGCGCGATCGCGCTATCGCGCCTCGCCGCGTCGCGCGATGCACGCTACGTCTGACGACGGAGGTGGCGCGGGAACGCTATCGTGGCGCCCCGCGCTGCGCGCTCCAAGTTGAGTTGCGGATGATCGACGACTTTCGGAAGAACGGTGCGCGACAAATCACGGTGTAATCATGTTGAAAAGTCTCGGCAACGCCCGGCAGCGTGTGCTGCTCGCGATCAAGAACGTTCCCGGCGCTTCGATCGCCACGATCGCCGAGGAAGTCGGCTTCACGTACGAGGCGGTGCGCCAGCAGGTGAACGCGCTAGAGCGGGAGGGATGGGTGCGCGCCGAGTACGAGCGTTCGGCGACCCGCACCGTCGGGCGTCCTCTTGCGCGCTATCAGTTGACGATGGCGGGGGAACACCTCTTCCCGAAGCAATACGAAGTCCTCGCAAATACACTGATCGCAACGGCCGCGAAGGCGATGGGTCCCGATGTCGTCCGGTCGCTCCTGGCGACGGTCACCGCCGAGCAGGTCGCACGCTGGCGACCGTTGCTCGAGGGATTGTCACTCGAACAAAAGCTCGAGAAGCTACGCGATCTCTATCAGCGCGAGGATCCATACACCACTGTCGAGACCGACGGCGACGAGGTGCGCCTGATCGAACGGAACTGTCCGTTTCTCAGCAGCGCAGTCGAGCATCCCGAGCTCTGCAGCATCAGTGTCTCGACGCTTCGGAGCCTTCTTGGGTATCACGTCTACCGCGAGGAGCGCTTTCAGGCCGGACATGGTCGATGTGTGTTCCGTGTTGATACGTCCCGGCCGGTCACCGACGAGGAGACGATGGCGTTCGAAATGGAGTAAGCTGAATTGAACGGCCGCGCCTTCCGTGTAGGAATCACTCCTTCGACTCAGTCCGTCGCTGAAGGAAAGTCTGGTGATGCCTACGGACTGCGGCCGGCCGTCGATTCGTGAGGGGCAGGGCCATCACCACCACGGGTTCATTATCTTCGGACCTGTCATCCTCCCGGCACCCTCAGACAAGCACCATGGCGACCACCACACCCGAACTCACGATCGACACGTTCATCGCGCGCTGGACGAAGTCAGGCGGTGCAGAGCGCGCGAACTTCGCGCCGTTCATCGCCGAGCTCTGCGCCGTACTCGAGGTGCCGCCACCGGATCCGACGCTTCCCGACGACGCGGACAACGCCTACGTCTTCGAGCGGGCGGTGACGTTCAACAACCCCGATGGATCGACGAGCGCGGGGCGCATCGATCTTTACCGGCGCGGGTGCTTTGTGATGGAGGCGAAGCAGGGGTCGGAAGGGACGAAGGGACTGAGGGACAAAGGGATGGATGTTGCTGCGGCTGTTGCTTCGATCGGCTCGTCGAAAGCCACGGGGCGGAGTCGGCGTGGCACTGCGGTTCGTGGGACAGCCGGATGGGACGAGGCGATGATTGCCGCGCGCGGACAGGCCGAGAAGTATGTGCGCGCGCTGCCTGCCGGCGAGGGGAACCCGCCGTTCATCGTGGTCGTCGATGTCGGGCACACGTTCGAGCTCTTCGCGGACTTCTCGCGTTCGGGAAAGACGTACGTGCCCTTCCCCGATGCGCGCAACCACCGCATTCGTTTCCAGGATATCGCGACAGACGAAGTGCGGACCCTCCTGCGCACGGTCTGGACCGAGCCGATGTCGCTTGATCCGTCGCGCCACTCGGCGAAGGTCACGCGCGACGTCGCCGATCGACTCGCCGTCCTTGCGCGCTCGCTTGAGGCATCCGGACAAAAGCCGGAGGCTGCCGCGCAGTTTCTGATGCGCTGCATCTTCACGATGTTCGCCGAGGATGTGAAGCTCATCCCGGAGCGCGCGTTCACGCAATTGCTCGAGGACCTGCGTCAGGAGCCGGAGGCGTTCGTCGACAACATGCGTGCGCTCTGGAGCGACATGGACCGCGGCGGGTTCTCGGGGATTCTCCGGAAGAAGCTGCTGCGGTTCAACGGCGGGCTCTTCCAGAACATCGAGGCGCTTCCGCTGACGAAGGATCAGCTCGAGCTTCTCATCGATGCGGGGAAGTCCGACTGGCACGACGTCGAGCCGGCGATCTTCGGAACGCTTCTCGAGCGCGCGCTCGATCCGATCGAGCGGCACAAGCTCGGCGCCCACTACACGCCGCGCGCCTACGTCGAGCGCCTCGTGATGCCGACGATCGTCGAGCCGCTCCGCGAGGAGTGGGATGCGACGCGCGCCGCGACGGTCGCCCTCATGAACAACGGTGATCGCGACGAGGCGGTACGCGAGCTGAAGACGTTTCACCACCGGCTCTGCACGACGCGCGTGCTCGATCCGGCGTGCGGCACCGGCAACTTTCTCTACGTCACGCTCGAGCACCTGAAGCGCCTCGAGGGCGAAGTGCTCGACACGCTCCACCAGCTCGGCGAGAGTACGCAGTCTCTCGAACTCACCGAGCTCACCGTCGATCCCCACCAGCTCCTCGGCATCGAAATCAACCCGCGGGCCGCGGCGATCGCCGACCTCGTGCTCTGGATTGGCTACCTGCAGTGGCACTTCCGCACGCACGGCGATGCGCTCCCGCGCGAGCCGGTGCTGCACCAGTACAACAACATCGAAAATCGCGACGCGCTGCTCGAGTATGACGCGGTCGAGCCGCAGCTCGACGAGCACGGCGAGCCCGTCACCCGCTGGGATGGCCGCACGATGAAGAAGCACCCGGTCACGGGCGAGGATGTCCCCGACGAGACAGCGCGCGTGCCGGTGATGCGGTATGTGAATCCGCGGAAGGCGGAGTGGCCGGAGGCGGAGTTCATTGTGGGGAACCCACCGTTTCTGGGAGTCGCATTGATGCGACAGGGGCTGGGTGATGGTTACACAACAGCGTTGCGTAATACCTATGCAGATTTGCCAAGTAGCGTAGATATTGTGATGTATTGGTGGCAACGCTCTGCGCAGGCCTTGAGAGGAGGCTCGGTTCGACGATTCGGCTTAATCACAACCAACAGTCTTCGCCAAGCCTTCAACCGGAGAGTGGTAGCAGCAAACATGGAGGGCGATGATGGCCTCTCGCTGGTTTATGCGATTCCGGATCACCCTTGGGTGGATGCATCAGACGGAGCAGATGTCAGGATTGCAATCACCGTGGCGGAGCGAGGCCTGCAACGTGGGGTCCTCGATAAGGTGATTTCCGAAGCGACCAGTGATTCACACGAGCATGGCGTCGTCCTGGCCAGAAGTACCGGACGCATCTTGCCCCACATCTCGATTGGACCAGATGTCGCCGGTGCCAGGTCACTCCGAGCAAACACAGACATAAGTAATCGCGGCGTTTCGCTGTTCGGGAGTGGTTTCATAATCAATCTGGATGAGGCAAGAGAGCTCGGCTTCGGACGGCGACATGGACTTTCGCGACATATTCGACCTTATCGGAACGGTCGAGACCTGGCGCAGAGGTCGAGAGATTTATTCGTCATAGATCTTACGGGATTGAGCGCGGAGCGGGTCCGCTCGGACTTTCCGGAGGTTTATCAGTGGGTCTTTGAGAGAGTGAAGCCCGAGCGCGACGTCAATAATCGGCCAAGTCGCCGCGAGAAGTGGTGGCTCTTCGGCGAGACGAATCCCAAGCTACGAGATCAGATCAAGAATATCCGCCGATATATCGCAACCCCTGAGACATCAAAGCATAGGTTTTTCGTGTTTTTGGACGCGGAGATCCTTCCGGATAACAAGTTGGTAAATATCGCACTAGAGAGTGGGTTTCACCTTGGCGTTCTTTCTAGCGTAATTCACTCCGTTTGGGCGGTTGCTACCGGCAGTCGTCTGGGCGTCGGGAATGACCTTGTCTACGTGAAAAGTGCTTGCTTTGAGACTTATCCGTTTCCATCTCAAGGGCCAGGGCAAGTCACACAAGTCGAACAGCTCGCCGAGCAGCTTGACGCCCATCGCAAGCGCCAGCAATCCCTGCACCCGATGTTGACGATCACGGACATGTACAACGTCCTCGAAAAGCTCCGTCGCGGCGCGACCCTAACGGCGAAGGAGAAGAAAGTTCACGAGGAGGGGTTGGTATCCGTGCTCCAGGATATCCATGACGATCTCGATCGCGTGGTGCTCCTTCAGTATGGGTGGGACGATCTCCTGCCGCTGCTGCCATATGACAAGCGGGAAGAGTTCGATGAAGTGATTCTGAGTCGGCTCGTCGCGCTCAATCATGAGAGGGCGGAGGAGGAGGCGCGGGGGCTCATCCGATGGCTTCGGGCGGAATACCAAGCGCGGGATCAGCAAGGGACAATCGACTTGCGCAATGAGCCAAGGTCGACTCAAGCAGCCGTGCCAAAGCCGAATGACGAAGCGTTTGAGAAGCTGCAATGGCCCAAGGCGATTAAGGAGCAGACGCTGGCGGTGCGATCTTTGCTTGCCGCTTCTGGCGAGTTGATGTCTGTCGAGGAAATTGCAAAACGGTTCAGCGCGGCTAGAGTTGAGCGGGTAGGAAACCTGCTCCATATACTCGAGGCCCTCGGAATTGTTAGAGAAGTGGAAGCGGGACGATACGTGGGGTGATGATAGTAGAAACTCACTCGCGCTGGCAGCGCTGGCGTTATCTAATCACACTAGTTCCTTCAGGCCGTTAGTGCACGGCGCAAGGTATGGAAGAAGAAACCACACAGTTTGAGCTGGTCTCCAAACTGGAGCATTACTTGGCCGTACTCGCAGCCCTTTATGAACGCGAGGGAAACCGCGAGGTGCAGGCCCTTCTTGTCAATGCGAAGCACCGTATAGATGCTGGGTGGGAGTTCGACAATTGGAATGGAGGTACACATGGACACGCCCTCTTCTTAGAGTTGCCTAAGGATTTGTATTTATCGGTAGTACAGGAGAAGGACAGGCTCGAACGCGAACTACGAGACAGACTGTCTCTTCTTCACAATGTTGCGAACGAGTACTTCGCGCGCGTGTTTCTGGAGATGCTCCCCACGGCTGATGACGATTGGAGACGGCGTTCGGGATTGCTTCTTGCGGGGACACGGAAGCTCGCGACGTCATCATTGTCACGGATTTGGGGAGACTGTGGATACCGTATATTCTTAAGCCATAAATCTGAAGTGAAGCGTGAAACCGCTGCGGTCAAGCAACAGCTAGCACGATTCGGCTGCGGGGCCTTTGTAGCGCACGAGGACGTTGAGCCCACACGGGAGTGGGTTGTGGAAATTGAGAACGCCTTGGCGTCCATGGATTGCTTCGTGGCACTCCTAACCGAAGGTTATCATGAGAGCAACTGGACAGATCAGGAGGTTGGGTACGCAGTTGCTCGTGGCGTGCCTGTGATATCGATCCGGTTGGGCCGAGACCCGTATGGCTTCATTGGCCGCTTTCAAGCTCTCTCCGCCACGTGGGAAACTGCAGTTGCGTCGGTCATGCGACTATTGATAGAGGACAGTCGCGTCTTCGAGGCATACAGTGAGGCACTTTCCCGGTGTGCATCTTACGAACGCGCCAATGAACTTGCCATAGTGCTGCCGCATCTCCGGGAGCTATCATCTGTGCAGCTCGACCGGCTCGTCACAATCTACAATTCAAATGAAGAGCTACGCGGAGCCTTTGGTTTTAACGGGAAATACCCTTCGAAGTATGGTGGCGGCCTTGTCACGGCGCTGAATCGGTTGTCCAAGGGCACGCAGTATGCTCTCGTCGATGGTTGTCTAGTCAGGAGCGCGTTGGCAGAATCGTGAGGCGGAATCGGCGTCCTCAGGTCGATGGTCATTGTTCAGGTGCTGATTGTCGATGATTGAGCAGATGTAACTGTTGCACGCACGGGCTGGGGTGTGTTGCCGTATTGCCCGTGAGGCGAAACCGGCTGTCTAGGCTTACCATATTCTCTCGACGAGAGTCCATCTTTTGCGGCGAACGTCGGGATCGGCTCTGATGGAAAACCACCAAGTTCGCTTGGCAGGCATCCGGTTGGTTGTTGCGCCAGGTGCTGCTTCAGCTCTCCTTGTCGGCTTCAATGGAGATCAACTTAGAAGATATCGGCGTGGTGCAGTCCCGAGCGATGGTGCATTGTACGGGTCATCCACCTCGCAGTGCGATTCCTCGAAAATCCCGATCTTCCTCCGCGCACATCACCTACACCCTCGGCCCCGCACCTGCGGCGTCGCCGTCCCCCGCTTCGACATGACCATCACTTCTGTCGCCTTCGTCAGCGCGATCGTAGCCCTGTTCGCGTTCGCACCGCCGCTCACCGCTCAGCAGAGCGACCAGTGGCGACGGATCGATCCGATGCCGGGACCCACGTATCGTGCGCTGACGTGGGACGATGCGGGCATGCTCTATCTGGTCGCCGACGGTGGCGTCATCGCTCGAAGCGCGGACTCGGGCCGCACCGTGACGATGTCGATCGTCGACGCTCAGACGGCGTTCGCTGACATCGAACACGACGGGGCGGGCGGCGTGTGGGCCGTCGGCAACGGCGGACGCGTCTATCGATCCGTCGACGGCGCGAACTGGCAATCGAGGTCCGTCGAGACGACCACGGACCTCTCCGACATCGCGTTCAGCACGCCGTCGATCGGTGTCGTCGTCGGTCGAGTGGCCGTCTTCGATACCGCAGTCATGTACCGGACGACCGACGCCGGTGCGACGTGGCGGCCGATGGCGCTCCCGATTTCGTCGCCGCTGACCGCCGTCGAATTCCACGGCATCGTCGGACTTGCGGTCGGTACCGGTGGCACGGTGCTGCGCTCATCCGATGCGGGTGCGACGTGGTCCGTCGCAGCGGAGACGACCGACGGACCGTTTCTGCAAGCCGTCTCGTTCGCCAGCCCGACCGTCGCCGTCGCTGTCGGCTCCCGGTACTATCTCGGTCAATACCGCGCTGCGATCCTCCGCTCCACCGACGCAGGCGTCACATGGTCCGAGGCCGTGTTCGACGTTGCGACGCTCGAGCTGCATGACGTTGCGTTCGCGTCTGCCCTTCGCGGGACGGCGATCGGGCGCTTCGGAACCGTGATGACGACGACCAATGGCGGCGCGGTCTGGACCGCTGCGGAGAATCTTCCCGCAGGCTTCGACAATGATATCGAGTACTTCGATTCGACGTACGGTGCGGCGGTCGGCCGTGGCGGAGCCGTGCTCATCACCGTCGACGGCGGTCGAACCTGGAGCCCGCGCGCGACCACCGCGTTGGGCGGAGTCTACAGCGACGTCGCTCTCGACGGCAGCGGGCGGATCATTGCCACCGGCGCGAACGGACATCTCGTGATCAGCGACGAGCGCCAGCAGTCTCTGCGACGGATCGCGACGACCGTGCGCTCGGCGCTGACGGCCACCGTCTGGCTGCCCGGCGGAGACTTCCTCGCCGTGGGCGACAGCGGCGTGGTCATTCGAGGGACACCAGCGGGCGACATCGCGCTCGCGACTCCGCTCGGCAGGGACGTGCGGCTCAACGACGTCACGCTCGACGTGGGAGGCACCGTCTGGATGCTCGGGCGCACCGCGGACTCGAGCCTGGTCTGGAAGAGCAGCGATACGGGCGCGACGTGGATTCCGGTGACGTCACCGACCGCGACCGAGCTGCTTGGGATTTCGCGAACGCGTGATGGTGACCTCTGGGTGGTCGGCATCATGGGCGAGATGTACCGCTCGTCCGACGGCGGCGCCACGTGGATCGACCGGCGGTACGCGGCGACGTTCACGCTGCGCGCCGTGCATGCGATCGATCGCGACACGATCATCGCCGTCGGCGACGGCGTTCTGTTTCGGACGACCGATGCCGGCGAGTCATGGCACGTGACGGCGACCGACCTCTTCGCGTATCGCGACATCGCCTTCGCCGACGGCCGCAACGGAATCGTCGTCGGCAATAACCAGAAGGCGCTCGTGACGGCCGACGCCGGCGTCACCTGGCAGATCTCCACGCCGGCCATCGAAGGGGGACTCGAGGGTGTCGCGGTCCGCGGAGGTCGTGTCGTCGCCGTCTCGTCGGCCGGTGAGATCGTCGTGCGCGACCTCGTCGGTGCGGCGCGTATCGGAGAGTCCGCTGCGATCGTGCGAAGCGCTATGCTCACGATCACGCAAAGCGACGGAGCGTTGAGCATCCGCGTCGACCCCGGGTCGACCTCCATGCGCGCGATCGGGCTCGTCGATGCGCTGGGTCACCGGCTTGCCCGATTCAGTCCCGATGGCGCAGGCAGGAGCACCGTGCGCATCGATCCGCCCCTCGGGATACCGCACGGTGTGTATTTCGTCGTCGTGGAAATGCGTGACGGCAGTCTGTCCGTCGGCCGGATCGAGCTTTAGAGTTGACGCGCGCCAATCGTGCGAAAGACACGCACGCGTTGCGTTCTGCGACCCGGCGCCGAAACACGAAGGTCGATTACAGGCCACGCAGGCCTGTTTGTCCGCGGGCACGCCCTGTGTACCAACCCCGGATACAGCGGAGCAGACGGCGATCACGGGCAAGGCGACGCCGTCGACAGCGCGAAATAATTGGGCATACGCCCTCCGCTGGAACCACCAACAGCACTATCCACTCGACGTTTCTAACGCCTTCCGGCGAAGTCTGCCCGTGAGCCATTCGTCCGCAGTGCGGAAGCCATTTCGAGTATTTCCACAAGCGAATCGAATGACCATTCGGAACCTGTTCTCCTACGTGGCCGCGGTAGGCGCGGCACTGACGCTCCCGGCGGCGACGGCGCTCGCCCAGAGCGCCGCAAACGATCACACTGTTCTCATTCTGGCGACAACCGTCGACGGCGGTGCGACCAGCAAGTACGCGCAGGTCGCGAACTCGCTCGGCTACGACGTCGAGCTGGCGACCGAGGCCCAGTGGTCAGCAAAAACGACCACCGACTTCGCGTCATACCGGGCAATCGTTTTCGGCGATCCGACATGCACCGAGAGCCTGCGTCCGGTCCAGGCGGCCGAGGCCAACACGAGCGTGTGGGGACCTGCGATCGACGGCAACGTGCTGATCATCGGAACCGATCCGGTGCTGCACGCGCAGTACATTCCTTCGGCCACGGAGGTCGTCGAGAGTGGCCTCGCCTATGTGCTGTCAACCCCGAAGGTCGAGGGAAAGACGGGCGCCTACATTTCGCTCAGCTGCTACTTCAACGAAAGTGGTGACGACAACACGGTCGAATTGCTGAAGTATTTCGGATCGTTCATCGTCGACGAGAACACCACGTGCCACGACGACGTGCACATCGTCGAGCCAGCGCACCCCGCAATGTCGGGCCTGACCGACGCCGAGCTTTCGAACTGGGACTGCTCGATCCACGCGCTCTTTACCGAGTGGCCGTCGACCTTTCTGCCGCTGGTCATCGCTGACGGACTGGGCACCGAGTACACTGCGGCCGATGGCCACACGGGCACGCCGTACATCCTGGCGCGCTCGATCGAGGGTGGCGTCGCCGACTGCGGTGAGCTCCCGACGGTGACCGTCAACTCGATCACTCCGTCGACCATCTGGCCGCCGAACAAGAAGATGGTCGATGTGTACGCCGACGTTACCGTGACCGGCACCATGGTCGACGTGACCCGCACGATCACCGTCAACGAGGTCGTCAAGGACAACAAGTCGCCCGTCTACGAGGACGGTACCGACGTCTACCATTTCAAGCTGCTTGCCGACCGCAACGGCTCGAACAAGGACGGCCGTACCTACACGATCACCTTCACCGGAACCGACGCCTGCGGCGAAACGGCAACGGCGACGACGACGGTGTACGTTCCGCATGATCAGGGCAAGTCGGACAAGACGACCACGACGAAGAAGAACGTGAAGTAAACCGCCGACGGTGACGCACACGTGATTATGAGAGGCTGCCTCCGGTGAGGCAGCCTCTCTTTGTTGGTGCGTCGGGCAACGTGCGTGCGCAAATCCTCTGCGGGATCCGATGGTGGGAATCCCGATCTTCCTTCGCGCACGTTGCTTTCACTCTCGGCCGCGCATCCGCGGCGTCGCCGTTCCCGACTTCGACATGAAGCTCACCGCCGTGGTCTTCGCAATCGCAGCCTCGCGCGCGAGGTCTCGCGTGAGAACACTGCGTCAACGGACTGTTCCTCGTTCGGAGTCAACCCCCGGAGTTCCCCCATGAGCGCTCGATCCTGCTTCCTCGCCCAACTCGTCCTCCTTTTCGTCGTCACCGGCAGTTCGATGGCGCAGCCGGCCTTTCGCATCGTCGAGCCAGTCGGACGTGCGCAATTCCATCCATCCGATTCGATCGCGATTTCGTGGGAGGGAAACGAGGGACTGCCGATGCGGGTCGAGGTCGTCGACGACCATGGGCGCCGGTGGCGGTACAGCCACGGGTGGAAGGGAAACAGGATTGTGCTTCTGCCCGACGCGCTGCCGACCGGTCGTTATCGTGTGCGCCTCGTGCGCATCCGCCCCGACAGCGCAACGATCGTGATTCCTGAGCAGCCTCAGAAACCAATGTGGGGCACTCCGGCGATTTCGCCCGATGGACGTGAGCTGGCCTTCGCCAGCCTCAACGGCAAGCTCCAGTTCTGGGACATGCGAAGCGGAGCGCTTCTGCGGGAGCTGCCCTACAACCAGCCGGATACGTTGCCGCTCGGGTCGGACTGGTTCCCGCGACTCAAGTACAGCGCCGACGGTCGCCGATTGCTTGCGGCCTGGGAGTTCAATCCTGGAGTGAACCGGATCGTCGACCCCGCGTCGGGCGCCCTGTTGTGGTCGGATTCGAGCCTCGCCCTCGTCGACATGGGCTCCGATGGTGACGTCATCGCCGTCGGCAACGTCGTCCGGCGCATCAGCGACGGCTCGACGATCGCGACCGTCGGTGACGACACCGAGACACCGGACCGTCTCATTCTCGCGCCCGATCTCAAGCATGCCGTCTCGTTCCGCCGACGCGCGATCTTCCTCTGGTCGCTCGAGACGGGACGTCGGGTTCACACGTGGTATCCCCATTACGAGCAGCAGGTGAACGATGCGCGGTTCCGACCGGACGGCGGCGCCGTCGTCGCGGTCGGAATGCACAACGCCGTCAACGCCTGGGACGTCGTCTCGGGCAACTACATCCTCGAGATCGAAACGATGGCCGAGGCGTACGGCGTGTCGTATTCACCCGACGGACTTCGCCTTGCTGCCGCGTTCGGAAATGGCACGGTCGGGGTCTATGACGCGCGGACCGGTTCGCTCCTGCATTCGATCGTCACGGACCGATTGAATATCCGCGCCGAGTTCTCCGGCGATGACGAACGCATCGTTTCGTTCGGCAACGACTACCTGCTGCGCATCCATACCATCGAAACGCGCCTGGACACCGTCGTGTCGGATTCCTCATGGGAGGTTCTTCCGCCACGTCTGACATTGACGGTCGACGGAGATTTCGGTCCGACGATCTATCCGTCCGACGTCGACTCGGCCGGAGTCGGCGAGCTTGTCAACGGAGAGACGGTGGTGCTTCCGATATCGTCGGTCGCAATCGAGGGCCCCGACTCTCTCGCATTCCGAAGCGGCCTGAGCTGGCCATGGACGTTGGTCGACTCCCGAACGTTCGGAGTTGCCTTCCGCGCACAACACTTCGGACCGCACGAAGCGACACTCCGTATCGTCCTCGACACCGACACGGTGCGGGCGAGCCTACGCGGCATCGGAGTACGTCAGCCGGTGCAGCGCCGACTGTCCCTGGTCAACGTCGGTAAGACGCGCATCGGACAGATCGTCGACACGCTCATCCCGGCCCTCATCAGCAACGTCGATTCGATCGCACACGCGGTCTCGATCGTGCTCGTCGACGGCAGCGCCGCGCTCGGATTCGATCTGCTCGAAGGCGGCGGGGATTTCCTGCTGGGTCCGGGAGAGTCGCGCGACGTGAAGATCCGGTTCCAGGGAAAGTCGTTTGCACAGTACGGATTCACCGGCCGCCTGCGCGTCTTCTATGATGGGATTGGCTCTCCGTTCGACGTCGAGCTGTTCGGGTATCCCATGGGTACGTCATCCGCGCCCGTGGAATCGAATGGCGCTGCGGCGCGGATCCTCGATCGCGGTGAGACGTCGACGAGATTGCTGCTCGCGTCGGGAGCTCACGAGGTCATTCTTGTCAATGCCCTCGGGGAGTCGCGGCGTCTGGCGTCCGACATCGGGCCCGGTGAGGTCCTCGTCGAGCACGGCAGGCTGCCGTCCGGATTGTTCATGCTCGTCATTCGGAGCGAGCAGGGCTCTCTCGTGCTGCCGTTGAACGGTGCGTGGTGAGCGTCGCGTCGTGGCCAGATGCTCGACGAGTATCTTGGCTCACGCATCGGCATCCGGCTCGACGCGGCTCAGCAGCACCCTGTCGATGCGCTTGCCGTCCATGTCCACGATCTCCAGGCGCAGGC
>Ga0247823_10001515_pt1 | contig 19345 bp, 25 predicted proteins | sample 13C_PalmiticAcid_2_FD_192426 | JGI IMG/M metagenome (GOLD analysis project Ga0247823, IMG submission 192426) | Soil microbial communities from agricultural site in Penn Yan, New York, United States - 13C_PalmiticAcid_Day30 | ecosystem: Environmental > Terrestrial > Soil > Agricultural land... | reverse complement strand
CGCATGACGACCACCACCATGACGCGGATCACAAGCCCGGCTTCTTCGCGCGCTGGTTCCTGTCGACCAACCACAAGGACATCGGCACGCTGTACCTGATCTTCGCGATTCTCGCGGGGATCATCGGTGGCGCGATTTCGGGCGTGATGCGCCTCGAGCTGGCCGAACCCGGCATCCAGCATCTCGGCTATATCTCCGAATGGGTGCATGGCGGCCCGCAGACCTTCGACGAAGCCCAGCATTTCTGGAACGTTCTGATCACCGCGCACGGCCTGATCATGGTGTTCTTCATGGTCATGCCGGCGATGATCGGCGGCTTCGGCAACTGGTTCGTGCCCATCATGATCGGCGCGCCGGACATGGCGTTCCCGCGCATGAACAACCTGTCCTTCTGGCTGCTCGTGCCCGCCTTCCTGCTGCTGCTCGCCTCGCCCTTCGTCGGCGGTGGCGCGGGCGTGGGCTGGACCGTCTATGCTCCGCTCTCGACCTATGGCGAGCCGGGGCCGGCGGTGGACATGGCCATCCTGTCGCTCCACCTTGCGGGCGCCAGCTCGATCCTCGGCGCGATCAACTTCATCACCACCATCTTCAACATGCGCGCGCCGGGCATGACCCTGCACAAGATGCCGCTGTTCGTGTGGTCGGTGCTGATCACCGCCTTCCTGCTGCTGCTCGCGCTGCCGGTTCTCGCCGCCGCGATCACCATGCTGCTGACCGACCGCAACTTCGGCACCACTTTCTATGATCCGTCGGGCGGTGGCGATCCGGTGCTCTACCAGCACCTGTTCTGGTTCTTCGGCCACCCCGAAGTGTACATCATGATCCTGCCGGGCTTCGGTATCGTCAGCCAGATCGTCGCGACCTTCAGCCGCAAGCCGGTGTTCGGTTATCTCGGCATGGCCTATGCCATGGTCGCGATCGGCGTGGTCGGTTTCGTCGTGTGGGCGCACCACATGTTCACCACCGGCATGAGCGTGAACGTGAAGATGTACTTCACCGCCGCGACCATGATCATCGCGGTGCCGACGGGCGTGAAGATCTTCTCGTGGATCGCCACCATGTGGGGCGGCTCGATGAGCTTCAAGACGCCGATGACCTGGGCGATCGGCTTCATCTTCATGTTCACCGTGGGCGGCGTCACCGGCGTGGTGCTCGCGAACGGTGGCGTGGACGACTATATGCACGACACCTACTATGTCGTCGCGCACTTCCACTATGTGCTCTCGCTGGGCGCGGTGTTCGGCCTGTTCGCCGGCTTCTACTACTGGTTCCCGAAGATGTTCGGGAAGATGTACAGCGAGTTCCTCGGCCAGCTGCACTTCTGGGTGTTCTTCGTCGGCGTGAACATCCTGTTCTTCCCGATGCACTTCCTGGGCCTGCAGGGCATGCCGCGCCGCTATCCCGACTATCCCGACGCCTATGCGTACTGGAACGAGATTGCGAGCTGGGGCTATGTGCTGATGGCGATCGGCGTGGCGATCTTCTTCATCAACGTCATCTGGTCGCTGATCGCGGGCAAGAAGGCGCCGGCGAACCCGTGGGGCGAGGGCGCGACGACGCTCGAATGGACCCTGTCCAGCCCGCCGCCGTTCCACCAGTTCGAAACGCTGCCTGTCATCGACGACGACAAGCACCACTGAGTTTTCAGCGACGGCTGAAACGGAACGCCCCGGGGGAAACTCCGGGGCGTTTTCGTTGGATCAGGCGGGCGCCGCCTTCGCCTGTCGCGCAATCTTTGCCGCCGAAGCGGTGCGGGAGATTGTCGGCGAGGTACGCAGCCGGCGGCGGGTCGGCAATGTGGGCCGCTGGATCGACCAGCATTTCTGCCGCGGCTGTGGCACCCCTTGCTCTATATGGCGGTTCGCCCTGATCCGTGAGCGGCGGTGCGCAAGGCGCGATACAGGCATGGCGGCCTCTCTCGCGCTCACGGCACCGGCCGGGTAAAGGGGTGGCATGACCCGCCTCGATCGCCGGCGCCAGTGCGTTGCCATCGCCCTCTCTTTCCTGGCGGGCTATGTCGATGCGATCGCGTTCATCGCGTCGGGCGGATATTTCGTGTCGTTCATGAGCGGCAACTCGACCCGCCTCGGCGTTTCCGTTGCGGGCGGGGAGATCATCGGGATCGTCTCGCTGTTGATCGCGGCGTTCGTGAGTGGAGTCGTTGCCGCTACGCTGGTGGCGGGCCAGCGTCCCGGGCGCAGACGGCGGGTGATGCTGCTGGTCTGCGGCCTGCTCGCGGCGGCGGCGGGCAGCATCGGCCTTGTCGCCGTTCCGCTCACGCTCGCGCTCGCCGCGGCGGCGATGGGGGCGGAGAATGGGGTGTTCGCCGAGGGCGGGGACGCGATCGGCCTCACCTATATGACCGGCGCACTGGTCAAGGCGGGCCAGCGGATCGCGCAGGCAATGGCGGGCGGGCCGCGGTTCGGATGGCTGCCCTATGCGCTGCTTTGGACCGGCCTGATTGCGGGAGGAATCGCCGGCGGGTTGGCCTACGCCGTCATCGGACTCTATGCCCTGTGGCCGGCGGCGGCATATGCGTTGCTGCTCACGCCCATGGTAGGGGAAAGCAGGGCCGGGCAGGCTCCGCCAGATGCTGCGGGTCTGCACCCTTCCCCCGGACGTCAACCCGGCCTATAGGCCCGGGCAAATGTCCGTCGCCAACCACGCCCTGATCCTGCCCGCCGACTGGCGCGACTTCCTCGCGCTGACCAAGCCGCGGGTGATGACCCTGGTGGTGTTCACCGGCCTGTGCGGCATGCTCGCGGCGCCGGCGCCGATCCATCCGGTGATCGGCTTCACCGCGATTCTCTGCATCGCGCTGGGCGCGGGCGCGGCGGGTGCGCTCAACCAATGGTATGAGGCGGATCTCGATTCGAAGATGAAGCGGACCCAGAGCCGCCCGCTCCCCGCGGGCCGCATGGACCGCCAGTCGGCGCTGCATTTCGGCGTCGGCGTCGCGGCGCTCTCGGTCATCCTGATGGGCCTTGCGGTCAACTATGTCGCGGCGGGCATCCTGCTGCTGTCGATCCTGTTCTACGTCCTTGTCTACACCGTCTGGCTCAAGCGCCGTACGCCGCAGAACATCGTCATCGGCGGCGCGGCGGGTGCCTTCCCGCCGCTGATCGGCTGGGCTGCGGCGACCGGCGACGTCGCCCTGCTCCCGGTGTTGCTGTTCGGCCTCGTCTTCCTGTGGACCCCGCCGCATTTCTGGGCCCTCGCGCTGTTCGTGAAGACCGACTACGCCAATGCCGGGGTGCCGATGCTCCCCGTCGTTGCGGGCGAGAAGGCGACGCGCGTGCAGATCGGGCTCTACACGATCCCCATGGCCGTCGCCGCGATCGCGCCCTGGCCGCTCGGCCTCACCGGCGCGCTCTATGGCGTGACCGCGGTCGCGACGACCGCCCTGTTCGCCCTGTTCGCTGCGCAAGTCGCGACGCGCATGGCGGGCGAGGGCGATGCGATGAAGCCCGAAAAGCGGCTCTTCGCCTATTCGATCTCCTATCTGTTCATCCTGTTCGCGGCAGTCGCGGCAGACCGGTGGCTGGCATGACTCCCGAAGAAGAAGAAATCGTCCGCGCCCGGCAGAAGTCGCGCGCCCGTGTCATGGCGCTGCTGCTGGTCGCCTTCGTCGTGCTGGTCTTCGCGATCAGCATCGTGAAGATCAGCCAGGGCATCCCGCTGAGGGCCCAATGACCGGCGGCGTGAAGATCGACCGCAAGCTGCGCACCGCCCTGCTCGCGGTGCTGGGCGTCTGCACCATGACCGGCGTCGCCTTTGCCAGCGTGCCGCTCTATCGCCTCTTCTGCCAGGTCACGGGTTTCGGCGGCACGACGATGCGCGCCGAAGCCGCGCCGGGTGCAGTGGATGCCAAGATCACCGTCGCGTTCGACAGCAATGTCAGCCCTGCGCTGACCTGGAAGTTCAAGCCCGAAATGGCGTCCGACACGATCGCGATCGGCGCACGCGACATGGCCTTCTACACCGCGACCAACACCGGCACCGTGCCCGTCACCGGCACCGCGACCTACAATGTGACGCCTGAGGCCGCGGGCAAGTATTTCAGCAAGATCCAGTGTTTCTGCTTCACCGAGCAGACGCTGAAGCCGGGCGAAACGGTGCGCATGCCGGTGATCTATTTCGTGGATCCCAAGATCCTGACCGATCCGGATACGAAGGATATCGAGAAGATAACCCTCTCCTACACCTTCTATCCGGCCGACAAGGCAAAGCCGAAAGGCTGAGGGCGCTCAACCACCATTGCACCCGCCCAGCTCACCCCTTAGGGGAGGCTGGAAACACGCCATTAGAACAGGGACGGAAAATGGCCGGCGCCAAGAACCACGATTACCATATTCTCCCGCCCAGCCCGTGGCCGATGCTCAGCTCGCTCGCCGCTTTGTGGCTGGCGACCGGCGGCCTGATGTGGATGAAGGCGCATCCGCACGGCATGTGGGTGTTCCTCACGGGCCTCGCCGCCGTCGTGTTCTGCATGGCGTCCTGGTGGGTCGACGTGATCAAGGAAGCCAATTCCGGCGATCACACCCCCGTCGTCCAGCTCCACCTGCGCTACGGCATGATCCTGTTCATCGCTTCGGAAGTGATGTTCTTCGTCGGCTGGTTCTGGGCGTGGTTCGATTTCGCGCTCTTCCCCGCCGCGATCGCGGTCAGCGGCGAGCATGCCAGCGTCGTCGAGATGCTCGAGGGCGCGGTTGCGACCTTCCCGCCCAAGGGCATGGAAGTGCTCAACGCCTTCCACCTGCCGCTGCTCAACACCTTCATCCTGCTGCTGTCGGGCACCACGGTCACCTGGGCGCACCATGGCCTGATCCACAATCAGCGCGGCGGCGCGATGAAGGGCCTGTGGGGCTTCATCGGCGTCGGCGAGAACGACGTGGTCAAGAAGGGCCTGTGGCTGACCATCGTCCTGGGTCTGATCTTCTCGACCATCCAGGCCTATGAATATGCCCATGCGCCGTTCGTGTTCGGCAAGTCGAACTATTCGTCGGCCTTCTACATGGCGACCGGCTTCCACGGCTTCCACGTCATCGTGGGCACGCTGTTCCTGATGGTCTGCCTGCTGCGCGCCTACAAGGGCGACTTCACCCCGCGCCAGCATTTCGGCTTCGAAGCGGCTGCCTGGTACTGGCACTTCGTTGACGTGGTGTGGCTGTTCCTGTTCGTCGTCGTGTACGTCTGGGGCAGCGCGGGCGCCCCGGTCCACGGGTGACGGGCTGGCATCTAGCCCAGGCCAATATCGGGCGGCTGCTGGCGCCGCCCGAACACCCGCAGGTTGCCGGCTTCTTTGCCGAACTCGATTCCGTCAACGCCCTCGCCGAAGCGAGCCCCGGCTTTGTCTGGCGGCTGACGGGCGAGGGCAATAACGCGACCGACCTGCAACCCACCCCCGACCCGCTGCTGATCGTCAACCTGTCGGTGTGGGAAAGCGCCGAGGCGCTGTTCGACTATGTCTATCGCAGCCAGCACACCCAGGTGATGGCCCAGCGCAAGCAGTGGTTCGCACGCTCCGACGGCCACTATCAGGTTCTCTGGTGGATCCCCGTCGGCGAAACCCCGACCGTGACCGACATCTTCGCGCGGCTGTGGATGCTCGAGCGTTTCGGGCCGAGCGCGCATGCCTTCACCTTCAAGGTGCGTTTTCCAGCGCCCGGCCTGCCCGGTGCTCCTGTCGACATGCAACCCGATCCCTGGTGCGAAGGCCGTGCCTGAACCTGCGGCAGCCACGGGGTCTTCGGTGATCGATTCGGCGGTACGGGGGGCTTGCCCGCGCTGCGGCGCGCGCGCGCTGTTTGCCGGCTGGGTCCGTTTCGCCCCGCGCTGCAGCCAGTGCGGGCTCGACTATGCCGCATTCAATGTCGGGGATGGCCCGGCGGCCTTCCTCACCCTGATCGTCGGCACGATCATCGTCGTGCTCTCGATCTGGCTCGAGCTCAGCGTCGGTCCGCCGGTCTGGGTCCATCTGCTGCTGTGGATTCCGCTGACGACCTTGCTCGTCATCGTCTCGCTGCGCTGGGCCAAGGGCGTGCTGCTTGCGCTCGAATACCGCAACAGCGCGCGTGAGGGCCGCATCCGGGAGCCAGACGCATGAAGCTGCCCGTCATCCCTACCGTCATCGTCGCGCTCGCCATTGCCGCGATGATCGGCCTCGGCATCTGGCAGCTCGACCGGCGCGGCCAGAAGGAAGCGATGATCGCGCGCTATGCGGGTAACAATTCGCTGCCCGTCATGGCCTTCCCGCGTCCGCCGATCGGCGACGAGCATCTGTTCCGCCGCGCCAGCGCGATGTGCCTCGAGGTGGTCGGCTGGAGCGAACAGGCCGGCCGCGCCGAGAATGGTGCCAAGGGCTGGCGTCACATCGCCGAATGCCGCACCGGGGTGGAGGCGCTCACGACCAAATTCGACCTGGGCGTCAGCACGGCCCCCGGCGTTGTTCCGGTGTGGAAGGGCGGGGAAGTGACCGGCAGCATCACCCACGCCCCCGACGCGACCCCGCTGATTGCTGCCTTGTTCGGAAAGCGCGGCCCACGCGCGCTGATGCTCGTCGCGGAGACCCCGGCCCCGGGCCTCGCCGAAAGCGCACGGCCCGACCCGTCGAGTGTGCCCAACAACCATCTCGCCTATGCTGTGCAATGGTTCCTGTTCGCGCTGGCAGCGGCGGTGATCTATGTCCTTGCGTTGCGCTGGCGGGAGCGGAAGGCGCCGCCGCCGGTTCCCCCCGTCGAATCCGGGCCGTCGCAAAGCTAGACTTTCTTGCCGCTAGGGCCGCGCGCGGCTAGTCCGCGCAGCCATGCGCTACCAGAGCACGCGCGGCACCGCGCCCGAACTCGATTTCCGTGACGTCACCCTTGCCGGGCTGGCCAAGGATGGCGGCCTCTATGTCCCGGTCGAATGGCCGCGATTCACGCCGGATCAGATCGCCGGTCTTGCGGGCCTTTCGTACGTCGAGACCGCGGTGCGCGTGATGGCGCCCTTCACGGCGGGCAGCCTGAGCGAGGCCGAGCTGCGCGAGCTGTGCACCGCCGCTTATGGCCGCTTCAGCCACGACGCGGTCACGCCGCTGGTCCAGCTCGACCACCGCCATTTCCTGCTCGAGCTGTTCCACGGCCCCACGCTCGCCTTCAAGGACGTCGCGCTCCAGCTGCTCGGCCTGTTCTTCGAGCGGTTCCTCAAGGGCACCGACGATCACCTCACCATCGTCGGCGCGACCAGCGGCGACACCGGCTCGGCCGCGATCGACGCGGTGGCGGGGCGTGAGGGCATCGACATCTTCATGCTCCACCCGAACAAGCGGGTGAGCGACGTCCAGCGCCGCCAGATGACCACGGTGCTGTCGCCCAACGTCCACAACATCGCGATCGAGGGCAGCTTCGACGACGCCCAGGCGATGGTGAAGGCGATGTTCAACGACGCCGGTTTCGCCGGGCGCTTCCAGGTGACCGCGGTCAACTCGATCAACTGGGCGCGGCTGATGGCGCAGGTGGTCTATTATTTCTACGCCGCCGTCCGCCTTGGTGCGCCGAATCGCGAAGTCGCGTTCAGCGTGCCGACGGGGAATTTCGGCGACGTGTTCGCGGGCTATGTCGCGGCGCGCATGGGGCTGCCGGTCGCGAAGCTGATCGTCGCCACCAACGTCAACGACATCCTCCACCGCGCGCTGTCGGCAGGCGACTATTCGACCGGCACCGTCACGCCCACTGCCGCACCGAGCATGGACATTCAGGTCAGCTCGAACTTCGAACGGCTGCTGTTCGACCTCGTCGGCCGCGACGGCGCCGCACTCGCCGGGCAGATGCGCGGGTTCGAGGCGAGCAAGGCAATGCGCCTCACCAACGCGCAGCAAGAGGGCGCCGCGAAGCTCTTCGCCAGCGACCGGATCGACGCGGCGGAGATGGCACAGGCGATGGCCTGGGCCGCATCGCGCGCCGACGAGATTCTCGATCCGCACACCGCGATCGGCCTTGCCGCCGCGCGCCGTGCGGACATCGCCGCGGACGTGCCGATTGTCACCCTCGCCACCGCGCACCCCGCCAAATTCGGCGACGCGGTCGAGCGCGCCACCGGCATCCGCCCGACGCTCCCGCCGCGCATCGGTGACCTGTTCGATCGTGAGGAGCGCTACGACGTCCTCCCCGCGACGTTCGACGCGGTGACGGGCTATATCGCAGAGCGCGCAAAGCCCCGCGCATAACCTCTTCGTCACCCCGACCCTTGCGCCGGGGTCCAGGTTGCCCCGCGCGTTGCCCATTAGCCTGGCATGCGCCGTTGGCATCCCGGTGGTCCCCGGAACGAGTCCGGGGTGACGGTTGACCTTGGCGGGTCGAATGGCGCTAAAGGCTCCCATGAACCTCGTCACCCTTACCGGCGAACCCTGGGCCGATTACGGCCTTGTCGACTCGGGCCATGGCCGCAAGCTCGAGCGCTATGGCGACTATCGCTTCATCCGCCCCGAGCCACAGGCGATGTGGGCACCCGCGTCCGACACTTGGGAGGCGCATGGCGAGTTCATGCCCGCTTCCGATGACGAAGGCGGCGGCCGCTGGGTGTTCGGCCATAGCGGTCTGGATCAGTCGGTCCCGCGGGAGGGCTGGCCGCTGGCGTGGAACGAGGCGAAGTTCACTGCGCAGACCACGCCCTTCCGCCACCTCGGCTTCTTCCCGGACATGGCCCCGGTGTGGAGCTGGATGCGCGAGCAGACCGAAGGGGTCGAAGCGCCGACGGTGATGAACCTGTTCGGCTATACCGGCGTCGGTACGCTGGCGATGGCCGCGAGCGGCGCGCAGATGGTGCATGTCGACGCGTCCAAGAAGTCGGTCGAGGCCGCCAAGGGCAATGCGGCGCTATCGGGCATGAGCGACAAGCCGATCCGCTGGATCATCGACGACGCCGGCAAGTTCGTCGCGCGTGAAGTGCGCCGCGGCCGCCGCTACGACGGCATCCTGCTCGACCCGCCCAAGTACGGCCGCGGCCCGACCGGGGAGGTGTGGCAGCTCGAAGCGGACCTGCCCGGACTGATCGCCAATTGTCGCCAGCTCCTGGATGCAGACTCGCGTTTCCTGTTCCTCACCGTCTACGCGATCCGCATGTCGGCGCTGGCGATCGGCGAGCTGCTCAACCAGCATTTCGCGGACCTGGGCGGCAAGATCGAATGCGGCGAGCTCGCGGTGCGCGAAGAGGCGCGGGGGCTGCTGTTGCCGACAGCGATTTTCGCGCGGTGGAGTCGGTAACGGAGAACTTGCTCAGCCGCGAAGCTCGATGTCGGCCAGCACCGTTAGCTTTCCGCCGCGTTTCTTGTAGTCGCTGAGGTTCTCGGTTCGAACCGGAATGGCATCGCCTTCGTGGCAGTGCGGGCAGGTAAATATCAGCCTAGGGGGTTGGTAGGCGGCGCGGAACTCGTTGAACGAGGTCCCGGCAGGTGGCGTGGACTCTTCGACTCTTAGCAGTCGAACAAATCGAAGATCGTCACGGTCGAGCGCCCGATTGCTCCGCCTTTGGAGAGCGCCATCGCTATCGTCGGCTTGCTCGCCCGGCTGAAGTTCCACCACCACAATCTCTTCGGCTGTCAAGCTCGACAAACTGGCCAAGCCGCTCGTCACCATATCGGTGTCGCCTGAGAACGTCAGATGTGATGTCTCGTGGCCGCACCCGTTGCACCGAACAAGCGACACATCGGCTTCGATCCACCCAGCCATCCAGCTAACCCCGCCCCATCCGCATCGCCGCGCCCGCCACGAACGGGCATCCCGCCACCAGCACCAGGCTCACCGCGCCCAGCAGCTTCATCGCGCTCGCATCGCCCTCCATCGCCCCCGCGCCGAAGATCAGCAGCGGCACCGCGAAGGGCAGCATCACCAGCCCCGCTACCGCACCCGCGCCGCGCAGACCCGCGGTCAGCGCCGCGGTCGCCACGCCCAGCGCCGCCAGCCCGGGCGTACCGATCAGCAGCGCGATCAGCGCCGCGCGCGTCTGGTCGAGCGAGAGGTTGAGCAATGCCGCGGCGATCACCGTCGCCACCAGCAAGGTCGGCGCAAAGCCCAGCCAATGCCCCAATGTCTTCGCAGCCGCCACGCTCGCATCGTGCCAGCCGCGCACCGCGAGCTGGTCGAGCACGCCATTCTCCAGGTCCGGGTTCACCAGCCGCTCGACCGGCAGCAGCGCGGCGAGCAGCGCCGCTGCCCAGATCACCCCGCCGCCGACCCGCGCGAGCAGTTTGCCTTCCGGCCCGATCGCGAACGGAAACAGGATTGCGACCAGCAGGAAGAAGACCACGGGTAGCGTCAGCCCGCCCGCGGCCCATGCCCGCCGCAGCTCGCGCCACACCAGCGAGGCAAAGCCGCTCATGCCGCTTCCCCGATCACCACGCCATGCGCGCCGGGGATATGGATCGGCAGATGCGTCGCGACCACCACGATCCCGCCCTGCAACCGATGCTCGGAGATCAAATGACCCAGCATCGCAGTCGCGGCGTGATCCAGCCCATTGGCCGGCTCGTCGAGCAGCCACACCGGCGCCCCGCTCGCCACCACGCGTGCGATTCCCACACGCCGCCGTTGCCCGGTCGACAGCAGCCTTACCGGCACGGGCGCGAGATGGGCGAGGCCGACCGCATCGAGCGCCGCTTCCGCCGCTTCGCGCCGGCCGTCGAGTCCCGCCCAGAAATCCAACGCCTTCGCGACGGGCAACTCGGGGTCGAGCGCCGCCGCCTCGGTGAGCAGGGCGCATTCGCCCTCCACGCGCACCGCTCCGGCTGCCGGTTTGAGCAATCCCGCCGCGACCCGGATCAGGCTCGACTTGCCCGCGCCGTTCGGCCCGGTCACCAGCGCCGCGCCGCTTTCCTCCAGCGCAAAGCTCAACCCCTCGAACAACAGCCGCCCGCCGCGCAGGCACGCCACGTTCTCAAAGGCGAGCCGCGGGCTGCTCACCCGACGCTGTCCTCCAGCGCATGCATGTCGTCGTCGGACAGGCCGAAATGATGCCCCACCTCATGCACCACGACATGGGCGACCAGTGCCTCCAGGCTCACCCCGGTATCGACCCATTCGTCGAGCAGCGGGCGGCGATAGAGGTGGATCGTGTCGGGCTGGGGCAGCTCGCCCATGAACCCGTCCTTCTCGCCCACGGGGCGGCCCGAATAGAGGCCGGTCAGCTCGAACGGATCCTCCATCCCCATGTCGCGCAGCGTCTGATCGTCGGCAAACTCCTCGATCACCAGCACCACGTCCGCCAGATAGGCCGCGAACGGCTCGGGAATCCGCGCCAGCGCAGCGCGAGCGAGCGCTTCCATCTGCGCGGCGCTCGGGGCGAAGGTCTCGGTTTGACTGGTCATTGCCCTGCGCTATGCCCCACCCAACGAAGGAGTGGAAGAATGGTCGAGCAACTGAGCCAGGCGGAACGTGAAGACGCGCTCGAGGGGCTGCCCGAATGGGACTATCAGGACGGCCGCGACGCGATCACGCGCCGCTTCACCTTCGACGATTTCAGCCAGGCCTTCGCCTTCATGACCCAGGTCGCGCTGCTTGCGGAGAAGTCGGACCATCATCCCGAATGGTCGAATGTGTGGAACCGGGTCGATATCCTGCTCACCACCCACGACGCGGGCGGCCTGTCGGGTCGCGATATCGACATGGCGCAGGCGATCGACGCGCTGATCGAGTGATTGGGGTCGAGTAACGCCTGCTTGCAAAAGCCGGTTAGCTCTGCTCCCCTGTATTCGAAGCCGATTTCGATAGAGCGGTACGGCGAATCTTAGGGGAGGGGTCATGCAGTCGATCTTCATCACCGGCGGCGGATCGGGCATCGGGCGGGCGGTCGCGGTGCTGTTCGCGTCGCGCGGCTGGCGCGTCGGCCTTGCCGACATCAACGACGCCGGCATGGCGGAAACCGCGCGGTTGCTCGGCGGCGCGCCGGTCACCGTCCACAAGCTCGATGTGCGTGACCATGCGGCGTGGACCGGCGCCCTTGCCGAATTCACGGCCGACAGCGGCGGCAAGCTCGATGTACTGTTCAACAATGCCGGGGTCGGCGTGGGCGGCAATTTCGCGCAGACAACGGTCGCGGAGCTCGACCGCTGCGTCGACATCAACCTGATGGGCGTCGTCTATGGCGCGCATGCCGCTTATCCCTATCTCAAGGCGGCGGGCGGGTGTCTGCTCAACACCGCGTCGGCGGCGGGCATCTACGGTACCGCTGGCGTCGCGATCTACTCGGCGACCAAGTTTGCGGTGCGCGGTTTCACCGAATCTCTCGACGCCGAATGGCACCCTGATGGCATCCGCGTCCGCGCGCTGCTGCCGAGCTTCATCGACACCGCGATCCTCGACGGCACGCCGGTGGGCAGCAACGGCACGATGCGCGACGGCGTCCGCGCGGCAGGGCTGGAATTCACTCCGGTCGAACAGGCCGCGCAGGCGGCATGGGACGCGGTGCATGGCGACACGCTCCACACGCTGGTGGGCAAGACCGCGCGCCGCATGTGGTTCGCCGCGCGCTTCCTGCGCGGATCGATGCGCAAACAGGCGCGCCGCGCCGCGAAATGAGGAATGGAATGAAGGTTTTGCTTGCCCTTGTCGCGTTTGCGGCGCTGCCCGGCTTTGCACAGAAGCCCGTCGCTCCGGCGGACGCCTTCATGGCGCAGCTCGTGCCCTCGTGCGGCAAGGCCTTTGCGGGGCGGGTCGTCACCAATGATCCCGCCGACACGGCCTTTGCCGGCAAGACGCTGGTGATGCATGTCGCCGCATGTGAGCCGGGCCGCGTGCGGATCCCCTTCCATGTCGGCGAGGATCGCTCGCGCACCTGGGTGGTGACGCGCACCGCGACCGGCATCCGCCTCAAGCACGACCACCGGCATGAGGACGGTACCTCCGACAAGCTCACCCTGTATGGCGGCGACACCACGACGCCGGGCACCGCGACGCGGCAGGAATTCCCGGTCGATGCCGAATCGATCGCGCTCTTCCGCTCGCTGAATGCCGAGCGTTCGGTCACGAATGTCTGGGCGGTCGAGGCGGGCGCGAACGCCTTCGCCTATGAACTGCGCCGCCCCGGCCGCCATTTCCGCGTCGAGTTCGACCTCACCAAACCGATCGCACCGCCGCCCCTTCCCTGGGGCTGGACGAACTAGGTTCGCCGCAGGCTTCCGCTCCAGGCATAGCCGCGCAGCAGCGGTTCGAACCCCAGCTCCAGCCCGCCGGCCATCGCGGTGTGCTTGAGCGCGACCGGAAGCTCGCGGCGCGGGGTGACGTGGAAGCGCGCGAGCCAGGCGAACAGCGCGCGCCGCCACCAGCCGGGCAGCTTCTCCTGCTGCCCGAAATCGACGATGCGCAGCGATCCGCCCGGCGCCACCGCCTTGGCCGCCTGCTCGATTGCCGCGGTCCAGTCGGGGATCATCGAGAGCGTGTAGCTCAGGAATACCCGGTCGAACCCGTCGACGCCGAACAGCGTTGCTGCATCGAACTTCGCGGCATCGCCCTGAACCAGCGTGATGCGATCCGACAATCCCGCCTTCGCCACCTTGGCCCGGGCCGTCGCCAGCATCGCTTCGGAGATATCGAGGCCGTAGAAGCGCGCCTGTGGCCAGCGCCGCGCCGCCGCGATCAGGTTGCGTGCGGTGCCGCAACCGACCTCAAGCACCGCGCCCCCGGGCGGCGGCGCCAGTTCGGCGATCAGCCGGTCGCGCCCCAGCAGGTAATATTTGCGGGTGAGGTCATAGATGTGCCGCTGCGCCGCATAGACGCCGTCCATCCGCGCGGCGTGGGACTCTCCGCTCACGGCTTCAGGCGATAGAGGTGGACGCCGCCATAGATGGCCGACCGGTCGCGCGCGGTGAAGTCGAGCGACTCGGTCTCGGCATAGTCCCAGCGATCGAGGATCGCGTCGGTGACCCGGCCCGGCAGCAGCGTCGGCGCCGCGGCGGTGCGGAACAGCACCCGCGCATCCGGCTTGGCGGTGCGCGTGATCTCGCTCCACAGGCGGTTCAATTGCGCGTCGGTCATCCAGTCCTGCGCGTCGAGCAGGATGTAGCGGTCAAGCGACCCTGCGGGCATCGACTCGAGATACTCGACGAAATTCTGATGGCGCACCTCGACCCGTTCGGCGCGCTCGCGCACCACCGCGTGGTTGGCGGCCTGCAGATAGGGCGGCAACGGGGCATCGATGCCTTCGCCATAGCCACGGCCGAACGCCTGCCAGGCGAAGTAGTTGTCGGAGAGGTCGAAGTCGCAGGCGAGCTTCTCCAGCCGGCGCAGCAGCACCGCCTTGATCCCGCGCGGATCGTCCGCGGCCAGCGCCTCATATTGCGCGGGCGGAATGCCGAGCCCGAACAGCGACGCCGGCTGGTCGATCAGCCAGCGCACGAACTTCTTGTCGAACACCGGGGCGAGGCGGTGTTCGAAGATTTCGCGCTGCTCCTCGGGCGTCTTCGCCGCGAGCAGTTCGCGCGGGTCGATGCGGTAGAGCTTGGCGAGCAGATGCGCCGCACCGATGAACCCGCCGAGCAGCCCGCGCTTGTAGAAGCCGCCGGCAAATCCCTTGATCCGGCGGCGTCCGGCCAGATCGCGGCCCTCCCAATAGCGCCGCGTCGTCTCGTCGAGATGCGGGGCGAGCAGGTCGCGATAGGCGGCGACATTCTCGGCGCGATTGGCCTGGCCGAAGAAACGGTGGAAGGCCGCATGATCGGGCAGACGCTGCGCCGCCGCCACCTTGAGCTTGTTGAGCGCGATATGCGCGGTGTTGAGGTCGACCGCGATGATCTTGGCCGGATCGGCGGTAAGGTAGGAGAGCACGTTGCACCCGCCGCTGGCGATGGTCACGACATGGCAGTCGGGCGTGATCGCCAGCGCTTCCATATCGACCGCGGGGTCTTCCCAGATCTGGGCATAGACCAGGCCCCGGAACGCGAAGGTGAAGGCGCGCTCCAGCAGCCCTTCCTTCGAGAGATGTTCGTGGCGATGTACGGCGGTGCGCACCGCGCGGTTGCGCGGCTGACTGGCAATCGAACCCATGGTGACGGCTCCCGGGAATTTCCCGGCCCGTAGGTCCGCCGCATGTCAGTCACGTGACGCTGATCGTCACGCAACCGTCACACCCCTAATCCCGGCAATACCCCTCGCCGACGCTCACCGTCAGGCAGTCCTTCTTGCCGTCGAGATATTTGAGGCCCGTCGCCGCGCCGTCGGTCGCGCGCAGCACCTTGGCGCCGTCGGGGCGGGTGAAGGCGATGCCTTCCTCGCTCGCCACGCCCGCAAAGGTTCCGGTCGCGCCGGGATCGAGGCTGTAGGTGTTGGTGAGCCGATAGCGGCCCGGCCCCGACGAATCCTTCTCGATCGTCAGCACCAGTCCTTCGACGCCGACCCATTTGCCGGTCCAGGCATCGCGACTGGGGGCTTCCGCCGCCTTCTCCGCCCTTTCAGCTTCGGCTGTCACATTTTCCGCGATCGCCTGCGCGTTGGCGACGGCGTTCTCGACCAGCGCCGCCTGCGTTTCGTTGCTCATCTCGCCGCATGCCGAAAGCGTCGCCGCGCCTGCCAGCATCGTTCCAACTGCCCAAAGCCGCATGATGACCTCCCCCAGGATAAGTTTGTGCATCCGGTGTAGCCTTTGCCGCTGCAAGCGCCTAGAGAGCCGGGCATCCGCTCATCTCAAGGAATGAACCGCTCTTCCAATGCGAATCGCCATCGCTTCGGATCACGCCGCCTGGGAACTCAAGTCCGCGCTCGCCGAATGGCTGCGCGGCGAAGGACACGAGGTGCTCGATCTGGGCACCGATGGCCCTGCGAGCGTCGATTACCCCGACTTCGGCCTTGCCCTGGGCAAGGCGATTGCGGAAAACCAGGCCGAGCGCGGCGTCGCGCTGTGCGGCAGCGGCATCGGCATCTCGATCGCGGTCAACCGCGTGCCGCAGGCCCGCTGCGCGCTGGTCTCGGAGCCGCTCTCCGCCCGTCTCGCGCGCGAGCATAATGATGCGAACGTCATCGCCATGGGCGCCCGGCTGATCGGCCCCGAAATGGCCAAGGCCTGCATCACCGAATTCCTCGCCACCGGCTTCGGCGGCGATCGTCATCAGCGCCGGGTGGACAAGCTGACCAACCCGGCCCTCTGAAGGACCAGAGACCATGAGCACCAATCCGATTTCCGCCGTCCAGCCCGACGGCTTCTTCACCAACGATCTCGCCGCCGCCGACCCCGCCGTGTTCGCGGGCGTTCGTCACGAGCTGGAGCGCGAGCAGTATCAGATCGAGCTGATCGCGTCGGAGAACATCGTCTCCAAGGCCGTGCTCGAAGCGCAGGGCAGCGTCTTCACCAACAAGTACGCCGAAGGTTATCCCGGCAAGCGCTATTATCAGGGCTGCCACCCTTCGGATGAGGTCGAGACGCTGGCGATCGACCGCGCCAAGCAGCTGTTCGGCTGCGACTTCGCCAACGTCCAGCCGCATTCGGGCGCGCAGGCCAACGGCGCAGTGATGCTCGCGCTCGCCAAGCCCGGCGACACGATCCTCGGCCTCAGCCTCGATTCGGGCGGCCACCTGACTCACGGCGCCAAGGCGGCGATGAGCGGCAAGTGGTTCAACGCGGTCCAGTATGGCGTGAAGCCCGACACGCACCTGATCGACTATGACCAGGTCGCGGAACTCGCGCGGGCGAACAGCCCCAGGATCATCATCGCGGGCGGTTCGGCCTATCCGCGCCACATCGATTTCGCGAAGTTCCGCGCAATCGCGGATGAAGTCGGCGCGATCTTCATGGTCGACATGGCGCACTTCGCGGGCCTCGTCGCCGGTGGCGTTCACCCGACTCCCTTCGGTCACGCCCATGTCGTCACCACCACCACGCACAAGACTCTGCGCGGCCCGCGCGGCGGCGCGGTGTTTACCAATGACGAAGCGATCGCCAAGAAGATCAACTCGGCGGTGTTCCCCGGCCTTCAGGGCGGCCCGCTGATGCACGTCATCGCTGCCAAGGCGGTCGCGTTCGGCGAAGCGCTGCGTCCCGACTTCAAGGCCTATGCCGCCGCGATCGTCGAGAATGCCAAGGTGCTGGCGGCGACGCTGACCGAGCGTGGCGCGGCCGTGGTGTCGGGCGGCACCGACACGCATCTTGCGCTGATCGACCTCACCCCGCTGGGCGTCACCGGCAAGGACGCCGACGAGGCGCTCGAGCGCGCCGCGATCACCTGCAACAAGAACGGCATCCCCAACGATCCGCTGCCGCCGGTCAAGACCAGCGGCATCCGCGTCGGCTCGCCCGCCGGCACCACCCGCGGCTTCGGCCCGGCCGAGTTCCGCGAGATCGGCAACATGGTCGCCGACGTGCTCGACGGCCTGCGCAAGAATGGCGAGCAGGGCGATGCGCAGGTCGAAGCCAATGTCCGCGAGCGTGTCCGCACGCTGTGCGAGCGCTTCCCGATCTACCCGGGGGCGTGAGCCTGATTTGATGCGCTGACGCGCATGCGGTGCCCGTTCTGCGGACATGAAGCCAGCCAGGTAAAGGACAGCCGCCCCACCGAAGACGGGGCGGCGATCCGCCGCCGCCGCCAGTGCGAGGCGTGCGCGGCGCGCTTCACCACGTTCGAACGGATCCAGCTGCGCGAGCTGACGGTCCTCAAGTCCGAAGACAAGCGAGAGCCGTTCGAGCGCGACAAGCTGATCCGCTCGGTCTCGCTCGCCTGCCGCAAGCGGCCGATCGATGCGACCCAGATCGAAAAGCTCGTCTCGGGCATCCAGCGCCAGCTCGAAACGCTCGGCGATGGCGAGATCCCGTCCAAGCGTATCGGTGAGATGGTGATGGAGGGCCTCAAGGGGCTCGATTCGGTTGCCTATATCCGCTTCGCCAGCGTCTATCGCGACTTCCGCGAGGCCAAGGATTTCGAGGCGTTCGCAAGCAGCGTGAACGCGGTGGGCCACGAAAAGGCACGGGGTGAATGAGCGCGCCTTCGCCGGTCATCGTCCTCGTCCGTCCCCAGCTTGGCGAGAATATCGGCAAGGCGGCGCGTGCGATGCTCAATTTCGGGCTGACCGAAATGCGCCTCGTGTCTCCGCGCGACGGCTGGCCCAACCCCAGTGCGGGTCCGGCGGCGAGCGGCGCGGACATTGTCCTTGAACAGGCACGCGTGTTCGACAGCGTCGCCGATGCTGTCGCCGATTGCGAGCATGTCTATGCCACCACGGTGCGCAAGCGCGGCGTGACCAAGCCGGTGGTGACCCCGGTCGAGGCTGCGAACGAAATCCATACCGCGCCCGGCCGTAGCGCGATCCTGTTCGGCCCCGAGCGTTCGGGGCTTGAGACCGAGGATGTCGCACTTGCCCGCGCGATCCTGACCGTGCCGATCAATCCCGAATTCGGCTCGCTCAACCTCGCCCAGGCGGTGATCCTCGTCGCGTACGAATGGTCGAAGGGCCGCGATCTGGTCCAGCCGCCGCGCGTCGACCTCGATCCCCCCGCGCCTCAGGCAGAGCTGGAAGGGCTGATCGGTCATCTTGAGGCCTTGCTTGAGGAAAGCGGCTATTTCTATCCGCCCGCGCGCGTGCCGACGACCAAGCTGACGCTGCGCAACCTGCTGACCAAGCCCGGCTGGACCGAGCAGGAGCTGCGTACGATGCGCGGTGTACTCTCCGCGCTTGAGGGCAAGAAACGCGCCCGGCTATAGATGGGATGATTGCCTGTCCCATGATCCCCGACTAGGCTTCGGATCGCAAAAGGTAATGGAGAAGCTTGCATGTTGTTGACGTCAGCGTTTCTGCTCTCGCTCGCTGCGGCGCCCGTTCCGGCAGAACAGCCCGCCAAGCCGGAGGCCGAGAAGAAGATCTGCAAGGTTGCGGTTTCGACCGGCTCGCGCATGGCGCGCGGCAAGGTCTGCAAGACCCAGGCGCAGTGGGATGAAGACCGCGAGAACAATCTGGAAGACGCGCGCCGGCGCAGCAACACGACCGAGTCGACCGGTCGTTGACTTGACGGGCGCGTTCCGCTAGGCGCGCGCCTTCGCAATCGGCCCCGCACTCCGGTGAAGCGGCGGCCCTGTGCCTCGTGCACAGGCGATACCGGAAACGCGATCAGGCAGGAAACTGCCGGGTCAACGTCGTAGCAATTGTAAGGAAGTTCAAATGTCGAAGCGCTCCAGCGCCAAGTACAAGCTCGATCGCCGGATGGGCGAGAACATCTGGGGTCGTCCCAAGTCGCCCGTCAACAAGCGTGAGTACGGCCCCGGCCAGCACGGCCAGCGCCGCAAGGGCAAGATGTCGGACTTCGGCATCCAGCTGCGCGCCAAGCAGAAGCTCAAGGGCTATTACGGCGACATCACCGAGAAGCAGTTCAAGCGCTCGTACGAAGACGCTTCGAA
>Ga0247823_10001514_pt1 | contig 19354 bp, 18 predicted proteins | sample 13C_PalmiticAcid_2_FD_192426 | JGI IMG/M metagenome (GOLD analysis project Ga0247823, IMG submission 192426) | Soil microbial communities from agricultural site in Penn Yan, New York, United States - 13C_PalmiticAcid_Day30 | ecosystem: Environmental > Terrestrial > Soil > Agricultural land... | reverse complement strand
CCGAGCCCGCTCCCGAACCAGCCCCCGAGCCCGCACCGGAACCGGCCCCGGAACCTGAGCCCGCACCGGAACCAGCGCCGGAACCCGCCCCTGAACCAGCTCCGGAACCAGCGCCAGAACCGGCTCCCGAGCCTGAGCCCGCACCGGAACCCTCGCCGGAGCCCGCACCGGAACCAGCGCCAGAACCGGCCCCTGAGCCGGAGCCCGCTCCCGAGCCCGCACCGGAACCCGCGCCGCTGCCGGAGCCGGGCCCCGTGCCGCTGGCCCGGTCCGGTGGCGACGTCGGCCTGATCACCGAGCTGGTCACCGCGGTCAAGGCGGCCGTCACCACGCTGCAGGCCAACGGATGCCTGCCGGAGGTCCCGCCGGGTGAGGGCACGGAGCTGACGAGCTGCCACACCTTCACCTCGCAGCTGCTGTCCCATGTGTACGGATCAGTGGCCGCGGTCACCGTCGCGGAAGCGGACCTCGACGCGGTGAGCACCCACACCGACGGCGCGTCGGAGGCGCTGGACGGCCTGATCGCCGACGCCTGTGTGCCGGACGAGGAGCCCCCGATGGTGCCCCCGCTCCCATGATCCACTGACGCGGAGTCAGTGAACGGCTCCAGTCCCGCGAGGGACTGGAGCCGTTCCTCATGTCCGGGTATCGGCGATCTCGTCGATGACCGGCAGGTTGACGGCCACTGTTCGCCGGAGTTCTTCGCTGAGTTCGGCGGCTTTGACGTACAGGTAGCGGATTCGCGAGCACAGGCTGGGGTCGATCGCCGCGCACATCCAGAGCAGGTCGACGCAGGTGAGTTGGTCTTGCCGGTCACCGTGCTCCAGATAGTGGGCATAGAGCGGATACCCACGCACGGCTTCGGCCCTCGTCCGGGCGAGCAGCTCCGAATCGTGGGCGGCGGACGCGACGGCGCCGCCACCAAGCTGGAACAGCAGTTCCAGGATCTCGGTGCGCGCGGGAGCCGACGCCGATCCGAGCGTCTGAACGAGGAACTCGGTGACCTGCGCGACTCCCGGCTGGAGAACCACGCCCACCACGAGAGCCGTCTCCACCTGCTCCGCGCATCCGCGTGCGGATTTCGAGTCTGCCGCGGCGACCAAGGCCTCGAGCCTGCGGACGACCGTGTGCATGGTCGGCGGCAGTGCCCACTCAAGCCGGTCCAGTGCCCACATCATCAGATAAGCAGGTAGCCGAGGCGGAACTCGAGTTTGAAACCCTCGCAGTCGGCGTGGATCGAGTCGAAGTGGCCGCCGGCGTACGTGCAGCGGTAGAGCGAGGCCGTTCGCGCGCCTTCCGGTGGGGCGGTGAAGATGTAGCCGAGGAGGCCGATCGCCTGGTGCCCCTCACATGCGCCGCTCTGGTCGGTTGACGAGAAGTGGTCGTCCGAGGTGTTCTGCTTGCAGGAGTACAGCTTCCTGGCCCCGGGCGCGGCTTTGACCGACAGGTCACCGAGCGGGTATTCGCGGGTGAAGCCCGACGGCGCGGGGAAGGCCGGGCTCGCTGTGACGTGCCAGCCCTTGGAGTGTTGGTAACGGGTGACCGTGGTGCGCTGCCAGGTCGGCGTCGTCGTGGTGGGCGGCGCGGTGGTCGTCGGCTTCACCGGCGGCGGGACGGCTTGGGTGGTCGTCGCGCTGGGAGTCGCGGAGGCCGTGGTCGTCGTGCTTGACGGGGCGGCCGACGACACCGATGACGGCGGGGCGGAGGACGACGTGATCGACACCGGACTCGACGGAGGCGCCTCGGACAGCGTCTGGGTTGGGGCGTCGCGCTTGTCGTTGGCGACGGCTGAGGGGTTGCCGCGTTCGCCGGTCGGCAGCAGGGCGAACACCGCGACCAGGGCGGCGACGACCAGCGCACCGGCACCCGCGAGCAGCAGGGGCAGTCGTTTGCGGCTGGGCTTCTTCGTCTCCCACGGGTCCTCGGTCACCCAGCCCGGAGCCGCGGCCACCAGGTTCTCCCGGGTCGAGCGCACCGGAGCGGCCACCGCCGTGGTCGGTCCGGCGACGAACTCGGTCACGTCCGTGGCCGCCATGGGGGCGACCGCGACGGTCGGGTCTTGGTCCGCGGGCGCGCCCAGCAGGGCAGCGGCGGCGGGGCGGGCGGCTGGGTCCTGGTTGAGCAGACCAGTCAGCAGGCCCAGCAGCGGTTCGCCGCAACGGGTCGGCTGGGGGCGCTCGGTGAGGATGGCGTGCATCGTGGCGGCGGTGGTCGTGCGGGTGAACGGCGACCGGCCCTCCACCGCGTGGAACAGGGTGGCGCCGAGGGACCACAGGTCGGTGGCCGGGGAGGGCGGTGAACCCGCGAAGAGTTCCGGGGCCATGTAGCCGGGTGAGCCCATGATGCCGCCGGTCGCGGTCAGACTCGGGTCGTCGACGGCGCGCGCGATGCCGAAGTCGGCGAGTTTCACGCGGTCGCCGGGCAGAACCATGATGTTGCTCGGCTTGACGTCGCGGTGGACGATCCCCGCCGCGTGCGCCGAGTTCAGCGCGCCGATGACCTGGCGGGCGATGGTGAGGACGCGGGACTCGGGCAGCGGGCCCGCGGCGATCAGGTCGGCGAGCGTCGGGGCCAGGACGAGTTCCATGACCAGGTAGGCGACGCCGCGGTCGAAGGAGACGTCGAAGACCGTGACGACGGCGGGGTCGTTGAGCTGGCCCGCGGTCCTGGCCTCGCGGAGCACGCGTTCCTGGAAGACCGCCGGGTCCTGCCCGTGCGGGATCGGCAGCTCCTTGAGCGCGACCTGCCTGCCGATGACCCGGTCCTCGGCCCGCCAGACGACGCCCATGCCGCCGCGGCCGAGTTCCCCTAGCAGCGCATACCGGCCCGCTACCACCCTCTGGTCGACCATGAAACCCCCCTGTCCGCCGGACAGCCTACGAAAGGGGGGCGTTCACGTCACCGCAGGGCCACGCTCAGCGCTTGGCCAGTTGTTCCGCGATCTCGTAGGTGTTCAGGGCCGCGCCCTTGCGGAGGTTGTCGCCGCACACGAAGAAGTCGAGCGTGTTGGGGAAGTCCAGCGCCTGGCGGACGCGGCCGACGTAGGTCGGGTCGCCGCCGACGACGTCGGCCGGGGTCGGGAACTGGCCCTTCTCCGGGTCGTCGACGAGCACCAGGGACGGCTGCGCGGCGAAGATCTCGTGGGCCTGCGCCACGGTGACCGGGTTGGCGAACCGCGCGTGGACCGCCAGCGAGTGCGTCGTCACGACCGGCACGCGCACGCAGGTGGCCGAGACCTTCAGGTCCTCGATGCCGAGGATCTTGCGGGACTCGTTGCGCACCTTCAGTTCCTCGCTGGCCCAGCCGTCGGCCTTGAGCGAGCCCGCCCACGGCACGACGTTGAACGCGAGCGGCGCGGGGAACGGCGAGTCCTCCTGGGACAGACCGGCCGCCTCCAGCGCCTCGCGCACATCCCCGGCCTTCTCGCCGACCGGCTTGCCCGCGACCGCGGCGTACTCGGCGTACAGGCGGTCGATGCCGTCCTGGCCCGCGCCCGACGCGGCCTGGTAGGAGGCCACGACCAGCTCGGTGAGCTGGAACTCGCGGTGCAGCGCGCCGATGGCGGCCATCATCGACAGGGTGGTGCAGTTGGGGTTGGCGATGATGCCGCGCGGGGTGTCGTTGATCTTGTCCGCGTTGACCTCCGGCACCACGAGCGGCACGTCCGCGTCCATGCGGAAGGCGCCCGAGTTGTCGACGGCGATGGCGCCGCGCTCAGCGGCGATCGGCGCCCACTTGGCGGAGACCTCGTCGGGGACGTCGAACATGGCGACGTCGACACCGTCGAAGACCTCAGGGGCGAGGGCGATGACGGTCAGTTCCTCGCCGCGCACGGTGATCTTCTTGCCCGCGGAACGCGGCGACGCGATCAGGCGCACCTCGCTCCACGGCCACTCCTTGCGGCCGTTCATGATGTCGACCATGACGGTGCCCACGGCACCCGTCGCGCCCACCAGGGCCAGAACCGGACCGGACATCAGCGACCACTCCCGCCGTACACGATTGCTTCCTCGTCGCCGCCGAGTTCGAACGCGTCGTGGATGGCGCGGACGGCCTCGTCGAGCTGGGTGTCCCGGATCAGGACCGAGATCCGGATCTCCGAGGTGTTGATGATCTCGATGTTGACGCCCGCCTTGGCCAGCGCCTCGCAGAAGGTCGCGGTGACGCCCGGGTGCGAGCGCATCCCGGCGCCGACCAGCGACACCTTGCCCACGTGGTCGTCGTAGAGGACCGCGGTGAAGCCCAGTTCCTCGCGGATCTTCTCCAGCGCCGCCACGGCCGTCGGGCCGTTGGCCTTCGACAGGGTGAAGGTGATGTCGGTCTTGCCCGACACCGTGCTGGACACGTTCTGCAGCACCATGTCGATGTCGATCTCGGTGTCGGCCACGGTCCGGAAGATCCGGGCGGCCACACCGGCGTGGTCGGGCACCCCGGTCACGGTGACCTTCGCCTCGGACCGGTCGTGCGCGACGCCGGTGATCATCGCCTGTTCCACGGTCAAGTCCTCCATAGATCCGGCGACGATCGTGCCGGACTTGTTGCTGTACGACGATCGGACATGGATCGGGACGCTGTAGCGGCGCGCGTACTCAACGCAGCGCAGCATGAGCACCTTCGCCCCGCTGGCGGCCATCTCCAGCATCTCCTCGTAGGTGACGCGGTCGAGGCGCTTGGCGTCGGGCACGATCCGCGGGTCGGCGGTGAAGACGCCGTCCACATCGGTGTAGATCTCGCAGACGTCGGCGTTGAGCGCGGCGGCCAGCGCGACCGCGGTGGTGTCCGAACCGCCGCGGCCGAGGGTGGTGATGTCCTTGGTGTCCTGGCTGACGCCCTGGAAGCCCGCGACGAGCACGATGTAGCCCTCGTCGAGCGCGGCCTGCACGCGGCCCGGGGTGACGTCGATGATCCGCGCCTTGCCGTGGACCGACGTGGTGATCACGCCTGCCTGCGAACCGGAGAACGACCGAGCCTCGGCGCCGAGCGCGCTGATCGCCATCGCCACGAGGGAGTTGGAGATGCGCTCGCCCGCGGTGAGCAGCATGTCCATCTCGCGTCCCGGCGGGACGGGGTTCACCTGTTTGGCGAGGTCGAGGAGTTCGTCGGTCGTGTCACCCATCGCGGAGCAGACCACCACGACATCGTTCCCCGCTTTACGCGTCGCGATGATCCGCTCGGCGACCCGTTTGATCCGGTCGGCGTTCTCCAACGAGGATCCGCCGTACTTCTGGACGACGAGCGCCACTGCGTGCAACCTCCTCAAGCCGTCGGCGGACGGACCAAGCCCGTGCGCCATCTCCGGGTGAGCCTACCTGCGGGGTCGTCTACCTCTTATGTGCTGGTACTCCCACCTGGTCAAACATCCGCCCATTGGTGAACGCCTATGTTCATAATCATGGTGATCACCGATGGAAGGAAGCGCGATGCGCTTGACCGCAAGACTCGGCGTCCTCGTGGCCGCCGCGACCCTGTTCACGGCGGGCACCGCCGCCGCCGACACCCACGCAGCCGCCCAGACCGCCATCCAGGAACTACGGGCCAGCTACGGCGCCCCCGGCGGCAGCGCCGTCGTGCGCGACGGCGACGCCCTCTGGAGCGTGACCACCGGAACCCGTGAGCTCTGGTGGAACCTGCCGTTCGGCCCGGACCACAAGGTCCGCGTCGGCAGCCTGTCCAAGCCGATGACCTCGACGATCGTCCTCCAACTGGTCGCCGAGGGAAAGATCGACCTGGACGCGCCGGTCGCCACGTATCTGCCCGGTGTGGTCACCGGGAACTACGACGGCGGCGTCATCACCACGCGCCAGCTGCTCAACCACACCAGCGGGATCGGCGACCACCTGCCGAGCGACGTCGGCGGCTACCTCAGTCCTGAAGGGCTCAAGTACACCCAGCCGCAGACGATGGCCACGGTCACGTCGTGGGGCCTGGCCAAGCCCGCCGTGTTCGCCCCTGGCGCGGGCTGGCTGTACTCGGGCGCCAACTACTTCCTCGCTGGCATGATCATCGAGAAGGTCACCGGGCGCACCTATAGCCAGGAGCTGACCAGCCGGATCGTCACCCCGCTCGGCCTGACCGGCACGTTCCTACCCGCGGTCAAGACCCTGCCGCCCGGCCACGTGCGCGGGTACGTCGGCACCGGCGTGTTCGCGCTGGACACCACCGAGCTGGTCGACCCGAGCATCGGCGGACCGGCGGGCGGCCTGGTCTCCACCGGAGCCGACGAGACGAAGTTCTACCGGGCACTGTTCGGCGGACAGCTGCTCGCGCCCGCGCAGCTCACCGAGCTGTTCAAGCCGAACAACGCACCCGGCTCGACGGCGCCGAACTACGGCCTGGGCGTCGACAAGTTCACGCTGCCGTGCGGCGGCATCGCCTACGGCCACTACGGCGTCTGGCCGGGCTATCAGTCGATCGCGGGCGGCACCCTCGACGGCACCCGGGCGGCCTTCGCGGTGATCAACGTGTTCAACGGCGGCGGCGGCAGCGACTCCAACGGCATGGACCGCGCGGTCACCCTGGGCAAGGTCCTCTGCGACGGCCACTGAGCCGACCGGTTGGGCGCGACGGCCACCCGTCGCGCCCAACCCGCGCTGACCCGGACGGGTGAACCGATACCCTGTTCCTCACGGCCTGCAGAGAGGATCGGGGTGTCTGCGACGGACGTGGCGCCGACGAGCGCCGACGAGGTGGCAGAGGATGCCCCTCCAGCACCGGTTCGAGACCGTGCTCGGCGGTGGACGCTGCCGCGGATCATCAACCTGCTCGCGCCCGGAATGGTGTTCCTCGGTGTGCGCGAAGTCGGACTGTTAGTGCTGTCGTGGATGGCCGGGCGCAACAATCAGTCGGCCACGGACACCCTGCGCTCGTGGGACGGCCAGTGGTTCCTGGCCATCGCGAGCCACGGCTACGACGGTGTCCCCAAGAACCTGGTCGACGCGTTCAGCAGGCGCAGCGACGAGACGCCGCTGGCGTTCTTCCCCGGCTATCCGACGGTCGTCGGCTGGCTGAGTGACCTGGGCTTCCTGCTGCTCCCCTCGGCCTTGGCGATCACCGTCGCGTTCGGTGTGGTGTGCGCCTACGGGATGACGCGGCTGGGCACGATCATCACCGGTGGTTCCCGGCGGGTCGGGCTGATCCTGGTGGCGCTGTTCGCCGCGTCGCCGATGGCGGTCGTGCTGTCGATGGCGTACTCGGAGGCGATGTTCTGCGCGTTCGCCGTGTGGGCGCTGGTGTTCGTGCTGGAGCGCAAGTGGATCGGCGCGGGGCTGTGCTGCCTGGCGGCGGGGCTGGTCCGGCCGACGGCGGCGGCGCTGATCCTCGCGGTGGGCCTGACGATCATCGTGACGATCATCCAGCGCCGGGAGACGTGGCGGCCGTGGGTCGGCGGGCTGATCGCGCCGGTCGGGCTGATCGGGTACCTGGCGTGGGTCGGCACGCGCACCGGCGAATGGGACGGCTGGTTCGCCTTGCAGCGGCGCGGGTGGGACTCGGAGTTCGACGGCGGCGGCGCGACGGTCAAGTTCAGCCTTGAGGTCCTCGGCAACGCGCGGTCGGTGCTGGAGGTGGCCACGGTCGGGCTGATCATCGGGGCGCTGGCGCTGCTGGTGGTCTGCTGGCGACGGCGGCTGGAGTGGCCGCTGGTCGTGTACGCGGCGGGCGTCCTGGCGATGGACCTGTGCTCCAACGGCCTGATGAACTCGAAGGCGCGGCTCATGGTGCCCGCGTTCACCCTGCTGATCCCGGTCGCCATCGGCCTCGCCAAGCGGAAGACGTCGACGGTCGTGCTGACCCTGTCGGGCGCCGCCTTGGCCTCGGCCTGGTTCGGCGCGTACTCGATCACGTCGTGGGGCTATGCGATCTGACCAGCCATCTGAACCGCACCCGCTCATCGCGGCCCGCTGGAGTCCCCGCGCGCTCGACTCGGACGGTGTCGTGCCGGAGGACGCCCTGCGCCGGATGCTGGAGGCGGCCCGCTGGGCGCCGTCCTACGGCAACACGCAGCCCGCGCGCTATCTCGTAGGCCCGCGCGGGACGTCGACGTTCGACCGGATCTTCGCGTGTCTGAACCGCGGGAACCAGGAGTGGACGTTCCGGGCGGGCGCGCTGCTCGTGGCGTGCGCGTCGACGGTCAACGAGAAGGGCGAGATCCCGTACGCCGAGTACGGGGTGGGGTTGGCGACGGAGAACCTGGTCTTGCAGGCCGTCGCGGAGGGCTTGGTGGCCCACCAGATGGCCGGGTTCGACAAGGCCGCGGTCGCGGCGGAGTTCGGACTGCCGGACACGATTCGCCCGCTGGTCACCGTAGCTGTCGGCGTGCTCGGCTCGCCGGAGCTGCTGGCACCGGAGAAGCGCGACCGGGAGACCAAGCCGCGCAGGCGTAAGCCGTTGAGCGAGCTGGCTTTCACCGACCGCTGGGGCGAGCCCGCGTTCGAGTGACGTGCCGCGCCGGGGCTTGTCGACCCCGGCGCGGCATCCGCCTAGACCAGCGGCAAAGCGATGTTCACGGTCACGGATCCGGCAGGCGTCATGACGACCGGCGTCGGCTGGCCGCCTTCGGCGACGTTGTCGAAGCACGTGCTGGCGTAGCCATCGGCGGAGGCGCACACGGTGTAGGTCCCGACGGGAACGATCTCCTGCCAAGTGCCGTCCGGGGTGACCGGGAGGCTGTAGGTCATCCCGTCCATGCCGAGTTGGATGGAAGCTGTCGCGATCGGGGCACCCGCGGCGTCGGTGACCCGGCCCGCGACGGTCGCCTGGGAGTCAAGGGTGAAGTTGACCCCCGCGACCGTGGCGCCCGCGGTCACGGCGAATGACGCGGGTGGCGTCCGCGACGGGAACATCTGACCCGCGCGGAGGTTGTCGTGGCACTCCGGGACGTAGCCGATCGCGTCCGTGCTTCCTCCGGTCGCGTTCCGCGTACTTGACGCGCAGACGAACGTCGAGCCTGGCACAAGGCCCTTCACGACGAAGTTGCCATTGGCGTCGGTCTCGGTTTCCCAGTACAGGCCGGATGGGGCTTCAGCTCCGCCCCAGTTCCCGACGACTACCCCGCGAAGTGGCTTGCCGGTGCTGTCGACGACGCGACCGGAAACCGCGCCGCCCGTGGTCAGCGTGGTGTTGTCGGTGGTCACCGCGCCTGCTGTGACGGTGACCGCCGGACGTGGGGTCATGACATTGCCCCCGCCGTCGCCGTGGCATTCCTCGACGTACCCGGTCGGGGTCGAGTCGGCGAACACCGTGTTGAAGCAGACCCGGTACTTGCCAGGGGACAGCGTGCCGAAGTTGAACATGCCCGCCGAGTCGGTGCCGCCTTGCGCGACAATTCCAGGGACACCCTCGACGGACACGGTCACGTGCGCCTTGACCGCCACGCCCGCCGAGTTGGTCACCTTGCCCCGGATGGCGCCAGTGGACCACGAGCAGGCGGCCACGTTGGCGGTCAGCGCGCGGTAGCTGCCCCAGCCCGCGCCGACCTTGGTGCCCGTACCCGCCGCCCAGGTCGCGGCGCCGGTCTTGGCGCTGGTGTGGTTGTACCAGAGGAGATCGCCGGTGGCGGTGACGGCGTAGATCAGGCCGTTGCCTGCCCCGATGAGCGCCCGGAAGGTGTTCCAGCCTCGGCCGACGATGGTGCGCGGGTTGAATCCACCGGGCTTGAGATAGTCGACCGCCTTGTACCAGAACAGTTCCCCGGTGGTGGCGTGCGCGGCGTAGAGCACACCGTTGCCGCCGGTCGCCACGGTCTTGAACCCGTTCCAACCACTGCCGATCTTGGTGCCGGACCCGGTCTGCGCTTTGCCCGCGATGAACCGGTACCAGCGCAGTGAGCCGTCGGAGAAGACCGCGAACAGCACACCATTGCCTTGCGCGAGCAGGGTTGTCGCCGTACCGAAGCCGGTGGCGCCGACGACATAGCTGGAAAACGAGCCGTTGGAGTAGACACGCAGGTTGCCCGTGGTGTCTACGGCGAACCGTGTGCCGGAGTCCAGCCAGTCGCCCTCGGCCGCCATCAGGCGGATGGTGCCTTGGTTGCTTGTGACCTGTATTCCCGCCTGGATGCCCCCGGCGGTGTCGGGGACTTCGTCCGTCCACGAATAGAGGGTGTTGCTGGCGTTGGCGGAGATGCCGAGGATCTGGACCCGCCCGCAGCCCGTCGCGGCGGCAGCCGGAGTGGCGGCCACGACCGTCAGCCCGCCTGCCAGCAGGGCAGCCGCGGCCACCGCGGATCGGATTCGCATGGTTAATCGCACAGCGCTGTACCTCCCAGTGAATTGGAAACCGGGAGGTAGACGCTGTGAATTCAGGGATTTGCTTCACTCGGATCGCGATTGTGAACTACCCGACTATCCGGGGCAAGAAAGCAACCTCGCCACCAAAGTCGTCTTGACCATGGGAGATCAGGCCAGGCGGCGGATCAGTTTGGCGACCACGGTCGAGACGACGAGCCAGAAGACGGCGGCGAGGCCGTAGTTGACCAGGACGGCGAGCTTCTGGTCGTCCGGGGTGAACAGGTTCTTGAAGGCCAGCGCGAGCGGGTCCGCCCAGCTCCTGAAGAAGCTGGTGATGCCGTTCCCCTGGTTGGCGTCGCCCATCACCAGGATGACGTGCACGACCAGGATCAAGGCGATCAGCAGACCCGCCCACCGGACCACTCCCGCGACCAGCCCGACGATGTCCGTGCGCCACTCGGCAGGTGTCCGCCTGGGCTGGGCGTCGGTGCCCTCGATGCTGTCGGCCATGGGGGAAGTCTGGCACCGGTCAGTGCAGGGCGCGAGCCACCAGTCCGGTCACGACCACCCAGAACACGGCGGCCAGACCGTAGTTGACGACCACGGCCAAGGTCGCGTTGGCGATCGGGAAGAGGCCGGGGAAGAAGAGGGCGAGCGGCTCGGCCAGGGACTGGATGAACCTGAAGAACCCGTTGGCCGCGTTGGCGCCGAAGATGATGAGGAGGATGTAGAGGATTTCGATGAGCGCGAATAAAGCGCCGATCCCAGTGATGATGCGGGCCGGCGAACCGCTGCGCCCACGTGCTGCGTACCACCTGCGCGTAGTCATGGTCGATATATGCCCCGACCAGGGGAAGCTCAAACGTCAGCGGGGACGCGGCGGGGGAACCAGGTGGGGACCGGGAAGGTCAGCGTGCCGCCGTCGGGGTTCTTGGAGTCACGGACACGCACCTCGGTGGCGAAAGCGACCTCAACGCAATCCGCCTCGTCGGGAAGACTGTAGGTCGATTTCCGCCACTCTCCGTGCATCCTGTTTCAGCTCCGTTCGTAATCAGCCACCGTCCTCGCCAGAAAATTCACCGAATCGGCGGACCCCAGCGCGACCCCGTCCAGCCTACGGGTCAAACGGCGGACCTTGGCGATGCTGTAAGGCGCATGGAGGAACCCCGCTGCGCCGCTGCTCTCGATGTAGACGATCGGGTCGTCCTCGCGGAACTCGAACAGGGTGAAGGCGCCTGCGTTCTCGTAGAAACCGTGCTTGAACGGAATGACCCTGACCGAGATGTGCGCCTGCTCGGCACGCCCGATCAGCCATTGAAGTTGGTGGACCATCACCTCCGCACCTCCGCACGGCCTGCGCAACGCTCCTTCATCGAGGAACACCGCGTATCGCGGGCTAACGATCTTGTTGAGGATCGCCTGGCGATCCAGCCGAGCCGCGATCTGTTCCTCCTTGGCCTGGTCATCGGCACTGGAGAAGTTCATGAGAGCCCGGATGTAGGCGGGCGTCTGAAGCAGGCCGGGAACCACGGCAGGCGAGAACTGGGTGATTTTGGTGGCCATGGCCTCGAAGTGACGCAGGGCAGGCAGGAGTCGAGGCAGTTCCTTGTCTCCAGACTCCAGCCAATGGGGGGCGTCCAGGCCTGCGACCAAGTCCATGATCCGGGCGCGATCCGGGCCTGTGACCCCGTAGATGGCCAGCATGGCGGACACATCCTCGACCGGGGAGAACCGTTTCGCCTTCTCCGACCTGTTCACGGTGGCCGGTGAGCTTCCGATCTTGAACGCCGCATCCCTCGTCCGCAGCCCCGCCCGCTCGCGGGCCGCCTTCAGTTCCATCCCGAGTGCCCGCGCTTTGGCGGGCTGTTCGTTGCTGATCACCCGCACATCGCACCGGCTTTCATCACAATCCGCAATCGGTCCGTTCGGCTCAGTTATTTCGCCCGGCGAAACCGTATTCACCGCTCCCCCGATTGACACCGGACAGTAATCAGACGAATGCGTATCGTGGTTGCTGCGATGTCCGCTGAGACGCAAGGAGATATCCGGTGACCGCAGTCCTCCACCCCGCTCGCCGCGGCCGCGACCTGGTCGACAGCGATCTGTTCGCGCGCCTGGTCGGCGAGGTAACCGCGAAACACCCGCAGCTGACCGACCTCGCCGCACAGATCGTGGACCAAGCCCTCGTGTTCGTCGCGACGGCCGCCGAAGCGTCAAACGGCGGCCTGAGGCCTAGCACTCTCGTAGACCACGGCTGGCACACCCTGCTCGACCACCATGTCGCCTACGAGGCGCTGTGCGCCCGCCACGGGCGATACGTGCACCACGTCCCCGACGACGGCCCCGACCGCGCCGCTGTATCCGGGCCCTCCGGCGAGGTGGCCCGTACCATCGAAGCCATCGAACGAGCCCGTTACGTGGTGGACTTGGATCTGTGGCCGCTCGTCGCAAGGTGCACCAGCTGCCACGAAGAGGGCGGGTGTCGATCCGGCGGTCAGGACGGCAACGAGAACACCGACACCCGCAAGAAAGACCCACGCGGGTAGCCGGTAGGGACGTGGAGACGCGATGAGATGGACCGAGGCGCCGCTAGCGATACGGGACGCCGTCGTCGCCCACCTCGGACCGATCACCAGTGCGCACGACATCACGGTGGGTGCGGGCTCCGACCTCGCGGCCATCGTGACGACCAGCACCGGCCGCGCGTTCATCAAGGGCGTTTGTGGCATCTCCCCGCGGATGCGCTGGCTGCGCAACGAACTCAGCGGCAACGCCGCGGCGGGCTCGCTCGCACCGTCAGTGATCTTCGGCGCCGACATCGACGCCGAAGATGGCTCGCCCTGGCTGGTCATCGGCACCGAGCACGTCGACGGCCGCCCCGTTGCCCTTCAGCCGGGCTCCCCCGATCTTGACGCGGTGGGCGCGGTACTCGAACGCATCGCCTCGACGCCTGCCACGGCTGAGATCTGGCCGCTGGCCCGACGATGGGCACCAACAGACTGGTGGCGACGGTGCGCCGAGCACTCCCCTGGCGAGGTCTCCGGCTGGGACATTACGGCGATGACCCGACTCTGCGAGCCCGTGCCTCAACTGGTCGACGGGAAGCAGCTGGTGCACACCGATCTCCATGCCGAGCAAATCCTCATCACCCCCTCGGGTCACATCCGCGTCATCGATTGGGGTTATCCGGGCGCGGGAGCGCCATGGGTCGACACCGCGCTGGTGACTCTGCGTCTGATCATCGCCGGACATCACCGGGCGGACGCCGAGGCCTGGGCAAAGACCCTGCCGACTTTCCGCGATCTTGATCCGGACGCGTTGACCCGATTCGTGGTCTACCTGGGTGGACTTTGGACCGACTTGGCGCATACCCGACCCCTGCCGGGCTCGACGCGATGGGCGCTCGCGGCACGTGGCTGGGCAGCTTGGCGGATCGAGCGCGGCACCGTGCTCGCCGCGGGTTGATCCTCTAGATGTTTCGCCCGGTGAAGCCGTGGTTGGCCCAGGATGTGGACCTCGGGTTCCACATTCGGCCGAACGGTGGCTACTCTGGCCTCGTGGCTCTCCTCCTGCTTCGCTGCCGCGACGGGGCCTGACCAGGCCGGCCCCCCGTCGCGGGGTTTGGCGTCGCCGCCGGTCGCCGACTCTCGTCAGTGGAGACCCGCAATGAGCAATCCCGATTCGTACAGCTCGACCGCCAATTCGGCCGCCAGTCGCATCCGCACCCCCGCCCGGCCCGCGCCGGACGGTCAGGCCGCGTGGAACCCGCAGCTGGGCAGCTCCATGCCGTTCCACCGGTACCGCGCGTTCCCCGAGCTGGTCGAGCCGATCGACGTACCGGACCGCACCTGGCCGACCAAGCGCATCACCACCGCCCCCCTGTGGTGCGCGGTCGACCTGCGTGACGGCAACCAGGCCCTGATCGACCCGATGTCGCCCGCGCGCAAGCGCCGCATGTTCGACCTGCTGGTGCGCATGGGCTACAAAGAGATCGAGGTCGGCTTCCCGGCGGCCAGCCAGACCGACTTCGACTTCGTGCGCGAGATCGTCACCGAGGGCGCCATCCCCGAGGACGTCCGCATCCAGGTCCTCACCCAGGCCCGCCCCGAGCTGATCGAGCGCACCTTCGAGGCCGTCGAGGGCGCGCACAGCGCGATCGTCCACCTCTACAACTCCACGTCCATCCTGCAGCGCCGCGTCGTCTTCCGGCAGGACCGGGCCGGGATCAAAAAGATCGCCACGGACGGCGCCGAGGTCGTGCTGGGCTTCGCCGAGAAGTACGCCGACACCGACTTCCGGTTCGAGTACTCCCCCGAGTCCTACACCGGCACGGAACTCTCCTACGCCGCCGAGGTCTGCAACGCCGTCGCCGCCGTGTGGCAGCCGACGCCGCAGCGGCCGATGATCGTCAACCTGCCCGCGACCGTCGAGATGGCCACGCCGAACGTCTACGCCGACTCGATCGAGTGGATGCACCGCAACCTGGACAACCGCGACTCCCTGGTCCTGAGCCTGCACCCGCACAACGACCGGGGCACCGGAGTGGCCGCCGCCGAGCTGGGCTACCTGGCCGGGGCCGACCGGATCGAGGGCTGCCTGTTCGGCAACGGTGAGCGCACCGGCAACGTCGACCTGGTCACGCTGGGTATGAACCTGTTCAGCCAGGGCATCGACCCGCAGATCGACTTCTCCGACATCGACGAGATCCGCCGCACCGTCGAGTACTGCAACCAGCTGCCGGTCGCCGAGCGCCACCCGTGGGGCGGCGACCTCGTCTTCACCGCCTTCTCCGGCAGCCACCAGGACGCCATCAACAAGGGCTTCGACGCCATGCGCACCGACGCGGAGGCGGCCGGGGTCGAGGTGGACGAGCACCCGTGGGAGGTCCCGTACCTGCCGATCGACCCGAAGGACATCGGCCGGTCCTACGAGGCCGTCATCCGGGTCAACTCGCAGTCCGGCAAGGGCGGCGTCGCCTACATCATGAAGACCGAGCACCAGCTCAAACTGCCGCGTCGGCTGCAGATCGAGTTCTCGCAGGTCATCCAGGCCGTCACCGACAACGAGGGCGGCGAGGTCAGCCCCAAGGAGATGTGGGACGTCTTCGCGGGCGAGTACCTCGACCGCGTCTCGCCCCTGCGCCTGCGCCGCAACCGGATCTCCGACGACGGCGAGGGCCGCGACGAGATCGAGGCCTCCATCACCGTCGAAGGTGAGGAGCACCAGGTGACCGGGTCCGGCAACGGTCCGATCGCGGCCTTTGTGGACGGACTCGCCACGGTCGGCTACGACGTCCGCGTCCTCGACTACTCCGAGCACGCCCTGACCTCCGGCGACGACGCGCGCGCGGCGGCCTACGTCGAGTGCGCGGTCGGCGACCAGGTCCTGTGGGGCGTGGCCATCGACAGTTCAATCGTGGGCGCATCGCTCAAGGCCGTGGTGTCGGCGGTCAACCGGGCCAGCAAGTAGCGAAATGGGGGCCTGGAATCCCAGGCCCCCATCACTTGCAGCTCTCTTAGGCCTCGACGCCCGGGCCGATGCAGATCGTCAGCTTGGGCTCAGGGAAGGTGACCGCGCTGCTGTCCGCGCACTGCGACTTGTCGTCGACACCGTTGATCAGCTTGACGATCTTGATCGCCTCCGGCTTGCCGCAGTCGACCGCGGTCATGCCCATGCTGTCGGTCTTGGACGAGTCGTAGCAGGTGCCTTCGACGAGCTTGGGCACCAGGCACAGCTTCGAGTCCGGGCCGCGGCGCGCGGTCTCGACGTACTCGTCGTAGGTGCCGCCGCAGGACTCCGTCGTGGACGACAGGACCTTGCCAATGGTGTAGTTCGCCTCGGCCGCCCCACAGTCGACGGTCTTGAAGTCCGGCTTGCTGGTGGTGCCGCTGACGGCGGCGCAGTCGCCCGCCTTGGCCTGGGCCGCGTCGCTGGTGAAGTACTGGATGCCGTAGACGACGCCGCCAGCGACGAGCAGGCCGACGACGTAGATCAGGATCTTGCGGCCGATGCTCTTGCCCTTCGCGGGCGCGGGCTCAGCGGCAGCGGGCGCGGGCGCGGACTGGACGGGCTCGGGCGTGTCTGTGCTCATGATGTTCCTCAATGCCTTCGGAAATGCCCCCAGAGTCACGCGACGGAGCGTGACGGGCCGCGGCAGCTTACCCGAGTGCCATGAGCAGTCGGGGCACCATCGTCAGCACGAAGCCGTCGACAAACTCGCACATATTTACACTTGCGTAAACATCGGATCGATTCCACACTTTCAACCACTCTGCGGCTTTGAGGGCCTGAAATGAGTCCGATACATCCGACCCCTGTGGGCAACTGCGGTTTGACGGAAAAGGGCATCCGATGAAGTTGATCGCACGACGCCGAGCGGGCGTCGGAGCTGTGGCGTTAGCCGTGGCCACCGGACTTGGCACCCTCGTGGTGACCGAGGCGGCCGCGGCCGAGGGAAGTTGGACGTCGGTGCAGCCCGGCGTCCCCGCGACCGGCTGCACAGGGGTCAGGGCCACGGTGACCCTCGACGCGAGCGGTGTGCCGTCGCTCGGGGCGACCTGGGAGTGCAAGGAAGCACTGAAGCCCGCGCCGATCGGCCTGGTGACCAGCGCCGTCGACTACAGCACTGGCCTGACGTTCGTGCGCCGCACCGACTCGACGACCAACTACACCTATTCGGTCATGGCCGGGAAGTCCAAGTCGCGGACCCGGACGGCGACCGAGACCAAGCTGGTGTTCGCCAAGGGCACCAACGAGATCACCGTGTTCGTCCGCACCTCGCCGGACGGTGTCGCGCTGCGCTATGAACTGCCGTCCGGCGCGACCGTGACCAGCGAGAAGACGTCATTCGAGCTGCCCACTGACGCCCAGCTGACCTACACCCCGTACGACAACGATCACGAGCAGCAGTTCGTCAACGCGGCCACGTCCGCGGTCGCGACCGGCGAGTTCGACCTGGACCTGTTCGCCCAGAACACCAACGGCTCCCGCGTACTCCTCAGTGAGTCCGGTGTGGACGGTGGCTATTCCGGCGGTCGGCTGACGCACACGTTGGGCACCGGCCGGTTCACGGTGAAGCTGGCCGACGCGCAGGTCGTCCTGCCGGGGGCTTTCGCGACCCCGTGGCGGGTCGCGTCCATCGGCACCACCGCCACCGTCGTGGAATCGACGCTGGGCGCCGATGTCGCGCCCGCGGCGAAGATCTCGGACACGTCGTGGATCAAGCCGGGTATCGCGGCCTGGCTGTGGTTCGACGGCGGCAAGCCCGCCCAGGCGGACCAGGCCAAGCTGCAGTCGTGGGTCGACTACGCCCAGACGCAGGGCTGGCCGTACCTGCTCGTCGACGACGGGTGGAAGGGCGTGACCTGGATGGCCGACCTGGTCACCTACGCCGCGGCCCGCAACGTCAAGGTGATGCTCTGGTACAACTGGGCCGACCTTGACACCGACGCCGAGCGTCAGGCCGAGTTCGCCAAGATCGCCGGGTGGGGCGTCGCGGGCGTGAAGCTGGACTTCATGAACTCCGACGTCCAGGCCCGCAACCAGTGGTACGACGCGACCGCGGCGATCACCGCCCAGTACAAGCTCATGGTCGACTTCCACGGCGCGCGGCTCCCGGTCGGCATCCAGCGCACGTGGCCGCACGTGCTCACCACCGAGGGTGTCCGCGGCGAGGAGTACGGCTCATGGTCGACCGAGCACGCCGCGGCGATCCCGTTCACCCGGGGCGCGCTCGGCCCGACCGACTTCTCCCCGATGAGCTTCCAGCAGAGCGGCCCCAACAGCGACGCCGCCGAACTGGCCATGGGCGTGCTCTACGAGAGCGGGATCATGCTGCCCGGCAGCCGGATCGCCGACTACCAGGCCCGTCCCGAGGCGCAGCGCTGGATGCGGCAGATCCCGACCGCGTGGGACGAGACGAAGTTCGTCAGCGGCGACCCGACCACCGGCGCCGTCATCGCCCGCCGCGACGGCGACCGCTGGTTCGTCGGATCCCTGCACCGCGGGGCGGCGGGCACCGTGTCTTACCCGACGACGTTCCTGGGTACCGGAAAGTGGCACGCCGAGATCACCACCGACGGCACGTCGGGCCTGGTCCGCACGAGCAAGGTCATCACGGCTGGGGACACGCTGAGCGTGGCCACCGTCGCCAACGGCGGACACACCGTCCGGCTGACCAAGGTCGCCACCGTGCCTACCGGTTACCGCAAGGTCGCCGTGGAGAACCACGTCATGGACGTCTCCGGCGCGAGCACCGCCAACGACGCCAAGGTGATCCGCTACGCCAGCCACGACGGGGTCAACCAGCGCTTCGAGTTCCGTTCGCTCGGTGACGGCTACACCCGCATCGTCAACCAGAACAGCGGCAAGGACGTCGTCGTGCAGGGCGCGTCCCGCGACGCGGGTGCGAAATCCATTCAGTACGACTACGCGACCGGTGCCAACACCAACGACGAGTGGCTGCTGGAGGACGCGGGCAACGGTCAGGTCCGGATCCTCAACCGCTTCAGCGGTCTCTACCTGACCGCGGGCGTCGGGTCGGCCGCGCAGTTCGAGCAGCGTCCGTACAACGGCACCACCAATCAGAAGTTCACCGTTTCCTGATAGTTCTGACAGTCCAGGCAGGGCGGGCCGATTTCGGTCCGCCCTGCCTCGTTTCCGGACCTTCAGGCGAGGCGGTTCTCGAAGGCGAACTTCGCGGCGGCCGTGCGGGAGGACACGTCGAGTTTGGTGAAGATGTTCGACAGGTGGCGGGCGACGGTCTTCTCACTGAGCACCAGAGTCGCGGCGATCTCCGCGTTGCCACGGCCCGCGGCGACCAGGCGCAGGACTTCGACCTCCCGCTCGGTGAGTCCACCTGGGACGGTCGCGGTGAGCAGGCGGGCGGTGGCTTGTTCGGCTGGGGTGGCGCCGAGATCGCCGAAGACCTGGCGGGCCGCGGTCAGTTCGGTGGTCGCCGATTCGTCGTCACCCAAGGCGCGCAGGGCTTTGCCGATGAGCAGGCGGCAGCGGGCGACCTCGTACGGCGCGCCGAGCCGCTGCCATTCGCGGGCCGAGATCCGCAGATCGGCGAGGGCGGCCGACGGGTCGGTGTCGAGCTGGACGCCGCCGCGCGCGTAGTGCGCCAT
>Ga0247823_10001513_pt1 | contig 19354 bp, 18 predicted proteins | sample 13C_PalmiticAcid_2_FD_192426 | JGI IMG/M metagenome (GOLD analysis project Ga0247823, IMG submission 192426) | Soil microbial communities from agricultural site in Penn Yan, New York, United States - 13C_PalmiticAcid_Day30 | ecosystem: Environmental > Terrestrial > Soil > Agricultural land... | reverse complement strand
CCCCAACCCCTGCCCCCGAGCCCGAGGAGACCGGACCCAGCGGCAAGCTCGAGACGGCCCTCGACCGTGAGCCCAACGTCTCGGCTGCCGCCAAGAGGCTGGCTGCTGAGAAGGGCGTGTCCCTGAAGAGCCTCAAGGGCACCGGGCCCGCCGGCAAGATCACCGAGGAGGATGTCAAGAAGGCGTCGTCGGCTCCCGCCGCCGGCGCTGCTGCCGTTTCGGGCGCCCTGTACGAGGACATCCCAATCAGCGGCATGCGCAAGACCATTGCCGCGCGTCTCAAGGAGTCGGTTTCGGAGAACCCCCACTACTTCGTCACCTCGACCCTCTCGGTCTCGAAGCTCCTGAAGCTCCGCCAGGCCCTGAACAGCTCGTCCGAGGGCAAGTACAAGCTGTCGGTCAATGACTTCCTCATCAAGGCCATGGCCGTGGCCTGCAAGAAGGTCCCTGTCGTCAACAGCTCGTGGCGCGACGGCTACATCCGCCAGTTCAACACGGTCGACGTGTCGGTTGCCGTGTCGACCCCGAGCGGCCTCATCACCCCCATCGTCAAGGGTGTCGAGGGCAAGGGTCTTGAGGGCATCTCGTCTGCCGTCAAGGAGCTCGCCAAGAAGGCTCGCGACAACAAGCTCAAGCCCGAGGAGTACCAGGGCGGCACCATCAGCATCTCCAACATGGGCATGAACCCGGCCGTCGAGCGCTTCACTGCCGTCATCAACCCTCCCCAGGCTGCCATCCTGGCCGTCGGCAGCACCAAGAAGGTCGCCGTCCCCGCCGAGTCCGAGGATGGCACGACCAGCGTGGAGTGGGATGACCAGATTGTGGTCACCGGCAGCTTCGACCACAAGGTCGTCGACGGTGCCGTCGGCGCCGAGTGGATGCGGGAGTTCAAGAAGGCCATCGAGAACCCCCTGGAGCTCCTCCTCTAAGCGATCTCGTGGCTGGAGAGTGTGTGATTAGGGCAAGGATGCATAAGTGATGGCGGGGGATGCCGAGGAGTTGGAACCGGCCCGGCGGGCATTTTAGAAGGGCATGGAACAGTTCGGTGCAGGGCCGTGGGAAGGGCCCGACTTGGGCAGTGCCGCCCGCAGCCATCGGGGCCATGCCGGGCAACGATGGTCATTCGAACCTGGCAGGCCATACGGGCCTGCAAACGAAACTGCCCCGGGTGAGATGATCGCTCGAGGGCAAGCCTCATCTCGGTGCTGGGAAGACAGGATCATTTTGTCTTGTTATTTGTACATTGACCTCATATTAATTGCGTTCAGGGTTGTTTAATCGAGCATGGAGTTTAGGCCGTATCCCCTGGGCGTGCCGAGCAGGGCGATGGTCAAGCTTGATTCGAGCCGAGTTCAATAGATGGTCTTTCAACGTCAACTGGGCACAGCAGGGACCAGCCCGAGATCGGGATTGTGTGTTCCAAACCGTAGCCAGCCCATCTTTACGGGATTAGTGCCTCTAGCAACGAGATATGGACGTCCTTAGCGTGGCTTGATTGGTTTCTCCCTCAGAATGATTCCAAGGTGAGGGTGGGAGAAAAGCAACGGGGCAGCACGACTTTCCCCGATTAAAAATTCGCGACTGCACCTCACAGCTCATCAAGGCGGACTACGATAGCAGGATCCAGCAGGCATCGCACACCACGACAACGATGACAGGACCGTTGCCTCCTGCACCTCGACTCGTCTCACATGCCCCAACACACAACTAAGACTCGACCAGGACCAGACCAGTACCACAACGGATATTACCCCGCGGCCTTTGAAGCTTGAGTTTCCAACCCTTCAGGCAACCAAAGAGGCTCCCCGTAGCTCGGTCTGTTGAAGAGGCAGGCAATCTCTCTCTCATGATGGCCACAATGTTGGACACATGGCACACTGTTTTCTTATGGTGTACTACGAAACCAATCATTATACGTGGGAAGTCTCTTCTGCTCCAGATATGGTGCGGTAACCGGCGGATGGCAGACGGACATGGGCGGTCGGCAGCATGTGCCATTCACCTGACTTTTTATCGGGAAGGGAAATGTTCTTTGTCTCTCTCTGGGTTGTTTGTTGTCAGCCAAGCCACCGAACTCGCCCTTGCTGGCTGGGTGGTGACAGACAGCCGTCTCTGGCAACCACAGCGAGTCAGGAAAGAGTGCGGCCAGTTCGGGTTGAGGGAACGGGAGGGGTGGAGGGGCTTCCCGGGATCGGAATCTCTCGGCTGCTGCTGGAGCACTGTGTACACAATAAACAACTTGAACCAGCCGTGACAGCAGCGAGCCTCGTCGCAGAGCAAGCTGTTGAAACAGAACGTAAGAGGCAGCTCCCATCAACCGAAGCCCCACGCAGCCCACAGAGCAGATGCAGTCCGGGCTTCCCGCAAGGACGAACCGGATGCCCTGGAGCGGGCCGGACTTGGGTGGGGAAGTCGCTGTGGAACACCGTGGCGCGGGCATCTCCCTTTTTATCTCCGGAAATCCCGGCAGGTTGGCTCCCGTCGCGTCGCCAGATCTAGGATACGAGGTGAGGTTGCAGCAGTGCTCCAAGGGGATGGTTGTCTCTGGAGTTGGTTGTAGAGGGGCAAGAGGCCGAGTCTGTCCCGCTTGGTTCAAGAACAACCAAGCAAGAGGAAAGAAGGTCTCTGCTGTGTTGGCTCGTCACGATGCCGTGAGGCTGGTTCAAGACCATGTTACACAGATTGCGTCGTTTCGAAGATCGCAGCTGGTGCACTGTCCGGAGGTTCCCCTGAGCCCGATGCGGCGGGCACAGTCCAGGACGCATCGGGTGTTCCGACTCCCAGGCTCTCTCAGCGTCCGCACACAGTAATCTCCTCTGGACAACTGCCGGGCATCGGAATGCTGCTCTCTGTTCAACTTCACAGATGTGGTTTGTCCTTGGGGATTGTTTGCCGAAGCCTTGTCGAGGTTTCGCTCGGGGAGTGGCTGCGTGGGAGATGATGGATCCCCAATTTGACTGAGACCAATGTCAAGGCTCTCGCGTTCTCATGTTTCCAAGACGATGGGTGTGTGTTGTTAGTAGGTTTTTGAGGGGTTCGGAGATCGACAGCCTGGCGAAGCTGGGGTCGACAAGGAGGACCGTCATTCTCAAGACGAGAGTCCCTGGCATCGGAACCCCTGATCCCGCTTCACCCAGCCGGCCGGCCGCGGAGATAATGCCCCAGTGGCGCTAGGGGCCTTGGCGCCGAGCCCGGGCGCCGAAGCCGTTGGGGGTTTCCTGTTGTTGCAGGACACAGCGGGAGTTTCCGAGGGTTTGGGTGAGCCACAGAGCCCGAGCTCGCTCTCCGATCAAAAAAGCAACAAGATGCAAGTCAGCGGCTGGGTACCCCTTGCACGGGCTGGTTTTCATCCCGCTGACATGCCGACCGCTACTTGGTAACGTTACCTACTGTCCAGTGTCAAGGTCGAATTGAGTTGGGACGGACGGTGCTCCGTACCAAAGGGAACCAACCGACGGTAAGGTGACGATTCGCTTTAAATGTGAATGGTCTGGCTGCTCGGTTCTGGGTAAAATCTGGGCCCGCGCGTGCAGCGCAGAAGTGTGCCTGCTTTGCGAATGCGAATGGAGAGTCCTGTCTCATTTGCGGCTTCCTAACTCCCCCCGCGAAACGGCTTCGACCAATGACCCGGAATTTTGTGCCCGACGTTAGCCCAGAAACGGCAAGTGTCGGTGATTAGCTTCCCAGCCCCCGCATTCCGCCCGAGATGCCGATCTGAGGCCCAATATCCTCGTGGGCAGGCGCAGCCCGCCAGCACGGGTCGCTCCTGACGAAAAGCCGCGGAAGTGGAAGGGCAAAGTGGATTTTGCGGCAGCGGCAGCAGCAGCAACCCTTCGGCCCTTCCAGGCTCGCACCCGGGGCAGCCACAAAGGGCAAGGGGGGGCCTTTGGATTGGGGCCGAGGGAACACTGACGCGATTGCCCGGGGAAATCGTGCACCTTTTCGTTTTTCTTTTTCTCCAAGTGCAGCAGGTTCATCAACCCTTTTGTGGACGGAAGATTCTGGTATCTGCCCTGTGCATCCATCCATCCATCCGCCCATCCATGCCGGCGACGCACCCGTGGACCTGGGCATCCCCGGACTTTCTCCCGCTTGGGCTGTTTCTCCCTCCAACACCGAACCGACAGCCAGGCAGGGACGACTCCAGATCAGATCCCTCGCAGACGCCCCGTCGTCCTCCTCCCTTGCCCCGGGCTCCGGGGGCTCCACCAGGATATCGAGTCTTCGTTGAACCCGGGCGCAGACATGGTCGACGTCGTGGACCCCGTGGACATGGACGTCGACATGTCCACGCCGGCCGACGCTGCCCCGCGTGCGCCAGTCCCGGCACCGACCTCACCCCTCTCCGCTGCTGGCAGCCCAGGGTCCCTCAAGCTCGCCGAGCCCAGGCGGCGCAACCGGCCCGCGCTCTCGTGCATCCAGTGCAGGACGCGCAAGATCCGCTGCGACCGCAACGAGCCGTGCGCCAGCTGCATGAAGTCCAAGATCGTCAACTGCACCTACGAGGAGGCCCGTCGCCCAAAGCCGCGTCTGTGGAGGCTTTCCCCGGCCCCTGCCGGTGGCCATCATCCCGAACGTTCCCCGAACTCGGCTGACGAGCGATTGGGCGTCGGCCCGGCTTTCACCTTCCGGGACACGGCGGTGCCGGCCCCGCCCCCAACCTCGAATCCTTCCGGACCTGGCTCCGGCCCTGCGCCACCCGGCAAGACGCCAGATTCCCTGTCAGCCGCAAGTCCACGCACCCTACCACACACTCACCGTGCCGACTCGGCGTGCGGGACCCCGGGACCATTAGGCAACACCACCGCCCTCGCCGAACGCGTTCGACAACTGGAACAGCAGCTCGCCGACGCCCTGAAGCGCCCAGATTATGGCCCGCCGCCTTGCCGCCCGGGCCACGCACCATTATCCCCGGACGACGGCCGACCGTCGTCCAGGGCGTATGGGACAGGCTCCCTAATGAATGGCGACAGACTCGTAGGTTCCCTCCCCAAGTTCTTCGTCGTTCGTCGGTTCGGCCCCCCTGCTGCCAAGATGACGTCCCCTGGTGGCCGTGTTTGTTGTGTCTTATTCCCGTGGAAACACAATGTCCCGCCTCGCCGGACAGGAAATCCTGCCCCGAACTGTCGGGCTGACTGTCCGGCAGTTTCCTCTGGTCGTCAACGTCGCCGAGCGCATCGAATCGGACCAGAACTCCAACATCCACTTTCTTCTACAAAAATGCAGGAGTCTAGGCAGCACTATTCTGACAACCAGGACTGCCACGTCGGCTCCCCTACCGCTCGGCAAAACCATCCCCCCCAAGGACACCGCTCTCCGGCTAGTAGACGCCTATTTTCGGACGTTTGAGACGGTGTATCGAATCCTCCACCGGCCGAGCTTCTGGGGATCGTACGGGCAGTATTGGGAGAATCCAGAGGACGCGGACCCCGCTTTCGTCGTGCAATTGCAACTCTGCATGGCCATCGGAACGTGCTTCCAGGACGACGTGGTGGCTTCCCGTCGCTCGGCCGCCCAGTGGATTCATGAAGCGCAGGTCTGGCTTGTCTCGCCCCCCAACAAGTCTCTGGTTAGCTTTGCTGGTCTCCAGGTCATGTGTCTGCTCCATCTGGCCAGGGAGACGTGTGGCGTCGGATCTGATTTGGCCTGGATAAGCTCCGGTTCCTTGTTGCGGACTGCCATGCATCTGGGTCTTCACCGCGACCCGGATAACCTGTCCAACATGTCTGTGTTTGCTGCAGAGATGAGGAGACGGCTGTGGGCTACCGTCCTCGAGATTGTCTTGCAATCCAGCCTGGATTCCGGGGCGCCGCCCCTCATGGGCCTGGCAGACTTTGACACACGTCCGCCATCCAACTATGATGACGATCAGCTTGCCCCAAACGCCAAGTTTCCCTCAATCCCCAGACCTCCCAGCGCATTCACCCAGACGACCGTCCAGCTGGCGCTTCTTCGTTCTTTCCCCGTACGGCTAGCCATCGCACATTATGTTAACCACTTCAGCTCCCCGGCTGCGTTTGAAGAGACGCTAAAGTGGAATACCGAGCTGACGAACGCATGCCGAGCACTCTCGGCCACGTTCCAACCATTTTACGATCCCGCTGGCATCCTCCCAAAACGTCTCTCGCTGTTCCAGCTCCGGTTGGCCGAGCACATGGTGCACCGCTTCTTCCTAGCTCTGAATCACCCGTGGCTGTGGTCGGCACACAACAACCCCGCGTACTACTTTGCTCGAAAGATGTGCGTCGAGACGTCTCTGAAGCTCTACCGGGCCATTGCTACCGGATCTCCCGCCGGCGACTCAGGGACGGCGAGCCAGTCTGACGATTTCACGAGGCTCGCCACTTGCGGATTCGGGGCGTTCCGGTCAGTGCCCACGTTAGCCGTGCTCACCATCTGTCTTGAGCTTCTCTGGCAGGTCCAGGAGGATCGATCCTTCAGGCAGAGCATGAGCATCGACCACCCGCTCGACCGGCTGGCGCCCGGGGGCGACACAGACGTGAGCAGCTCTGTTGGCATGAGCATTGGCAGCGGTGCCGCCCCGCGTCAGGAGCTGCTGGAAGCGGTCAAGTACTCGATGGGATGGACTGAGCGCCGCATTCGATGTGGAGAGACCAATGTTAAGGGATACCTGTTGTTTTCCGCACTGCTGTGTCAGGCCCAGGCACTCCAGCGCGGCGCGGCCGATGCGGAGGTGGAGCGCTTGGTGCTGAATTCCGTCGAGGACGATTTAAATCGATGCTTGCTCCTTTTGAAGGACGCAGCGGGCCGTGACCCCTCCCTAGCGGCAGCTGTTGGGGCAACGAATGGCGGAGAGCCGGCCGCGCCGGACAAGACGGGCTCGGGATGGGCTGCAAAACGGGATCTGGAGGACACGGTGCGTAGTGGCCTTTCACGCTCCCCACTGACCCACCCCCAAGGTTTTGTTGCTGATATCCGGCAGGTGGTGACTCGTGGATTCAACTCCATTTTCAATATCCACGACGCCGATTTCTTCATTGGCACCTGAACTTCCAGGCGAGGTGCTCCGGTTCGGTCCGGCACGGCCGGAGGTTCGGCAAGTTCGGGTTCGTGCCACATCATGGGTTAGTTGAATGGATGTTGCCGTCCGATGGCCAAAGCGTCACGAGTGCTGGCGTCGGTTCGGCCGGCATTCTGACCGTTCATCTCGGTCCAGGACGGTGCCATTCCAACATTGGTCAGCTTTTCACAGATCTTGACAAGGCAAGCAACATCATCCGAATACAGCCAGGTAAATTCATGGCACTGACCAAACTTTTAGGCTTCCTGGCCAGCAAGCAGCACGTGGCTACTCTCGGTGGTGATATCAAGAGCATGAAACTGCGAAAGACGGGATTGACGCACCTGTTGAGGGCCTCGGAGGCTAGGAAGGGGAAATCGAACCAACCCGAAAGGGGCAGTCTCATCTCACCTGATCCAACTGCTCAGCACTGTCCCAAGGACCAGGTGCACTGCCGACGATGTGGAAATCTGCCATGGGTGTGTCCCGCAATGCGTCGTGGCGTATCGCCTGTCCTGGTCGTGGGCCGGGCGTCGAGCAGCAAGCAGTCAAATCTTAGGCGCTATGCCTGAGCTGCGTGTCAGACAATCTATGTCATCATGGATGGCCAGTGTAGTCCTACCCGCCTGTAGTCTTCGAGCCCAACATGAAGATTCACCATCAGAAACAACACAGCCTTTGGAATCGAGATTCGAATATTGAATGGATGGTAGACTGTGCCCGCACTCTGCCTGATGTAGTCGAGTCGTGGTTACGACCATGGTTTGATGCGCCCGGTGAGAACCCTCAGCGCAGCTGGGCAATCATTGCCCGCTGGGCGTCGTGGTGGATTCTTCAGCAGGTCGACTTCCAGGAAAACACAAATCAAAATCAAAAACCAAAAATCAAAATTCTGACCGGAAGCCAAGACAAAAAGGATAAACACAATAAACTCCCAAAACGCCAACTTGTCTCTCCCACTCACATTTGCTCACACCTCACACCCCCAGATCCAGCCGAGGGCACCAGACCCGTGCACATGATCCCATTAAGCCTTTGACTCCGTTGAGGTAGACTCTGTCCTTTCGGTTTTCTCCCAAACAGACATAGAACTGCTTATTCTTTGCCGAGTAGAAAAGGTCGTGCTGCTGAGTCGGGGCGGCGCTGCCGCTGGTAGAGGGGCGCGAGGCTGGGGTTTCATGGTATCCATGGTGTTCGCCGTAGCCGCTGGCTTGCTGAACTCCATGGAACCCCCTCCCTTAGCTGCGGGGCCTCTCCTCATCTTGCAACCTAACAACCAAGCATTTTTTCATATCGCCCAACACTCGCGATTGGACCCTCGCCATCCAGACACCATGCCAGCGCCCAACTTTGGGCCGGTCCTAGAACCGCTCTGGTCCTCGAGCGAGAGATACCCCAAGAAGGAGCCCCAGGCGCGCTTCCGACTGCAACAGCTCCACCAGCTGATCCGAGGCACCACCGCAGACAGCTCGTGGGGCCACGCCCATGGCTCGTGGGGCTACACGGTCCTGCGCGCCGTCTACACGCCCGGGTCGGACGCGCTCTTCGCCGCCGCCGTCGAGCGTCTGCGCCGGTACGTGCGCTTCTGGTGCCACCAGGGCCGCTTCCGCTCGTACGGCGAGCGCGCCGAGCAGCTCCAGATCGCCTTCGCGGAGCCCAACGACGAGATCGTGCGCCGCTTCCACCTCGACGTCGTCGAGGACCGGGAGCGCCTCGCGGGCCTCGACGGGAACCCGGACGGCCTCCTCGCGGAGTACTTTGGCCGGTGGGTCGCGGGGCGTGGACTCGGGCCCCGAGGGGGACTGGGACCCCCGCTTCTGCACCTACCTCGTCGTCGACGCCGAGAGCCTGGCGTCGCTGGCGGGCATCCCCGACGAGCCGCCGCCGCTGCGGTGCGCGAGGGACATGGAAGAGAAGCGGCGGTTCCTGGTCGCCGGCGAGGGCGCGTGGGTGTGGCTGGTGGATGCGCTGCCGCGGCCGCCGCCCGGGGAGGAGGATGGGGGGGTTGTGGAGGATCACGGGAAGGGTGGGCATCGCGGCTGGTTGAGGGTGGAGCTGCGGGACATTGAAGCGGCGTGGTTCGATCGGCTGGTTTGCTGGACCTGTGCGGACCAGGCGCTTTTCTTCCGTCGGGAGGAGCCCCCGGGCTCGGGGATATTCTATTACAGTCAAGACTACGTTGTACATACCTAGTTATACCCAAGGCATGGGCCTTGACTACCAGGGCCATACCCTGTAGAAGCCTGATTGGTCAACGGACATGGTCCTGATCGTAGCCTCCATCTGTTGAACCGCGGCTACGATCTGGGGATGGCTCCGTTTCGCCAGCGTCAGCTCGTCAGTCCAAAAGAGCACATCCTTCCTCACGTTGACCGTCATTCTTTCAAAATGATCCCGCATCCAGGCGTCGAAGTGTTCGAGTACGTGTAGTCTCTGGCCGAAGAGGAGGACATGTTGCCTCTCGAGGATGCGAATATCCGCTCTCATGTTGTTGATGGCGTTCTCTAGGTTGGTGTGAACCGACGGTTCGTTGTGGAAGAGGAATGTAGAGACGACCTAGATTGGGGTGGTTTCAGGCAACGTTAGTGGGTTCAATGTACTTCTCGACGGCTTGTTGCCGAGTGTTGGGCAAGGTCAGGTAATGTACAGGTACCTACATTCCGGAGCTCCCGTAGTGCTTCGACGGGATCGGGAAGCCTAGAACCCTAGCCGAGCACCAAGTATCCCATTCTCGTTGCGTCAACGTAGGTAGCTTTCGGCGAGGAGCCACATCTAGATGTCTCATTAGGCATGATAATAGGGGAAGTCGGTCGAGAGCTATTGGGGTTGACCGAAGGCTAGAGCAGAGGAACGTTAGACCTGACAGCTTGGAGCAAGAGCGGGAGGCGGCGAGGCAGCCGAGCAATTGAGTGGCGTCACGTATGGCGCTGGGCTCTCAGGGCGAGCAAAGGACTTTGCTGTCGCTTTTCGGGAGCGGGAAAGGCTGAGCTGGAAGTTGGAAAAGTATTGCGGAAAGTGATTCAGTCGTCGTCAATGATCCCGAAGACCTGCTCCCGGATGATGAGGTACTTCATCCCGGGTTTTCTCCGGACAGGTTGCAACGCTGAGGTCAACTTCGGCGACGGGCGGCCCATGCGGCCTTGCCCGATGCTGATGTGTCGACGGCGAACCGACAGCTGTATCGAGCAGGGCGTTCTCAGCTCGTCATTTCCCCTGTTGCCTGAGGGCGGGTTGTGCCTGATGGCAGTGCTCGATTGGCCGCTGTGCCGCGCTGGCCCTCGCAGCGGCCCAACAGCGCAGCAGCCCCACTGTTTCACTGTGGGGCGCGGCGCATCGATCCGGTCTTCATGAGAACAACCTGCTGACAAGATCGAAAACGACCGCATCTGATCCTTTTCGGGCACGACCCCCTGCATTCCATACTGACCGAACAAAGCTCTCACAACATCTCAACACCCTCCGCGTGATCTCCAAGACCTGTACCCCAGAGCATCTGATAAGCGGTATGTGTGTAATGGTGCCATTTTTCACCAGTCGGTGGTGTTTTAGTCACGTCGCAAGGCTTCAGACATCGCCGATCATCTTGGGAAATGGCTTATTAACTAGTACCTGGCGACTAAGACAGTAAGGCGAGCGGCTCTGGTACATCCCTGTGGCTGTTGGGCGCCTCATATTGCGCAGCTGCAGCCTGTAGCAGACATTTCCACAATCTGCGATAGTTCAGGGCACCTATCGCATCGCTCTCCTACTGGCGATTGTCATTTCTGCCTTGGCGGGTAGGGAGTGGTTTGCATGAGGGACGCAGCTCTGATACCTCAGGTACCTAGATCAGGTAAGGTAACTTAGTGAGCCGCCAATCCTGAGCCTGGAGGAGACGCACCCTGGCAGACATGGCGCTTGCCGTGTGGTTACCTAGTTATGTGATTCTTGGAGCGTCTGGTGGCGCCCAATGCAATCCTGCCTCACTCCACCACTCCAGCACTCTCGCAGTCGCCGGGGCGGGGGAAGCGGGCGGTGCAACTTGTCAGCCTCCGGAGCGTGGAAGCTGTGCTCTGTGTCACCACACGCCTACTCGGGCCGTGGCCGCAAATGATTTGTGAAAAACTGCAGCCGCGGCCATCCAGTACTTAAGGCACTAGGTATGTAATGTTGGGTACCTATTAAGGTCTGGCCCGCCGCAGCTGTTCCTCGCTCCAAACACTGTTCTCTTCCCCTTCCCATCCCTCGGCAGCAATACCTTCAAAACACTCCTTGTGGCCTTCTCAAGCTTGCCACGGAGCCATATGTCTTCGTTGAACCTCAGCACCACCGAGCGTGGTTTGCGAGTTTTAGCTCTCGGTAAGGCTCTGAGTGCTGGCGGAATTGCTTACCGAGCCACCTGTACCTTGCTAAGGTACCTATTCAATCGCCAACTTTGCTAACACATCAGTCAAGATGGCGGAGGCGTTCGGGGGCTGTCCGCGCTCTATATCCTGCGCCACTTAATGAAGCGGATTGACCACAAAAACACACCAAAGCCATGTGATTACTTCGACCTCATTGCCGGTACCAGCACGGGAGGGTGAGATCTGCCCCAACCTTGAATACGCCGCGTTACTGATTCATGCCTGTCACATCTAGCCTCATCGCCATCATGCTCGGCCGGCTCCACATGAGCGTCCAGGACTGCATCGATACCTATCAGGAGCTTTCGGAGAGAGTGTTCAAGCCGAAGCGCTCCTCCCTGAATTTCCCGGGCAAGGGAAAGGACTTGTGGACTCTTGCTGGTGCCTTTGACGAGAAGGAGCTGGAACGGGCAATAGCAGAGATCGTCGTGAAAACCGGCGAGGGTGCCGATGCGAAGCTGCTCGAACCTACTAGTCCGAAGTGCAAGGTGTGAGTGTCCTGTCTTATCCACGGTGCCTTCCAATGAAGGTCACGAGTACTTTATCTGGCTGGTAGTCCATACTGACTTGCGCCGACAGGTTTGTCTGTGCTATGCGGGCTGAGATAGCCACCCCCATCAGGCTGCGGAGTTACGAGACCCCAACGGCAGTGGAGGAGGTCGACTGCACAATCGTGCAAGCGGCGAGGGCAACTTCTGCCGCATCTACCTTCTTCAAGCCCATCGTGATCCAAGGCCAGTGCTTTGTCGACGGTGCGACTGGATACAATAATCCTGTGGAGGAAGTCCTCGACGAAGTGCAGCACATCTGGTCGAGCGATGGCCGCCGGGTCGAACGCTTCGTGAGCATCGGCACGGGAAAGCCGGTCCTGGAGCCCTTTGGGCAGAACCTGAAAGCAGTTGCGGAGGCCCTGGTGCGAATCTCGACAGACACGGAACGGGCGGCCGAGAGGTTCGAAAAGACGGCGGTCCGTGCCTATGGCTTCAGCGGGCTGTACTTCCGCTTCAACTCGCATGGCTTGGAGAAGGTGGGACTGGAGAACTACTCCAGCCTGGGTCGGATTGTGGCCGCTACCAACAACTATTTGAACGAGAACGACACGCGCAAGAAGCTGGACGCGTTTGCCGCAAACATCCCATGTACGTAGCATTCCGTTGGCGGGGTCTGGCTGTTGGCTAGTCGCGGTCCTTTTCCGAAAGCACGGATGGAAGCAGAGATGCTGATGGTTGCCTACCTACCTACCTATCTTGAAGTTTTCCCCAGCCGAACTCAACAGCAGGTTTATCTGCAGTCTTTACGCACATACGATGTTGATGGTGACCTGCATCAGCGCACACCACCTGCCGGGAACACCTTTCAGTGGGTGCTCAATTGCGACGAGTTTGTTTCCTGGTCCACTACCTCGGGAAGCCCGATACTGCTCATTACGGGCAAACCAGGGTGCGGAAAGAGTGTCCTCCTGGCGTTTCTCCGACGACGCAATGCCAAAGGAACGGTGGCCTTCTTCGCGTGTAAGCAGTCAGACAGCCTGCGCAACTCCCCGAAAGCTATCTTGTCTTCGCTTCTCCGACAGATCCTGTTGGATCAGCCAAACCTCTTCCGTCACGTCATCCCAAGGAGCCCATCTTCTGACGGCTGGACATATCATCAGTTGTTGGAGTCCTTCCAAGGGGTTCTCACCTCGGCCGACAACACGGGCATTACTTGCATGATCGACGCTCTCGATGAGTGCCCTGAGGTGACGAGAAGAAAGTTCGTCAAAGACCTTACCCAGCTCTCAGATTTGATTGGACGGAAGGACAGCACCGGATATTCCAGGATCGTGATATCTGCTCGAAACTACGCCGACATTCACTTCCCGTCGGCCGTCCAACTCGACCTTGACTTTGCGCCAAGGATGAGGGAAGACCTGGCCAGCTTCATTGACTTGAAAGTCGGTGAACTAATTGCCGCTCGTCCACACTACCGCCCCGATGCGCACGAGATCTGCGAGAGCCTCATGCGGCGGGCCAATGGCATGTACCGCCTCGTGGAGTTGGTGGTGCTTGATCTCGAATACATGACGGACTCGTCCCCGATGTCGGTTCGACAAACCCTCCATTCGGTGCCCCGGGACATCGGTGAATTGTACGACAAGATATGGAGTCGAATTCCGGCACGGGATCTGGAACGGGCAAAGACCATCTTTCAATGGATTCTGTGCTCGCTCAGTCCGCTCAGCCTCGATGCAATCCAAATCGCCATTGCTGTGTCGTCCACCACGGGAGCATTTAAGCACGCGGATATCAAGCGGAAGATCCCCCACGACGTCTCCGGGGACTTGCTGGGGCTTTTTGGACCCCTGGTAAAGATCGACTCCTTCGTTGATGTCTCTCACCCTTCGGTGCGAGACCACTTCCTTACCCAGAATGCGCCCTTCCACCAACAGCTGTTTGGCGTGCGGTATCTCAGTCAGCGGAACGAGGCCAATGCAAACATCGCCATCACATGCCTTCGCTATCTGAACTCTATAGCTGTCGACACACCGCAGAATTTCACTGCGAGCGACTTTTTGAGCTACAGCCTCAAGCATTTTGCGAAGCACGTCTCTGAAGCCTCAGCCCAAAGTGATGAACTGGACGCCGAAGTTGTAGCTTTCTTCGAAAACGGGTACTTCACCAACGAGTGGGAGCAGTCCATACCGCATGAACTCATTCTAGCACCCGGAAACTACACGCCCAGGATACGAGACCCGTTGTCGTTCGCATGTTATTACGGGAGAACCGGACTTGTGAGAACCTATCTCTCGACGGGAAATTTCCCGGGCTCCTTCAGCTGTCAAAAAGGGCCTTTGCGGTTACATGGCAGTACGCGCTGTCTATCTGTCCATCGTTGGGCTCCAACCAGCCGCCCTAGCGGAGGCTATCCTCATCCTGGACAGGATAATACTTCGGGCGGGGAAGCCATTGGAGTTCATGTCCGTCATTTATGGTCCGAAGCCTTCGACGCCGGACCAGCCACTCTCGGACGACCCGTTGCTGGGGTTGCGGAGGTCGCTAACCGACGACTCATCCGATGATGCAACGGAGCTATCGCTGGGAGAAACCGCGGTGGACGAACATGAGCATCATCCCCATCCGGACCTGCCATTAGACGCAGCGGAAGATTCGACGCTGGGACCTCAGGAAGCAACCTTCTTCCATCTGTCAGAGCGTATCCACGACCTCCAAAACAGAGATGAGTACCGCATCCGAGCCACAGCAAATGCCGAGGAGCTGCAGGGCAAAGTCATCCAAGCTTTTCGCGACTTGGTCCCTCTTGGGCCCTGGGGTGATGATCAGTGGATGGTTCTGCAAAGCTCCGACTGGGCTTACAACGCCGCTTTGATAGTCGCACTCTACATGGCGTGGACGTACGGTGCTGATTACACTGACCTCCTCGGTCCCAAAAGTCCGGCGCTGCTCGAGGCGGTCAGGTTCAACAGGGTCGAAGCTTCCAGGTTTCTGCTAGGGCACGGCGCAGGCATTTTGGCGACGAGAGACGTGAACGATGCGACGGTACTACATCTCGCCGCAGGAACCGGGAATGTCGAGCTGGTAAAGATCATCCTGAGGCGCAAGGAGATTGAAATCAACTCGGTCGACAATCAAGGCTGGACTCCCTTGCATTACGCCTGCTCCAGATACTCTCTCTGGGACTCGGTCAAGATACTAGGAGAAAGGCCGCCGTCGATTTCCAGAAACCGCACCATTGCGCTGCTCCTCGGGTCGGGAGCCAACCGAACGGCGCGCGATCACAAAGGGAACACGCCCATCCACACACTGTCTCGCGTCTTCGTGCCGGAATGGGATGACATACCCAAGGAATCGGCTCTCAACTGGCGGGAGAGCGATCTCAACGACACGCTCGAACTGATGTTGCAGAATCCCGCTGATGTCATCGAATGGGACAGTTACGGAGTGACGCCAATGCACTATGCGGCGTACCTCTGGCCGCTGTCGGCCGTGCAGCAGCTCATCGCCTTTCTCGGCACGTTCTTCATCTCGGCTTCGCTCCTCGACCACCTCGGCCACACCCCGCTGCACTACGCAGCATTCCGGGGATTCGACAGACCGGAAAGGGTCATTGAGCTGTTTTGCAAAGCAGGCGTCGACCCCCGAGTGGCGCAGATCACTGGCGAGACCGCGCTAGGGGTTGCTCGGGATTACGGGCGCTTGGCTACTGCGCAGGCTCTGCTGGACCAGGAAAATAAGTTCGACGAGGATGCACGGAAGGCGTTCGCGCCTCAACTCTACGCGCCTGGCAAAGATAGAGAGGCGGATCTGAATGATGTTCTCGCGCATCTCTCCAAGCTCACGACCTCCTTCGGAGGATTCGCGAGCCCGGTGGGGTTTCGCTTGAGCCCGAATCAACTCGTCCAACACACCCGCATCCCTCTCATCGTAAGGAACTCGTATGCCACGTCTAGTTCAAGCTTCCGGAGCGTGGATCGCAGCCTCAGGGTGCAAGGGGTGTGTGTAGGTTCTTGGTCTCAGATCACCGACTCCCCGAGCATGCAGGTTAGTCTCTTCTCCTAAAACTCGCCTCCTCTCGTGTTGAACGCGATTCGTCAAGTGGCTAACCTCAAAGAAAGCTCTCAAACCAAATCCGCAAGGCGCAACAATTTTTGGGCACCAGACGGGGCGGGCAGCTCGTGGATGCGTCGAGTATCCCGCGCGAACTCCTCAGGTTGCTCACGTCCAGAATCTACGACCTCAGCACTGTCGAGCCGTTCGGGAGCATCGACCGGGTGCCCCTCACGCGACCCATAACCTATGACCAGCTCAAGAAAATACAACAGGACGGGGCATCGACCGGGCCCGGACAGGTCGTGCAACACCAGGAGGTCAATTTCTACGCGCCGCTACGGCAAGACTCGCTGCTGCCGCTTGACCAGTCCGCTCCATCTGATTACTCCAGTGACTGGGAGAATGTTGATGCCTCGAGCGACTTTTCCGATTGGGAGGTGGACGAAGGTAAAGTCAAGCAAGCAGGGAGTAAGCCACAGCGCTTCGGCTTGGCCGAGCTCTCTGATTCGTTTGAGCATAATGAAGCCCAGGTGTCGTTGAAGTCGGCACATTACGACCTGGAGTCACGTTTCTGCCTCGAGGTCTGGTGGCTCCTCATGGTTATGATGTTGATAGGGTGGCTAATTACGGTAGTTGATCCGGACCTTCTACTTGGGCGGCCCGTTTCGTCCGGTAGAGGAAATAGTTGGGCATTCTGCCCACTCCTGCGTCGCGTCCGAGGCGAAGGTTGGTATCTCGGTAGTCTGTTTGATTCCCACGAATGTGGTGAAATTCCGTGGTTTCATACGAACCGAGGATATCAAGGATAAGAGTTCGCAGTTTCAAAAACATTTACACTTGAAGTTTTGATGACTAGTTAGTTACCTACGTTGGGTGTTAAGGAGGTAACCATCGCACTCTGTGAGGTTAGTCGCGATGAGACTTTCAAACGCAACATGGAATGCGCACAACAGCAAGGCCCCGCGTGAATACAGCAGTTAGGGCCGCGATTTCAGCAACGCGTATCAAAGCTGGCAAAAATGTAGCTCAGAAGGTCAAGGGGTGAAAAAGATCAAGAAAAATACCAAGAAAAAGAACAAATAAAGAGATCCGAGGTCATCGAAAACCGGTCAAGAGCTTGAAGCTAGCAAGTCAAGACCGCCCAGGTTGTAGGACGACACCGGCGGCAGGTTTTGAGTATTACTACCTTGCGGTAAAACGGCAGGATGAACCCCATTCTGCTGAGAACGTTCAGCTATCTCTGACCAAGATCTGCATCCTCGACTTCGACCAGGCGTTCCTCGCCGAAGATCCTCCCGGCGAAGTCTCGTATATTCCGGTCCCTTACCTAGCGCCCGAGTCCATTTTCGCCCTCACTAATACCCCTGCAGCTGATGTCTGGGCCTTGGGATGTATCCTCTTTAACCTGAGGTACCCAATGCAACTTTTCTGGGACTTCTATTCTAGCGACCTCGAGGCGACTGCAGGGCAAATGCATCATACCTTGGGCCACTTGCCTCAAAAATGGATGACAAAAGTTCTATTCCTCGACGGGTGGCCGGTCCATGAGGAGTTAGAGCCGGGTAGCGAGGACACACCCAAACCCATCAAACTCCTTGACAATAATGGCTCGTACTCTCTCGAGCAGTTCGTGGACGGTATCCGAGAGGCCCGTCGACCAGCCAGTAGCCAGAACCCCAGGACTGGGCTCGAGAGATTCTTCCTGTAGGTTTCCAAAATCGATATGATGAACGACGCAGGGAAAGCAAAGTTCGAGGCCGAGAATACAACACCCATCCGCAAGGAGGACGCAAAGCTCTTTCTCCGACCTTCTCCGGAAGATGTTCAACTACGACCACGCCAAACGCATCACCGCACGTCAGGTCCTGGAGCACCCGTGGATGAGAGACCCGGAACCAGGTCAGAAGCCCCGGTGTTCCCTCTGGAGCCCTGACGACAGGCGTCACCGGACACCCACCATGCGAGCGTTCCCCTCCGAACTAACCACATGCATCACCAGGACAAGAGCCAGGTCCCGCAACAAGTTGCGCAGAAAATCAAGAGCCAAACTCCTCAGCAAGCTGTGCAGAAGACCAAGACCCAAGCCCAGAACCCCGCACAGAAGAAGGTTCAAAGCCCGTCAACGCGTGTCAACAACCAGAAACAAGCCGGGTCCCAGAGCGAGAACACCAAGACGCTGGGACGGAGCACGTCGGAACGGAAGATGACGCGGAAACCCTAAAGAATGAAGCTGAACGGCAAGAATCAACGGGGACGGAACAAGTTGGAAGGGGGGAGGGGTGGCGTTTGAACCGGCAACAAACACTCAACTCCCGAGGGAGGTTTTTGTGATGGTCTGGCAGAGTGGCATGCCCTTGGATGAGCGCCGGTGATGTGATTTACTACACAAAAATAAACCAACAGACGTGGTTGGCACTACGGTCTTGTCCTGTATGGACTATGGGGTTCAGTTGTGGCCGGTTTTGCTTCCTCTTCCCCTCCGGCCCGCCCTGGCACACTGTGAGATGCCTGCTCCTTTTGCACATGCATGCCAGATGAGATATCCTCAATTCCCGCTCTCGGTTGATGAGATCAGATTACCCTCTGCCAATTGACCCAGAATCACGACTCGAAAATCGTCGGCTCCACCGGCCGAGTCAGTCGCCTTGAACTTGGGTCCGAACTGGAAGCCGCGGGCGGGTGCTTCTTGGGAAGGGGGTTGAGTTGGGGTTTGGTATCTGTGCAGACTGAGGCCGCGGGGTCCACCGGCTTTGCTGGGATGGGGTGCTGCTGCGATGGTGGGGATGCTGGTGCTGGGGAGGGGCACGAGGAGGAGACCGGAGCTGGGTTTGATGTGGCGGTGGCTGTCGGGGAGGTGAGAGCGTTGGTGGAGGGTAGGAGGACCATTATAAAGGGTAGCAGGGCAAAAAATAATAACATTCCAAGGCTGTGTCAGGCTTGTGGTGATTTGTGGTAAAATGTGAAATGCTGGAGGTGATGAAGCGGGGAGGGTTGATGTGGAGAGGTGAAAGCCGGGTGGGTGGTTTGTGCAGAACCGTGGACTAAATTACCACCCTGAGTGGGTGATATCGATCTCACTGGCTGACGAGGATAGCACTGGCAAACAGGCAGCATTCAGTCTCAAGCTGCAGCAACGGCTAAACATTGTATGCTCTCTGCCTGTGGGATGGCATGCATGTGCTGCGATTCAGCGATGTCATAGCTGAAAGGAAAGAGGCAACACCCTGTGCGAATGAATATTTTTGCGAGCGAGACAGACTCGGTTGCCGGACACGGACACAGCTGAATTGGTGTAATTAGCTGACAAGAAGGGAAGGTGTGTTTGGTGTCAGCCCGAGTCTTAGGGTCCGTGGTCGTCCGGAAACTGGTCCATGTTGGCCGCCCTGGGGTCGTGGTTTCGT
>Ga0247823_10001512_pt1 | contig 19359 bp, 17 predicted proteins | sample 13C_PalmiticAcid_2_FD_192426 | JGI IMG/M metagenome (GOLD analysis project Ga0247823, IMG submission 192426) | Soil microbial communities from agricultural site in Penn Yan, New York, United States - 13C_PalmiticAcid_Day30 | ecosystem: Environmental > Terrestrial > Soil > Agricultural land... | reverse complement strand
GGATGGAGAACCTCCGCCGCGAGGGACGGTCCGAGGACCAGCTGTTTCACGTCGGAAACGTGATGATCGACACCCTCCTGCACCTCCTCCCGGCAGCGCGAGACCGGAACCTGGCGGGGGAATACGGCCTGCCGCCGCGGCAGTACGCCGTCGTCACGCTCCACCGCCCCTCCAACGTCGACTCCCCGGAGCGGCTCGGCGAACTCGTGGACTGCCTCCGCACGATCGCCCGGAAATGGAAGCTCGCGTTCCCGATCCATCCCCGGACGGAAAAGAAGCTCCAGGAATTCGGCCTGCTGCCGCGGCTGCAGGAGGCGGGGGTCAAGCTGCTCCCGCCGCTCGGCTATCTGGAGTTCGTCTCCCTCGTCGCCGCCAGCCGCGCGGTCATCACCGACTCCGGCGGGATTCAGGAAGAGACGACCGTCCTCGGCGTTCCGTGCCTGACGCTCCGCCCGAACACCGAGCGGCCGATCACGACCGAACTCGGGACCAACACGCTCGTCGATGGTCCCCTCGGGCGGCTCCTGGAACTGGTCGATGACGTCGACGCCGGCTGCTACAAGGAGGGCCGGATTCCGGAATTCTGGGACGGCCGAGCGGCCGAGCGGATCGCCCGGCTCCTGTGCCGGTCCTCGTGAACAGGGCGAGGATCGGAACGCATCGGATCACTCCTTCCCGAACGCGAGGGGCTTGTTTGACTGAGGATGGCGCACCCTCCTATTTTCCCCCTCCTCCCCGCTCTGCCGGGAAGGACCGCGCGGTGACCTGTCACCCAGAAGGACGGAGTGCGCGCCGAGACCGGCTGTCCCGGCACGGATCGTCCGCCGCTCCAAAGTCCCTCCTCGGTTAGACTCCCTCGCCGCCTTCGTCGACTGTTCCTTCACTCCCTCGCCGTGACTTCGAACTCCGAATCTCTGACTCTCGCCGAAACCGCCGCTGACCGTCTCGCCGCCGTGGCGAGTCGCAACGGCCAGTCGCCGACCGGCTCGGACCGAGGAGCGGCGGACGACGCGGCGCGGCACGAGGTGGTCATCGAGCCGGGCCGCGGCGACCGGCTGGTCGACTGGCGCGAGCTCCTCGACTACCGCGATCTCTGCCTGTTCCTGATCTGGAGAGGGATCAAGGCCCGCTACGCCCAGAGCGTGATCGGCGTCGGCTGGGCGGTGATCCAGCCTCTCTTTTCGATGCTCGTCTTCACGGTCGTGTTCGGAAAGCTCGCGCGGATCAGCTCCGACGGCGCTCCCTATGCCGTGTTCAACTTCGTCGCCATGGTCCCCTGGACCTATTTCTCGAACGCCGTCGCGGACGGGGCCGCCAGCCTCGTCACGAACGCCGGGATGATCAGCAAGGTCTACTTCCCGAGGCTGATCCTTCCCGTGGCGGCCGTAGCGGCCAAGCTGGTCGACTTCGCCATCGCCCTCGCGCTGCTCGCTGTCCTCCTCGTGGCCTACCGCATCGTCCCGACCTGGGGAATCCTCGCGCTCCCGCTCCTGACCGGCCTGATGGTCCTCACCGCATTCGGTATGGCGACCTGGATGACCGCCCTGGCGGTCCAGTACCGGGACGTCCAGCACGCCATGAGCTTCGTGCTGCAACTGCTGATGTACTCCGCCCCGGTCGTCTACCCCGCGAGCCTCATCCCGAAGCGCTACGAGCTGCTCGGCTGGACGGTCAATCCGCAGTGGCTCTACGCCCTGAACCCGATGGTCGGGGTGATCGAGGGGTTCCGGTCCGCCCTTCTGGGGACGCGGACCATGCCCTGGGACTTCCTCGCCATCGGCAGCGTCAGCGCCGCCCTCCTGGCCTACAGCGGCCTCCGCTACTTCCGCAGCCGCGAGCACGTTTTCGCCGACGTCGCCTGATCCCGGCCGCCGCTCCACGACACCCGAAGCTGAAACAAACCCTCGTCCTGATGCCGAAAGCCGCCATCACCGTCGAGCATCTCTCCAAGGCCTACCGCATCGGCCGGAAGGAGGAGACTCACAACACCCTGACCGGGGCGATGCTCTCCTGGGCCCGGGCGCCGCTTCGGAACTTCCGGCAGCTCCGCACGCTCGACGCCGCGAGCGCCCTCGAGGAGGAGGTCGTCTGGTCCCTGCGGGACGTCAGCTTCGAGATCCAGCCCGGCGAGGTGGTGGGGATCATCGGCCGCAACGGCGCCGGGAAGAGCACGCTCCTCAAGATCCTCTCGCGGATTACCGCCCCGACTTCCGGCCGGGCCGTGATCCGGGGCCGCGTCTCGAGCCTCCTGGAAGTCGGGACCGGCTTCCACCCGGAGCTGAGCGGGCGCGAGAACGTCTACATGAACGGCACGATCCTCGGGATGCGAAAGCGCGAGATCGACCGCAAGTTCGACGAGATCGTCGACTTCTCCGGCGTGGAGAAGTTCATCGACACGCCGGTCAAGCGCTACTCGTCGGGGATGAAGGTCCGCCTGGCGTTCTCCGTCGCGGCGCACCTGGAGCCGGAGATCCTGGTCGTCGACGAAGTCCTCGCCGTCGGCGACGCGGAATTCCAGAATCGCTGTCTCGGAAGAATGCGGGACGTCGCGACCGGAGGCCGGACGGTCTTGTTTGTGAGCCACAACATGGCCGCGGTGGAGGGACTCTGTTCCCACGGAGTCCTCTTGGAGAGGGGATCTGTTCGAACGAGCGGACCGATTCACGACGTGATCTCTCAGTACACGCTGAATCATGTCGGCAGCCGGTCCGGGGGAGCCGATCTCGCCGAACATCCTCACCGCACGATCCATGGGCACTCCGTCTTTCGATCCATCCAGCTGATGGACGACGAACGAAAACCGCTAATCACGGTCGAATCGGGCGGGCCGCTGGTCTTCGAAATCGCTCTCCGTGCCGAGACGCCGATTCACGGCGCGGTGATCGGGATTCACCTGTGTGACACTTACGGGCGACGGGTCATGACCTGCCACTCCGGCTATCAGACCCGGGAGACTCTGCATCTGCGGGGATCGAGAGTCGTCCGCTGTCGGATTCCCTCCTGTCGTTTGATGCCGGGTGTATACAGTATCACTCTCGGACTGGCCGACAACGCGACCCAGTTCGATCGAATCGAACCCGCGATGGAGTTCGAGATCGTCCCCCGTGACGTCTATCGCACGGGGCTGCTTCCGCCGCTTGGTGACGGCGTCTTCCTCCCTGAAGTCCGCTGGACGCTGAACGAATCGGAGCAAGCTGCGACTGAACACGCGGCGCTCCGTTAGAGAGTCGTTCCCCGCGCCGATCGCCCAAAATCATGTTTCATCGTCTTCAAGAATCGATCTACGAACGGCTCCGGCACGCGTATCGGGTCCGCGCGCTGGATCGCCTGCTTCTGGAACAGCGGATCGACGGTCCGTGGCTCGGCTCTCACGAGCTTCTTCAGACGCTCCTGTCCGTCAAAGCCATCCTCCCTTCCGTCCCTCCCATCCTCGTCGACGTCGGCGCGCATCGAGGAGCGTTCTCGCGCGGCGCGCAGCAGATTCTCGGCTTCGACCGCATCATCTGCGTCGAACCGGACGAGTCGCTCCTGGCCGAGGTCGCGAAAGCGGTTCCAGCGGACAGGTCCTCCATTCACCATCTGGCGCTCACGCACTTCGATGGCGAAGCGGACCTCTTCGTCCACCCCGATCAGACGATGAACTCCCTCGTGGAGGCGAGCAAGGAAGTCCTTCGCCAGGAATTCAACACGTATCCCAGCGATCAGATTCGCTCCCAAGCCGTCAAGGCGGCCACTCTGGACAGCTTTCTGGCGGACATCGATCTCGACCGCGAGGCGGAGATCTTCCTGAAGCTCGATACGCAGGGGAACGAGCTCGACATCCTGCGGGGAGGGAGGATGAGCCTCCGACGCGTCTCGGCTTGCCTCCTGGAGTTCATGTTCTGTACTCCCTACGCGACGTCGTACTCGTTCTCCGAACTCGTTGGATTCATGGCCGAAGCCGGTTTCGAATGCCGGGGAGTCCTGGATGTCACGCGGAAGCGGACTCACCGGATCTCCGCCGTCGACTTTCTGTTCGTGAAGAAGGCGCCCTGCTGACCGCTTCGAGGCAGTCAACGCCGGCGTCCGGCGAATCGATTCCGTTCGCGGTGCGCCTCCCTGCTGGCAGAGAACTCACCCGCAGCCGCCCTGTCATCTAAGGAAGCCGATGACGGCGACATCGGGGAATATAGCAATGAAGGACCAGACGTTGACGGGGGATCCTGAAACGGACCGCATTCCAGCCCGCGTGACAGCCCTCATCGTCACCAGGTATTTCCGTCCTGAGAGCCACAGCGGGACGATTCGCATCGCCTCGCTGTGCCAACATCTCCCGGGGTTCGGGATCCGTCCGATCGTTCTGACCGACCAGCCGGCGGAGACGGCGATTCGCCAGGCGCCGGCTGGCGACGAACGGGATGTCATCCGGTTTCCGTGGTTCGCGATCAATGGCGCCACCGGCCCCTGGCTGCGGAAGATTCCGGTCCTGGCGGCCTTCGTCCACAAGCTACGGCGTGCGAGGGTCAGCCGCGAAGCGCTGCGGGCCTTATCGCAGCTCTCCGCAACCGATCGGCCCGATCTCGTCTTCGCCAGCTCCCCCAGCGGCGACGCCCTCGTGCTCGGTGCCACCTTGAGCCGGCACTTCCAGGTTCCCTTTATCGCCGACTACCGAGATCCCTGGTCGCATTGGCCGAACCCGCTCTACCCGCATGCGGTCGACTTCCTGGCGGAACGGAGCGTGGAGAGGGCTACCGTTCGGCAGTGCAACCGCATCGTGACCACCTGCGAGGCCGCGCGGACCATCCTACTGGACGAGTTCGGGACCGATGCCGAACGGATCGTCGTCGTCCCCAACGGCTACGACGAGCAGGAGTTCGCGAACGCCGCGGATCTGCTTCCTCGGCGGCCCGACCTGTTCACGATCGTCTATTCCGGCGCGATTCGGCGGGCAGCCGTCCCGTCGCTCGCGAGGCGGGCCGCAACGCTCGCCGGATTCGGGTTCGACCCCCTCCGCACGAATTTCAACGCCCGCTCGCTCCACTACTTTCTGGAGGGCCTGCGACTCTTCTACGAACGGACACCAGCGGCCCGCGGACGGGTGCGTCTGTGCCTCGTCGGGGCGGAAAACACCAAGGGCGATTCGGCCGTCGAATCGTTCCCCTATCCCGAACTGCTGGAGTTCTACCCTCGCGTCTCGCCGGAGCTGGCGATCGGAGCGTGTCTCCAGGCGGACCTGCTCCTGTTGACTCAACTCGAGACGACCTACGACGGAAAGCCGCTCTGTGTTGCCATCCCGGCCAAGCTGTACACCTATCTTCGGAGCGGACGCAGGATCCTGGCGTGCGCGCAGCGGTCCGAGATTTCCGAATTGATCGCGGCGGAATCGGCCGGGGTGACCGTCCCGCCGCAGGATCCGGAGGCGATGGCGAGCGCGCTGCATGCCGAGTTCACCCACTGGTCCGGCCAAGCGCCGGGGGAGGAGCGTTCCCTCCGCGATTTCCAACCGTACGAGCGGAGAGAGATCGCCCGTCAGATCGCGCAGGTCATGGAGGACGTGCTCGCCGAGGCGACGCCCCGCGTGATGCGGCCTGCGGAGGCGGTCGGGTCGTGATCGGTGACACAATGGGGTCGTGACACCACTTGGCGGCCGGAGCTCTCGCCCTGCCGAAGAGCGAAATCGGCCTGAAACCTCAGCGTCCGCCGTCGAAAACAGATCGTTGCTGACTTCCCCCAAGGCCGGATAGCAGCGTGCGCAAACTCGCAAGTAGAGCCGCATCGTTATGGCGGCGCACCAACCGGTTCTTCAGCGCACTCCTGTTCTGGATCTACAACCACTTTGTTGCCAGCCTCCCCTCGTACTGGCTGCGAACCGTCTTCCTTCGCCGAGTCCTGGGGATGCCGGTCGGCCGAGGGACGGCGATTCACATGGGGTGCTTCGTCACAGGGACGCAGATCCGCATCGGAGCGACCTCGGTCGTGAATCGCCGATGTTACCTCGATGGCCGAGGGGGGCTGACGATTGGCGACAACGTCAGCATTTCGCCGGAGTGCTACATCCTGTCTGCGTCCCATGACGTTCAGTCCCCGACGTTCCAGTCCCGGATGGCCAGCGTTCTCATTGAGGACCGGGCGTGGATCGGAGCGCGGGCGATCGTTCTTCCTGGCGTAACGATCGGTGTCGGCGCCGTCGTGGGAGCGGGGGCCGTCGTCACGAAATCGGTTCCGCCGTTCACTATTGTGGCCGGCAACCCCGCCCGCGAGATCGGCAAGCGAAACGAGCAGCTGACCTATCAGCTGCGCTATTTTCCCTGGTTCGATACGGACATCGGACAGTAGAGCCCACAGTGACGCCCTGAGGGTGACGGGAGACGTCACTGAGGAGGCGTCGTTCCAGTGGCTCGAAGATTCCTCCTCCCCGCCCCCCCGCTTTCCCGCCGGCACCCGCGAGGCACTCCGGTGAGCGACGGGATGACTGTGAAGCAGATGTTTGACATGACAGCAGACCTGTTGTCCGCCGGCTCGAATCCGACAGGGACCACGGCACTCGGCGGCTCTCTCCCTTGTCCCGTCTACTTCGTATCGCACCGATACCAGAATCATGCCGGCCCGAGCGGCTATGATCGATTCGCGGACTACCTGGGAGAATCGGTCACCGCTCCCCGGTGGCTCGACCACCTGGGACGATCGGTCCTGCGGCCGATGACCAAGCTGGTCGAGTGGTACAACGGAAGTTTCGAGTACAGCCGCCACGACTGCCTTCGCGAGATTGCGACGCGGCTGCATATGTCCGGCCGCCAGGACGCGATCTACCACTTTCTATATGCGGAGAAGTCGCTGCGGTATCTGGGTCCCATGAATCGCCGGGGCGGCCTGCGGATCATCGGCAGCTTTCACCACTGTGCCTTCAAGTACCCGACGTATTTCCGCTCCACGGAGCACTTCCGCGCGATCGAGCACGCGGTCGTCGTCTCGAGGATTCAGATCGAGCACATGGAGTCGATCGTCGGACCGGGCAAGGTCTCCTTTGTACCGTACGCGGTCGATGCGAGTTATTTCGTTCCGGGAGAGCGCGTTTCCAATCGTCCGCTCCGCTGCACGTGCGTCGGCCAGCATCTGCGAGATTTCGAGAACCTCCCCGCCATCATCAAAGCGCTGCTGTCCGCGGAGCGGGACCTGGAGTTCTATGTCGTCGGCGCCCCTTCCAAGGTCCGACAGAGCGTCGAGTTCGATCGCGTCGTCTGGAAGCAGGGGATTTCGGACGCGGAGTATCTGGACGTCCTGCAGCAGACGGATGTCCTGGTCCTCCCCCTGATCGACAGCACGAGCGTCACCACCGTCAACGAGGCATTGGGCTGTGGCGTACCGATCGTCACGAATCGGGGGGGAGTGTCCGACTACCTCAACGACGCATGCAGCATCGAGTTGACCACCGGGGACGTGGCGGGGATGGTCGATGCGACCCTCGCGCTGCTCCGCGACGATCGCCGGCGGCAAGCGATGGGCCTGGCCGCCCGCCAGCAGGGGCTGGAGCTCGACTGGTCCCGTAGCGCGGCGAAGATGGCCGACGTCTACCGGCAGGTTTACGATGGCATGCCTCGGTCCGAATCCAGGGGACACTGAAAGCCCCAAGACCGTCCTCCGACGACTTCGACAGGGCCCTCGAGCCCCCGGCGCTCTCGAGCCGACTCTCCGAGGGCCACGTGTCTGCCGCGGCAGACACCAACCATTCGCTTCCTCCACGGGCGGGCCTCTCGCCCTGTGGGCTTTTCGAAACTGGGACTGACCTGTGACGCAATTGGTTCAACGAACGGCCCTGATCACCGGCATCACGGGGCAGGACGGCTACTACCTGACCCGTCTCCTGCTGGAGAAGGGATACACCGTGCACGGCATCGTCCGCCGCGCCAGCACGATGAACAGGACGCGGATCGATCAGCTCAAGCTGGAGATGCCGGATGCCGCCGCTCGCGTCATCCTCCACTACGGCGACCTCACGGACGCCGCCAGCCTGCACCGGCTCGTCGACGAGATCGCGCCTGACGAGATCTACAACCTGGCCGCCCAGAGCCACGTCCGGGTTTCGTTCGACACGCCGCTCTACACCCAGCAGGTCAACGCGGACGGAGCGCTGAACGTGCTGGAATCGGCCCGGGTCCTCAATAACCGCAAGCCGGTGCGAGTGTACCAGGCGTCGACCAGTGAAATGTTCGGGGGTATGCCGGGAACGGTGCCGCAGTCGGAAACAACGCCGTTTCATCCCCGCAGTCCCTACGGCTGCGCCAAGGTGGCGGCGTTCTACTACACGGTCCATTACCGGGAGTCGTGTGGTCTGTTCGCCTGCAACGGGATCCTGTTCAATCACGAGTCGCCGATGCGCGGCGAGACGTTCGTCACCCGAAAGATCACGCTGGCGGCGACGCGGATCAAAATGGGGCTGCAGTCCACACTCCGCATGGGGAACCTGAAGGCGGAACGCGACTGGGGATTCGCCGGCGACTACGTCGAGGCGATGTGGCGAATGCTCCAGCAGCCCCAGCCGGACGACTTCGTGATCTCCACGGGCCAGATGCACTCCGTCGAAGAGTTTCTCGTCGCGGTCTTCACCCGCCTGGAACTCGACTGGCGCGAGTACGTGCAGATCGACCCCCAGTACTTCCGCGCCACCGAGGTCGAGCAGCTCTGCGGGGACTCCCGAAAGGCGAGGGAGCTCCTTGGCTGGCAACCCCGCACGAGTTTCACGCAGCTCGTCGACCTGATGGTCGCGCACGACCTGCGCCTGGCCAAACAGGAGCGGGATCTGGCCGGGCTGGCCTCCCGCTCCGTGTAACCCGGACCGGTTCCCATCGATCGACGGACGACTTCCCGTGGACAGCATGTTGCCGCAACCGGATCTCTTGGAGCCAGGCCCGTCTCTTGAGGGGCTGCGGGTTCTCCACGTGGTGGACAACCTGAAGCTGGGGGGGACGCAGGCCCTGGGCCTGCGGATGCTGACCTGGCTGAGCCAGGCCGGATGTCAGGTGAAGCTGTGCGTCCTGTCGAGATCGCCCCGCGACCATCAGTGGCCCTGGCTTCCCGACGTCGCCGATCTCGACTTCTCCGGCGACTACCGCGTTCCGTTCGCCCTGAGCCGCTGTGCCGGAAAGTTTCGAAAGGTCGTCGAAGACTTTCAGCCGGATCTCATTCACTCCTACCTCTGGACATCGGATGTCGTCGCCGCCCTGAGCAACCGGGGGGCTCGGCTGCCGCATGTGGTCCATATTGTGGACCGCCGCTCCTGGCAGGCGTCGCGAGCGATCAAGGCGCGGATCCGGCAATGGATGACGCGGCGGGCCTTCGCTCGCTCGCAGCCCCGGTTTCTCGCGGTCTCGGCGGCGGCGGGGGACTTCGCAACGGAGCACCTGCGTCTGGACCCAGGCCGTGTCGGCGTGGCCTACAACAGCATCGACGTCGAAGACTACGACGGCGTCGGCCCCAGCACCTGGATCGAAAGGAGCGACCGGCCGCTGACGCTGGGAATCGCCAGCCGCATCGAGCCGGAGAAGGGGCATGCCATCCTTCTGGACGCGCTCAGCCGCGTCGCCGCCAGAGGGGACATCCGTCTGCGAATCGCGGGAGAAGGCTCCTCCCGTCCGATGCTGGAGCAGCAGGTACAGCGCCTCGGCCTGTCCGAAACGGTCCAGTTCATCGGGTGGGCCGAGTCCTTCCAGAAGTTCATGGGCGAGATCGATGTCTTCGTCGTTCCATCCGTCGACTCGGAAGGCCTGCCGACGACGATCCTGGAAGCGATGGCCAGCCGGCGCCTCGTGATCGCAACGGACGTAGGGGGAGCCCGGGAGGCAATCCGGAACCGGGTGGACGGGTTGATGGTTCCGCCGGGCTCGGCCCCGGAGTTTGCCGCGGCGATTGAAGCGGTCGTCAACGATCGACCGGCCGTGCGGCAGATGATCGAGAGCGCCCGAACGCGGGTGGCCCGCGATTTCTCGACCACAAAGATGATGCAGACGGTGGTGGAGAGCTACCGCGCGGCGATCGCCGAACGTCAGCCGATGGGGGTGGCGCCATGATCGCTGATGTCGTCGTCCCGGGCGCGGGGGGGATGATTGGCCGCGAGCTCTGCAAGGCTCTGGCCCGCAAGGCGGCGAAGGTGACCGCCGTTTCCCGCCAGGAGGTCTCGCTTCCCGGCTGCGACGGACGGGTCGCCGATCTGCGCTCGCCGGACTCCCTGCACGGCCTCCTGCGGCCGGGAACCGTGGTGTTTCACCTGGCGGGTCGCACCAGCGTGGCCGGCTCGGTCCACGATCCGTGGGGGGACTTCGAGCACAACGTCGCCGCGACGGTCCAGGTCCTGAACGCGTCGGTGGCCGTGGGGGCTCGGGTGATCCTGGCCTCGTCCGCGGCGGTCTTCCAGCCGGGGCAGCCCCTCCCGCTCTCCGAAACCGCCCTCAAACGGCCAACATCGCCTTATGGCGCGGCCAAACTGTCGTGCGAGAACTACGCACAAGCCTTTCACGCGAGCCGGGGACTCGATGTCCGCGTGGCGCGGCTGTTCAACGTGTACGGCCCGAGCATGCGGAAGTTCGCCATCGTCGACTTCTTCCGGAAGCTGCAGGCCAATCCCCATTCGCTGGAGATCCTGGGGGATGGGGAACAGCTCCGCGACTACCTCTACATCGACGACACGATCTCCGCTCTGATAGCCGTCGCCGAATGCGGAGTTCCGGGCCAGGACTACAACATCGCCTCGGGACAGCCGACGCGACTGGTCGACCTTGCGAAGCTGGTCGCCGACGTCATGGGACTGAGCGACGTCCGGCTGACCGTGACCCGGAAGTCGTTTCCCGGGGACATCCCCCAGTGGTATGCCGACATCCGCAGGATTCGCGGCCTCGGTTTCGAGGCGCAAGTCCCATTGAGGGAAGGACTGGTCAGGACGATCGAGGGGCTACGTCGCCATGAGTTCGACCAACCCGCTCCGGGTTCACGGTGAATCGGGCTGGCCATGACCTTGAGTCTCTCCACAGACATCGACGCGCCGCCAGTTCCCGAACGGGAGCTTTCTGCGGAAACGGTGCCCACCTCCCCAAGCAATGCTGGGCCGATCCTCCGTCCCCGGTCCTACTACCCGGCGCTCGACGGAGTCCGAGGGCTCTCCATCCTGGGAGTGCTCCTCTTTCACTTCTACGGACACTACCACGCCCTGGCGGCGACCTTGCCCAAGCCGCTGGCTTACGTGTGCCGCCTCGGACAGACGGGCGTCGACTGCTTCTTTGTTCTCTCCGGATTCCTGATCACCGGAATTCTCCTCGATACCCGTGAACAAACGCATCGCGCCCGGAACTTCTACGCCCGTCGGGCGCTGCGGATCTTTCCGGTCTATTTCCTGACCGTCCTCGTCGTCTACGGTCTCCTTCCCGGGTTCTTCGGCACTCGTTATCTGGTCCCCTACCAGCTCTGGTTGTGGACGTATACGCAGAACATCGGGACCACGTTCCACTGGTGTCCGGATTTCGGCCACTTCTGGTCCCTCGCCGTCGAGGAACAGTTCTACCTGGTGTGGCCGCCGCTCGTCTGGTTCCTGCGGACCGAAAAGAAGGTCGCGGCGCTGTGTCTGGCGACCATTGCGCTTGCGCTCGGCACGCGAGGAGTCTTCGCCGCCTTCGACCAGTTCCCGGCTCAGTTCACGCTCTGCCGGGTTGACGAACTGGCGTTCGGAGGACTGCTGGCCGTCATCGGCCGTCGGGTCACATCCCGCGCTCAGTGGACCGCCGCCACGCTGGGGATGGTCGCCGTCATCCTGTTGTTAACCGTGCCCTTGTATTTCCTGGAGAGCGGAAAGGGCTCGCCGCTCGTTCAGGTCGTGAAGTTCGATATGCGGGCGGGCCTGTTTGCCGCGGCCATCGCGGTCGTCGTCGGCGCCGCGTCCACAACGTGGTGGAATCGCCTGTTGATGGTTGGGCCCCTCGTCTGGTGCGGACATCACAGCTACGCGATGTACGTCTTTCACCCGTTCATCATGTCGGCCTGCGAGAAGGTCCCGGTTCCGGGGAGTACCGTGACCGCGGATGTCGGTCGAATGAGCCTGGCCACGGTCCTCACATTGGGGATGGCCTGGTTGAGCTGGCGATTCGTCGAAGCCCCCTTCTTGAAACTGAAACGTCACTTTCTTGAATAGCGGCCCGACCGACCGCGGACGTGAGCTGGTTCTGCCGTCAGGCGATTCTGTATGGAAGTGAACACGAGATCGCCTGGCCTCGATGGCCCCCATGAATCCGATGGCTACCCGCAGAGCCTCGCAACGACCGGCACCGCCCCGCGCGTTTCGGTCGTGATCACGACGCGGAACCGCCGGGAAGAACTCCGGCGGGCCTTGCGGTCCTGCGCGCTGCTGACGGGCCTCGAATACGAGGTTCTCGTGTTCGACGACGCCTCCGACGATGCCACGTCCGACATGGTCGCTCGAGAGTTCCCGGACGTCCGGTTGATCCGGCATGAAACGCGCCAGGGATACATCCGGCTGCGAAACGAAGGCTTTGTCGAGAGCCGAGGCGAGTTTGTCGTCTCAATCGACGACGACGCCGAGTTCACCGATCCGGCAACGCTTGCCCGGATCGCGACGTTGTTTCACAGCTACCCGCAAGCGGCCGCTCTCGCCCTCCCCTTCGTCGAGCCGCAGCGGCCAGAGGGTGCGGGAGGGATGCGGCCCGTCGCGGCGGGGACTCCGCTGCGGAACTACATCGGCTGCGCCCACGCCATTCGGCGGTCCCTCGCCTTGGAATGCGGAGGCTATCCCGAACTGCTCGTCCATCAGGGGGAAGAACGGGATCTGTGCATCCGACTGCTGGACCGCAGTCACCAGATCCTGTTCGCAGACACCGGCCCCATCGTCCATCACGCCAGTCCGAATCGATCGGCGGCCCGATTGAACTACTACGGCTACCGGAACACGATCCTCTTCTGCTGGATGCGGTTCCCCTTTCCCTATTGTCTGGCCCGGATCGGAATCTCCTCGGTGCAACTCCTTCTCCACAAGTTCCGCTGGAGCCGCTTCCCCTCACAGGTGGCGCTGATCGGGGCGGGATATCTCGCCTGCCTCAAAAATTTCTCGGCCCGCCGACCGGTCTCAATCGACGCCTACCGCCGCTTCCGCTCGCTCCCTTCCCACGGCCCGCTCGCCGCGACGGAAATCGCTCCGTCCAGCGCGGGTGGTCCCCAGATGTAGCGATCCCGAAAGGGAGCAAGCGCGAGGCATGGCGGCCTCAACGGCGAGCTGCGGCCTCGACTTCGGACGGGACGCACAGGTGGATGATGTCCGCTGAAGAGCGGGCGGCATCCACGGGCATCCATCGTTTCAATCACGGAATCAAGCAAAGGACACTCGTCCCTTGGATATGAGTACTCGTCCCCAAACGCCGCGCCTCGAACCGGGGCCATGCGCCGCGCCTTCCGGATCCACATTGAACCGTCTTGAAAGTCCGTCGTTGGTCTCCGATTTTCGTCATCCGATCGTGTTCGACCGCTTCCACCGTCCGCAACCGTGGGGCGGACGCGAGATGGCGGAGCTGTTCGGACAGAAGTTGCCACACGCTGGTCCGTATGGCGAGTTCTGGGAGATCAGCGGCCTGCCCCAGCACCCCAGCCGGGTCCTCAGCGGGCCGCACGCGGGCGTCACATTGCCGGAACTCTGGAGTCAGAGCGCTCGTCAGTTGACGGGGGACGACGGCCCGCACGACGAGGACTTTCCGCTGCTGCTCAAGTGGCTGGAGTGCAGGGACTTCGTGTCCCTTCAGGTCCATCCCGACGATGGGCTCGCCCGGCAGATCACGAGCGAACGCCGCGGAAAATCGGAGGCCAGCGTCGTTGTCGCAGCCAGTCCCACGTCGCGGGTCTACGCGGGTCTCAAGAAGGGCGTGACCCCGCGGCAATTCGCGGCCAGCCTGGAGCAGGGCCGGGTCCTCGAGTGTCTTCACTCCTTCACGCCGCGCGTGGGCGACTGCATCTCGATTCCCGCCGGAACAGTGCACGCGACCGGAGGAGGCCTGATCGTCGCCGAAGTCCAGCAGGCCAGCGACGCGACGTTTCGCCTTCACGACTGGGGCCGGTTGGGACTCGACGGCCAGCCGCGCCCGCTCCAGATTCCCGAGGCGTTGCAGGCGATCAACTGGGACCAGGAGCCGGTGGAGCCGACCGTTCCCCGGCGACTGCCCGACTCCGGTGATGGGGTCGAGATGGAGCGCCTGCTCGCGACACCCCATTTCCGGCTGGATCGCTATCGCGTCTCGCGGTTGTGGCCGTCCGTCCACGTCGGCGAACTGACGATGTGGATGGTGCTCGACGGAGAGGCTGAACTTCAAACGGCGGACGGCGAGTTCCGTCAGTCGCTCAGACGGGGATCGTCGATAGTGATTCCTGCGGAGGCCCAGGATCCGGTCTGGACGCCGGTTCAACCCCGGGGATCGGTTACGTTGCTCTGCGTCCGCATCGGCAGCGGCGAGTCTTAATACCAGCGGCCTGTTGCGATGGGCTCAACCGCGGAACGCCTTCATGCGGCGTCCCGGTGTTCTGGAAGACGGGCGGCCACATTCCAAGTCCGCCGGAGCGGCCGACGTCGCCGTCGGTGAACGCCGTTCGGCATTGCGCCGCTTTCACCGCCCGGCGGCCTTCTTTTCCGCGGCCGCCACTTTACCGGTTCAACAGGTAGTTGAACTGGAGCATGTTGAGCGCCGCGTTCGTGATCTCTTCTGCAATTGTGTACTGGACGATGATCATGTCGTCCGGTTGGATCAGGACGCGCTCGCTGCTGTCCGTAATCGCCTTTCGCAGGTCGACGCGGATGGCGATCGTCTGACCGTTGCAGGTCTTGCGGACGATGATCGCCCGAGACGGGCCGACCGCTCCCCCCCCGCCGCCGTTGCCGCGGAACGCTCCTCCCTGCTGACCGATTGACATGACGCCGGTCTGGCCCTGGCCGGCGTTGCCGCCCGCCATCGAGATGGCCTGCATGATGTCGATGTCGTAGTCGCGGGGAATCAGGTGATCGGAGCCGGGGATCGCTCCTCCGGTGTAGAACTTCTCGCTGTCGCGGGAGGCGATGTACACGATGTCGCCGTCGTTCAGGATGATGTCCCGCTCGGCGAACGTCGGCGGCGTTTCCGGGTAGTAGCGGAGCGGGATCCGGACGACGTTGGGCGCGTCGGGCAGGATCGGCGGGCATTCACAGGGCTGGCGGCTCGCGGCGATCTGCGCCACGAGCAGGTCGTGCTTGGCCGCATCCTGGTCGCCGCCGCGGATGATGATGACTTCGTTCTCCGCGTCGAGGCCGGGGAGGCCGCCGGTCTTGTTGAGGGCGTGCAGGACGTCGTTCTCGTAGGCGGGGAGGTCGAGCGTCTCACCCGTTCCGCGCTTGGCGCTGGCGAGTCCCGGTACGAGGGTCCCCCCCGCCTCTTCGCGGATGACCATGACCCGGAACTGCCGGGGCCGCTGCAGGGTGACGATGATCCGGTCCTTCCCTTCGGGGAGGATCCGCTGCGTCTTCGTGTAGGCGGTCCGGATCGCTTCCGTCGCCTGGGCCAGCGTCATGCCGTCCACGCTGATCGGCTCGACCAGCGGCAGGGACAGCGTGCCATCTTCGCGGATCGGGATCGGAAAGCCGATCGACGGGGCCCGCGTGCCGTCCTCGGGATAGAAGACCGGCGGGGCTTCATCGGGCTGGCCGAGGACGTTCTCGATGTAGATGCCGAGGACGTCGTTCGCCCCGAGCTTGTAGATCGGCGGAGGGGTCTGCCGGAGGCGGGCCATCGAGATGTCGAGCATGTCCGACCGGGGACGTCCCAGGAGGGCGCGGGGGACGCGGTAGGCCGGGATCGACGGAATCCCCTTCAGGCAGTCGAGAGTCGTGCAGCCGGGAGCCAGGAGCAGGGCGGCGACGAGGCATACGAGCCCGCCGATCGACCGGCTCACGGTCCGGCCCGGGCGGCTGGGACAGTTCCGGTCGCGACCCGACACGGGGGGAGCGGAGATGCTCACGTTCATTGCGTTCGACTCGATGGCGAAATCGTTCCGACCCATGGCACGATCTCTCACTTCCGTTTTGACGTTGGTGCGGGCGATGACGGGCAATCCACGCTTCCGGCGGTTGTCGGGGGAGAGGGGCGAACGCCCAGGCGGCTACTGGAATTCCAGCCGCGGGACTTCGGCCCCCGAAACGGGAGGCGGCAGGAAGGCGGCAGGGGCCAGTTCCGGGAGCGGCGTCGTCTCGATCGGGCCGGCGGGATACCCCGCCTGAGCCGGCATGCCGGCGGGCATGGCCTGCGGGGCGCGGATCTGGATCGTATTGACGCCGACCATGTCGTCTCCGTGAGCCATGGCGACTCCCGCCGAATACCCGGCGTACCACGCACAGTTCTTTTCCTCCGGCGAGCAGTGATCCAGCCACGAGTGGCTGTGACACTTCGGAGGGACCATGATCGGCGGGCAGCCGGTCTTGCCGTTCAGGATGTCGGTGTAGCCCGCTTCGAAGCCTTCTTTGAAGGTATGCGGGCAGGCGATTCGCTGGTGATGCTGGGCCGCCCGGTAGTCCTTGTAGGCCCAGTGAGCCATCATGTGGTTCCGAAACTGCATTTCGGATTCCTGGATCTCGTCGCGAATGGCGTAAAAACATCCGGAGGCTGACGTCATCAACACCATGCCGACGATCGCGTTTCGGATTTTCATGTCAGTCGCTCGCAACAAGTCCCGACGCGGATGACGGACAGGCCTGACTCTCGCGGCCGATCGCCTCGGGAACGCTTTGGTGCTCCCCGCGCCGCACTCTGCCGAAGTTCAGGACTTCGAACGGATCGGCGCTCCGCGATGGAACGACGGTCCGGATTCGGCGCGACGCCGCTCTCGTTTCTTCGGCAGAGCCGGCAAAGTCGCGCCAGACGAACAGACCGTCACGAGCGGAATTTTCGCCGTAATCGGAAAAGTCGCCCCATTTCGCCATGGCGGTGATCGGTTCCGCCTCGGGCGCCCCGCGAAGCAGGCCGTTTCAGACCGGCAGATCCCGCTTCACGGATCGCCCCGCTCCGGGTGCTCCCGGAGGAGAGGCGTTTGTCCCCCGATCGATCAACGCCTGCCGATGGAACCGGAGCGGCCTTGCGGGGGATCGTTCACCGAATCCGTTCAGCGGACGCACGTGGTGGACAAGGGGCCGCGGCCTTGATGCAATCCCCCTTCGTGCTCCATTGCCTCCTGTTTGCCGTCTTTGTTCAAAACACGTCGAGTTCGTATGTCCACGTCCCGTGAATCACTCACCCAGGCGTTCCAGAACAAGTCCGCCGTGATCGGCGTCATCGGCCTGGGGTATGTCGGGCTGCCGCTGCTGGACGCCTTCATTTCGAAAGGCTTTCGCTGCGTCGGCTTCGACGTCGACGCGAAGAAGGTGACGGAGCTCAACGCCGGGCGGAGCTACATCAAGCACGTCTCGTCGGAGAAAGTCAGCGGCTGGCGGGAGGCGAAGAAGTTCGAGGCGACAGCCGACCTGTCCCGTCTCAAGGAGCCGGACGCCCTCATCATCTGCGTGCCGACCCCCCTGACCGACTCCCGTGATCCGGACCTGTCGTTCGTCGAAGGGACCGCCCGGTCGATCGCGGCCGCCCTCCGGCCGGGGCAGCTCGTCGTCCTCGAGAGCACGACGTATCCGACGACAACGCGGGACGTCGTGCTCCCGATCCTCGAAGAAGGAGGCCTCGTCTGCGGCCGGGACTTCTTCCTGGCGTTCAGCCCCGAGCGCGAAGATCCCGGGAACGCCAAGTATTCGGCGGCTGGCATCCCCAAGGTCGTGGGGGGGATGGACCCGGCGGCACTCGAACTGGCGGCGGCGATGTACGCCCAGGCGGTCGTCTCCGTCGTGCCGGTGTCGAGCCCTGAAATCGCCGAGGCGTGCAAGATCCTCGAGAACACCTACCGGGCGGTGAACATCGCCCTCGTCAACGAGCTCAAGACTCTCTTCGACCGGATGGGGATCGACGTCTGGGAAGTGATCGACGCCGCCAAGACGAAGCCGTTCGGCTTCTCTGCCTTCTACCCCGGCCCGGGCCTGGGGGGGCACTGCATCCCGATCGATCCCTTCTACCTCACGTGGCTGGCCCGCAAGTACTCGATGACGACGCGGTTCATCGAGCTCGCTGGCGAGGTCAACGCCCGGATGCCCGAGTACGTCGTGATGCGGCTGATGGAGTTCCTCAACGAGCTCGGAAAGCCGATTCGCGGAAGCCGGATCTGCCTGCTCGGGGTCGCCTACAAGAAGGACATCGATGATCCGCGGGAGAGCCCGTCGTTCGTCCTGATGGAGCTCCTCCTGGCGCGGGGGGCGACGTTGACCTACAACGATCCGCACGTCCCCAAGCTGCCGAAGATGCGGCATCACCCCTCGCTGCCGGAGATGGCCAGCCAGGAGCTGACGCCCGAATTCCTCGCCAGCCAGGACTGCGTGCTGATCGCCACCGACCACTCGGCCTACGATTACGCCGAGATCGTCCGGCACGCCCGGCTGGTCCTCGACACGCGGAACGCGACGAGCAAGGTGACTGCGGGGCGGGAGAAGATCCGCAAAGCTTGACGTGGAGAGTGGGCGTCAGGGACGAGTGACAAGGGCACGGACGGGGCAGGAGAGAGTTGGACCAGGCGCTCTACATCATCGGGGACATTCACGGCTGCAGCCGCGCGTTCGAACGGATCCTGGAGGAGTGCAGCCCGACGGCGGGCGACACGGTAATCCTCTTGGGGGACGTAATCGACCGCGGACCGGACAGCCGCGGCGTCCTGCGGCGGATCGTCGAGCTCGAACAGACGTGCGCGACGCACCTGATCCTCGGGAACCATGAGGAGATGCTCCTGAGCGCCCTCCACGGCTACCAGACGCAGGGTTGGCTGCGGCACGGCGGCCTGGAGACGCTCGAGTCCTACGGCGGCCAGTTCAGCGACATCCCCGACGCGCACCTGGAGCTGCTTCACGATGCCCTCCCCTGGTGGGAGGGGCCGACGGAGATCTGCATTCACGCCAACCTCGAGCCCGGGGTGCCGCTGGCGGAACAGGACAGCGACTGGCTGCGGTGGAAGAAGTTCACCGGCCGAGAACCGCCGCATCCCTCCGGCAAGCGGATCGTCTGTGGCCACACGATCTGCCCCGGCGGAGTCCCGTTCGTCCGCAACGGCTGGATCTGTCTCGACACGCAGGCCTACCGGGGCGGGTTTCTGACCTGCCTGGCGGCCCACACCGGCGAGATTCTTCAAGCGAGCGAAACGGGACGCTTCCGCCGCGGGGCGTTCCTCTCGGACCTGGAGTAAGATTGAGGGGCGGCTCGCCCCCACTCCATCGATCGATGAGCACCGTCCCACCAC
>Ga0247823_10001510_pt1 | contig 19394 bp, 22 predicted proteins | sample 13C_PalmiticAcid_2_FD_192426 | JGI IMG/M metagenome (GOLD analysis project Ga0247823, IMG submission 192426) | Soil microbial communities from agricultural site in Penn Yan, New York, United States - 13C_PalmiticAcid_Day30 | ecosystem: Environmental > Terrestrial > Soil > Agricultural land... | reverse complement strand
CCTGGTGGGCGGGCTGATCATGGTCATCCTCGCGGGCATCTCCATCGCGCGGGACCTGATGCCCGCCAAGCCCGCGGCCCAGGCGCAGGCGGACGGCGAGCCGACGTCCGCCGACACCGCCGCGATGTCGGCGCACGACCACGGCGACCACAGTGACCACGCCGACCACGGCTCGGGCGATCACGATGACCACGGCGCGGGCGAGCACAACCACCCGGCCCGCAGCGCCTGGCTGCTGCTCATGCCGGTGCTGGCGATCTTCCTCATCGCCCCGCCCGCTCTCGGCGCCGACTCGGTCATGCGCAACGACAACCGCGCCGCCGCCAGCCGGTCGTCCGGCACGGACGGCTCGTCGCTGTTCCCGCCCCTGCCCAAGGGCGACGTCGTGTCCCTGGCCATGAGCGACTTCGCCGCCCGCGCCGCGTGGGACTCGGGCAAGTCGCTGGACAACCGCACGGTCAAGCTGACCGGGTTCGTCGTCGCCCAGGGCGAGACGATGTACCTGGCCCGCCTGTCGATCGCGTGCTGCGCGGCCGACGCGTTCCCGGTCAAGGTCAAGCTCGACGGCTCCGGCGTCGGCGGACTCGCGAACGACACGTGGCTCGAGGTCACCGGCCAGGTCCAGCCCGGCACCGCGACCAAGGAAGCCGACTACGTCCCGTCGTTCACCGTCGAGGGCATGGTCCAGATCCCGCAGCCGGAGAACCCGTACGAGGCGTGAGCAACCTTGGCTGTCCCTCGGCCCCAGGCGGGGTCGGGGGACGGTCAGGAGCAGTTGGCGCAGGTACCGAAGATCTCCACGGTGTGGCTGATCTCGGAGAACCCGTTCTCCGCCGCGACACGGTCGGCCCACCGCTCGACGGCGGGACCCTCCACCTCGACGGTGTGCCCGCACGACCGGCACACCAGGTGATGGTGGTGGTGGCTGGAGCAGCGCCGGTAGATGGCCTCACCCGAGTCGGTGCGCAGCACGTCGATCTCGCCGGCGTCGGCCAGGGACTGCAAGGTGCGGTACACAGTGGTCAGGCCGATGCCCTCGCCACGTTTGCGCAGCTCCTCGTGTAGTTCCTGGGCCGACCGGAAGTCGTCGAGCTGGTCGAGCAGCTGCGATACGGCGGTGCGCTGTCGAGTGGAGCGCTTGCCGGGTACGGTCGCCGAACGGTCGGTCGCGGTCACCGCGGGTCGCCCTCCTCCACATGCGCCACAGCGTCGACGACGATGTGCGACAGATGCTCGTCCACCAGCCGGTACACCACCTCGCGACCATGCCGCTCGCCGTAGACGACACCCGCCGACTTCAGTACCCGCAGGTGCTGGCTGATCAGCGGCTGCGCCACGCCCAACGTCTCTACCAGTTCATGTACGCACCGATCAGCCTCGCGCAATTCCAGCACGATCGCGATCCGCACCGGCGCGGCGAGAGCGCGCAGCAGGTCACCCGCCGCGGTCAGTGTCGTCGCGGGCCTGCGGTGCACCGGCAGCACCACGGGCCGGTCGGGCGAGTGTTCGTGCTGCTCGGCGGCTGCCCGCAGCTCGTGCGACGCGGCGTCCGAGGTCACGATCAACATCGTCCTCTCCTGGTGCCCGGACCGCTCGTTCGGCGTCGGGGTGATGGTTACCGTTGTCAACATCCTAGGCGGTCCGGCTATTTCCGGACGGCAACACGGCAACACCCCGGCGCACGGCACGCCAGAACCACACGCCCGCGACACCCGACTCCGGTCCACAAGGTGCGCTCAGAGCACCGATATCGCCACCGCGACGAGCACCCCGAGAACCAGCACCCGCCCTACCCGCTCGCCGGGCGCCAGCACCCGCCACGTCGCCGCGAGCAGCACGGCGACCGCCGCCGCCAACACACCCAGCAGCGCCGCGCCCAGTACTCCGCGAACCAGCACACCCGCCGCGAACAGCCCCGCGACCAGGGCGAACGCCACCAGGGGATGAACCCCGGCCAGCGGTCCCCGACCGGCGAGCAGCGGTGCCCTCAGCGATCGACCTTGCCCCACGGTGCCTCCCTGATCGGTTGGGCTACGGTGCTGCATCCTCGCACCACCCCCGGGAAGGCCGCCGACCGTGCTGCTGATCGCCAGGTTCACCGCCACCGAGCCCGAGCCGTTCACCGCTCGCGCGCAGCGTGCGCTCGAGCTGCTCCTGGCCCAGCCCGGCTGCCGCCGGGGTCTGCTCGTCCGGTCCACTGAGGCCGCCGACAGCTGGGTGCTGACGGTCGAGTTCGAGTCAGTCTCGGCCTACCGCAAATCGATGTCTCCTTTCGACGTCCGTGAACACGTGATCCCGTTCCTCGCCGAGGCGGACACCACCGAGCCCGCCGCGTACGAGGTCGTCATCGAGGCCGCCCCCGGCGAGGTCCGCCGCCACACCAGCCTGCTCGCCGCTGACGCGGCCACTGTCCGCCTCGGCGAGGCAGGCGGCCCGACGACTCCCCGCTAGACCGTCCCTCTGGCGTCCCGTCCGCCCGCCGTCGCGGTGGTCGCGGCGTGGTCGGACAAGCGCCCACAGTGACTCCCCGATCGGGTGTCGAGGAGGCCGCGGACTACCCTTGCGGGTCTGCGACCTTTGAGTTCCCGCATGGAGGGTCAGTGCCAGCCGACCGGATCGACACCGTCGTCAGCCTCTGCAAGCGCCGAGGCTTCGTCTACCCGTGCGGCGAGATCTACGGCGGTACCAGGTCCGCCTGGGACTACGGACCCCTGGGCGTGGAGCTCAAGGACAACATCAAGCGCGCGTGGTGGAAGACCATGGTGCAGGGCCGCGACGACGTCGTGGGTCTCGACTCGTCGGTGATCCTGCCGCGTCAGGTATGGGTCGCATCCGGACACGTCAACGCCTTCCACGACCCGCTGGTCGAGTGCACCTCCTGTCACAAGCGCTTCCGGGCCGACCAGTTGGCCGAGGAGTACGCCGCCCGGACCGGCGCGGACCTGCCGGGCGCCAACTCGGCGAACCCGGTGTACGACCTCTCCGACGTTCCGTGCCCGAACTGCGGAGTCCGCGGTCAGTACACCGAGCCGCGCGAGTTCAACATGATGCTCAAGACCCACCTCGGCCCGGTGGAGACCGATGAGGGAGTGCACTACCTGCGCCCCGAGACCGCGCAGGGCATCTTCGTCAACTTCCTGAACGTGCAGACCACCTCCCGTCGCAAGCCGCCGTTCGGTATCGGTCAGATCGGCAAGTCGTTCCGCAACGAGATCACCCCCGGCAACTTCATCTTCCGCACCCGCGAGTTCGAGCAGATGGAGATGGAGTTCTTCGTCGAGCCCGGCACGGACGACGAATGGCACCAGTACTGGATCGACGAGCGGATGCGCTGGTACACCGACCTGGGCATTACCAAGGACAACCTCCGTGTCTATGAACACCCGCAGGAGAAGCTGTCGCACTACTCCAAGCGGACCGTGGACATCGAGTACCGCTTCCAGTTCGGCGGCCAGGAGTGGGGCGAGCTGGAGGGCATCGCCAACCGCACCGACTTCGACCTGACCACTCACTCCAACAACTCCGGTGTGGACCTGTCCTACTTCGACCAGGCCACCAACTCTCGCTACCGGCCGTTCGTCATCGAGCCCGCCGCCGGTGTCGGACGCCCGATGATGGCGTTCCTGCTCGACGCCTACGTCGAGGACGAGGCACCGAACGCCAAGGGCGGTGTCGACAAGCGGATCGTGCTGCGCCTGGACCGCAGGCTCGCCCCGGTGAAGGTCGCCGTGCTCCCGCTGTCCCGCAACGCGGACCTCTCGCCGAAGGCCCGCGATGTGGCCACGGCACTGCGGAAGCACTGGAACATCGACTTCGATGACGCTGGTGCCATCGGCCGCCGGTACCGCAGGCAGGACGAGATCGGCACCCCGTTCTGCGTCACCGTCGACTTCGACACCCTCAACGACCACGCCGTGACGATCCGCGAACGCGACACCATGTCGCAGGAGCGGGTCTCGCTCGACCAGTTGGAGTCTTACCTCGCGGCGCAGCTCATCGGCTGCTGAGTTCGTTCAGGACGACACCACCTCCGGTCGCGGTCGGGCGGAGGCCAGCAGGTAGGCGCTCCGCAGTTCCCGCACGGCGGCGGCGGTCGCCGTCCGGGCCTGGTGGGCCGTCGTGTGCACGGCCGTCACTCCGCGCCTGGCCAGTCGCGCGGCTCTGTCGGACACGGTCTGTGCCGTGCGCGGCGCCCATGCGCGGTGGATGTCGGTGTCCCACGCGAGACCGACGTCCTCCCACCAGGCATCGACGACGCAGAGATGGGTGCCGTCGGGCGTTCTCAGCCGGATTTCCCACTCCGGCGGTGGTAGCCCCGCCCGTTCGACGAGTCGGCACGCGGCCTGGGTGCCCGCCAAGCGGAATCCCCGGTCGACATCGGCGACGACTTGGCGGAGCAACGTGGCGCCCTGCTTGCGGCCGTGCTCGAGCTCGTGGCGGAGCGAAGTGATGGACACCCCGCCACGGACAATCGCGTCGAGCGCCAGCGCTCGGACCTCGCCGTAGGTCACGGTCGCGCGGCAGGCGTCGACGGTCGCCCTCGCCAATGCCGCAGTGGGGAAACCCATCCGCCACAAGGGGTCCGGCGGTCGAATCGTCGGTTCGACCCGCACCGACCCGTCGGACCGGCGCGGCCCATGGCTCGGTACCAGCAAGTGGACCGCGCCCTGGGGCAGGGTCGGCAGCCCGTGCAGCCACATCGCCTCGCGCCCGGTGACCACGCCGTCCGGACCTGCCAGGCTGAGGGCGGCCATGACGCGGTGGGCACGGTTGGGCGGGCTGTCGCCCATCGGCGTCACGCCAGGCTGAAGGCGTTGCCGCAAAACGGTTTGACCGCCGAAATGACCTAGAACGTTGAGTTGTGTCGCACAGGCCACCCGGTGGGGGAGCGCGGGTGGGTGTCTGTCGAGATCGAACACGGCTCGATTGGTTTCCATGACTTCGAGCAAACAGTCACGGCGCGACGGCCGCCAGGGGGATGGCCGGGCTGTGGATCATTTCGACCAATGTGGACAACTCGGCATGTGGATCAGCGGATCGACGCAAGGTTCACGTACAGTGGCCGCGGCGGAGCCGTCCACCTCGTCTGAAAGGATGCGGAACGTGCCTGTCCAACCCCGTCCCATCCTTCGCGCAGTGCGACGACTGTCCGTCGGCTTCGTGCTGATGAGTCTGCTCGTCATCGGAGGGACGGCGTTTCGGGTCTGGCAGGTCGGGCGCATCGATGACCGCGACCAGGCCGACGTCGTTGTGGTCCTCGGCGCGGCCCAGTACGCGGGCAAGCCGTCCAAGGTCCTGGAAGCCAGGCTGCGCAAGGCGAAGTCCTTGTATGACGAGGGCGTCGCCAAGTACGTGGTCACCGGCGGCGGCAGGCGCGAGGGGGATCGGTTCACCGAGGCCGAGGCGGGCCGAACCTGGCTGGTCAACCAGGGTGTGCCACGCGATCGGGTGATCGACGTTGGCGAGGGCAACGACACGCTGGGCACCCTGCGCGCGGTGGCCACTGAGGTGAAGCGGCGCGGCTGGGAGTCCGCGGTGATCGTCAGCGATCCCTGGCACTCGCTTCGCGCGCGCACGATGGCCCACGACGCGGGTCTGGACGCGTGGACCTCGCCGACCCACTCCGGTCCGATCGTGCAGACCCGTCAGACCCAGGCCAGGTACATCTTCCGCGAGACCGCGGCGCTGCTCTATTACCGTGCGACGAACGCCTCGGCCGACGGGATCGCGCTCGACGGCGAAGTCGGCTGATCAGCACGTAGTCTCTGACCGTGAGCCCCGGCTATTCAGATCATGACAGCGACCGCTTGTTCGCCGAGGCGCCCAAGGGAGCGACGCTGGTGGGTGCCCTTCCCGCCGTGCGCTCGCCGTTCAGCAGGGACCGTGCGCGCGTCCTGCACTCCGCGGCGTTGCGCAGGCTCGCTGGGAAGACCCAGGTCGTTGGCCCGAACGAGGGGTCAGAGGTGCATGGCATCCCGCGCACCCGCCTCACCCACTCGCTCGAAGTCGCGCAGATCGGGCGGGGGATCGCCGAGGAACTCGGCTGCGACCCGGACATCGTCGAGACCGCCGGGCTGGCCCACGACATCGGCCACCCGCCGTTCGGCCACAACGGTGAGCGCGCGCTCGACCAGGCGGCTCAGGCCTGTGGCGGCTTCGAGGGCAACGCGCAGACGCTGCGGATTCTGGTCCGACTCGAACCCAAGATCCTCGGGCACGGCCTGAACCTCACCCGGGCGTCGCTCGACGCCGCGACCAAGTACCCATGGCCGCGGCGCGCGGGCACGCGGAAGTTCGGCGTCTACGCCGACGATCTCGCTGTGTTCGAGTGGATGCGCGACGGCGCTCCGGGGGATCGTCAGTGCTTCGAGGCTCAGCTGATGGACTGGTCGGATGACGTCGCCTACTCGGTGCACGACGTCGAGGACGGTGTCCGCGCGGGCCGGATCGCCTTGGGTGCACTGGCCGACTCGACCGAGCGGGCCGCGATCGCCCAACTCGCCGCCAAGCACTTCTCGGCTGAACCGGCGTCGACTCTGGAGGACGCGGCGATCCAGTTGCTTGCCCTGCCGGTAGTCGCCGATGCCCGGGCGTACGACGGCTCGCTGGACGCGCAGGTGGCGCTGAAGCGGTTGACCAGTGAACTCGTCGGCCGCTTCGCGTCAGCGGTGGTCACCGGGACCAGGACGGCACATGGGACGGGCCCGTTGACCAGGTATTCCGCTGATCTCGTCATCCCGAGTCAGGTGGCGGCCGAGGTCGCGCTGCTCAAGGCGATGGCGGTCCGGTACGTGATGAGTGACCCGGTGCGCCTGGCCATGCAGGCCGAGCAGCGGGCGCTGATCACTGGTTTGGTGGACATGCTGGTGGAGCGAGGTGCGGCCGTCCTCGAACCGGCATTCCTCCCCGCCTGGGAGGCCGCGGACGACGATGGCGCGCGCCTGCGTGTGGTCATCGACCAGGTCGCTTCGCTGACCGACGCCCAGGCTGTCACCTGGCATTCCGAGCTTGTGGATAACTTCCGAGCCGACTAGCCGAAAGCCGGCACACTCGTGAGACGGACACCACAAGTCGCCGGGGAGTCAGCAGTGTCGCATCTGGAGTTCACCCTCGCTTTGCACCGCGCGATCGCGGGGAATCCCACGGAACAGGTGTGTTGGTCGCCGTACTCGGTGGCCAGTGCGCTCGGCTTGCTGGCGGTTGGTGCCCGGGGCAAGAGCCGTCAGGAACTCGCCGACCTGCTCGGCGATCTCGACAGCCTCGCCACGACGATCGGAGGCGCGGCAGCGTTGGACGAACCTGGGTCCGACGAGGACGAGCCCGTGATCGCGGTGACGAACACCTTGTGGGCTGACGCGTCGATCAGGGTGGAGGACTCGTTCGCCGACGAGTTGTCCCGCTGGTCGGACGGATCGGTCCGCAACGCTCCATTTCAGACAGAGCCGGAAAAGGCGCGGGACGAGATCAACGCCGACGTCGCGGTCACAACCAGGGACCTGATCCCCGAACTGTTGCCCGAGGGGACGATCAGCTCGGACACGGTCTCGGCGTTGGTAAACGCGCTGTACCTGAAGTGCGCTTGGCGCAACAAGTTCAGCGAGTACCTGACCGAGTCCAAGCCGTTCCACACGACGGCAGGCGCGGTCGAGGTGCCGACGATGGCGCTCAACGAGTCTGTGCCCTACGCATCGACCGGCGGATGGCAGGTCGTCGGGTTGCCCGCCGTCGGCGGGGTGGAGGCGGTGATCCTGCTTCCGGACGGTGATCTCGCCGACGCCGAGCCAAAGTTGACGGCCGACTCACTGGGTGCGTTGCTGAGTGCGCCGGAACACCGCCAGGTCGCCCTGTCCTTGCCGAAGCTCAAACTCGGTACCCAAGCCGAACTGTCGCCCGCGTTGCGGTCGGTCGGGGTGCACGAGGTGTTCGGTGATCGCGCCGACCTGAGCGGGATCAGTCCAGACCCGCTGGCCGTGCAGGCGATCCTGCACGAGTCCGTGCTCAAGATCGATGAGCAGGGATTCGAGGGGGCAGCGGCGACGGCGGTGATGATGCGGATGCTGTCGATGCCCGCGGAGCCAGTGGCGGTGGTTGTCGACAAGCCGTTCCTGCTGCTCGTCCGGCACGCGCGCACAGGAGCGGTGTACTTCATGGCCAGGGTCACAGACCCATCCTGAGAGGAGGTTGTCACGTCGAGTCCCGGTACCTCGTCCACCTTGTGAACGGCCCAGATCGGGGGCTGCCACAGGGAGGTAGAGATGCCGCGCATCGAAGCTGTCGCCACCAAGGACGCCGGACCGCTGCTCCGCGCCATGTACTGGTTCGCCCGACGCCGGTTCGGCGCGGTTCCGGAGCCGTTCGCGGTGTCGGCGCACCACCGCAAGCTGATGATGGCGGGCGCACGGCACGAACTGGCGGTGGAGAAGGCGTCGAAGGTGTTGCCCGCCAACGTTCGTGAGCTGGCGGTCTACCGGGTGGCGCAGCGACTGGGCTGCTCGTGGTGTGTGGACTTCGGCACCATGCTGCAGCGGCACAGCGGGCTGGACATCGACCGGCTGAAGGAGATCGACAACTACGCCGAGTCGGACGCCTACGACGCTGACGAGCGGCTCGCCATCGCGTACGCCGACGCGATGACCAGCAGCCCGGTGAGTGTGACCGACGAGCAGGTCGCTGAACTGAAGGTGGTGTTCGGAGAGAAAGGAGTGATCGAACTCAGCTATCAGATCGGGCTGGAGAACATGCGCGCCAGGGTCAACAGCGCGCTGGGCATCGTCGACCAGGGCTTCACCTCCGGCGACGCTTGCCGGATCCCGACGCCCTGACCAAGTGCCGGACGGCTGCGAGGCCGGTCGAGTGGAGGGCCGCAAGGGTTTGCGTTGGCGGAACCTTGGGCCTGATGGGTCGCGGCCGGTCAGCGCGCTGACCGGCGGACGCCGACTGACCGGCAGGCGTGATCGCCCGGAGGCCCGCCGCGCGGTGCAACGGGCTGCGAGCGGGCGGCGGTGTCGGGCTGGCTGCGGGTCGGTTGGCTGCCGAGGCGGGCCGGCTTCGGTGTCGGGCTGGCCGCGGAGCCGGGTTGGCTGCTGGGGCTTGGGTCGACTGCGGTGCTGGGATTGTCGGGGGTGCGGCGACGCGGGTGTTGCGGCAGCGTGGGCGCGACCGTCGAGGAAACCAGGACTCCGTGGTCCGTGGGTCAGCGCGGGTAGCGGGTGAGTTTGTCCGGGTTCACCACGTCGTAGATCGCGACGACCTTGCCGTCGCGGAAGGCGAACGCGGTGACTCGGCGGGTGACCTCGCGGTGCTCGCCGTCGCTGGGGATGTCGGGTAGGGCCACGGCGATGTCGCCGTTGGCCAGGACGGGTTCGCCCGCGGTGAGGCTGCCGGTGCCGTACATCCGCAGCAGGCCGAGCAGGAAGCGGGCGATGTTGTCCGGGCCGACGACGAGGTTGCGCGCTGTGCGGGCCTTACCGTCGCTGTCGCCGATGAGCACTGCGTCCGGGTGCAGCAGGTCGACGACCTTCGCCAGGTCGCCCTCGGCGAGGGCGGCGACGAGGGCCTGGATCACGGCGCTCTGGTCGGCCAGGGCGGCGCGGGGTGGCGGGTCGGCCTCGGCCGCTGCGCGGCGGCCGCGCGAGGCGTGTTGGCGGGCGGTGGCGTCCGAGCAGTTGAGGGTGGCGGCGATCTCGCTGAACGGCACGCCGAACGCGTCGTGCAGGACGAAGGCGACGCGTTGCTCCGGCGTGAGCTTGTCCAGGACGACGAGCGCCGCCATGCGCACACCGTCGTCGCGGACGATCACGTCCAGCGGATCCTCGCTGGTCGGGGCGCCGAACGGGGTGATCACCGGCTCGGGTAGCCACGGACCGACGTACCGCTCGCGGCGGACCGCGGCCGAGCGCAGGCGGTCGAGGCAGATGCGGCCGACGACGGTGGTCAGCCATCCGCGCAGGTCGCGGATGTCGGCGCGGCTCTCGCTGTCCAAAGCGGACAGTCGGAGCCAGGCCTCCTGGATGGCGTCCTCGGCGTCGGACAGGGTGCTCGTCAAGCGGTAGGCGACGCCGAGCAGGTGGGTGCGGTGCTCTGTGAAGAGCTCTGCCAGAGCGGCGTCGCTTACGGTCACAGATCCATCTTAGGCCGACCGAGGACGGCGCGGCCCGCGCGCATAGACTCGACGGTTGTGGCGGGGCGAATCCGGGAAAGCGACATAGCGCAGGTCCGCGAGCGCAGCCGGATCGACGACGTGGTCGGCGAGTACGTGGCGCTTCGCCGCGCGGGCGGCGGCGCGCTCAAGGGGCTGTGCCCGTTCCATGACGAGAAGTCGCCGTCGTTCAACGTGCGGCCGACGCATGGGACTTTCCACTGCTTCGGCTGTGGCGAGGGCGGTGACGTGATCGCCTTCGTGATGAAGATCGATCACCTCTCGTTCGTGGAGTCAGTCGAGCGGCTGGCCGAGCGGGTCGGGCTGCAGCTGACCTACGAGGGCGGCGGCACGAGCGTGCAGCGCGACCGGGGCACCCGGTCGCGGCTGGTCGACGCGCACAAGGCCGCTGCCGAGTTCTACGCCGAGCAACTGCGCGGTCCGGACGCGATGATCGCGCGCGAGTTCCTCGCCGAGCGCGGGTTCGACCAGGCGGCGGCCGCGGCGTTCGGCTGTGGCTACGCGCCCGCGGGCTGGGACAAGCTGACCAAGCACCTGCTGGGCCGCGGCTTCGAGCTGACTGAGCTGATCACGGGTGGCTTGTCCCGCGAGGGGCGGCAGGGCCCGATCGACAAGTTCCACCGCAGGCTGATGTGGCCGATCAAGGACATCGGCGGCGACGTGGTCGGCTTCGGCGCGCGCAGGCTGCACGACGACGACCAGATCCAGGCGAAGTACCTCAATACCGCCGAGAGCCCGATCTACAAGAAATCGCAGGTCCTCTTCGGCCTCGACCTGGCCAAACGCGAGATCGCGAAGCGGCACCAGGTGGTCGTCGTCGAGGGCTACACCGACGTCATGGCCATGCACGCCTCTGGCGTGCTCACCGCCGTCGCCTCCTGCGGTACCGCGTTCGGCAGCGAGCACATCCAGGTGCTGCGCAGGCTGCTCATGGACGATGACGCCTTCCGCGGCGAGGTGATCTTCACCTTCGACGGGGACGAGGCGGGGCAGAAGGCCGCCCTCAAGGCCTTCGACGAGGACCAGCAGTTCTCGGCGCAGACGTTCGTCGCCATCGCGCCCGACGGGATGGACCCATGTGAGCTGCGGCAGGCCAAGGGGGAGGTCGCCGTGCGCGACCTGGTCGCCCGCAGGCAGCCGCTGTTCGCCTTCGCCGTCCGGGCCGAGCTGTCTTCCCACGACCTTGACACCGCCGAGGGGCGGGTCGACGCGCTGCGTCGCACGGTGCCCATGGTGGCGAAGATCAAGGACCACTCGCTGCGGGACGAGTACGCGCGCCAGCTTGCCGGGTGGGTCGGCTGGGACGACGTCGCGACGGTCGTTCGCCGGGTGCGGGAGAGCGCGGGCGCGCCGGTGGCCCCGGCCGCGCGCCGTGGGCGTGCGGTCGACCCGAACCAGGGCGCGCTGGCTGTCGAGGTCGACGGGCCGCCGCGGCCCGATCCTCGCGATCCCCGGCTCAACGCCCAGCGTGAAGTGCTCAAGCTGGCGCTGCAGGAGCCGGCGCTCGCCGGGCCGATGTACGACTCGCTGCCGATGGAGGTCTTCACCCATCCCGCGTACGAGGCCGTACACCAGGCAGTGCTTGAGGCGGGCGGGACGGCCTCGGGTCTCGCAGGCGCCGAACTGCGCGAGTCGGTGGCGAAGAACTGCTCGGTGCAGACGCTGAAGACACTGGTCAGCGAGCTGGCCGTGGAGCCGATGCCGCTGCCGAACAAGAACTCGGCCGCCGAGCGCTACGCGTCGGCGATCCTGGCCGCGCTGCAGCGTGAGCTGGTGGCCAGGCAGATCGCGGAGATCAAGTCTCGGCTCCAGCGGCTGTCGCCGGTCGAGAACCCGGAAGAGGCGCGGGCACTCTGGGGCGACCTGGTGGCCATGGAGGAGTGGTACAAGGCGTTGGGCAAGCAGGCCGCTGGGAGCATGGAATGAGCGAGTGCGGTGTCGGAGCGGATGAGGTAGCCGCGTGAGCTTCTTCGACAGGCTGCTCGGTAGCGGCGTGCCCAAGGGTTTCGTCGGCAGGCTCGAACCACACGAGGCCGTAGCGGCGTCAGCCCCCGTGCGCGGCGGCGGGCACATCGTGGCGACATCGCTGGGTCTCTGGGTCCCCGACGGTGACGGCACCCGTCGGATCGGCTGGCACCTGGTCGCGAAGGCGACGTGGGGGAGTGGCGTCTTCGTCATCACCGAGGCCGAGGAGTCTGAGCGCGCGGGCGAAGCGGTGATCTTGGCCGACCGGCACCCGGTCAGAGTCGTCGTCGAGGCGCCCGGAAAGCTCCCGCAGGCCGTCCACCGCCGGGTGACCGGGTCGATCCGGTCACGGCACCACCGCGAGCTGCCGGGCGGCGGCGCGTGGTTCGTCCAGCGCAAGGTGCCCGGCCAGGACGGCATCCTGCTGCAGGTCCGCCCCGACCCCGGCACGGATCTCGACGCGGTGCGGGTGCTCGCGGCCGAGGTGTCGGCGAAGATCACAGCCGCGCGTGGGGTGGGCGGGCTAGAGTAAACAGTACGTACGTACGGTTTGCTTTGGAGGTTACTCATGTGGGACCCGGACAAGTACCTCGCCTTCGGTGACCACCGCGGTCGCCCGTTCTTCGATCTTGTCGCCCGCGTCGGCGCCGGGTCGCCCCGATCGGTAGTCGACCTGGGCTGCGGCCCCGGCAATCTCACCGAGACGCTGGCCCAGCGCTGGCCGGACGCGAAGCTGGTCGGCTACGACTCGTCGCCGGACATGGTGACCGCCGCGCAGAGCAGGGCCGTGACCGTGCGACTCGGCTCGATCGAGGACTGGCGGCCGGAGTCGGACACCGACGTCGTCGTCAGCAACGCCGCGCTGCAGTGGATCCCTGGCCACGTAGACCTGCTGCGCCAGTGGGTTGACGCCCTGCCGCCCGGCGCGTGGATCGCCGTCCAGGTGCCCGGCAACTTCGCCGCCCCATCGCACGAACTGGTCCGTGAACTCGCCCGCGAGCCGCAGTGGCGCGACCAACTCGGCCCGGTCGTCCTGCGTGAGGACGACGCCGTCCTTGATCCCACTGGCTACGCCGACGTCATGGCCGACGCGGGTTGCGAGGTGGACGCCTGGGAGACCACCTACCAGCAGCGCTTGACGGGGGAGCACCCCGTGCTGGAGTGGATCACGGGCACCGCTCTGCGCCCCGTCCGCGCGGCGCTCGCCGACTCCGCATGGGAAGACTTCCGCACCGCACTCGTGCCGCGTCTGGACAAGGCGTATCCCCGGCGCGCCGACGGCTCGACCTGGTTCCCGTTCCGCCGCGTCTTCTTCGTCGCCAGGACCCCGCACTAGCCCCGCTTCATTCGCTCCCCGACCTTCGCCCGCGCGATCCCGGCCGCACCCTGCACGGCGGGGTGATCGGCGATCCGCCGGTATGTGCGCATGATCTGGTCGTAGCGCCCACGGCCCGCCTTGGAGCCGAGGACATAACCGACACCGGCCCCCAACAGGAACCCCATCACGATGTTCGCCTCCAGAAAGCGCCCGACACTGCCCATGACATCCTCCCCCACCAGGCGGCACGGCGCTTTGGGCCGGGTAGGGGACCCCCCGGAAAACGGGTCGTCGCAGTGCGCTAAAGTTGTCACAACGTTGGGCCACGGCCCAACGGAGCAATCCTCCATAGCTCAATTGGCAGAGCATGCGACTGTTAATCGCAGGGTTACTGGTTCGAGTCCAGTTGGAGGAGCAAAGTCCCAGGCCAGCGGCCTGGGACTTCTTGCTTTCCAGGGCATCGGCAACACTTGTGCCACACATTGATTCCGAGTCCGACAAGATCCCCCCGATCGCCGGTTGGGTAGGATCGACGGGCTGGGGGCGGTAGCTCAGTTGGTCAGAGCAGGGGACTCATAATCCCTTGGCCGTCGGTTCGAGCCCGACCCGCCCCACCACTTGGCCAGCGGAAACGCTGATCACAGGGTCCAGATGGCTGCGAATGACCGCGCGGATGACGGCGAGCGAATGGAGCGGGTCGTGATCGAGTTCCATCTGGATGCCCGCTCCGGTGTCTCGCCGTATCTGCAGCTGGTCAGCCAGGTGCGCGAGGCCATGCGGCTGGGTCTGCTGCTCAAGGGCGATCAGCTGCCGACGGTCAAAGAGGTCGTGGCGCGGTTGGCGATCAACCCCAACACCGTCCTCAAGGCCTACCGGGAGCTTGAACACGAGGGTCTCGCCGCCGCCCAGCCCGGGGTTGGGACCGTGGTCATGCGGACCCTGAGCGACGCCTCCCAGGCCGCGTTGGGGCCGCTGCGGCAGGACCTGCAGCGGTGGCTGGCAGAGGCGCGGCGGGCCGGGCTTGATGACGAGAGCGTCGAGGCCTTGTTCCTGACGACCTTCAGGTCCGCCGCCGACGTGGAGTTGGCGACACCCCGGTTGTCCTGAACAGGGGCCGTCACCAGCCCTGTTGACCTTGTGACCCGTTGCGCGGTCGTGAGACTCTGGCGATCCCTGCATCCCAGTGATGGGAGTTGATTCGCTTGTCTCGCAAGGTATTCACAGTTTTGGCCGCGGTGATCGCGCTGCTGGTGACGGGGTCGCCCGCGCTCGCGCAGAGCGATCCGGTGGTCGCCGATCCGGGTGATCGGACCGGTGTCGCCGGGATGGCCACCAGCTTGCAGCTCACGGCGTCCGGCGGAACGGCCCCCTACACGTGGTCGGCAGCCAACCTGCCGCCCGGTCTGACGGTGGCCGCGGCGACCGGGCTGGTTTCCGGGACGCCGCAGCAGTGGGGGCTGTTCGAGGTCACCGCGACCGCCAAGGACTCGGCGGGGAGGTCGGGTTCGGTGGTGTTCCACTGGAACGTCGTCACGCCCCCGGTGCCCTGTGGCGGCAACAACTCCGCTGACTTCCCGATCCGGGACCTGTCCACAGTGGAGAGTCCGATCACGGTGTCGCACTGTCCGACCAACGGGCTGCCGAATTCCCACGTCGAAGTGCATATCAAGCACACCTACATCGGTGATCTCGTGGTCAGCCTGGTCGCGCCGGACGGCTCGGTCTATGTCCTGCAGAACCGGACCGGCGGCGGCGCCGACGACATCAACCAGTCCTACCCGGTGAACCTGTCGAGCGAATGGGTCGAGGGCACGTGGAAGCTCCGGGTCCGTGACGCCGCCTACCGCGACGTCGGGTTGATCGACTCCTGGAGCATCTCGCTCTAACCGAGGGCCGCTACGCCCGCTCGGCAGTCGCCGGGCGGGCGTTTTGCCGTGCGGAGATTACCTGCGGGTAACCCTTGACCCCACCGAAACAAAGACGTACAAAGATGAAACAACAGCGAAACGAAGGGGAACCCAATGTACGCCGCCGAACGTCAGCAGCTCATCGCCGAGCGAGCCCGTGCGGACGGCCGGGTCGAGGTGGCCTTGCTGGCCGAGGACCTCGGGGTCACCACAGAGACCGTCCGGCGCGACCTCGACGCGTTGGAGAAGCGGGGGGTGCTGCGGCGGGTACACGGGGGTGCGATCCCGGTCGAGCGGCTGCGGTTCGAGCCGGAACTCGCCGCTCGCGACGCCGAGGCGACGGCCGAGAAGCAGCGGATCGCCAAGGCGGCGCTCGCCGAGTTGCCCGCCGAGGGTGTCGTCCTGCTCGACGCGGGCAGCACGACTGCCCGGCTGGCCGAGCTGCTGCCCGCCGACCGCGACCTGACTGTCGTCACTAACGGGCTGCCGATAGCGCTGGCTTTGGCGAACCGGGGGCTCAACGTGCTCAGTCTCGGCGGCCGAGTCCGCACGAAGACGCTGGCGGGGGTCGACGCGTGGGCGCTCAACGCCCTGCGGGATCTCTACGTCGACGTCGCGTTCCTCGGCACCAACGGGCTCACCGCCACTCGCGGCCTAAGCACACCCGACCAGGCCGAGGCCGCCGTGAAGCAGGCCATGGTCGCCGCCGCGCGGCGGGTCGTCGTGCTGGCCGACTCGTCCAAAGTCGGCACGGACTGCTTCGCCCGCTTCGCCACTCTCGACCAGGTCGACATGATCATCACCGATGACGGCCTTGACGCGCTGGAAGCCGCCGAGTTCGAGGCGGCCGGTCCGACGGTGGTGCGTGCGTGATCGTCACCGTCACCGTCAACCCGAGCGTCGACCGGACCGTCGAGATCGACGTCCTGCGCCGCGGCGCCGTCACCCGGACCCGGCCCGCCCTGCTCGACGCGGGTGGCAAGGGGGTCAACGTGGCCCGCGCCCTGGCGGCGCACGGCCACCGGGCCACCGCCGTCCTGCCGACCGGGGGTGCTGAGGGTGTGCAGCTCACCGCGCTGCTCGCAACCGCGGGCATCGCCGTGGTCGAGGTGCCGATCGCGGGCGCCGTGCGGTCCAACATCACCATCGCCGAGGCCGACGGCACCACCACGAAGCTCAACGAACCGGGCCCCCACCTGAGCCACGAGGAGTGCGCGCGGTTCACCGCCGCGACCCTCGACGCCGCGCGAGGGGCCGAGTGGGTCGCCCTGTGCGGCAGCCTGCCGCCCGGCGTGCCCACCGACTTCTACGCCGACCTCATCGTGAGCCTGCGGCGCCGGGGTGTCCGGGTCGCGGTCGACAGCAGCGGCGACGCGCTGCGGGCCGCCGTGGCCGCGCGGCCGGACCTCGTCAAACCCAACCGCGAGGAGCTCGCCGAACTGGTCGGCCATGACGTCCGCACCCTCGGCGATGTCCTCGCCGCCGCCCGCACGCTCGACACCGCCGTGCTGGCCAGCGTCGGAGCGGAAGGCGCCCTCCTGGTGACCGCCGACGCCGCCTGGCACGCCCACGGCGCCCGGGTCGAGCCGCGTAGCACCGTCGGCGCGGGCGACGCCCTGCTCGCGGGCTTCCTGGCCGCCCAAGCGATCGGGCCGGACGCGCTGGCCGACGCGGTCGCCTGGGGTACCGCCGCCGCCGCGCTCCCCGGCAGCCGGATGCCGACCCCCGCCGAACTCGACCGCGCCGCCGTGCGCTGCTCGCCCGCCTTCGACCACGCCACCACTCTCTCCGAGTCCTGACAGGAGCCCGCCCGATGCCCCTCATCACCGAAGACCTGGTCCTCCTCGACATCGAGACGACCGACCGCGCCGCCGCCACCCGAGAACTCGCGGCCCGCCTCGGCGCCGCGGGCCGGGTGACCGACGTCGAGGCGTTCCTCGTCGACGTCGCCGCCCGCGAGGCGCAGATGGCCACCGGTCTCGAAGGCGGCATCGGCCTCCCGCACGCGCGGTCCGCCGCGGTCGTCGAACCGTCGCTCGCCTTCGCCCGCAGCGCGGACGGCATCGACTGGGGCGCTCCGGACGGGCCCGCGCACCTCGTGTTCCTGATCGCCGCGCCCGACGGTGGGGGAGCCGAGCACATGAAGATCCTCGCGGCGCTCGCCCGCAGGCTTGTCCACCAGTCCTTCAAGGACGCACTGGCCGCGGCCGCCGACTCCGCCGCCGTCGTCAAGCTCATCACCGAGGAAGTGATCGACCGATGAAGCTCGTAGCCGTCACCTCGTGCCCGACCGGGATCGCGCACACCTACATGGCCGCAGAGGCCCTCGAGCAGGCCGCCGCCGCGGCTGGCCATGAGCTGCTGGTGGAGACTCAGGGTTCCGCGGGCATGGATCCTCTGGCGCCGCAGGACATCGCCGACGCGCGGGCGGTCATCTTCGCCGCCGACGTCGAGGTCCGCGACCGCGACCGGTTCGCGGGCAAGCCGCTGGTGCAGTCCGGTGTGAAGCACGCGATCAACCACCCGGAGGAGCTGATTGCCCAGGCCGTGGCCAGGGCGTCCGACAGCACGCCGACCGCGGCGCTCGCGTCCAAAGTGGACAACGCGGGTGGTGCGGGGACTCGGTTGCGGCAGTGGCTGATGACCGGCGTCAGCTACATGATCCCGTTCGTCGCCGCGGGCGGCCTGCTGATCGCGCTCGCGTTCCTGTTCGGCGGCGCCGAGGTCGCGACCAAGGTCAGCGGCGGCACGTTCGACGGCGTCAAGTACGCGGGCGTCACCGACCTGTCCACGCTCCTCGATGTGGCGGGCGTGCCGGGGGTGCTGTTCAAGATCGGCGCGGTCGCGTTCTCCATGCTGGTCCCGATCCTGGCCGGGTTCATCGCCTTCGCCATCGCCGACCGGCCGGGTCTGGTGCCCGGCGTCGTCGGCGGGCTCCTCGCCGGAGCCATCGGCGCGGGGTTCCTCGGCGGACTTGTCGCGGGCCTCATGGCGGGTGGTGTCGCGTACTACCTGAGCCGCATCAGCCTGCCGCGGGCGTTGCAGGCCGTCATGCCGGTCGTGGTTGTTCCACTGGTGTCTACCGCGATCGTCGGCACGATCATGCTCCTGGTCGTCGGCTCGCCGGTCGCCTCCGCGCAGACGGCGCTGACCGACTGGCTGGCCGGGATGACCGGTGCGGGCGCGGTCGGCCTGGGTCTGCTGCTCGGCGCGATGATGGCCTTCGATATGGGCGGGCCGGTCAACAAGGTCGCCTACACCTTCGCTGTCGGCACGCTGGCCTCCGGCACGCCGTCGGCCGCGATGGCCGCGGTGATGGCAGCGGGCATGGTGCCGCCGCTCGGTCTAGCGCTGGCGACGGTGTTGCGGCGCAAGCTGTTCACCGACTCGGAACGCAAGGCGGGGGAGGCCGGTTGGCTGCTCGGCGCGTCGTTCATCACCGAGGGCGCGATCCCATTCGCCGCCGCCGACCCGCTGCGGGTGATCCCGTCGATCATGCTCGGCGCCGCCGCGACCGGCGGGCTGACCATGGCCGTCGGCGCGACGTCGCTGGCCCCGCACGGCGGCATCTGGGTCGTCGGCCTGATCGGCAAGCCGCTGCTCGTGCTGCTGGCCATCGCCATCGGCACGGTGATCACCGCGGTGAGCGTGCTCGCCGCGAAGTCGGTCGGCCGCGCCGAGTCCACCGTCCCCGTCCCCGTCACCGTCTGAGAGGAACGACCATGTCCGAGCGCCGAGTGACCATCGCCTCCGCCGTCGGCCTGCACGCCCGCCCCGCGAGCCTGTTCGTCAAGGCCGCCGCCGACCAGCCGGTCGCGGTGACGATCGCGAAGGGCGGGGCCGCCGTCGATGCCCGCAGCATCCTGTCGGTACTGGGCCTCGACGCCCGAGGTGGCGACGAGGTCGTGCTGGCCGCCGACGGGGAAGGCGCCGACGAGGCGTTGGCCGCGCTGGCGGCCGTCCTGGAAGTCGACCACGACTCATGAGCATCGGAGTCAGCCCCGGCGCGGCGGCGGGTCCCGTCGCCCGCCTGGGCCTACCGCCC